>Ga0307372_10014299_pt1 | contig 10179 bp, 8 predicted proteins | sample OX1MG_FD_202533 | JGI IMG/M metagenome (GOLD analysis project Ga0307372, IMG submission 202533) | Soil microbial communities from Risofladan, Vaasa, Finland - OX-1 | ecosystem: Environmental > Terrestrial > Soil > Coastal area > Acid sulfate soil | place: Finland: Risofladan, Vaasa | collected... | reverse complement strand
GTACAAAACGAGCAACGTCAGATCGCGTACACCACGGTCTCAACCAAGCAATACCTCGATCAGGCGAAAGTCTCGGATGCTGACATTGCTGACTATTATAAATCCCATGCCGAACAATTTATGACGCCTGAGAAAGTTACGCTAGCTTATGTGGAGTTGGATGAAGCACAACTGGCCAAAGGTATACAAGCGAGTGATGCACAATTGCAAGCCCTGTATGAACAGCAGATAGCTTCTTTCAAGCAGGATGAAACCCGCGAAGCACAACACATACTGATAGCTGTGAATGGCAATGATCCTAAAGCCGATGCCACTGCCAAAGCCAAGGCGGAGGATATTCTCAGGCAACTCAAGGCCGGCGCGGATTTTGCCAAACTCGCGGAAAAGTATTCTAACGATCCGGGCTCAGCCAAGAATGGCGGCGATCTTGGCTGGATTGGGCGCGGCTCGATGGTTAAACCTTTTGAGGATGCGCTCTTCAATATCCCGAAGGTTGGAGATATCGCAGGACCTGTACGTACCCAGTATGGCTATCACATCATCAAACTGGATGGCATCCGTTCCCCCAGCACCAAACCGTTTTCCCAGGTACGCGATCAGTTACTGGCCGAATACCAAAAAAAGCAGGCGGATAATCAATATTTCGCGCTTGGCGACCAGTTGGCAAATCTCGCCTACGAGCATCCGGATTCCCTGCAGACAGTAAGCAAGCAACTCAATCTACCAATCGAAACAGTGGATGACGTGATCCGTGATGCCGGCAGTGGTATCGCCGCCAATCCGGCAGTCAGGCAGAAGGCATTCAGCGATGAAGTCCTGACTCAGGGCAACAACAGCGATCCCATCCAGATCGGCCCCAACCATGTGGTGGTGATTCGTGTGAAAGGACATATACCCAGCGAGCAGAGACCTCTGACAGATGTCCGCAATCAGATCGTTGCGCTTCTCAAGCAACAGCAAGCTGCCCAGAAGGCGCAGCAAATCGCCCAGACGGTTGAAGCCGCCCTCAAGTCGGGTCAGGCTATCGCCCAAGTGTCGAGCAGATACGATCTGAAATATACTCCGGAAAAGTTTGTGAGCCGTACCGATGCCAGCGTTCCACCTCAGGTGTTGAGTGCGGTGTTCGTTTCACCCAGACCAGCGAGCGGTGTTTCTGAATCTGGAACAGTCGCACTGACTGATGGTGACCAGGTGGTATTCGTACTTACTGGCGTGAAAGCCGGCAATGTATCGGATTTAAGCAAAGACCAGATCGTCGCCAAGCTTCAGGACTTGACCCGGCTCGATGCTAACGCAGAATTTGCGGCCTATCTGGAGAATCTGCGTCAACATGCCAAGATCAAAATCAATGACAATAATATCCAGGAATAGCAGTTTTGTAATCCAATTAAAAATAAGGCCCGCATTACGGGCCTTATTTTTTTTTTAGCATACCGGACGAAATCATGCGATGTTCATGGCTACATGACTGTAGCCCGCGTCCACGTACAGGATTTCACCAGTGATACCTGCGGCCAGATCCGAACAAAGGAATGCCGCTGCGTTGCCAACATCCTCGATACCGACACTGTGTCTGAGTGGTGCCTGATTGCGTACGTGGTCAAGCAAAGCACGGAAGCCACCGATGCCTGCAGCCGCCAGGGTTTTGATGGGTCCGGCAGAGATACCATTGACACGTATGCCTTCTGGACCGAGTGAATAGGCCAGGAATCGCACGTTGGCTTCAAGACTGGCCTTGGCCGGTCCCATGACATTGTAGTTGGGGATGGCGCGCGCCGCGCCCAGATAGGTGAGGGTCAGTATGGATGCGTGACGCCCCTGCATCATCAGACGGCCGGCCTTGGCGAGCGCCGCCAGGCTGTAGGCACTGATGTCGTGTGCGATGCGGAAGCCCTCGCGGGTCACCACATCGGCATAATTCCCGGCCAGCTGTTCACGTGGCGCGAAGGCCACAGAATGCACGATGATATCGAGTCCATCCCAGTATTTTTTCAGATTCGAAAAGGCTGCGTCGATCTCGGCATCGCTGCTTACGTCCATGGGAAATGCAAGCTGTGAGCCAAATTCTTGCGCCATCTTTTCCACGCGTTCCTTGAGGCGCTCACCCTGGAAGGTAAATGCCAGATCCGCGCCCTCACGACGGAAGGCTTCGGCGATTCCATAAGCGATGGAACGTTCGCTGGCGAGACCGACGATCAGTGCGCGTTTACCGGCGAGAAATCCCATGAGAACTCCTTGGATCGGACAGGGTAATTAAATGGGTAGCGATCAAGCCATTAACTGCTGGTGGACTGATCAGTAACATCCACATAGAGTTTGAGCTGCTCACCAGCGTGGATGTAGTCATGTTTGCCGATAGCATTCCAGCTGGCGATATCTGCGACACTTACACGAAACCGTGTAGAAATGGAGTCCAGCGAATCACCTTGGCGTACCGTGTAATAAACCGTGCGCTCGACATTCCGGGAACCCGGCCCGCTCGCAGATGCGGTATTTAAACTGCCTGAATAATGGGGGCGTATGGTGAGTTTCTGGCCCACATGCAGGACAACCTTAGAACTCAGTCCGTTCCATTGCATCAGATCAGCCATCTTGACGTCATAACGACGCGCTATGCTCCACAGAGATTCGCCTGGTTTCACGTGATGCACTATTTGGCCGTGAGATCCATAGCGGTCATGACCGTAGTGTGGTCTGCGTGCCACGCGCGCTTCCGCCACCAGCGTGATATTGGCCATGGTCTTGCGTGCCACTGGGATCAGCAATATCTGGTTTGCACGTATGAGATTGCCATGGATACCATTAAGCTCCCGTATCACAGCAACCGTGGTGTGGTAATGTCGCGCGATTCCACCCAGAGTGTCACCGCTTTGTACTTTGTGAGTCGCCCATTGCACGCGGTCGTGCGGCGGCAAGGAAGCAAGTGCCGTCGTAAATGTATCTTTTTTATCAAGTGGAACCAGCAGGTTATAAGGACCCCGTGGATCGGTTGCCCAGCGGTTGAAGCCCGGGTTTAGCAGATACATCTGCTCATTGGTAATACCGGCAAGTTTAGCCGCAGTCGCCAGATCGATTTGTCCCCCAACATCAACCTCCGCCAGGTAAGGCGTATTAGGTATGGGCGGCAGGTCGACGCCATAATTTCCTGACGTGGCGATCAGCCGGCAGATGGCCAACAGTCGCGGAACATAGGCGCGCGTTTCAGCCGGCAGATCCAGATGCCAGAAATCTGTGGGTAGCCCACGACGCCGGTTGCGCTCGATGGCGCGGCTCACTGTACCACCGCCGGAATTATAGGCCGCAAGCGCCAGTAGCCAGTCGTTGTTGAATTGATTGTGCAGAAATTGCAGATAATCCAAGGCCGCATTTGTGGAAGCCACGATGTCGCGGCGACCGTCGTACCACCAGTCCTGTTTCAGATCCCAATGACGGCCAGTACCGGGAATGAATTGCCACAGGCCTGCGGCGCGACCATTGGAATAGGCAAACGGATCGAACGCGCTTTCCACCACCGGCAGCAGTGCGATATCCAACGGCATCTTGCGCGCTTGCACCTGCTGCACGATGTAATACAGATAAGGACGAGCACGGTTGGCAGTGCGCTGCAGATAGCTGCCGTGTTCAGCAAACCAATTCAGCTCGCCTTGTACTCGTCCGTCACCACCGGCCGCAGACAGGCTGAAATTTTTGCCGAGGTAATCCCAGAGATTATCGTATTTGATCACTGCCGGGGTGATGGTGATATCTTCCCACTGGATCAGCGGTGAAGTGTCATCCACATCGGGAATGGGTGTGGCAACGTCAGCATTGGCTGCTGGGTTGGCGGTGGTAGCGGCAAGTGGTTGCGAGCTTGATGTAGCCGGCGGGGCTGACGTTGAAGGGTCTGCAGATGGTTTAGAGCCATATGTGGCGCAGCCGCTGACGATCAGGACGCAGGCGTACATAAAAGTGGATAAGGCAGTGCATCGGGTCATTGGCATACAGCTCATTCAGGTGAAAGTATCTTTCCAGCTTCGAATCACAGTAAATACCTCTATCGGACTTTGTAACTCACGCCCCGCATGTCGCTGGGCAGCAGTCACCACGGCTGGCTCATCGCAGCGCAGAAAAGGATTCACGCAGCGTTCCCGGCCGAGAGTGGAGGGCAGGGTAGGTAAATTCAGGCTGCGCCGCTCAGCAGCTTCGACTGCATAGTTCATCACGTCTCGATTCTCCGGCTCTATGGTTCGTGCAAACCGCAAGTTCGCCACGGTATATTCGTGGCCACAGCAGATAGCCGTGGAATCCGGCAAGGCCGTGAGCTTCGTCAGTGAGCGGCTCATCTGTGTGGCGGTACCCTCAAACAGCCGGCCGCAGCCGGCAGAGAACAACGTGTCGCCGCAGAATACTATATTGTGGCCGCAGAATGCGATATGTCCGGCGGTGTGCCCGGGTATATTCAATACTTTGAAGCACATATCCAGTCGCGGTATGACCGCCTGCTGGCCTTCCTGGAGCAGTTCAGTGACCGCTTCGATGGATTCTCCTGCTGGCCCGAAAACAGGACAACCATATTGTAAAGCCAAGGTGGCGGCACCACCCATATGATCCGCATGATGATGTGTAATGAGAATGGCAGCCAGTATCAGATGGCGTGCCTCAAGGACTTTTCGCACAGGAGCTGCATCACCGGGGTCGACCACGGCTGCCGCCCTGACTCCGACCATCAGCCAGATGTAATTGTCGCGGAACGCCGGTATCGGTATTAGCTCATATCCCATGCGACCATGGTAGCGAACTCAAGGGAAGGCTCCAAATCCTGGTGCGATATGCTAGTGTCCCGCAGGCAGATAGTCGGGGAACGCGACGGGGTAACGCAGCATGCAAGCTGATCTGGATTCCTGGTTTGAGAAGCGCATGGGTGCCTATTTGTTGCGGCAGGAGCGCGAGGTGCTGCGCGAAGTGCTACCAACGGTTTTCGGTTATTTCCTGCTGCAAGCCGGTGTTTGGGGGCCAGCTGGTACGTTGTTGGAGTCCAGTTCTATCCGCACGCGTTTCATGCTGGGTCAGCAGTATGCTGCCGGGATACAGGTATGTGCGCATCCGGGCGATCTGCCGATTGCCAGCGATTCCGTGGACGCACTATTGTTGCCACACACGCTCGAACACTCCAGGGATCCAGCGCGTGTATTGCGCGAAGCCGAACGCGTGTTGATGGGTGAAGGTCATCTCATGGTGCTGGGATTTCATCCCTGGGGGTTGTGGGCTATGCATCAGCGGTTCAATGCAGCTACACCTTGGGCCGGTGACTATGTGGGTGCCGGCCGCTTGCGGGAGTGGTTGACAGTGTTAGGTTTCGAAATAGTTGGCATAAGGCATTATCTTTTCCGTCCACCGTTTCAATATCGGCTGTTGTCGCGCAGCACATTTCTTGACCGCTTGCGCTGGCGCATAACGGCTAGCGCCTATATGCTGGTAGCCCGCAAGCGCGTATTTGCCTTAACACCGTTGCGCCTCAAGCGTGTCAGACCACGGTCGGCATTTGCGGGCGTAGTTAATCCAACAGCACGGTGAATATGTAATGGGTGAAGTGGAAATATATACGGACGGCGCGTGCCGCGGTAACCCAGGTCCGGGCGGGTGGGCAGCGGTATTGCGCAGCGATGGGCAAGAAAGGATCCTGCAGGGTGCGGCGACGCAGACCACCAACAACCGCATGGAACTTACCGCAGCGGTATTTGCATTGAATGCGCTTACACAAACATGCCATGTGATCCTGTATACCGATTCAGAATATGTGCAGCGCGGCATCAGCGAATGGCTTCCGGCATGGAAAGCACGCGGATGGAAGACCGCGAATAAGAAGGCGGTCAAGAACCAGGATCTGTGGAAACAATTGGATACCGTCGCAGGTCGCCATCAGGTTGATTGGCGCTGGGTGCGTGGGCATGCGGGCAACGCAGGCAATGAACATGTGGATAGGCTGGCGAATGCCGCCATCGATGAGATGTTGGGAAATACTTTACCTTAAGAAATGAAAAATTTGGTGGAAACGAAGAATATATACAGAATGACGTTCTGATCTGAATCACCGGAATGAATATGCGTCAAATTGTTCTGGATACCGAGACCACCGGTCTAGAGCCTGCTGAGGGCCACCGCATCATTGAAATCGGTTGCATCGAGCTGCTGGATCGGCGCGTTACCAGCCACACGTTTCATGAATATGTGAATCCCGGACGCGATGTGGAGCTTGGCGCCCTCGAGATCCATAACATTAGTAATGAATTCCTGGCTAACAAACCGACCTTCACCGAAATCGCTGCGTCCTTCCTGAAATTTGTCGAGGGGGCTCAACTTGTAATACATAACGCTGCCTTCGATGTCATGTTCATCAACAATGAACTGCGTATCCTGGGTGAATCATCAGCCGACATCACTCAAAGCTGTGATGTACTGGATACCCTGGAACTCGCGCGCCGGTTGCATCCGGGGCAGAAGAACAGCCTGGATGCGCTTTGCAAACGCTATAACGTGGACAATTCAGCGCGTCAGTTCCATGGTGCGCTGTTGGATGCCCAGATACTCGCGGACGTGTATCTTGCGATGACCGGTGGCCAGGCGGCATTGTTGCTGGACGCCACAACCGAGATGCCAGGCTCACCACGCAAAACCGCGCGTAAACAGATACAACGTGATGGATTGAACTTACACGTGCTGCGTGCATCGCCGCAAGAACGCGAGGCTCACAGGCTAAAACTGAAGGCTATCGCTGAGTCCAACGGCGGCCTGTGTCTATGGCAGGAGGACTAGATGAGCAGTGAACAGACACCCTTACATATGCATTTCCGCGGCATGGCCGGCAATGTGTTCGCATTGTTTCTGGGTTCTGTCCCCGCTTGGTATAAAAACTGTATTCTTGCATTCCTGCTTATAAATCCATTGGTATTGTTCAGCGGCGGCATTTTCGTCGCCGGTTGGTTGCTGGTGCTGGAATTCATTTTCACACTGGCGATGGCCTTGCGATGCTATCCGCTGCAGCCGGGTGGCTTATTGGCATTGGAAGCGGTTTTGCTGGGTATGGCCAAACCCGCGGCTGTGTATGCCGAAGTCAGCCAGAACTTGCCGGTGCTGCTGCTGTTAATGTTCATGGTGGCAGGCATCTATTTCATGCAAGAGCTGTTGCTCAGTGTGTTCACCTGGCTGTTGCTGTCGATCAGGCGTAAATGGCTGCTGAGCCTGATGTTTTGCGGGGTGTCAGCGCTATTATCGGCGTTTCTGGATGCGCTGACTGTGACCGCAGTGCTGATTAGCGTTTGCGGCGGATTTTATGCCGTCTATCACGCCAGCATCAGCACGGCCGAGATGCCCACTCCCGATAGCGCCGAGCTGGATGAATTCCGCGCTTTCCTGCGCAGCCTCATGATGCACGCTCTAGTGGGTACCGCTATGGGCGGCGTGGCCACGCTGGTAGGCGAGCCGCAGAATCTGCTGATCGGTGAAACCATGGGCTGGCATTTCATGGATTTCATCCATGTCATGTCACCGGTATCGTTGCCGGTTATCGCTGCGGGGCTTATATTGGTGGTGGCGCTGGAGAAATCCCGCCGCTTCGGCTACGGAGCCGGGTTGCCTGACGCGGTGCGTGGCGTTCTGCAGCAGCATGCCATAGCCAGTTCCAAACAGCACGATTGGCGGCGCCCGTTGACATTGCTGTTGCAGACACTGGCCGGGGTGCTGCTGATCGCTGCACTGGGGTTCCATGTTGCAGAAGTGGGTCTTGTGGGGCTGGCATTGCTGGTGTTATTGACCGCATTTACAGGTGTAGTCGATGAGCGGCGCATAGCGCATGCCTTCGAGGAAGCCATGCCGTTCACTGCCTTATTGGTGGTGTTTTTCGCGATCGTGGCGGTCATCCAGCAGAGTGCCCTGTTCACGCCGATCATCCATTGGGTGCTGGGCTTCGATGGGCGCACACAGCTGACCTTGCTGTATGCCGTCAACGGCCTGCTATCTTCCGTCAGCGATAATGTATTCGTGGCCACCGTATATATCCAGCAAATACATAATGCCTTCCTTGCGCATGCCATCAACCGCGAGCAGTTTGAAACATTCGCAGTGGCCATCAACGTGGGCACCAACATACCCAGCGTGGCTACACCCAATGGCCAGGCGGCATTTCTTTTTCTGCTGACTTCCGGCGTGGCACCCCTGATCCGCCTATCCTATGTACGCATGTTGTGGATGGCGTTGCCTTATACCATCGTATTAACAGGGGTAGGCTTGCTGGCGTTGCTGTTCCTCGTCTCATGAATCTGAATCGGATACACTGGTCTGGTAAACCAGCCGGGCCATGCCGAGTCATGGATTCTATACCGCAAAGCTGAGGAGGAAATCTGTGATGAGAATCTCCGGGTTATTGTTTACCACGCTCTTATTGACTGCTTCGCTGGCAGTGCAGGCGGATCCGCTGATACAGACCACGCAGAGCCAGACAGTCAACGACACTCAAAATACCCAGAATACTCAGAATCCCCAGAACCAGACCACCCAGGATGTGTTCAGTTACAGTTATCTGCAGATCAACCGCCTCTCGGAATGGTCGGATTATTTCAACGACCGCTCGGCAGGTAACGGTCTCAAGTTTTCCTATGGTTTTGACGGTGGAGTTTACCTTTTCGGGCAGTGGAACCGGCTAAATTTCAAAACGCTGGATGGACATCACGATGTTTCAGGTTTTGGTGTCGGCGCTCATCAACAATACAATGACTCCACCTCGTTCTTCATTGATATGGAATATCTGCGCGACCGCTTGAGCGGCAATCTGGGTGGTGCCGAAGATAATTATTGGCGCGTCACCTACGGATTCCATACCCATTTATCCGATTTTGTTGCGCTCACAGGCGCCATCTTCACGGAACGCAACACGGATTTCGGACGCCGCCCTTTCGGTGAACGCCTGGGTCTGAGCTTCGGTAGCAACATGCTGGCACTGGGTTTTTTCGGTGAGCACACTGCCAATGGCAATCGTGTGGAAGCCGAATTGAACTGGTACTACAGATAAAACCGGTGTTTCATTTACCAGCTCAGATCCCGGCATAGCCGAATGAATCTTTATCCTGATCTTGCCAAACTTCTGGGTGTCGGATTCCGGCAGCGGCTGCGGCGTATATACGGTGGATTGCGTCGCGACCTGTATCTGGATTACTGGTTTCCGCACATACCGTTAGCTGCGGCTATCGCAATCTTCGGCCTGCTGAAAACATCACCGGCCATTTCCAGCGGACTGGGGCTGCATCTTTTCAGCGCTTCCCTGACCGCCCACTCCGCAGCCCAAGTGAATTCAGTGTTGCATGGAGCAGGCAGTGCGGCGATCGGCATATTTCTGATTGTCATGGCCATTGGTTTGCTGTTGCGCTCAAAACTGGCCTGGGTCATCGTAACGGTCACTCTGGCCGTGCATCTGCTGTTTGGGATCATCACCCACGGCCATATCTCGGAAACCCTGCTGATAAGCAATGCCATCCTGCTGACCGCCATGCTGGCAGGCTACCGCAGTTTCCAGCGTAGCAGCCTGGCTACCGGCACCCTGTTTGCAATCACCAGCATTATCCTGCTGCTTATATATGCGGTTTCCGGAAGTTATGAGCTGGGCGCAGAATTCACGCCACCCATTACCGATATAGCCACGGCCTTGTATTTCTCCATTGAGACCATGTCCACGGTGGGCTACGGCGATATCACACCGAACACCATCGAAGCCAAGATGTTTGTCATATCAATCATCATTCTGGGGGTCAGTATCTTTGCAGCATCCCTGAGCGCCATCCTGGTGCCAGTCATCAACAGGCGTATCACTAATCTCTTGAAGCCGGGAGAGAAGAAAATGGACAGAACCAGTCATTACGTGATTGTCGGAGATACACCGCTGTCTCATAACACCTATAAGGCACTTCGTGCGCGTCATCAGAATGTCACCATGATTTTCCCACGCGGCTTAGGCGATGACCGCGAGCCCGGTATGGACATCGTCGTGGGCGATCCCAGCAACCTCGAGATACTGCGCGAAGCCGGAGCCGACCGCGCACGGGCGGTATTGGCATTACGGGAGGATGATTCCGAGAATGCATTCGTGGTGTTGGCCATGCGTGAACTCGATGAGAAGGTGAAAACCGTAGCCGTAGTGCACAATTCCCGCAA
>Ga0307372_10014297_pt1 | contig 10180 bp, 10 predicted proteins | sample OX1MG_FD_202533 | JGI IMG/M metagenome (GOLD analysis project Ga0307372, IMG submission 202533) | Soil microbial communities from Risofladan, Vaasa, Finland - OX-1 | ecosystem: Environmental > Terrestrial > Soil > Coastal area > Acid sulfate soil | place: Finland: Risofladan, Vaasa | collected... | reverse complement strand
GATCATCCTCGTGTTCGGCCTCATCAACACGTACAGCAAGCAGCCGCTGGCGCTGACGAATACGGACACCGGTAGCAACGCCCTGCTCGTCGCGGCCTACGTCGTGCTGTCGTTCCCGTATATGTATCGCGCCGTCGACACGGGCCTCCGGGCGATCGATATCCAGAGCCTCACCGAAGCGTCGCAGAGCCTCGGGGCCGGCTGGATCCGGATCCTCTGGCAGGTCATCCTGCCGAACCTGCGAACGTCGCTCCTCAGCGGTGCGTTCCTCACCCTCGCGATCGTGGTCGGGGAGTTCACCATCGCGACGTTCCTCGCCCGTCCGGCCTTCGCCCCGTACCTCGCGATCGTGGGCGACGAGCGGCCGTACGAGCAGGCCGCCCTCGCGCTCGTGAGCTTCGGCATCACCTGGGTCGCCATGGTCGGCATCGCCATCCTCGGCCGCGGAACTGGTGGTCGCGGCCGCTTCACCGCCGCTCGCTGACCCGGACGCTGATCGAACAGGAGACAACGAGACGTGTCGTTCCTCGAGCTGACGGGCATCCAGAAGCGGTTCGGCGACGTGGCCGCGGTGCAGGACTTCAACCTCGCCGCCGAACGCGGCGAGTTCGTGTCGTTCCTTGGCCCGTCCGGCTGTGGCAAGACGACGACGCTCCGGATGATCGCCGGGTTCGAACGCCCGACCGCCGGGCGCATCGTCGTGAACGGGGTCGACATCACCGACCAGTCGCCGAACCAGCGCAACGTCGGGATGGTGTTCCAGTCGTACGCGCTCTTCCCCAACATGACGGTCGCGGCCAACATCGGCTTCGGGCTGCGGGTCAGGCGCCGGCCGAAGACGGAGGTCCGGCGGCGGGTCGGCGAGCTGCTCGACCTCATCCACCTGCCCGACAAGGCGGATCGCTACCCCTGGCAGCTCTCCGGCGGCCAGCAGCAGCGGGTCGCGCTCGCCCGGGCTCTCGCGATCGAGCCGCAGGTGCTCCTCCTCGACGAGCCACTGTCTGCCCTTGACGCCAAGATCCGCGTCGTCCTGCGACACGAGATCCGGACGATCCAGCGAGAGCTCGGGATCACCACCGTCTATGTCACGCACGATCAGGAGGAGGCGCTGTCGCTGTCCGATCGGATCGTCGTCATGAGCGAGGGCCGGGTCGAGCAGATCGGGACGCCGTTCCAGGTCTACAACTTCCCCTCGACCGCCTTCGTCGCCTCCTTCGTCGGAACGCTCAACGTCCTCGATGCGACGGTCGTCGATGCGGCGAGCGGGCAGCTCACCGTGGCCGGCCAATCGATCTCCACCGGACGTCCCCTGATCGGCGCCGGGGCGCCGGGCGCCACGCTCCCGATTGCCCTGCGCCCGGAGATGCTCTCGATCGGCGCCGAGGGTCACGCCAACGCGGTCAGCGGGACGGTCGAGGACGTGACGTTCCTTGGTTCGATCGTGCGGATCCGGGTACGCATCGACGGAGGAGGGCCGCTCGTGTCGGCCGACACGTTCAACGACCCGAGCCTCACCGTGCCCGAACGCGGGTCTGCCACGAGCCTGACCTTCCCCGCGAACGCCGTGCTCGTCCTCGACGCACCACCGGTGGAGAGCGTGGAAGATCTCATCGCCGAGGCGTGAGCGTCGAGCTCGGGCCCCTCGCCGGCCATGGGCTCGTGGTGTTCGACAAGGACGGCACGCTCATCGACTTTCACACGATGTGGGGCGGCTGGTCGGGGCGCCTGGCGGATAACCTCGAGGTCGCGACGGGCACCACGATCCGCCCGGCCCTGTTCGAGGCGTTCGGGATCGATCCGGCCACCGAGGGAATCCGGCCTCATGGTCTCGTCACCGCGACGCCGATGGCGGTGCTGCGTGGGGTGGCGAGCGACGCGCTCGTATCGACGGGGCTGTCCCGGCCCGCGGCGGAGCGTGCACTGCGCGAAGCCTGGGTCGCGCCCGATCCGGTCGAACTCGCCCGCCCGCTCGCGGACCTCGCGGCGCTGTTCGGTGCGATCCGTGCGACGGGCGGCTCGATCGCGGTCGCCACATCGGACGATCGGGAGCCGACCGCTCGAACCCTCGCTGCGCTCCGCATCGCCCATCTGGTCGACGGGATCGCCTGCGCCGATGACGGCCTCCCGGTCAAGCCGGCCGGCGACATGGTGATCCGACTCTGCGCCACCCTCGGCGTCGACGTAGCGGATACCGCCGTCGTCGGCGACACGGTGGAGGATCTCCGGATGGGCCGGGCGGCGGGCGTCCGCACCTGCCTCGGCGTCCTGTCCGGGACTGCCACCGCGGACGAGCTCCGACCGTTCGCCGATGCCCTCGTCGCCTCGGTGGCGGATCTCGGCCGGCCCGTCTAGGTCGGGGCGAACGGCGTCGTCCACGGCGTTGTCCACGGCGAACGGCGACGTCGCACGCCGCGAGCGCACGTGTGTGCTAGCCTCGGTCATCGAACAGACGAGGGGTCGGAACGGCCGGGAGGACCGTCATGCGATCGAGCGAGTGGCGAGCGGCGGCACTGCATCGCGACGCCGTCGGGCCCAGGGTGACGAGCGTCGTCGATCCTGTCCTCAGCGCACTGCAGGCGGACGAAGACCCGCACTGCTGGGTCGTCTGGGGCGAAGATCCGGCGAATCGCTACACGATGCTCGTGCCGACGGCGGCCGGCCTGGTGACCGTCCACGTGCGGGTGAGCTCGGCCGGGGAGGGGCCGCGCGCAAGCGCCAAGGTCACCCGCTGGGGAAAGCTCCAGGTCGGCGAGCTCGCCGTCGAGACGCAATCGAACCACCGCCTCATCAGCTTCCAGGTCGAGCAGCAGATCCTCCAGGCTGGAGACGAGACCGGCGATGCGATCGCCCGGTTCGCACTCGTCCTCTTTGCCGCTATCGACGGCCGACCATGGCCGTCGTTCGATGCTCTCGCCGAAGCGACGACTCCGGCGACGGCAGGGCGGGGGACGGGCGACTGAGCGGAGTTCGGTTCGGCGCGATCATCTTCGATCTCGACGGTGTCATCGTCGATACGGAGATCTGGTGGGACGAGGTTCGGACCGCCTTCGCCGCGCATCGGGCCGCCGCCTGGACCGCCGCCGATCGCGAGGCCGTCATGGGCCGCAACTCGCGAGGCTGGTCGATCGTCATGCGGGACCGTCTCGGTCTCGACGAACCGCTCGAGGCGATCGAGCGCGAGGTCGTCGATGGGATGATCGCGCGGTTCGCCACCGACCCGTCGCCGCTCATCCCGGGGACAGCGGCGACCGTCCGGCGTCTCGCCGCGCGATATCCGCTCGCGATCGCGTCGTCGGCGCACCCGGACGTCATCGCCGCTGCGCTTCGGACGACCGGGCTCGGCCCCTCGTTCCGTGCCATCGCGGCATCGGATGAGGTTCCGCACGGGAAGCCGTACCCTGACGTCTACCTCCTCGCGGCCGAACGCCTGGCGATCGAGCCGAGGCGCTGTCTCGTCGTCGAGGATTCGCTCAACGGCGTCCTTGCCGGCCGTGCCGCAGGGATGGTGGTCGCGCTCGTCCCGAACGCTGCCGTGCCACCGGCGCCCGGGACGGCAGAAGCGGCCGACGTGATCCTCGCTTCGATCGACCGGCTCGATCCGGTCGAGATCGAGGCGACCTTCGCGACGCGCCTGGCGGGCGGTACCGGGGCCGCGGCGGATCCGCTCGGCAGTCGCGGGTGAGCGGCCGCCGGGCGCTCAGCCGGGCGTTCCGCTACCAGATCGCCCGAGGATTGTCGGTCCTGCTCGTCCGCACCCTCCTCCGCGTCCGCGTCGAGGGTCGGATCCACCTGCCGCCCGTCCCGTACCTGCTCTGCTTCAGCCACGAGAACTGGGCGGATCCGTTCGTCCTCATGGCTGTCCTGCCTGCCCGCCCGCGGGTGTCCTTCTTCGGCCCGAAGCAGGAGGACATGTCCCGCGGCCGGCGGAACCGACTCATGCGCTGGGCCGGCAACGCCGTGCCCTACCGGCCGGACAAGAACGATCTGCGCGACGTCACCCGACGGGTCGAGGCGATCTTCGATGCGGGCGGGATCCTGGCGATCGCCGGTGAGGGCCGGATCCACGCCCGTGAGGACGAAGTGCTGCCGCTCAACGAGGGGGCGGCGTTTTTCGCACTCCGCGCAGGAGTGCCGATCGTCCCGGTCGCGGTGAACGGCATGACCTGGTTCACGGTCGGCAGCCGGGTCCGGATCCGGGTGGGCGAGCCCATCGCGGTGGAGGGGCGCCCGACGAGCGAGGCGGTCGCCGCCCTGACGGCGGCGACATGGACCGCCCTCTCCCGCCTCGCCCTCGACTTCCCGTCCCGAGCGCGCCCGGGACGCATCGGCCGTTGGCTGACGGAGCTCTTCAACGAATGGCCGGAGGGTGCCAGGCCGGACTGAAGCAGGGATCGCGCTAACAGAACAGACGTTCTGTACGATCGCAGTCGCCGGTTCTGGCATACTCGCGACGACGCTTCGAGGAGGTAACGATGGGCGCGACCGGGCTGGCCGCCGACCCGACGGAGTACCGGGCGCGGCTCGCCGAGCAGACCGACGAACAGATCGACGCCTGGGCGGCCGAACTCATGCGCGACGTCGCCATTCGACACGGGGTGCGAAAGGTGATCGCCGACTTCCTTGCCGCGGCTCGGATCGACGAGCGTTCGTTCGAGCGGGTCTTTGCGGCCGGGGGAGGACCACCGGCGGTGATCGGTCGCGATCGCGACGGGTCGCTCCTCGTGCCGGCGATCACGCTCCACGCCCTGGTCCCGGGGATCCGTCACGAGACGGCCGACGGCCGGGATCGCCTGATCGACTACCTCGTCCGAAACTTCGAGGATCTCGTCTACGCCTGAGGGCCGCATCGCGGCCGCGCGAGGCGGGGCGCCTCGACCGTCGACCCGATTCCGGGACTCGTCCGGCTCGGCCACCTCCCCTCTGCTCTTGACGCGGCGATCACGGCGATCCTCGCCGGGATCTGTGGGTGGAGACGCGATCGGTGGCGACGGAACTCGGGCTCTCCGCGGCGGCGCGGCCTGATGCCGTACTCCAGGCGATCGTCGCAGGTGCCGCGCTCCTCGCAATGGTCGTGATGGGTGGCCCACGGGTGTCGGTGCCGGCGTGGGCCGGCCTCCTCCTCGCGGCCATGGCGCTCGCCGTGGGTGTCGCGCTGAGCCGCGGTCGGCGGGTGGAGTGGCGACAGCGCAGCTGGGAAGTACAGGCCGTGGCGACCGGGTTGCTGGCGGCGAGCTGGTTCGGCGGGATCGTCGGGGCAGGTCGACTCTGAGGCCGGCGACCCGGGTGCGGGTCAGTCCCGCGGCTCGCCGCTCCGGATGAGGGCGATCGCATTCTCAAGGCGGAGCTTCGCGATCGTCAGGTACTTGGCGAGATTCGCCCGGTCGACTGCCCCGATCGAGTCCATGACCGCTGGCGCGCGAAGCACGCCAACGAGGCCTTCGACCGCTTCCGCCAGCTGCTGTTTGGCCGTGACGAGCGACTCGTCGGTGAGGGGACCGGCCGTGCGGACCGGCGACCAACCCGCCGTGTCGTCTTCCGCTCGCTGCGGCTCGGCCGCGTCCAGGGCCCGATCCACGGCCGGATCAAGATCAGGCGCTCCGCTCCGCGACCGCGCCGTCGGGCCTTCGACCTTCTCGCGGAGCTTGACGAGCGACAGCTCGCCCCGCGCGACCTGCTCGGCGAGTCGGCGTCGCTTGCGAGGATCGGCCACCTTGAGCAGCTCGTAGGCATGTGACAACGTGTCTTTGCGCACGGACACCAGCTCGCGGATCTCGACCGGGGCGTCAGCCAGGCGGAGGCGATTCTCCAGATAGCCCTTGTCCTTGCCGAGTTTCTCGGCGAGTTTCCGGATGCTGTACCCGTGCTCCCGGATCATCCGGTCGTACATCGCCGCTTCGTCGAGCGGTGAAAGATCTTCGCGCTGGAGGTTCTCGATGATCGCGATCTCGAGGGCCGTCTCGTCATCGATCTCCTCGACGAGCGCCGGGATCGTATCGAGCCCGGCGATGCGCGATGCACGCCAGCGTCGTTCGCCCGCGACGATCTGGAAGCGGCCCGGCCCGATCGGGCGGACGAGGATCGGCTGAAGGACGCCTCGCTCGCGGATCGACGCCGCGAGCTCATCGATCGTCTCCTGGACGAAGGTCACCCGCGGCTGTTCGGGGTTCGGCTCGACGCGATCGAGCGGCAGACGCCGCACGCTGCCGGCTCGCTGCGGACCATCGGATGTCAGAAGACTGACGATCGCCGGCGACAGTTCGCGTTCCTCGGACAGGCGACGCGCGGCGGTGGCGCGGAAATCCGGTCTAGCCAAGGTCGATCACCTCCCGAGCGAATTCGCGGTATGTTCGCGCGGCTTCCGACGATCCGGCATAGACGGTGATGGGACGTCCGGCGAGCGGCGCCTCGCCGAGTTTCACCGTGTTACGGATGATGCTGTTGAAGACGTGTTGGTCGCCGACACCGCGCAGCTCATCGAGCATGTCGCGAGCGAGGATCGTGCGGCCGTCGTAGAACGTCGGGAGCAGACCGAGGATCCGAAGATCGCGGTTCATCCGGGACCGGATCGTGTTGATGACCTTCACGAGATTGGTGAGGCCCTTCATCGCGTAGTACTGCGTCTGGACCGGAATGATCACGCTGTTCGCCGCGACGAGCCCATTCACCGTCAGGAGTCCGAGATTGGGCGGGCAATCGATGAGCACGAAGTCGTAGCGCTGATCGAGGTGGCCTTCGAGCGCCTCGCGGAGCGTCTGCTCGCGACCGAACGCGCTGAAGAGCTCCCCTTCCGTCGCGGCGAGGTCGATGTTCGCCGGTGCGACGTCGATGCCGGGTGTTTCAGTCGGCCGGATCACCTCGTCGATCGTCGCGCGACCGTCAGCGAGGACATCGGCCATCGATCGCTCGACGGTATTAAGGTTGATGCCGAGGCCCGCCGTGAGATTCGCCTGTGGGTCCATGTCGATGCACAGGACGCGGAATCCCTCTTCAGCGAGTGCGCCCGCGAGATTGATCGCCGTCGTCGTCTTTCCGACGCCGCCCTTCTGATTCGCGATCGCGATCACATTCGTCACGGGCGAGCCACCTCTGTACGGTTGAGCGATGCCGCGGCGTCGCACTCGATGGCGACGCGGAGGCCGCTCATCCTACTCCAGACCCGCGGGGAGCGGACACGAGGTTATCCACAGCCGAAGGGAGTTGTTCACCGATTCTGTGGATATTCTGCTGGGCTCCGTGCGATGGCCGACTATCATGGCGCGACAGCCAGGGCCGGAACGGGCGTCGCGATGACTGTCCGTGCACAAAGACAGTGCGTGCGATACCGACAGATGAGGACCGATACGTGCCGACGAACAGGGAGCGGATCGAGCGGCTCGACCAGATGAGGGCGTCGTCACGACTCGGCGGCGGGGAGGCGCGGATCGCGCGGCAGCACGACGCCGGAAAGTTGACCGCGCGTGAGCGACTCGATCTCCTCCTCGACGACCGGTCGTTCGTCGAACTGGATGCGTTCGTGACGAGCCGATCCTCCCGGTCCGGCGGCGACGGAAAGGCGATCCTCGGTGACGGGGTCGTCACCGGGCACGGTACGATCGATGGACGACTCGTGTTCGTTTTCAGCCAGGACTTCACCGTCTTCGGCGGATCGCTATCGGAGGCCTACGCCGCGAAGATCTGCAAGGTGATGGACCTCGCGATGAGCGTCGGTGCACCCGTCCTCGGTCTCAACGACTCGGGTGGCGCGCGGATCCAGGAAGGCGTCGCTTCGCTCGGTGGATACGCGGACATCTTCCTGCGCAACACGCTCGCGTCGGGAGTCGTACCGCAGGTCTCGGTCATCCTCGGACCCTGCGCCGGAGGGGCGGTCTATTCGCCGGCCATCACGGACTTCACGATCATGGTCGAGGGGACGAGCTACATGTTCGTGACCGGCCCGAACGTCGTGAAGACCGTGACCCATGAGGACGTTGATGCGGAACGACTCGGCGGGGCGCTCACCCACACGACGCTGAGCGGGGTCGCGCATCTCGCCGCCCACGACGAGGCCGAAGCGCTGGACCTGACCAGGCGGATCCTTGCCTTCCTGCCGTCGAACAACGTTGCGGACCCGCCCCGCATCGCGACATCCGATCCGGCCGAGCGACGCGACCCGGAGCTCGACGGCATCATCCCCGATGATCCGCGGCTCCCGTACGACATGCACGACGTTCTGTCGAGGATCTTCGATGACGGTGCCTTCCTCGAGTTGCAACCCGGGTTTGCCGCGAACATCCTCACCGGCTTCGCCCGCCTCGGCGGACGAAGCGTCGGGGTCGTCGCACAGCAGCCGGCGATCCTCGCCGGCGCCCTCGACATCGATGCCTCGACGAAGGCGGCGCGCTTCGTCCGGACGTGCGATTGCTTCAACGTGCCGCTCGTGACCTTCGTCGATGTCCCTGGATTTCTGCCGGGCGTGGGGCAGGAGCACGGCGGCATCATCCGTCACGGCGCGAAGCTCCTGTTCGCCTATTGCGAGGCGACCGTCCCGAAACTGACGGTCATCACCCGCAAGGCATACGGTGGGGCCTACGACGTCATGAGCAGCAAGCACGTCGGTGGTGACATGAACTTCGCGTGGCCGACCGCCGAGATCGCGGTGATGGGGGCGGAAGGCGCGGTCAACATCATCTTCAAGGAGCGTCTCGCGCAGGTGGACGATCCGATGGCCGAGCGGCAGCGGCTCGTCGCGGAATACGAGGCGGAATTCGCCGATCCGTACGTCGCCGCGGCGCGCGGCTACATCGACGACGTGATCAGGCCATCAGACACGCGGCCCCGGCTCATCCGCGCCCTTGAGATGCTGGCGGACAAGCGGGCCGAGAACCCTCGGAAGAAGCATGGCAATATCCCGCTCTGAACGGCGAGCCCGGCGCGTCGTCTTTGTGCAAAGACGTGGTGGTGCAGGGGCGTGACGAGAGTACCGTTCCAGCGCGTCCTGATCGCCAATCGGGGGGAGATCGCGCTCCGCATCGTCCGCGCCTGTCACGACCTGGGCATGGAAGCCATCGCCGTCTACAGCGACGCTGACGCGAGCGCCCCGCACGTTCGTGCCGCGGACCGAGCTGTCCGGATCGGGCCCGCCTCCGCCGCCGAGAGCTATCTTCGCTCCGACGTGATCGTCGCTGCCGCGATCGCGACCGGTGCCGACGCGGTCCATCCCGGATACGGGTTCCTCGCCGAGCGTGCCACGTTCGCCGAGGCGGTGATCCGGGCCGGGATCGCCTTCGTGGGCCCGGGGCCCGAGACCATCGCCCGGCTCGGCGACAAGCTCGCCGCGCGGCGGGTCGCGATCGAGGTGGAGGTCCCGGTCGTACCCGGAACCCTGGCGGGCCTGTCCATCGCTGGCGGGGCCGACCGCGCTGCGGTCATGGAAGAGGCCGAACGACTGGGATTCCCGCTGCTCGTCAAGGCCGCCGCCGGCGGGGGCGGCCGCGGCATGCGTCGGGTGGAGCGGATCCAGGAGCTGGAGGCGGCACTCCGGTCCGGCTCGAGCGAAGCGTCCGCAGCCTTCGGCGACGGGACGGTCTACCTCGAACGGGAGGTCCGGCCCGCTCGCCATATCGAGGTTCAGCTCCTCGGTGACCGGAACGGGACCGTGGTCGCGATCGGAGAACGCGATTGCTCCATCCAGCGGCGACACCAGAAGCTCGTCGAGGAGTCACCCGCACCCGGGCTCTCAGCCTCGGAGCGTCACGAGCTTCATGCGGCTGCAGTCCGCCTTGGCGCGGCCGCGGGGCTGACCAATGCCGCCACCGCCGAGTTCCTCTTCGGGGCGGACCGGCGGTTCTTCTTCCTCGAGGTGAATACCAGGCTGCAGGTCGAGCACGGGGTCACGGAGCTCGTGAGCGGTCTCGACATCGTCGCCGAGCAGTTCCACCTCGCGGCCGGTGAGCCTCTGAGCGAGCAGGCGCGTGCGGCGGCGAGCCGCGCCGCCGAGCCATCCAGCCATGCCATCGAGTTCCGAATCTCGGCCGAGGATCCCGCGCACGATTTCGCCCCGGCGCCCGGACGGATCGGGCGCTGGGCGATGCCGTCGGGCCCGGGCGTCCGGATCGACGCCGGGGTGGAGGCCGGCGACATGGTTCCGGCCGACTACGATCCGCTCATCACGAAGCTGCTCGTTCACGGTCACGACCGCGCG
>Ga0307372_10014294_pt1 | contig 10181 bp, 11 predicted proteins | sample OX1MG_FD_202533 | JGI IMG/M metagenome (GOLD analysis project Ga0307372, IMG submission 202533) | Soil microbial communities from Risofladan, Vaasa, Finland - OX-1 | ecosystem: Environmental > Terrestrial > Soil > Coastal area > Acid sulfate soil | place: Finland: Risofladan, Vaasa | collected... | reverse complement strand
GAGTCCCGGGGAAGGACCGGGCGTCACGCGGCGGCGGCCACCGGGAAGACCGGGAGGCTGCCGGTGATCGTGGTGGCCGGGCGGCCGAACGTGGGGAAGTCGACTCTGGTGAACCGGATCGTGGGCCGACGGGCCGCCGTGGTCGAGGAGAAGCCCGGGGTGACCCGGGACCGGCTCGAGCTCGAGGCCGAATGGAACGGTCAGGCGTTCGTGGTCGTCGACACCGGGGGCTGGCTCGGTGGCGGCGACGAGCTCGACGTGAAGGTGACCAGGCAGGCCGAACGGGCGGTGGCCACGGCCGACATCGTGATCCAGGTGGTGGACGTGACGGTGGGGATCACCACCGAGGACGAGGACATCGCCCGGCTGCTGCGACGACGGGTGGGCGAGGTGATGCTGATCGCCAACAAGGTCGACAACGAACGACGCGAGACCGATGCCTGGGAGTTCGTCTCCCTCGGCTTCGGTGACCCGTGGATGGTGAGCGCGCTGCACGGGCGCGGGACGGGGGACCTGCTCGACGAGATCGTGAGCCGCTTCGGACGGCTCGAGATTCCCGGAGTCGACGCCACGCCGGCCCCGAGCCCCGGTGCTCGGGAGGCCGACGGCAGCCGGGGCGATGGCGACGGCTATGACGGGGAGATCGACGACATCGTGGTCGGCATCGACGACGGGGTCGAGTGTCCCCGGGTGGCGCTGGTGGGCCGGCCGAACGTCGGGAAGTCGACGCTGTTCAACCGGCTGCTGGGCGAGGAACGCTCGATCGTCCACGACCTGCCGGGGACGACGCGCGATGCCATCGACACCGTGCTCGAGACGCCCGACGGGCCCATTCGTTTCGTGGACACGGCCGGGATGAGGCGGAAATCGCGGACCGAGGACGGGACCGAGTACTTCGCCATGGTCCGGGCCCTGGCCGCGCTCGACCTGGCCGACGTCGTTCTTCTGGTGATCGATGCCACCGAGGGGGTCACCCATCAGGACCAGAGGCTGGCCGAGCGGATCGGGGCGTCGGGGAGTCCGGTGGTGGTGATCCTGAACAAGTGGGAGCTGGTGAGCACCGAGGACCGGCCCATGATCCTGGCCGACGTGGACGACCGGCTGGCCTTCCTGGGCGAGTCACCGGTGGTGAAGATCAGCGCCAAGACGGCCATGGGCGTCCACCGGATCTTCCCGGCCCTACGCAATGCCGTGGAGGCCTATCACCGGCGGATCCCGACGGGGGAGTTGAACCGGGCCATGCGGGCCATCCAGGTCGCCCACCCGCCGCCGGGGTCGCGGATCCGCTACGCCGTACAGGGGGCGATCGACCCGCCGACTTTCACCCTCTTCGCCACCCGTCGGCTGAGTGCGCCCTATCTCCGCTACGTGGAGCGCAAGCTCCGCGAGGAGTTCGGTCTGGGACCGACACCCATCAAGATCCGGGTGCGGCTGCGGGGCTGAGGCCGGAGATGCCCTGGTGCGAGTCGTGTCATCGGATGGTGGAGCAGGACGAGCTCACCGACGACGGGGGCTGCCCGTCGTGTGATGAGCCTCTCGAGCAGCGGCGTCCCGTGCCGTGGCATTTCAAATTCCTGATCGCCGCCACCGTGATCTACCTGGGATGGCGGACGTACCAGGGGATCGGCTGGCTGGTCCACCACGCCTGACGCTTCGCCGCCGGGTTGGCCAGGAGGGCACGTGCTCGGGCGTTCGTCTCACCGGGCGTTGGGTGGACCGTGACGGGGATTCCCCTCGGAGGGGCTGTCGGATTTATGCAGGGTGCCCCCCTGGGCGGCGGCACGAGACGAGGAGAGAGAGGTGGTGGTGACGGGTCCACCCGAGCGGGGATCGCCATGGTGTGACACGGGGCCGTCTCGGGCGATAAGGAGGTGGGGTGAGGGAAGAGACCGACGATTCCGAGCGCGGGGAACGCCTGCGATCCGGTGACTCGGTCGTGTGGGAGGAGCTCTACAGAGCGATGTATCCGGCCATGGTCACCTATGCACGCCGGAGGCTGCCCGCTGAGGAGGCACGGGACGCCGTGTCGGAGACGATAGCCCGCGCCCTCTCCCGGCCCGATCGCCTTCCTTCGCTTCCGGCCAAACCCGAAGCCTGGGTGTTCGGCATCCTGCGCCACGTCGTGCTCGACATGCAGCGGCGGTCCTACCGGGGAATCCGGGCACTGCGCCGTATCCCCACCCTCTCGACCGAATGGGGGGAGGTCGCAGACAACATCGTCTCGGCCGAGGAGCAAGGCGAGGTCAGACAGGCGTTCGGCCGACTGTCGCCGCGTGATCAGGAGGTGCTCGAGCTCCGGGTGCTCGGCGGCCTGAGTGCCGAGGACGCCGGTCGGGTCCTCGGCATGCGCGAGGGGGCGGTCCGCAACGCACAGTACCGAGCCGTGCGGCGTCTCCGGGCACAGCTCGAGCACGACCAGGACCCCGAGGGGCTGATATGACGCGCTCCGACGACGAGCTCCTCGACGCGCTGCGGGACGCGCTCGTCCCCCCTGATCTCTCTCCGGGCCCGATGGAGACGGCTCGCTTCCGTCAGGCGCTCGAGGCCGGACGAGCCGATCCGAGGCCGAGGCGTGCCATCGCCTGGCGCGCCTTGCGGTTCCCGCCGGGACTGGTGGCCGCCGGCGCCGTGTTCGTCGCTGCCCTGGGCGCGATCGGTGGGGGGGTTGCCGCCGACACCCTGCCCGGACCCCTGCGCACGGCGGCGTACGACATGGGCCTGCCCGTGTCGTCACCGGCCCTTGTGACGGCACAAGGAGCAGAGACAGCCCTTCGCCACGCGCTCCAGGCAGGCGATCGGATGGAGGTCGTCGTCGAAGCCGCCGCCCTCCGGCAACGCTTGTCGGCCCTCGACCCGGCCGATCGCTTGAAGGTCGATCCCGAGGGCATCACCCTTCTGGCCAAGGCTGACGCCTTCTTGGCGGCCAATCCGCCTCCGGGCCAGGCGCCCATCGAGTCGAGCCCCACCGGGCCGCCCGAGGCGAGCACCACGGAACCGCCCGAGGCGAGCACCTCCGTGCCGCCCGAGGCGAGCACCACGGAACCGCCCGAGGCGAGCACCACGGTGCCGGCCGAGGGCGCCGAGAGCCCTCCTCCGCCGTCGACGACCACCGGCGGTGACGGCAGGAAGTCCAGCTCCGGCGGCGACGGCACCTCCTCCGGCTCCGATAGGTAGATGCCCTATAGGGGCACAATCCTGGGCAACTCGATCAGGAACTCTCCACTTTGACGACAGGCTTGACGAGAGATTCGTGTACAAGGCTGTGACGCGAGAGCGCCGTCGGCGATAGTCCCAGTGAGACCCCGCGAGGCGGAGTCCCGATCGACACCTTTGTCAAGGGAGCGCACATGCCGGGAGGGCTGTCCACCGTAAAGATGGCTGTGGTCACCGTAACCACTGGAGCGACGATGGGCGGGGCAACGCTGGGCGCCCTCGACGCGGCGCCATCGTCCTCGCCCGCTCCCGCCCTGGCGACGAGCGCTCCCGGCCTGGTGACGAGCGCTGCCATCTTGGGCTCGTCGAACACGCCCTCGGGAAACGGCGACCCCACCCTGGCGACCCCCCTGACGGTCAACACGCCGCGACCTGCATCGATCCCTTCGCCGGCCAACGCGATCCTGCCGATGACCACGGGCATGAGCAGTACCGATATGAAGATCACCGAGCCGGCCGAGACCGTGATCACCGAGCCGAGCAAGAACGGCGGCGGCGGCGGAACGGGACGCCGCCACGGGTGGGGGAATCGAGAACGGAAGGAGCAAGTATGAGGATTCGCCGTCTGTGGATTGTCGCCGCATCGGTCGGAGCGTTCGCGGCGGGTGGTGGCGTCGCGCTGTCGAGTGCCTCGGGGGTTGTGGTCACGACGGCGTCTCGTGCGGCCACCTCGGGCGTTCGAAGCTCGACCAGCTCGGTCGATGCCGAACTCCAGCAGCTCGTGGCGAAGGAGTCGGCGCTGTCATCGCAGATAACCACGGTGCGACAGCAACTCACCGATGCGGCCGCCGCCGAGCAGGGCAAGATCACAAGCGCCGATCAGGCTCTCGCCGCGCGCGAGTCGGCCCTGGCGCAGCGAGAGCAGCAGCTGTCAGCCGATGAAGCCACTGTCAGCCAAGAGGCGACTCAGCTCAGGGCCCAGGCGAGCGTGGCCCCGGCTCCCCCTCGGTCCTCGGGCGGGGACGGTGGGGGTGGCGATGACTGATCTCCGTTGCGAAGCGCTCGAGCGAGCCAAGCGGCGGCGCGCGAGGCGCCGCCGGGCCACGCCGTTCGCTGTTTCCGCCGCCGTGGCCATCGGCGGCGTCGGCGCGCTGGCCTGGGTGGCGCCCCGGACGGGAGCTGCCGACGTGGCGGCGTCCCCGGCCTCAGCCTCCTCGAAGCTGGCGGCACAGCTGAGCGCGGCGGCGACGACGTTGCACCGGCTCGAGTCGACCCTGGCCGCCCAGCAGGGCCAGATCGCGGCCATCGCTTCCGAACCAATTCCGGGGACGTCGTCGAGTGCGATGGCGGCGCTTCCACCCCTTCCTGCGATCCCGGCGCCCATTTCCGTGGCTCCGCCGGCCGTGCACGCCACAACGGGCGCCTCCAGCGCCGTTCCCTGAGTTGCTCTCCACCGAGATCCGCGGCACCGAGGTGGTGGGCCACGTGCGGGCCATGGCCACCGACGTGACCATGCAGGTGTGCCGGGGGGACGAGGCGCTCGACGCGCTGGAGGACCTCGTGGCTGTCGCATTGCGCGTCTTCAGGACTGTGGAGCAGGCCTGCACCCGCTTCGATCCGCAGAGCCCACTCATGCGGGCCAATGCCCGGCCAACCGAGGCTCATCGTCTTCCGCACGTCTGCTTCGAGGCGTTGCGTGAGGCCGCCCGGGCCTACCGGTTGACGGACGGGCGTTTCGATCCTCGCGTGCTCGGGGACCTGCTCGAGCTCGGCTACGACCGATCGCTGCCCTTCGCCGACGGGGACCTGCATCTCGACGACCGCTCAGCCCCGCGACGGCCGCCGTTGCCGGAGTGGACCCCGCAGTTCCGGGCCGAGACCAAGGAGGTCGTCCTCGGACCGCTGCCCGTCGACCTGGGCGGGATCGGCAAGGGGCTCGCCGTCCGCTGGGCCAGCGAGGTCCTGCGTCTGCGGGCCCCGGACCATCTGGTCGAGGGGGGAGGGGACTGCTACTGCTCCGGCCGCGCCCCCGGCGGCGGCCCGTGGCTGGTGGCGGTGGAGGACCCCTTCGGCGGGCAGAGTCCCCGGGCGGTTCTCGAGCTGCGCGACCAGGCGTGCGCGACCTCGTCGATCCGGCTCCGCAACTGGTGCGTGGGGGGCCGGCCGGTGCACCACCTGGTCGACCCCGACTCCGGCCAACCCGGCGGTGCCGGGCTCCGGGCGGTGACGGTCGTGGCGCCCGACCCGGCCACGGCCGAGGTGTGGGCCAAGGCTCTCTTCCTCGCCGGCGCCGCCGACATCCAGGCGGCAGCCGGTGACCAGGCCGCCTTGTGGATCGACGACACCGACACCGTCACCGTGACCGCCGCCATGGCCCGCCTGGTGTGCTGGGGTCCCCAATGAGTGGGCCAGTGAGTGGGCCAGTGAGTGGCACGAACGAGCGGTCTACCGACCGGCCTCGGCCGCGCTCATCCGCCGGCGTGCTGTTCTCTGCCTTCCTGGGAGGCTTCTTGCTCATCTACGCGTCATCGCCGAGCCGGCACTCTCGCATGCTGCCGTGGATCGTGGGGCGAGGTCTGGGACTGGCCGGCTATCTGGCCCTTACGGCCCTGGTTTTGCTGGGTACCTGGTTCAGCCACCCGTGGCGGTTCCGGCGATCGATCCTGCACCCCGCCGTGCAGCTGCGCGTCCACGCCGTGCTGGCCGCCGGAACCCTGGTACTGGTCGCCGGCCACGTCCTCGCCATGGTGGTCGACCGATACGCGCACGTGGGGTTCACCGGCGCCCTCGTCCCCGGCACGTCCGGGTACCGCCCGACGGCGGTGGCCCTAGGCACGGTGGCTCTCTACCTGGGCCTGGCGGCCGGGGCCAGCGCCGCGCTGGCCGGCCGGTTCCTGATCCGCCATCGCTGGCTCGCCGTCCACCGCTTCGCCGCCGCCGTCTTCGCCCTGGCCTGGTTCCACGGTGTCCTGGCGGGCAGCGACACCCCGGCCCTGCGGGCCGTGTACGCCCTGACCGGGCTGGCCGTCCTCTTCCTGACGGCGACGCGGCTGACCGCTCGTGCACCCGAGGCCCGCGGCGGTCCGCCTGGCGACGTCGTGCCTGTTGCGCCGGCTCGCCCCGGTGCATCCTCGTGACCACCAGCGTCGTCGTCGATCGTCTCGACGAGCGCCGGCCTGGCCCGGGTGACACGTTCGGCGGCGTGGGTCATCCCGGCGCCCGGCTGCTCGCCGGCCGGCCGGCGTACGACGGCACGGAGACCCTGGCGCAGCATCTCGACCGCCTGGGAATCGTCCCCCCGCCTCGGCGCGGCGCCGGCCTCGTCGACGCCGTGCACGACAGCGGCCTCGGCGGGCGCGGCGGGGCGGGATTCCCCATGGCCGAGAAGATGGAGGCGGCGGCTCGCGCCCCGGGCCCCCGTCTTGTCGTGGTGAACGCGTCGGAGAGTGAGCCGGCGAGCCACAAGGACCGGGTTCTCGTCCATCTCCGTCCGCACCTCGTCCTGGACGGCGCCGCCCTGGCGGCCGAGGCGCTGTCAGCCGACGAGATCGTCGTGCAGCTACACCGGGGCGACCCCGCCGGCTATGGCGCGCTCAGCGCGGCCATCGCCGAGCGGACGGCAGCGAGGCTCGACCGCGTTCCGGTGCACCTGTCGGTGGGACCGGACCGCTTCGTCGCCGGCGAGTCGAGCGCTGTCGTGGCCTTCCTCGAGGGCCGCCCGGCCCAGCCGCGGCCGGGACCCCGGGCCGCCGTGTCCGGCGTACACGGGTGCCCCACCCTGGTGCAGAACGCAGAGACGCTGGCCCATGTGGCGCTCATCGCAAGGTTCGGGCCGGACTGGTTCCGCGCCGCAGGGACCCCTGGCTCGCCAGGGTCGGTGCTGGTGACGCTGGCCGGCGACGTGGAACGTCCGGGCACGGTCCTCGAAGTCTGGGGCGCGACGACGATCGGTCGCCTGCTGGTGTCCTGCAGCCGGTCCGGCCACGCGACGATCGCGGAGATCGGACCCGTACCCGGCGCGGCCGTCCTCATGGGCGGCTATGCGGGTGCCTGGGCCGACATGGCCCGGGTGTGGGAGTTGCCGCTGGCTCACGACGAACTGTGCCGCGCCGGAGTACCGCTCGGCTGCGGCCTGGTGGGCGTGCTCTCCCCGGATGGATGCGGGTTGGTGGAGACGGCCAGGCTCCTCACCTACCTGGCTACCGAGAGCTCCGGGCAGTGCGGGCCCTGCGCCTTCGGGCTGCCCGACCTGGCGGCGCAGGCAACGGCGCTGGCCACGACCCGGGTATCGCGATCGGCGGTTCGCCGCCTCTATCACCGCACGGCGTCGATCGCCGGCCGCGGGGCATGCTCCCATCCCGACGGAGCCGTCCGCCTGCTCGAGTCGGCGCTGGAGACCTTCGCCGGCGACGTGCGCTACCACCTCCGCCACGGGCCCTGTGCAGGCGCGCGTAATGGCGTGACCTTCCCGGTGCCGAGGAGCAGTGAGGAGTGGCGGTGACGATGCGATTGGTGGTGGATTTCACCCGCTGCCGGGGGCACGGCATCTGCACGGTGCTGTTCGCCGAACGGGCCGAGCTTGACGAGTGGGGTTTCCCTGTCATCGACCCCGCCGACCTTGACTCGGCACCGCTGGTGCGCCGGGCCCGGCGAGCCGTCGTGGCATGCCCGCGCGGCGCGCTGTCGGTAGAGACGAGCGAGCCGCGCTGAAGAACCCCCTTCCCGCTTCTGCGCTTCCCAGTTGGGACGAACCCCCACCGACCACTGGTGTTGGAGGCGGACCGGCCGGATCTATCCGCTCGCTCGCCCATTCGGCCGCCGGGTGCCGTCGAAGGGTCAACGCGGATCACGGCGCCGGCGGAAGTACCGGGCCAGGACCAGGGTCCTGGAAGGTGGTGCGCGACCCCGGCGGCGTGCCTCATCGTGGGGCGCCGATGACAGACAACCGGCGATCGGGGAGATAGACATCCAGGCCGCCATGGGGTTGGCGTGATTGTCCTTCGCCCACGGTGCGCAATGGCTGTCTTTGATGACTAGCGCTAGCTTGCGAGGTCGGCATGTTGGGCACGCGTCTGCCGATCTCCGCTCCGGCGGTTCGACATTTAGCCGGTCGAGATGTAGAACAGCAGTTCAGAACAGATACGGGCTGTGGCGCAGCTTGGTTAGCGTGCTTGACTGGGGGTCAAGAGGTCGCGGGTTCAAATCCCGCCAGCCCGACCACAAAGCCCACGTCTTAGGGCTGGTCGATAGGTCGAAGTCAGGTGAAGGAACACTTTGTCACCGTTCTCTCACCGGTGTGCGACTCACATTGACACGACTCACATTGACCGCTGGAGCAGTGTTGAGGGGTCCCGGGAGAGGGTAATGCACCAAATCGGGGGGGCGGCTGCCATGACGCCTGCGCTTCAAGGCTCTCGACTGAGATTGAGGACGGCGCTCCGGCCGAAAGCCCCGACTTGTCCTCAATCCTGAGAAAGTGCGTCGCTCTCGGCGGTCGAAAGGGGAGCGAGGCGTTGCCCTCTGCGTATTCGCAGGGCTCTGTTGAACTCTCTCAACAGTCGTCGGGGTGACGCGAAAGTCTCAGGCGCCGTCTGAATCCCGACGTACCCGGCCGCCGCCCGTGTCTGGCCGCAGAAAACAGAGGGAGGGACGCTTGTGCGTCCCTCCCTCTTTGAATCTTTCGCGGTCCAACCGGTGGTGCTCTCATCAGCACCCGACCGGCACCATCGAATGACTAACCGGGCAGGTTGCTGCCGTTGGTGGCGACGAAGCTGACGCAGTCACCCTGGTTCTTGAACACGCCCCAGGTCTTCCAGCCACCGTTCTTGCATAGGGCCGTGCTGGCAAGGTTCGTCGTCACGACGACGGTCACTTGGTACGAGCCGGAGTTGTCCCCGTAGTACGAACCGTCGTTCATCCCAAAGTACAGCTCGCCGGGCGTGGAGACGCTGACCGGACCCGTGCCCACCTCCGTGTTCTGCGGCGTGAACTCCTGGTTGTTCTGGTTGTAATAGAGAAGTCCGGCCGCAGCTCCCGGGACATTGGAGCCCAAATCGCCGTTCGTCGCACCGTTCGGGCCGCTAGGACACCCACCCCCGCAAACGTCGGCCGACCCCGTTGCGGTGATGGTGGCGGTCTGGTCGCCCAGCACTGTCACACCACTGTCGGTCAGCACCACGCCCGCTGGCACCGTGACTGTATAGGTCTGACTGAAGCTGGCCGCGGCGGCGGGTGTTGCCGTTAGGGCCAGCACACCCAACGGCAACCCCGCGGTTGCCAGCAGGCCTGTGAGTAGCAGTCGCTTGCTCAGTTTCATTCAGAACTCCTGTTCTCGTGTTGGCCGACTCGACGCATTGTTGAGACGGCGGACGATAGTGATGAGTGAGGCCAAGTGCTGACCCTTCGGGCCGTCACTATATGAGGCGTTTCGCACATCGAGCCCTACGAGTTCTCAAGAGCGTCCCAACGAGCGGCTCCCCGATGAGCTCGTGCGCTGGGCCTCGGCACTGAAGATGCTGAAGGTGCTACGGCGTCGTCCTCGCCGATGGGCAGGTCTCCTCCGGGGGTCGGCAACCACATCGCCGCCTGCAGGGAAGGCGAGAACGCCTGGCGGGTACTCGGCCACGACGGCCGCCCGGCCCAACTTCGCATGGAGCGACCCATCGACGGGTCGATCTCCACCACCGAGCCCGGGTCGACGATCTCAGACTGACCGTCGCAGAAGGAGCCGTCATCGTCGTCGGTCTTGGTGACTTTGAGAGTGTCCCCGGGCGCCGCCCGACGGATCTCTTTGGGCGAAGAACCTGACGCTGCTCGACCGGAGATGCTGGTGTGGCGCGTAGAGAGGGGGGCCTCGCGGCCCCCCTCTCTACGTCTTGCCGTTGCCGTCGGGAATCAGATGGTCGGTGCCGGCGGGTCGACGGTGAACGTGGTGACGTACGTCTGGTGGGTACCAGCCAGCACGTCGGCGATCACCTGCGAAGGCCCAGAGGCGCACGAGGTGCCCTTGAAGGTGAAGGTGGCGTTGC
>Ga0307372_10014290_pt1 | contig 10184 bp, 8 predicted proteins | sample OX1MG_FD_202533 | JGI IMG/M metagenome (GOLD analysis project Ga0307372, IMG submission 202533) | Soil microbial communities from Risofladan, Vaasa, Finland - OX-1 | ecosystem: Environmental > Terrestrial > Soil > Coastal area > Acid sulfate soil | place: Finland: Risofladan, Vaasa | collected... | reverse complement strand
GACTGAGAAGGCAGACGCAAATACGTTTGGAAAAGGAGCTTGTCGGCTCTCCGGATAACAGTGTGGATTCGGTTCCTATGCCTCCGGTTGGCCGTCAATGGCACAAATGGACTACTGTTGACCTTGACGGTGATTTTAGATCAGGAACTGGAAATCCTGCTTCGCTGCAAGGCGACCAGCCAGTTATAATGGTTGTTAAGAAGAATGGAGCAGTTCTCAGGCGTCTATTGGAATGGTTGGACGGTGCTCCGGATGATGTCAAAAGGCTCATACCGACGCTTATTATAGATGATGAGGCTGACCTTGCGAGTATTGATACTAGGGGAACATATATTCCTGAAGGGCAAGGAGAACCAGGTGATTATGACGAGCCGAGTGTGATAAATGGCTTGATTCGTGAATTGCTTAACCAATTCCAAAAGAAAGTATATGTTGCATACACTGCAACACCGTTTGCGAATATTCTTATACCACATGATACTGTAGACCCGCAAAAGAAGAACGACCTGTATCCCAAAGATTTCATAGTGGATTTGCCTAAACCGGACGGATATTTTGGGGCAGAGGAGCTTTTTGGGATAGTAAATCCTATCTCAGGAGAAGAAGGTAAAGGACTCGATATTATACGTGAGGTGGAAGAGAACCAGGTTGATATGCTTGAAAATGGACAGGTGCCAAAATGCTTGGAAGATGCAATTCTCTCATTTGTTCTGTCTGGAGCGGCATTTGCACAGCGTGGTAGAGGGAAAGAGCCAGCAACAATGCTTATACATACTGGATTTCGCATACAATCGCATACAAATATGAAAAATCTGGTTGAACAGAAATTTAATGAGTTCAAGGACAGTTGGCGTTATCAGAAGGAATTGGGTATAGAAGAACGGCTTAAAAAAATCTGGGAGTCAGAATTCAGACCCGTAACCCAATCAATACATCCTGATTTGGATGTTGATTTTGATAAGATAGAGCCTTTTATAAATCCATTTTTTGAGGCCATACAAATAAAGACAGTGAACAGTTCAACAGGAGATATACTTGATTATGAAAGAGAGCCTAGGCTCAAAGCTATAGCAATAGGAGGGAACAAATTTTCACGAGGATTGACTCTAGAAGGTCTGATGACAAGTTTCTTTACAAGAAGTGCATCGACCTATGATACACTGATGCAGATGGGAAGATGGTTTGGTTTCAGAAGAGGATATGAAGACCTGACAAGAATATGGACTACCGCTGAATTAGCGGAGTGGTTTGCTGATTTAGCTTTTGTGGAACGCAGTTTGCGCGATGATATACAGGTTTATGAGTCAATGGGAATCACTCCATTTCAAGTCGGGATGCGTATATGGCAACACCCGACTATGCAGGTTACAAGTCCACTGAAGAGCAGATATGCACGCCCAACTACCATAAGCCAGAGCTATAGTGGACAGCTGGTACAGACAACCAAGTTTGCTTTCGACCAGCCTGAAAATCTGAGTAAACAGGCCGACGCAAATTATTCAACAGTGACCTCATTTCTTTCGGATTTAGGAAAGGCAGAATGGGATGATAATGGGCCGGTATGGCGGAATGTTGGGGAAAAGAAGGTAGTGGAATTTTTGAAGAAGTTCCAGCAGGAAGATTCGTATAGCAGAAGTGGTTTTTCACTTCCGCTTATTTGTTCTTATATAGAACACCAGTTTTCAGTGAATGAATTAACGCAGTGGACTATTGCTGTTAGAGGGCAGGAAAATGAGGTAAGTGGATTGGGGGAAGCAAAATGGGATGTTGATGGTGGCAACATCTGGCAGATAAGCCGTACGCGAGTTAAAGCTGGTCGTGCGTTGTTTTTAGGTGTGGTTACTTCGCCGGGAGATGAAAAAATTGGATTGATGGACGAAAGCGAGATAAAAAAGTTTGAAGAAATAAAACAGGCCGAACCTGAACTGGCGGTGAATGTTGCAGCGAGAAGGGCACGAACGCCGAAGGAGGGGCTGATTCTTATATATCCTATTAGCAAAGGTTCAAAACCAATCATAAAAGAGCCTAAGATTGAATCTAAAACACGTCAGGCATTGTACGATGATACGAACAGCCAGTATGCAAGGGACCTTATAGGATTAGCAGTATCATTTCCAGAATCACAGCAGGCTCAGCCGGTACAAGCATACCTAGAAGGAACAAATAGATGGAGGCCGGTGGAATGAGCCGTTTGGATTCTGATATTTGGAATTTGCTCAAAGCAACTCCTGCTAAAGGTGAAGAGTTGACTGCTAGGCTCGCATTTCCTGATACCTCTAAACAGGTATTTGCAGGAATAAGTGCAGACGGATATAGACATTTTTTGATACCGCTGTCGGAAGGAGAGGAAGGTTTGAATGATAATAAAAGCAGAGGAATTTCTGTTTCATGCGAAGAACTTAAGATAAAAAGCCAGGGGAAGAACCCTAAAGCTTCTAAATATATAGATATTATATGTCAAGATGCGGCTGGATTTGAAGCATTTGATGTTATAGGACATGAAATTGCTGTATCTCTTGAAACGCATGGTGTTTCTAAATCAGAAGCCGTGGGCGGCGTACTTGCAAAATGGAGGTATTTTTGGGGAAAGCCGGCTGCTAGTATTCTATCTTACAACGAAATAGTAGGTTTGTTTGCAGAGTTGTGGTATCTAAACAAGTGGACGTTGCCTTACTTGAAACTGACCGAAGCCATAAGTGGATGGCGAGGGCCATACGGAAGCAGGCATGATTTTGAATGGCCCAACCAATCAATCGAGGTAAAAGGAACCGCTTCGACTCAGGGAAGGATTCACTGGATTAATGGAATTGATCAACTCTTGCCTCCGGAAAAAGGCGGACTATTCTTTTTCAGTCTTCGAGTTCGAGAAGAGGGTGGAGCCGTTAATACTCTTACAGACTTAATTGAAACGTGCCGTAAGTCGCTTAAAGACGATGCTGAGGCGCTTGCAAATTTTGAAAACACGCTTGTACTTACTGGTTATTCGCCTCTACACGATGACGAATATGGTAAAATTCGATTCCGTGTTATTGATGAATTATTATACGTTGTCAAAGATTCTTTTCCAAGAATAACTACTGACAATTTCCAAGATGGGATGCCTTCAGGTGTTGAGGCTGTCCAATATCAAATTAACTTGGACGGGCATGATGCACTTATTATAGCACGGAAGCCCGGTAAGAATATTTTCAGTTCAGGTAAAATTCATTAGAAAAAGAGTAATTCTCTTAGAAATAAAGCTAGGCTATCGAGTTTTTGGATCAGCCGCCTTTCTTGCTAAGAATCAGCTTCCCTTCCTTAGAATCCGCCTCTAGTTCCTGGCCTGATTTCCAGCCTAGCATTTTGATTATGCCTGGAGGAATAGTGATTATCCATTTCGTATATTTCTTACCCTTGTACTCTCTGGAAAGACGTTTTTGGAGCTTCATAATTCTTTTAGGTGCCTATTCATTTATAATGCTTTCGGTGCCTAAAAGGAAGGTATTTATACTTTTAGGTGCCTAATTATATTGTTAGGTGCCTAAAATAGTGTATTGAAATGGATGGAAATTCAGCTATCGTAGAAAGAGCTACTTATTCACAGAATTGGCCCGTCTATAACAAAAGCCAGCAGACAGAAAAGACCAGGTTAATGGAGCTTCTTTGCGACCTAGTGCAAGAGATAGATGAGCCAAAACAGGCCATGGGAAGACCAAGGATAGCCCTGCGGGACTTGATTTTCGCTTCAGCATTGAAGGTTTATACGCAGTTTAGTCTAAGGCGATTCATGAGCGATCTAGCCTTCGCTAAGGAAAAAGGATTCGTTGGATCGGCACCATGTTTCGCTTCTGTGGGGCATTTCATGGAAAGGGAGGATATGACGCCAATTCTAAAGAAGCTCATAGGCATATCGTCTATGCCCTTAAAGGAGATTGAAACAAAGTTCGCGATAGATTCATCCGGGTTCAGGACGTCGAAGTTCAATGAATATCTTAGAGCAAGACATGGCCTTAAAAGGGAGCATAAATGGGTCAAGGCGCATATCTGTTGCGGGGTCAAAACAAACGTTATAACTGCCGTAGAGATAACCGATGGATTTGGCGCGGATGTTACCCAATTTATACCATTATCCCAGCAGACTAATGAAAATGGATTCGAGATAAAGGAAATGACAGGAGATAAAGCATATAGTTCAAGGGCTAACCTAGGTTGTATAGAAGAGCTAGGAGGAACAGCCTACATCCCATTCAAATCAAATGCAAGGCCCAGGGCAGGCACAGTACGTTTATGGAAGAAAATGTATCACTACTTCATGCTCAATAGAGAGGAGTTTATGCAGCATTATCATCTGCGTTCGAATGTGGAAAGCGCATTCAGTATGATAAAGACAAAGTTTAGTGAAATGTTAAAGAGTAAGTCCAAGGCAGCCCAAACAAACGAATTATTGTTGAAGATTCTGTGCCATAACCTATGCATCCTAGTTGAGGAGGCGGTAAGAGTTGGATTCATGCCTAATTTTAGCCCGACTTTACTTCCTGTGTAAAAAGTGGTGATTCTGTGTAAGAAGTAAGCTTTGTAGGAAGGTATTTACACAAAGCCGCCGATTAGAGGAACTTCCTCTCAAAGAATCAGTAGGGAATCACGCAACTTGTGCCTCCCCTTCAAGTCTGATTGCGCCATGTAAAGATATATAGGTTTCTGGGGTGAAAAATAGAAAATAGTGTGATTAGTGTGCAGCAGGTTTTAATCCCGACAAAGAGGGCAAAGCTCCTCAAGAACAAGCTCCTACTTGATTCGATAGAAAAGAGGCTCAATTGCAAGATTCACCTCGAGGAGGAGAATCAGGTTGTGATAGAGGGCGAGGCATACGAGGAGTACAACGCAAAAAACATAATCTCCGCATTCGGAAGGGGCTTTGAGATTGATCAGGCGTATTCCCTACTCTCAGAGGAGTACTTTTTCACCCCGATCAACCTCAAGGAGATCTTCAGGAACAAGGAGCAGCTGATGAGGATAAAAGGGAGGATAATAGGCGAGAACGGCAAGACCAAGGAGTATATAGAGTCGGTCAGCGGCGCCAAGCTTTGCATCTACGAGAGCACGGTGAGCCTGATTGGCACAATTGACCAGATAAAGATAGCAAACGTTGCGATAAATATACTCCTAGAAGGGGGAACGCATAAAAAGGCGTACAGAGTAATGGAGAAAGCAAGGCGTGAGCAGAGGTAGGCGATCATATGGCTGAGAAGAAAATCGGTGCTGAAGAAATATTCAAGGAGTTCAAGGAGCACTCGATATCGGAGTTTTTCAGAAAGAATCGGCAGATGCTCGGATACGCGGGCAAGGTAAGGTCGCTGACCACCGTCATTCATGAATACGTTACAAACACGCTTGACGCATGCGAGGAGGCAGGCATACTTCCAGAGGTTAGCGTCAAGATAAAGTCGACAGGTGAGGAAAGATACATTGTCATAATCAAGGACAACGGCCCTGGAATACCTAAGAAGATAGTGGGCAAGGCGCTCGCAAACGTTCTGTCTGGAACAAAGTTCCACAGATACATGCAGCAAAGGGGTCAGCAGGGAATCGGCGCAGCAGGCTGCACGCTCTTTTCACAGATAACAACCGGCAAGCAGATACACGTCAAGTCGGGTACGGGAAAGGAGGCGTATGAGTGCGACCTTGGGATAAGCATAAAGGACAACAAGCCTGTGATTTCAAATCTTGTCGAGCTTGAAAAGGAGTCGGTGAAGGGGGTTGTGATTGAGGCGGAATTCGGAGGAGTCAAGTACGAGAACGGGGACCACGGCGTCTACGAGTACCTCAAGAGAACCGCTCTTGTCAATCCGCACATCAGCATAAAGCTCGTCGACCCGGACGGCAAAGATTTTGTATTTCCAAGATCCGTTAACGAAATGCCAAAGCGGCCAAAGCAGATACAGCCGCACCCTCTGGGCATTGAGTCCAGTGACCTGCTCGACTTTGCGCACCTCACCGAGTCAAAGAAGCTCTCCTCATTTCTCGTGGAGGCGTTTGCAAGGGTGACGCCAAACAAGGTCAACGAGCTCAAGGTGCTGCTCCCGAAGATGGACTTCTCAAAAGAGCCAAAGGCGCTCACATGGGACGAGGCGCAAACTCTGGTAAGCGCGTTCAAAAAGATAAAATGGATAGCGCCAGACATGGATTCGCTGTCTATCATCGGGGAGAAGCAGGTAGAGGCCGCAATAAAGAACATACTAAACCCAGAGTTCCAGTCCGTAGTCGAGAGAAAGCCGAAGGTCTTCAGGGGCGGGATACCGTTCGTCGTTGAAATAGGGATTGCCTACGGCGGAAACGCAGGCAAGGTGACAGATAGCGGCCCGAGCGGAAACATACTCAGGTTTGCAAACAAGGTACCGCTGCTCTTTGACGGTGGGACATGCGCGATAACAGAATCGGTTAGGGGACTGCAGTGGAAGCGATACAGCATTGATGACTTCGAGAAATCCCCTATAAGCATACTGGTCAGCGTTTCATCGGTCTACATCCCCTACGCGGGAGTCGGAAAGCAGTCTGTCGCACAAGAAGAGGAGATAATCGAGGAAGTGCGCCTTGCCGTTATGGACGCGCTTAGGATACTCCAGAGGTATTTGAGCGGAGTGAGGAACAGGACCACCGCAGAGACAAAGTACAAGACAATCATGAGGTACGTCAGCCAGCTTTCAGGCGATTTAAGCGAGCTTACAGGGATGAAGAGCGATGCGATAGAAGCATCACTTAAGTCCCTAATCGATGGCAAGTACAAGAAGCTCTTCGAGGCAGAGGCCCAAGAAGAGGCCGCAGCAGAAGAAAAAAAGGCAAAGGAGCAAGCAGAAACCTGATCCTACCTAGAAAACGATTTGGTCTAGGTTGCTTGCATCGACCAGCCTGATGTATCCGTATGATATTCCTATCTTTAGCATTTCGGCCTGGTTTCCATACGACTTGTAGAGCTTCTCCGTGAATCCGAGCATCTTTTCCTCATCCGAGAAGATTACATAGGTCTTGAAGTTTGGGGCCACCTCAATGTTTCTCATCGTCCCAAGGCTCGAGTAGATCACTATGTGCGTCTGCGCCCCGCTCTTGCTGAGCGTTATATCTGCAGCCTCGCTTGCCCCCACGTCTGTGAACAATAGCGCGTGCCCCACGCAGTAGTCCCTTATCCTGCGGAATATCGAGAGGTATTCCACATCGTATCCCGAGTCGCTCATCCACTTCTTCGGCGCATAGTATCCTCCAGATGAGACTATGTCCCCGTCTACAATCAGCCTGCTCATTATCAGCGCTGCGTTCTGCATGGTTATCGATACTGGTATGTTGTTGTAGCGTATGTTGTTGCTCACCCCGCTCTTTATCTCCTCGAGGGTTAGTGGCATGTACTTCCAGTGATAGAGGAAGTTCACCTTGTCGAATACGTTTAAAATCTCGCTCCTGTTGATCTTCACATTCACCTTTTTGACCTGCTGGAATTCCGGAACGTCGATGTAGTACTCGTCCCTGTTTGGCGGCTTGATGATCAAGTTAAGTATCAGCACAGCAAGCCCCACTATTACAAACTCAATGTAGATTGTCGGGATGTTTAACACCTGCTGCGTGTTGTTTGCAATGTATGTGTACTGGCTGTTGAAGATGTGCAGGTTGAATCTTTCAGGCCCGTATCCTATTACCGTGCCCTTTGGCAGCGCATATGTTATCTGCCCATTGGTCAGAATTCCGTTGTATCCGTATGCGCCGTTTAGGTCGATTGAATATGTCGCATTTGATATAGGGAAGTTGTTGCTCTGCACAAGGAAGCTAAACGTCCCGTTTCCATACCCAAGGCTTATCGGGGTGAGGGTCACGCTTGTCACGTTGAAGATTGCGCTTGAGTAGTACTTGTTGAAGAAGTTGCGCAGCACCCCTATGTATGTGCCGCTTGGGATCTGGAATGAGTAGTACTTTATTATGTCAATGTTTGAAGTCGTGTTGAAGAAAGGTATCGGGATTGCAGTTACAAAGCTGAGGTTTTGGTTGTAGAGGTCGATGTGCGGCACAACCAGCTGTGGCGTTGTGGAGTTGACGTTTATCGAGACTCCTATCGGCACGCTCTGCGACTGTCCAACATATGTCGGAAGAGCGAGGCTCCCATTTGAGACATAGCCCATCTTGACTGGTATCTGTCTCTCAAGGAAGTCGTTTGCGTTCACTACAATCCCTATCAGAACCCCGTACGAGGAATTGACGCGCTGTCCGACCCCGGCTGTGTTGTTTAGGCTTGTTGCGAATGCAGGAATTCCTATCGCGGTTCCAGACCCCGGCAGGCTGTTAAAGTAGCTGCCGCTTGCCACGCTCTCCATCCAGAAGTGCAAGCTTATCGCCCTTGCTATGTCCTTTGCGACAAGAGTGCTGTTCTTCCATCCGGATTTCTGCGTGTTTGAGAAAGAGACTATCGACCCGCCGTTTGAGCTCAGATACGATGCCGAATCGTAGTAGCTGCCGAGATGGAATCCGAAAGTCACATTGCTGAAATCAAAATAGTTCTTCGTCAGGTTCTTATTGAGGAAAGGGCCAGCATTAAATCCGAGGTTGGTGATGACCTTGGTCGTCACATTCGACGAGGAGAATATTACACCTCCAGGTCCCGAGCTTCTGCTGAAGTTGTCCCCAAGATATATTATCGTGTCGCTGTTATTGAGCAGCGTAAGCAGATTTTCAGAGCCGACAAGCTGGAAGCCGGAGTCCGGAAGAAGGTAAACCGGAATGAGTCCCGAAGGCACGATTATTATCGATCCTCCGGGAACCGCCGCGAGCTGGGTTGGGTTTATGTAGAAGAGCTTGTTTGTATTTCCAAGCACCCCGTATTTCTTGAGGTAAGATGTAACGTTTGAGAAGACCGCGCTGTCGCTGTAGCAGTGGTAGCAGTAGTTGGTGGTGTTCAGATAGTAGATATTGGGAAGAGGATTCTTTGGATATACCTCGTAAAAGAGCTGGACCTGGCTGATGTTTGAGGACGTATATCTTGCAATTGCATATGGAACCAGCAGCTGCGCGTTGCTGTATGTCGCAACCCCGCTTCCCGAAACGGAGAGGTTGAAGCTTATCGGTCCTGTGATGCCTGCAGAGGCCTTCGGTATGGAAGCAAAAGCGCTCTGGGTGTAGATCACTATACCCACAACAAGCAGGATTATCGCGACGATGGGAACCACTATTATGGCAATCCCCCGTTTTTTCGAACTCTCAGCCATTCAATCAGCCGCTATACCTCATCAGCCTTCTTTTTCTTGAGGATGTACTTGTCGACGAACTTTTCCATGAAGTCGCTGGCAGCGTTGCTGCTCTGGTTCACCCTCTTCACCACGTTGTAGACCTTCACGTAGCGGAACTTCTTGTTTACCGTAGCGAGATATTTCAAATGACCACTAACTCTTCAGCTCGACGTATCCAAGCGAGACCATCTTGTCGAGTATCTGCTCGATCCTCGGGGCAGCGAGCTTGTAGTTTGCCGCAAACTCCGTTATGTCAATCGAGTTGTTGTGCGTGACTATCCAGTCCTGGACCATCGCCATAAGCGCCTCGTCGGAGTAGGTCTGCAGCGCCTTGAGCTGCGCACGCAGCTGCTTGTCATCCTCGTCGAGCTGGGTGGTCTGTATAGTCAGGTTGCGGTTCGCAGCCGAGAGCTCAAGGTTGAGCCTTCTCATCTCCCTGTACTCGGAGAGGATTGAATCGTACTTGTTGAACAGGGTGCTGTAGCTCTGCGAGAGGCTGTTTAGCACGTCGTCAATCGAGGAGTCTATGTACTGGAAGAACTTGACGCTGTCGATCTGGTAAGACTCGTTTATCATCGAGAGGACGGAGGCTAGGTTCTTTATCACATAGAGCCTTCGCATCTTCTCGCTTGTGTCCGGGGCTATTGAGTATATCACGTGGATGCCGTCGCTCTTTATGTTTATCAAATAGAAGAGGAACGGCTTTTTCTTGATGTTGCGGCTCTCGACCTTTGCGATGCTCAGTTCGTCCCCGTTCAGCTTGACCGAGAAGAAGGGAATCGCGGCGAGCTTCTCCTTTGCCTGCTCGAGCGTGCCGGTGAGCTTGCCGGGGAAATCTATCTCCTCAACTCTTGGCACAATCTCCTCGTCAGGCAACAGATCACTCTCTAGATATAGCGTATACTACCTATTAAATATATTTATTGCTTACTTTGCCCCCTT
>Ga0307372_10014288_pt1 | contig 10185 bp, 6 predicted proteins | sample OX1MG_FD_202533 | JGI IMG/M metagenome (GOLD analysis project Ga0307372, IMG submission 202533) | Soil microbial communities from Risofladan, Vaasa, Finland - OX-1 | ecosystem: Environmental > Terrestrial > Soil > Coastal area > Acid sulfate soil | place: Finland: Risofladan, Vaasa | collected... | reverse complement strand
GGCCACGCGGATCAGGCGCTTGCCGCCGCTTTCCACGCGGACTTCCACCTCGCGCGCCCCGGCGTCAATCGAGTTTTCAACCAGCTCCTTGGCGACCGAAGCCGGCCGCTCCACCACTTCACCCGCCGCAATCTTGTTGGCGACAGCTTCGGGAAGGATGCGAATAATCGACATGGAACAACCTTAAATTGGGAATTCGGAGCACCTGCCCGGTTGATGAGGTTGCCGGGCCTTCAGGGGCTGAAGCCCCTTTCATTATCCCAATTGGATTGTCGGAGCTAAAGCTCCGACCCCCTAAACTAATCAACCACTGGGATGAGTTAAAGCTCCAACCGCCTAAACTAATCAATCAATGGGATTAGCTGAAGCTCCGACCCCCTGATCTGATCAAACAATGAGCTAGCTGAAACTCTGGCCCCCTGATTCGGTAAAGCAATGCAGAAGCTGACGCTCTGGTCGCCTAATTGTCTCATGCAATGCCGGAGTTCTCTTCCCTGAGTGTCGGAGCTTTCTTGCCTTAGGTGGAGTTCTCTTTCCTAAAGGGTTGATGATCTCCTCTTTAGGGGGTCGGAGCTTTAGCTCCGACATCAAGGGCTCCACAATTCAGGGGCTTCAGCCCCTGAAGCTATCCCCAATCGCACTGGCATCGGGTCCATTTGAAACCTCCCACTTGCAGACCCGAAAGCCCAATCTTCTGACTTCCCAACCAGTCCTGCCTTCACAGGATTCATCCAAATGTACTCTCGCTTGGCCTGATAATCAGTTTCATCCCGGACGGTCCAGTCATGAAATCCAGGCTGCCAGATAGGCATCTTATGCCCCCGCACCCGATGGATCTCATGAGAGCTTCCGCCTTTGATCAACATGATGTCCCTTTCGAGCGACGTTGTGCCGCCCGGTGTCAGGAGCAAATGCAGGTGGTCGGGCATGATGACAAATTCATGCAGCAGATATGAGCCTTGGTCGCGGTACAAGATTAATCGGCTCGCCAAAACTTGTGCAACTTCAGAAACCTGGAACAGAGCCCGGTTCTGCCAGGTCTTGGTGGTGACAAAATAGGTGCAAGCAGGAGCCGTGCGGTGGATGAGCTTTCCCATCTCTGCTTCAGGGGCTGAAGCCCCTTTCTGGCCTCCCCTTTGTTTGTCGGAGCTAAAGCTCCGACCTCCTAACCTTGCCAAAATGCGAGCTTGCTATTGCCTAAATGTCTCATGCAATGCCGGAGTTCTCTTCCCTGAGTGTCGGAGCTTTCGTCCCTCAAGGGCTGGAGTGTTCTTTCCTAAAGGGTTGAAAATTTCCTCTTTAGGGGGTCGGAGCTTTAGCTCCGACATTACAGGCTCCCCAGTTCAGGGGCTTCAGCCCCTGAAGGTCGGAGCCAAGTCTCTGGCTGCTGATCCTCAAAGTTTCCTGAGCATGATTCCCAGGTCCGTCAGTTGTTCGGGATCGACGGCTGCGGGCGCGTCGCACATCAGGTCCGTAGCGCTGGCGGTTTTGGGAAAAGCGATGACCTCGCGGATGCTCGATTCGCCGGCCAGCAAGGCGATGATGCGGTCAACCCCCAGGGCGATTCCGCCGTGCGGCGGCGCTCCGTATTCGAGAGCGTCCATAAAGAAGCCGAAGCGTTCCCGGGCCTTTTCGTCGCTCAGGCCGAGCACATTGAAGACGCGCCGCTGAATGTCCGAGCGGTGCATACGGATGGAGCCGCCGCCGATCTCCTGGCCGTTCAGCACCAGATCATAGGCGAGCGCCTTGACGCTGCCGGGGTCCGATTCGAGGCGCCCCAGGTCTTCCTCCCGCGGCGAGGTGAACGGATGGTGCATGGCCGCAAAGCGCTTTTCGTTCTTGTCGTAGTCGAACATGGGGAAGTCCACAATCCAGGCAAAGCTCCAGACGCCGGGCTTGATCAATTCAAACTTGTTGGCAAGCTCCAGGCGCAACCAGCCCGACGCATGATGGAGTCCCCGCAGGTTTTCCGCGGCGTCTGAATCGGCGCCCAGCAGAATCACCAGATCTCCGGGCTGCGCTTCCGTTGCGGCCGCAATCGCCTGGAGTCCGTCGTCGCCGAGAGCGTTTTTCATCCGCGACTGGATGCCCGTTTCGGTGACGGTCAGATAGGCCGCGTTTGAGGCTCCCTGCTGCCGGAGGATTTCCTGGTAGCGGTCAAACTGGCTGCGGGAAATTTTTGTCCCTGCGCCGGGAACGCGAAGGGCCTTCGCCACCTGGAACCCTTTCACCGCGTTCAGCTTGCCGTCCGGCAAATCGAGGCGTTTCCATTCCAGGCCAAACCGCAGGTCGGGTTTGTCGGAGCCGTAGTTCTCCATCGCCGTGTCGTAACTGACCCGCGCGAACGGCCGCTCGATCTTGACCCCCACCAGCGCCAGAAGTTTTTCCATCAGGTGCTCGATGATTTCAAAGAGCGCGTCGCGCCGCGGAAACGCCATCTCCACGTCAATCTGCGTGAATTCCGGCTGGCGGTCGGCGCGCAGGTCTTCATCGCGGAAGCAGCGCACGATCTGGAAATAGCGGTCGAAGCCCGCAATCATCAGCAACTGCTTGAAGAGTTGCGGCGATTGCGGCAGCGCGTAAAAGTGGCCCTGGCGCACCCGGCTGGGCACCAGATAATCGCGCGCGCCCTCGGGGGTTGAGCGGGTCATGAACGGGGTTTCGACCTCGATGAACTTGTGCGCGTCAAAATGCGCTCGCACCACCTGGCAGGCCTGGTGGCGCAGCCGGATGTTGCGCTGCATGCGGCCGCGGCGCAGGTCGAGATAGCGGTAGCGTAGCCGTGTGTCCTCCGCGGTGCGCGATTCATCTTCGATGGGGAAGGGAGGGGTTTTGGCCTCATTCAGCAGCAGCAGTGTTTGCGCTTTCACTTCCACTTCGCCCGTCGCAATCTGCCGGTTCATGGTTTCGGGCGACCGCAGAACCACTTCGCCTTCCACGCCCACCACGTATTCGGTCCGCACCTGCTCGGCCTTCGAGTGGGCTTCGGGGCTTGATTCCGCGTTCACCACCACCTGAACGATGCCGGTGTGGTCGCGCAGGTCAAAAAAGATCAGATTGCCCAGGTCGCGCCGGCGCGCCACCCAGCCTGCCAGGAAAACTTTCCCGCCCGTGTGCGCCGTCCGCAGTTCGCCGCAGTGATGCGTTCTCTCGCGTTCGCCAAGTAAATCGAGTTCCAAAGTAAATCCTTACCTTTCCGTCATGGTTGTCCGGCCGGATCATTCCCGGCCTGCAAAGGTTCGCGCAGCTTCTCTTGCAGGAAGCCCGCGATTTCTCCGGCCCTGACGCTTGTTTGTTCGCCGCTTCGCATATCTTTTACCTGATAGTTCCCGCTTGAAACCTCGTTTTCACCGATGATGATGGCGTAGGGCGCCTGAAGTTTGCTGGCGACACCCATCGCTTTTTTCAGCTTGATCTGATGATAGCTGATTTCCGTGCCAATCCCCTGGCGGCGCAGTTCGCGGGCCAGCAACAGGGAGGGTTCGCGTGCGGTATCTCCCATCCAGGCGATGTACACAGCAAGCGGCTGGGCAGGTTTCAGGGTTCCGGTCGCTTCGAGCGTCAGCACCAGCCGGTCCTGGCCGATGGCAAAGCCAAAGCCCGGCGCGGGCGGTCCGCCCAGCATTTCAGACAGGCCGTCGTAACGTCCGCCGCCCAGCAGGGCATTTTGCGCGCCCAGCAAACCGCTGGTGATTTCAAAGGTCGTGCGCGTGTAGTAATCAAGCCCTCGCACCAGGCGCGGCACAATTTCATAAGCCACGCCTCGCTGCTTCAGATCGAGCGTGACGGAATCAAAATGCTGCCGGCATTCCGGGCACAGGTGATCGAGAATGGTGGGCAGTTTTTCAATGATGGGCTGGTCGGCCTCCACCTTGCAATCCAGCACGCGGAGCGGGTTGGTGGTGGCGCGCCGCTGGCAATCCTCGCATAGGCGCGCCCGGACGCCCTCAATCGCCTGCCGCAGGATTTTCAGATATTCGGGACGGCATTTGGCGCAGCCCACGGAGTTGATCAGCAGCTTGAATTCCACGAGCCCCAATCGTTCGAGCAGCAGCACCAGCATCTCCAGCACTTCCGCGTCAATCGCCGGATGGTCGGAGCCCAGCACTTCCGCGCCGATCTGATAGAACTGCCGGTAACGCCCCTTCTGCGGCCGCTCGCGCCGGAACATGGGCCCGAAGTAATAAAGCTTGTGCACGCCGCCCTGGTTGTAGAGGGCGTGTTCGATGTAAGCGCGCACCACGGAAGCCGTTGCTTCCGGGCGCAGCGTCAGCGATTCGCTGTCGCGGTCCTCGAAGGTGTACATCTCCTTGGTCACGATGTCGGTATCGGAGCCCACGCTGCGGGCAAACAGCGCAGTCTGTTCCAGCACAGGCGTGCGGATTTCCCGGAAGCTGTAAGCCTCAAAAACCTTTCGCGCTTCCTCTTCCACCCGCTGCCAGAGCGGCGTTTCAGCGGGCAGCAGGTCACGGGTTCCTTTAACGGATTGAATGGGTTCGCTTTTTTTGGACATGCTGATTTGAATTTCGGGGTGGTTCCGGCCGCCTGTTTCCAGTCTCGACGCGCCTCGCCTAAGAAACCTTTTGTGTGCCGGCCTCAGCCCGGTAGAGATCCTTGTATTCCAGGTAATGGCTGGCGTGGGCGTCGATGAACGCCCGATCTTCCTCGCCAAGTTTTCGCCGCAGCCGCGCGGGCACGCCCACGTAAAGGCTGCCCGGCGGAATCACGGTGTCTTCCAGCACCAGCGCTCCCGCCGCCACAATGGACCCTTCACCCACGCGGGCCCCGTTCAAAACAATGGCGCCCATGCCGATCAGGCAATGGTCCTCCACCGTGCAGCCGTGCAAGACCACGCGGTGCCCGACCGTTACCCACTGGCCCAAATCGACGGGCACTCCGATCGCGCCGTGCAGCACCGAACCGTCCTGGATGTTGCTGTGCGCTCCCACGCGGATGGGGCCGACATCACCGCGCAACACCACCTGGAACCAGATGCTTGCGTTGTCGGCAATTTCGACATCGCCGATCAGGTCAGCGGTCCCGGCAACAAAAACCGATTCTGCCACGCGAGGGAAAACGCCTTTGTAGCTCGCGATCATGGATTCACCCGCTCAGCCGAAAATCCTGCGTAGTCTTGAACCTATTGACGTTAACATATCCGCTCAAAAAGCCGCAAGGCTGGCGGCAGTTGAAGCCGGTGTACCGGCGGCTTCACGCCGCCATATGGCGAGATAAACTCGCCGCTACTCGTTTCAGACAATACAATCGTCGAAAACAGCAAAGGCCCGGCGCGCGACTGGCGCACCGGGCCCTTCTGCACTACGGCCAATTGATCGTCCGTCCCTGCCACGATCCTGTTGATCTATTTGTGTCCGACCACCACCGTATGCGGCCCTGACGGTACCGGATGCTCGGTCACATTGCTGAAGCCCGCCTCGCGGTACATCGCCTCCAGCTCCCGGAAGGTGTAAGCATCGCCCGAAGGCGTGCTGGCCAGCATGGTCATGCTGAAAGCGGCGGCCATGGGTGGCGATACGCGGTCTTCATTCGGCACGAATTCCAGGGCTGCGGCGCGGCCGCCGGGCTTAAGCGCTGCGTGCACCTTCTTCAGCAGTCCCACGTTGGTGGGCGGGTCAAAGTGGTGCAGAAAGTTGGTAAGCAGGACAACGTCATACGGCCCGCCGTATTCCACATCGAAGGCGCTGCCGGGCAGACGGGTGTAGCGGTCCGACACTCCGGCCTTCTGCGCGTTGGCCTGTGCGACCTCAAGCACGGGCGCCCAGTCGACAGCGGTCACCTGAGCTTCGCGGTTCTGCTTCGCCACCTCAATGCCGAACAGCCCGTGGCCTGCGGCGATGTCGAGGACGCGCACGGGGCCGTTGTGGCCGTCCAGCACAATGGAACCCAGCGGCGCGGCCATGGGCGCCATCATGGGAGCCATGCTGTGCGCGAATTCCACCCAGATCGGGTTTTCCGGCTCAACCGAACCCTGGCCGGGAAGCACGGTGTGTCCGTTGCGGACAATGTCGGTGAGACGCGCATAGGGTTCCTGCATCGCGGGATTTCCCAGGAAGCGCGCCGTCGACGCAATGCAGGCAGGCGAACGCGGATCGAGGAAAACCGCGCTGGTCGGCGTGTGCCGATACTGGTTGCCCTCTTTGCTGAGCAGGCCGATCACCGTCAGGTAGTCGCACAGAATGCGGATGCCGCGCTCAGAAGCCGAACAGCGTTGGGCCAGCGATGCAACATCGCCCGGCCCTTCGCCGATGGCCCGGAACAGATCAAGCTCAATCGCAGCACGAAGCGCCGCCGGGCGCTGGTGCGCCGTCAAGGTTTCGAAAACGAGTCCAGGATTTGGCGCTGCTGCCACCTGTGGTGCTGATGCCATCAATATCCTCCTCCGCCGGGCCTTGGGCTGCCGGCTGCTCAGATGGATGCCTCAGACTGCATCCTGAATTGTAGATTTAGAATCCCCAGCCCTTAACATACCCTTGGAGGTTGACCGAACGCAATGATTTTTCGGGCTTGCCGATCCCTTGTTCCTTCAAGCTGCCGGTTTGATCGATCAGGAGAAGTTGGCTTCCTGCCGGTTGCAATCGAAGCGTATAATCAGGGTCTCGGAGGCCGGTTTGCGTTATCTGATCCTGAGTGATATCCATTCAAATCTTGAAGCGCTTGAGAAATCTCTCAAGCTGGCGGAGGGCCGCTACGACCAGGTTCTTTGTCTGGGCGACCTGGTGGGTTACGGTCCCGATCCCAACGCGGTGATCAGCCGCATCCGGCCACTCGCCAGGGTTATCGTGCGCGGCAATCATGACAAAGCCTGCTGGGAGCTGAGGGGCGCCGAAGACTTCAATTATCTTGCCCGTACGGCAACCGACTGGACTCGCGCCCGGCTGACTCCGGAAAACTCTGAATTCCTTCGCGGCCTTCCGAGCGGGCCCGCCCAGGTCGATGGCATCGAACTGGTTCACGGTTCCCCCGTCGATGAAGATGAGTATATTTTTGACTCGCTGGAAGCGGACCAGGCTTTCCGCCTGGCGGAATCTCCCCTGACCTTTTTCGGACACAGCCACCGCCAGGGCGGATTCCTGCTGACGGGCGACCGGCGGCTGCAGGCGATTCCTTTATCTGCGATTGGAGATGATGAACCCGCCATCCTTGATCTTGAGGCGGGTGTGCGCTACCTGATCAACCCCGGCTCAATCGGCCAGCCTCGCGACGGCGACTGGCGGGCGGCATTTGCGATTTTCGACCGTGAGCGGAGCCGGGTGGATTTTTACCGGACACCCTACGATCTGGCGGCGACGCAGGAAAAGATGCACATGGCAGGCTTGCCGGAACCGCTGATCGCGCGCCTGGAAGCGGGGCGCTGATCCAGAGCGAGATTCCTCGCTGCGCTCGGAATGACACGGTGGGCAGGCTGCCCTGGGCTAAGCGAATAGGTGACGGAACGACGTGATGAACAGGTTTTTCAGAAGCCTGTTAAGCGCCTGCTACTGTCAGGCTGCCGACGCGCAAGGTGGGTGAGGTCACGGCGCGCCGGAATTCAAGATCGCTGCCGATCATCTCAATATGATTCAGGATGTCCGGCAGGTTGCCGGCGATGGTGACTTCATGGACCGGATACGTCAGTTCGCCGTTTTCAATCCATAACCCGGCGGCGCCGCGCGAGTAGTCGCCCGTCACCACATTCACCCCGAAGCCGATCAGCTCCGTCACGTAGAATCCGTCTTTGACCGAGCGGATGATTTCTTCGGGCGAATGCGTGCCGGGTTTCAGATAGAAATTCTTGGGGCCGACGCTGGGCGCTCCCGCCAAGGCGCGGGATGCGTTGCCCGTGGTTTTCAAGCCAAGCTTGCGCGCCGCGTAGGAGTTCAGCAGGTAGCTTTGCAGCACGCCGCGCTCGATCACCGGGGTTGTGGAAGCCGGAATGCCTTCGTCGTCGAAAGGCCGCGAGCCGAATCCGCCCGGCCGCAAGCCGTCATCCAGCACGGTCACGTTTTCTCCCGCCACCGGCTGCCCCAGCTTGCCCGCCAGGAAACTTGCTTTGCGGTAGATGGCGTCGCCGCGCACCGCGCCAAAAATGTGGCCCACCAGCGAGGAAGCGGTCTCGGAATCGAAAACCACCGGAACCTGCCGGGTGGAAACTTTGTGCGCCCCCAATCGCCTCAGCGCCCGTTCCGCCGCCTTGCGTCCCACTTCTTCCGGCGGCTCCAGCGCCGCCACGCTCCGCGCCACCGAATACCAGTAGTCGCGCTCCATGCCGTCGCCGGGCTCGGTCTGGGCGATGGGTGAAACGGCTACGGAGCAGTAGGAAGCCTGGTAGCTGCCCACAAAACCCGCCGAGCTGGCATAAACTTTGGTGCCCACATTCGATTCATACCACGCGCCTTCGGAGTTCCGGATGCGCGGGTCCACGGCCATCGCCGCTGCTTCCGCCCGGCGCGCGTATCCGATGCGCTCCTCGGTCGAAAGCTTGCTGACGTCGGGGCAATAGAGTTGCAGATCGCCTTCGTAACGGCCCAGCAAGCCGGGTTCGGCCAGGCCGCTCGCCGGGTCTTCGGAAGTTTCGCGAGCCATCTCCAGGGTGCGCCGGGCCAGCGTCTTGAGCGACGAGGGCGAAAAGTCGCTTGAAAAAGCGGAGGCGCTTTGCGTCCCGATAAAGACGCGCAGCCCCAGACCCTTGGAGGACGCTTCCTTCAGCCGCTCGATTTTTCCCAGGCGCAGCGCCGTGGAAAATTCCTCGCCTTCCAGCACGACCACGTCGGCGGCGCTGGCTCCTGCGCCGGTCGCCTGGTCAACCAGGTCTTTGGCTATTTGTTCGAGGTTCAATTCTGCCATGGCGATCTTAACCTTGTGCGTGATCAGTTTACTGAATGATCCTGTTAAACCGTGTCATTCCGAGCGGAGCGAGGAATCTCGCTCTGAAACCGGAGCGGTCCTGCCACCGGGAAGCGCAATGCTACGTAAACGACGGCATGGCGCGCGTGGCCGTTCCGCCCACCGTCAGCCGGCTGATCTTGATGGTCGGGATTCCCACGCCCACCGGAACGCTCTGGCCGTCCTTGCCGCAGGTCCCGATGCCCGGATCAAGCTGCAAATCGTTGCCCACGGCGGTCACGTTGGTCAGCACGGTCGGCCCGTCGCCGATCAGGGTTGCGCCCCGCACCGGCGCGGTAATCTTTCCATCTTCGATCAGGTAAGCTTCGGAAGCCGAAAAAACAAATTTGCCGCTGGTGATGTCCACCTGCCCGCCGCCGAAATGGACGGCATAAAGGCCGTGCTGCACGGAGCGAACGATATCCGCGGGATCGTCCTGTCCAGCCAGCATATAGGTGTTGGTCATGCGCGGCATGGGGATGTGTTCATAGCTTTCGCGGCGGCCGCTGCCGGTGCGCGTGGCCTTCATCTGCTCGGCGCTGATTTTATCCTGCAGGTAGCCGACGAGGGTGCCGTTTTCGATCAGGACGTTCTTGCGCGTGGGCTCGCCTTCGTCGTCCACATTCAGCGAGCCGCGCCGCGACGGAATGGTTCCGTCATCCACCACCGTGCAGAGTTCGGAAGCGACCTGCTTGCCGATCCTGCCCGAAAAAGCCGAAATGCCCTTGCGATTGAAGTCGGCCTCAAGCCCGTGCCCCACCGCTTCATGCAGCAGAATGCCCGGCCAGCCTGGACCCAGCACCACCTGCATTTCGCCCGCCGGAGCCTCCCGGGCGTCGAGTTGCACGATGGCCTGCCGCGCGGCCTCGCGCGCAAAGCTTTCAGGACTTCGATCTCCCTCGAAAAACTCCAGGCCTACGCGTCCGCCGCCGCCATAAGCCCCGGAGCGCAGCTTATCGTTTTCCTGGGCAATCACGGAAACGCTCAATCGCACCAGCGGCTGGAAGTCGGTCACAATGCGCCCGTCAGAGCCCGCCAGCAGCACGTGGCGGCTTTGGTCGGCATAATTCACCCGCACCTGCGCGATGCGAGGATCGTAGGCGCGGGCGGCGACATCGGCGCGGCGCACCAGCGCCAATCGGTCGCCAAGCGCGCGGTCGGTTGAGGGCGCGACAACAGGATAAAGGTCGCTCGACGGCTGGAGGCTCGAAAGTCCCACGGATGAAACAGTGGCGGGGCCGCTGGCAATGCGCGCCGCGGTCCGGGCCGCCTTCAGAATTTTTTCCGGCGCCAGGTCGTCCG
>Ga0307372_10014286_pt1 | contig 10185 bp, 9 predicted proteins | sample OX1MG_FD_202533 | JGI IMG/M metagenome (GOLD analysis project Ga0307372, IMG submission 202533) | Soil microbial communities from Risofladan, Vaasa, Finland - OX-1 | ecosystem: Environmental > Terrestrial > Soil > Coastal area > Acid sulfate soil | place: Finland: Risofladan, Vaasa | collected... | reverse complement strand
CGGGGAGCGGTGCCAGCCCGGCCCCGGTGACCCGCTCGAAATCGCCGGTGAAGCTGACGCTCTGCTCGGTCCACAGCCGCCGCATCAGGGTGACCTGCTCCTCGGCCCGGCGGCCCCGGTTGGTGAAGTCCTTGCCCAGCGCCTCGTACTCGACCGCGTTCCAGCCCAGGCCCACCCCGAGCCGGAACCGGCCGCCGGTCAGCAGGTCGACCTCGGCGGCCTGCTTGGCCACCAGGGCGGTCTGCCGCTGCGGCAGGATGATGATCCCGGTGACCAGTTCCAGTGAGGTGAGGGCGGCCAGGTAGCCGAAGAGCACCATCGGCTCGTGGAACGTCGTCCGCACGTCATACGGCCCCCGCCAGGGTGCGTGCACGGCCGGATCGGCGCCCAGGACGTGGTCGTAGGCGAGCACATGGCTGAACCCGAGCCCGGCCACCGTCTCGGCGTACGCGCGCACCGCCCCCGGGTCGGCGCCGATCTCGGTCTGCGGGAACACCACACCGATGCGCATGACCCCTGTTATACCGGCTGGCCGGCCGGCTGGTGCCGGCCGCCCGGGGTTACCGCCCCGCGATGACCGGCGCCGGTGTCACTGGTCCAGGGTGGCGGATGCCAGCTCGATCGTGGTCCCGGCGAGCGCCTTGCTGACCGGGCAGTTCGCTTTGGCGTCCGCCGCCGCGGCGGCGAACTCTTCCTGCGTGATGCCGGGGACCACGGCCCGCACTGACAGCCGGATGCCGGTGATGCCGTCCGGCAGCGCGAACGACACGTCCGCGGAGGTGGTGATCGTCGACGGCGGGTGCCCGGCCTGGGCCAGCCCGAACGCCAGCGCCATCGAGAAGCAGCTGGAATGGGCGGCGGCGATGAGCTCCTCCGGGCTGGTGCGCCCGTTTGGTTCCTCGGCCCGCGACGGCCAGGTCAGCTCATAGCTGCCCAGCCCAGACGAGTCGAGTGAGACCGACCCCTTTCCGGTGTCGAGCGGGCCTTCCCAGCTGGTTGTCGCGGTACGGACGGTAGCCACGGCGGCGTCTCCCTTCCGGCGGGATCAGTGCGGACAATACGGCGTTCCCGGCTCGGGCGACAGGTGCTGGGCTCCATTCCGGCGCCCAGACCCGGCCGGCACGTTCGGGGATCAACGATACGGCGCTGCCGTGAGCGGGGGAACTGCTGTCCGGCCCGTACCGGGCGTGACCACAGGAATGCGGCACTCCATTTAGCCGGCCAGGCCAATGCGGCGGCTGGAAAACGCCGGCCGTGCCCCTGATCTTCATCCCGTTGAGCGGTGCGGGACGATGGCAGTGTGTCCGGTAGCGAGCTGCTGAACCAGGCGATCGCCGAGTTGTACGCCTGTGACCTGGACGTGTTCACCGAGCGGCGGCGGGATCTCGCCGCCCGGGCCCGCGCGGCCGGTGAGCGGGCGGTGGCGAAGGAGATTGCCGGCCTGCGCAAGCCGACCCGCTCGGCCTGGGCTGTCAACCGGCTGGTCCGTGCCGATCCCAGCGTGCCCCCGCGGCTGGCCGCGCTGGGAGACGAGCTTCGCGCCGCGGAGGCTGCCCTGGATGGGGCGAGAATCCGGGAACTGTCGCTGGCACGCCGCCAGCTGGTCGGTGACCTGACCCGGCAGGCACTGAGCGCGCCCGGCCAGCCCGCGCCATCCGCGGTACTGCAGGAGGAGGTGACCGCTACGCTCGGCGCGGCGCTGGCCGACCCACAGGTCGCGGAGCAGCTGGCGGCGGGAACCCTGCTGCGAGCGGTGCACCGTGCTGGCTTCGGCTCCCCGGGTGCACCCGACCTGGAGCTGGTCCACCCACCGCAGGCCATGCGGACGCCACCGGCTGCACCCGCCCCCCATGCCCCGCCTGCTCGTGCGGCCCCGCCTGCTCGTGCGGCTCCAGCTACGCGTGCGGCCCCGGCTACGCCGGCCGGGCCGGCCGCCACGTCTGCCGCCAAGCGGAGGGCTGCGGCCACCGCGGCTGCGGCCGCAGCCGCGGCAGTGATGGCGGAGCGTGCGCGCCAGGCTATCGCCGCGGCCCGTCAGGAGCTGGCAGAGGCAAGCCTGGCTGCCGACCAGGCCGCCGAGGCCGAACGGGAGCTGGCGGCCGTGGTCCAGCGGCTTGAGGAGCAGCTCGCCGATGCCCGTCAGCACTTGTTCGATGCCAGATACCGGGCCCGCGAGGCCGCAACGGCCAAGCGCAGGGCACAGCAAGCCCTCGACCGGCTCCGCAAATAGCCACCCGGCGAATCACGAGCGGAGCCATGTCGGCGGACTCCACGACTGGTAGCGTGCCGTTGTCCGGTCAATGATTGGTGGGGGAAAGGCGCGTCCATGAGGAGCGAGGGATTACCGGCTACCGAACGGGCGCCGGTCGGCATTGACATCCGCGTTGCGCATATCGCACGGGTGTACGACTACTGGCAGGGCGGCAAGGATAATTTCGCCGCCGACCGCGTGGCTGGCGACGCGGCCATGCAGTCCTATCCGGACATGGTCTCCTCGGTCCGGGCCAACCGCGCGTACCTGGCCCGGGTGGTGCGCTATCTGGCACGTGAGGCGGGCATCCGGCAGTTCCTCGACATCGGCACCGGCATCCCAAGTGCGAACAACACCCACGAGGTAGCCCAGTCGGTGGCGCCAGACTGCCGCGTCGTCTACGTGGACAACGACCCCATCGCTCTCAACCACGCGCGTTCGCTGCTGACCAGCACCCGTGAGGGGACCACCGCCTACCTCGACGCCGACCTGCGCGACACCGGGGCGATCCTGGCGCAGGCGGCCGGAACGCTCGACTTCTCCCGCCCGGTCGCGGTCATGCTTATCGCCATGCTGCACCTGATAGGCGACGACGAGGACCCCTACGCGATTACGGCGACATTGATGGACGCCGTGCCCGCCGGAAGCTATCTGGCGATTTCTCATGTTGCCTCGGACATCGAGCCGGAGAAAATGGCCGCGACCAGGGAACGGCTGAACAGGCTGGTCGCCCAGAAAGGGACCTACCGCACTCAGGCGCAGGTCGCCCGGTTTTTCACGGGCCTGGACCTGGTCGAGCCGGGAGCAGCCCCGGTGCAGAAATGGCGGCCAGACTCCGAGGCCGAGGCCAGCACCCCGGCTGCCATGTGGGGCGGCGTGGCGCGCAAGCCCTCATGACCGGTGATGGCGGAAGTCACATTGAGCGGCTTGCCCGGCTCTGGCGCGCGCTCGATGGGTGCGGGCAGGGCAGACGACAGAGCGCCGGTGTCCTGGCCCGCCGAAGCAGGTCCCGCTGGAAACTGGCACGACGGACACGGTTGACCGCGCATAGGCTGATCGCCGGCCACCCGCGCGAGGACACCCAGTGCTGCTCACGATCACCAATACCTCCCCACCGGCGACTGACCTCGGCTTCCTGCTGCACAAGAACCCAGCGGCAGTGCGCCACGTGGACATGGCTTTCGGGGTAGCTCACGCCTTCTACCCGGAAGCAGATGCAGACCGCTGCACGATCGCGCTTCTGTGCGAGGTCGACCCGATCGCACTGGTGCGCCGCAACCGGGGTGGACCGTTCCCGCTCGCCGCCTACGTCAACGACCGGCCCTACGCTGCCTCCTCGTTCTTGAGCGTGGCACTGCGCAAGATGTTCGGCACGGCGCTGCGCGGCGCCTGCAAGGAACGTCCGGACCTGGTGGATACGGAACTGGGGCTTTCGGCGAGGTTGCCGGTAATGGCGTGCCGGGGCGGGGAAGGGCTGCTCCGGCGGCTGTTTGAGCCGCTCGGCTACCAGGTGATCGCCCGGCCGATCCCGCTCGACAGGCAGTTCCCCGCGTGGGGCCCTAGCCCGTATTTCGACGTTCAGGTCTCTGCCAGATGCCGCGTCCGTGATCTTCTCGGCCACCTGTACGTGCTGCTGCCGGTGCTGGATGACGACAAGCATTACTGGGTGACCAGGGACGAGATCGACAAACTGGTGGACGGGGCGGGCGAGTGGCTGGTCGGCCATCCCGAACGGGATGTCATTGTCCGGCGCTACCTTCGCCACCAGTCCAGGCTCGCCCAGGAGGCGATTATCCGGCTGCTCGATGAGGGCGCAGCCGCGGCGGCCGAGGACGCTGTCGGCGCCGGGGACGACGACAGCATGGACGGCACAGAGCACACCAGTCTGCGGGATCTCCGCGTGGCGGCGGTGACCGGGGCGCTTGCCGCGGCGGGCGCTCGCCGCGTCCTGGACCTGGGCTGCGGCGATGGCCGGCTGATCGCCGCCCTGCTGCGCGACGCGCAGTTCGAGGAGATCGTGGGGGTGGATACGTCGGTGGCTGCCCTGGAGCGGGCGGCCCGGCGGCTGCGGGTGGATGAGATGGCACCCCGGCAGCGGCAGCGGGTGCGGCTGCTGCAGGGCGCCCTCACTTACCGCGACCGCCGTCTGGCCGGGTACGACGCGGCGGTGCTGATGGAGGTGATCGAGCACGTTGACCCGGACCGCCTGGACGCGCTGGAGCAGGCCGTGTTCGGTGAGGCGGCCCCGGCGGCCGTCATCGTCACCACCCCCAACGCCGAGTACAACGCGTGCTACCCGGGCCTGGCGGCGGGCGCGATGCGTCACCTGGACCACCGGTTCGAGTGGGACCGTGCTCAATTCCGTGCCTGGGCGCAGGCGGTGGCTGTGCGGCACGGCTACGCCGTCTCCTTCGAGCCGGTCGGGGAGCAGAGCCCACAGTTCGGCCCGCCCACCCAGATGGCGGTGCTGAGCCGGTGAAGACGATCACGATCCCGAAGTCCTCCCTGGTCGTGCTCGTGGGCGCGACCGGGGCGGGCAAGTCGACTTTCGCCGCCCGCCATTTCCTGCCGACCGAGGTGCTGTCATCTGACGCATTCCGGGCACTGGTCGGCGACGACGAGAACGACCAGTCAGTCACCGCTGAGGCCTTCCAGGCACTGCACGCGGTGGCCGCCCAGCGGCTATCGCTCGGGCGCATGACCGTGATCGACGCGACCAACGTCCAGCCGGAGGCGCGACGGCCACTGGTGGAACTCGCCCGTGAGTATCACGTCCTGCCGGTGGCCATCGTGCTCGATGTCCCGGAGAAGATCTGCCTCGACCGGACCGCCGCGCGCACAGACCGCGATGCCGGGCCCGGGGTCGTGAGGAGGCAGTGCGCGTCGCTCTCGCGGTCGGTCGGGCAGCTGGAGCGGGAAGGGTTCCGCCGCGTGGTCGTGCTGCGCGGGGTGGCGGAGGTGGATGCCGCGCAGATACTGCGCGAACCGGCGTGGGCCGACCGCTCAGCCGAGTCCGGGCCGTTCGACATCATCGGCGATGTGCATGGCTGCCATGCTGAGCTGGCCGACTTGCTCGGCCTGCTCGGCTACCAGCCAGATGGCGACGGGGTGCCCAGGCACCCCGATGGCCGGTCCGCGGTGTTCCTGGGTGACCTGGTCGACCGCGGCCCCGACACGCCGGGGGTGTTGCGCACCGTCATGGCGATGGTGGCGGGGGGCACTGCGCTGTGCGTGCCCGGCAATCACGAGCACAAGCTGCTGCGGGCACTGCGAGGCCGTGATGTCCGGGTCAGCCACGGGCTGGCCGAATCGTTGGCACAGCTGAAAGCCGAGCCGGACGGGTTCCGCAGCCGGGTGGTCGGCTTCCTGGGTGGCCTGATCAGCCACTACGTGCTCGACGGTGGGCGGCTGGTAGTGGCACACGCCGGGCTGCCAGCGCAGATGCACGGGCGCGCCTCCGCCGCCGTGCGGGCCTTCGCACTGTATGGCGAGACGACCGGGGAGACCGACGAGTTCGGGCTGCCGGTGCGGTACCCGTGGGCGCAGGACTACCGGGGCAGCGCGATGGTCGTCTACGGCCACACCCCGGTGCCCGAGCCCACCTGGCTGAACAACACCATCTGCCTCGACACCGGGTGCGTGTTCGGCGGGCGCCTCACCGCCCTGCGTTACCCGGAGCGGGAACTGGTATCCGTCACCGCCCGGCGGGTCTATTTCGAGCCGAGGCGGCCGCTGGAGGTGCCGGCTCCCGCCAGCCCGGCTGCGGGGGATGAGGGCGGCCGGCTGCTCGATGTGGCTGATGTCCTGGGTCGGCGGGGGGTCGAGACGAGGCTGCGCGGACGGGTACCGATCCCGGAGCAGAACGCAGCCGCTGCGCTGGAGGTGATGAGCCGGTTCGCGGTGGACCCGCGGTGGCTGATCTATCTGCCGCCAACAATGGCGCCGGTGCCCGCAAGCCCGGCGAATGAGCGTCCCGGCCTGCTGGAACACCCGGCCGATGCGCTGGCCGCCTACCGCCGCGACGCCGTGATGGCCTTGGTATGCGAAGAGAAGCACATGGGCTCGCGGGCGGTGGTGATCGTCTGCCGGACACCAGAGGCCGCCCTGGACTGGTTCGGCACGCGGCGCGGCGGGATTGTCTACACCCGCACGGGTCGGCGGTTCTTCCCCGACGCCGCGATGGAGGACGCGCTGCTGCACCGGTTGAACGGTGCGCTGGCGGCGGCAGGGCTCTGGGATGAGCTCGGTGACTGGGCTGCGCTGGACTGCGAGATCATGCCCTGGTCGCTGAAGGCGGACGATCTGGTGCGAGGGCAGTACGCGGCGGTGGGTGCCGCCGCGGTCGCTAGTCTGGCCGCCGCCAGCGAGGTCGTGGCCGCGGCCGGGGCCAGGGGCCTGGAGATGGCCGGGCTCGGCGGGCGGACGCGGCAGCGCCTGGCGGCGGCACAGGCCTTCACCGGCGCCTATCACCCCTATGTCTGGCCGGTGTCATCACTGGACGATGTGCGGCTGGCGCCCTTCCAGGTGCTGGCCCGGGTCGACAGGCATCTGTTACGAACGGCCTCACGCCTGGCACATGCAAGCCGCGCAACGACTATCGCACGCAGACGGCCTCATCGCCGCGACCCGCCACCTCCTGGTGGATACCAGCGACGCCGGTGCTGAGGCGGCCGTGACCGCCTGGTGGGAGGAGATCACCGGGACCGGCGGGGAGGGCATGGTGGTCAAGCCCGCCACCCCGGTGACCCGCGGCCGACGGGGCCTTGCCCAGCCGGGGCTCAAATGCCGGGGCCCGGAGTACCTGCGGATCATCTACGGTCCCGAGTACACGCTGCCGGGCAACCTGGACCGGCTGCGGGAACGCCACCTGGGGCGCAAGCGTTCCCTGGCCATCAGCGAGCTCGCGCTGGGGGTGGAGGCGCTGGAGCGGTTCGTGCGCCGCGAGCCAGCGTTCCGCGTGCACGAGTGCGTGTTCGGGGTGCTTGCCCTGGAAAGTGAGCCAGTCGACCCCCGGCTGTAAACGAGGTGCCCGCTGAGGGGGCCTGTGCGCGCGGCCGCGCTGTCCGTTCGGGATCGGAAGCGGGTTGCTCAGAGTGCGAGGCCGCCGTCTACGGGGACGATGGCGCCGGTCATGCCGCTCGCGGTGTCGCCGGCCAGGAAGGTGATCACGGCAGCCACCTCATCCGGGCGCAGTAGCCGGCCCAGCGGCTGCTGGCTGGCGAAGGCCCCGGCATCGGGCAGGGCATAGAGCCGGGCGCTCTCGTCCAGGATCGGGGTCGCCGTGGAGCCGGGGCTGACCGCGTTCACGGTGATCCCGGTGCCGCCAAGTTCGGCGGCCAGGGCACGGACGAAACCGGTGACGCCGGCCTTGGCGGCGCAGTACGCGGCGAGCATCGGGAGCCCGCGGGTAGCCGCCGCGGAGGCGACGGCGATGAGCCGGCCATGCCGCGGGGAGGGCCGGCGCAGCAGGGCAGGCACTGCCATCCGCGCCAGGTTGAGCACGCCACCCAGATTGATGTCGAGCACCGCCTGCTCCTGGTCGGCCGGGACCTGCCAGGCGGGGACGCCGCCCGCGATGACTCCGGCAGCGGCGATCGCCGCGTCAAGACCACCCCAGCGGCGTTCGGCTTCGGCGACGGCCGCTGCCAGCGCCTGCGGGTCACGCACGTCGGCCTCGAAGGCGACCGCCTCGCCGCTGCCCGTCTCACCACAGGCACCCCCGCCACTGCCCTGCCCACCACCGGCAGGCTGATTGCTGGCTGCCTGGGCCACACGGGCGAGTTCTGCGCGGGTCCCGAGCGGGTAGGGCAGCGCCGGGTCGTCCGCGCAGCGGTCCACCGCGAGCACCTGCCACCCGTCTGCGGCCAGCGCGGCGACGGTCGCGGCGCCGATACCCCGTGCGGCGCCGGTGACGAGAGCCACCCGGTGCGAGGGTGACCCGGCGGGTGCCGCCGCCTCGCCGCTGACCGTGCTGCCCGGCGGGGGAGCGGGGTCCGTCATCCGGCCTCCCATTGGTCGATGGTGGCGAGCAGATCCGCGAGCAGCCGCCCGAGCAGCGCCGCTCCCTCGGCGGCCGACGCGCCAGCGGGATCGCCGAGCACCCCGTTGGGGCTGACCGCCTGCACGGACGAGGCGCGCAGCGCTGGCATCAGCTCCGCGATAGGGCGGGTGTTCCCCGGCTCTGGCCGGTCCAGGCGCACCCGGCCCGGTGCCAGCGCAAGCTGCAGCGATGTCTCGGTCCGGCCGGCATGGGCGTCGCCTTCCCAGCCCGGCATCCAGGCCAGCACATCACGCGACTCGGCCCGCAGGCGCTGCTCGGCCCGCCGCAGCGGATCAGAGTTCCCCCCGTGCGTGCAGACGAGCAGAACCCTGGCGAACGTCTCGGTCGCCGACCGGCACAGTTCGACCAGAAGCAGTTCGAGCGCGTCCTGGCCGATGGACAGCGTGCCGGCGAAGCCCCGGTGCTCACCGCTGGACCCGTAGGCGACCGGGGGCGCGACGAGCACGCCGGGCCGGACCTGGGCCAGCCGCGCGCACAGCGCGACGGCGAGGTCGGTGTCGGTCGACAGCGGCAGGTGCGGCCCGTGCTGCTCGGTGGAGGCGACCGGGATCGCGAGGAAGTCACCGGCCGCCGCCCGTGCGCTCACCTCCGGCCAGGTGAGCCCGGCGAGGTCGGTCACGGCTGGCCGGCCTTCCGGCCCGGCCCGGCGGCCGGGTCAGGGTCTGCGGCCGGGCCGGGTTCCGCGGCCGGGCCTGGGTTCCAGGCCAGGGCTGGGTTCCGGGCGAAGGCCGGGCCCGCGGCCGTGCCTGGGTCCACGGGGAGGGCATAGCCTGCCCGGTGGAGGTAACCGAGCAGCGCGTCGGCTGCCGCGTCAGCGCTGGCCGGGCTGACCACCACCGGCGGCTCGCGCTGGGTGAGCACGGCGGACAGGGCGAAGAGCCGTTCCCGCGCCGAACCGGCCGGCACACCCGGGACCGCATGGGTGCGCGGCGAGTAGGGGCGCGGGGCGCCAGCCCGGACCGGCTGGGCAGCCGGTCCGGCGGTGACCACAGGGATCACGGCCGTCCGGGCCGCCAGCACCGCCGGTAGCGGAGCACGGCGCAGCCGGATACCGGCCGCCTCGACCGAGCACACAGCGGGCACCGGGACGCGCAGCCGCTCCCGCCGGCCGGCGGGCAGCCGCCGCTCGGCCAGCAACTGTCGCTCGGCCAGCAGCCCTCGCTTGGTCAGCAGCTGATCCCCGTCCGCCGCCAGCGACACGAGGCCGAGGGCCTGCGCGGCACCGAGTTCGTGGGCGAGGAACGCGGGCAGCGCCCCGGTGCCCCGGTCGCCCGAACGGTCCCCGCACACCACCAGCGCCGGACCCATCGGGCGTACCGCAGCTGCGAGGGCCACGGCGAGCGGCTGCTCGTCGCCGGCCAGCTCCGCCAGGTACGCCTCCCCGTCCAGGTGCACCATGCCAGCCGGGTACGCCGCCCCGGCCCCGCCAGCCCCGGCCCCGCCAGCCCCGGCCCCGCCAGCCCCATGCCCGCTGGGCCATTGCACCCGCAGCGCTTCGGCGCCCACCGCCAGGGCTTCCCGCAGCACCGTCTCGGCATCGGGCGGCCCGGCTGTCACCGCCAGCACCCGCCCGCCCCACGCCTGCGCCACCAGCAGCGCGATCTCCAGGGCGGCCCATTCAGCCGGCGCCGCCGTGGCCGCCTGCGCGTGCGGCCGGACAGCCCCGGTCACCGGGTCAAGAGTGGGCTGCAGGTCGGCGTGCCGCAGGCAGGCAACCACGAGCGGGCCTCCCGGCCCGGCAGGCGCTTCCCCTGAGCCGGCCGTAACCCCAGCCTCCTCAGCCATGGCGGAAGACGACACCTTCGCCGCCGCCGGGATAGGTCCAGGTGATGGCCCCCGCCGAGTCGCAGACCTGGTAGCAGGTCCCGCACTC
>Ga0307372_10014285_pt1 | contig 10186 bp, 7 predicted proteins | sample OX1MG_FD_202533 | JGI IMG/M metagenome (GOLD analysis project Ga0307372, IMG submission 202533) | Soil microbial communities from Risofladan, Vaasa, Finland - OX-1 | ecosystem: Environmental > Terrestrial > Soil > Coastal area > Acid sulfate soil | place: Finland: Risofladan, Vaasa | collected... | reverse complement strand
TCGTCGTCTTCGGTCGACTCAGGACGGCGCGCGCGCAGAGGCCGGCGGGGCCGGCGGTCGCCGTCACCGGGACCGGCAGGGTCGTCACCGACGATGATCGGCTCGAACTCGTAGGAGGTGGGTGCTTCTGGCGCGGCCGGAGCGGCAGAAGCGGAAACGAGCACTGGCTCGGGCTTGGGCACCGGGCGTGGCCCGGTGCCTTTCCACTCCTTCTCCCAAGGGTTGGGCTCGGGAGGGGGAGGTGGTTCGCTGCCGCGACCGAACAGGCGGGCCATTACGCGTGCCTCCTAACCGCGTCGTCACAGCTCGAGACCACGTCACCCTTGGTGGGGATCTTGTCTCCGAACTGTGCAAACGGCGACATGTCAGCCAAGCCCCCGATCACCAACGGAAGGCCGTCGCGCAATCCGCACACGGCACCCATCTCCGAAAGTGCAGGCTCCGAGTCCGCTCGGCTGCGGATCGTCACGACTACGTCGACGTCGTGCTTGTCCAGCGGGCATCCTCGCCCCGGGATCATCCCGTTGCACGGAAATGGCGAGCCGGCGTTGTCGCTGCACCTGTGCACCTTCCGGCCGGCAGATCGCAGCTGGGCGGAGGCGTCGGCGATCGCCCACTCCTCGCTGCCGACGACCAGCACCTGGGCGGCCTTCGTTACCGCCTCACGGTCGTCCGAGCCGCCGCCGGACATGTCTGATCGTGGCACCACTCGCTGCACGTCGATGAGTGTCGACCACCAGCGTCACCCGGCACCCTCCGGTGCATCAACGGAATCCCAACTCGCCCGGAGTATGTTTTTGGGCGGCCATGGCTGCGACAGGCAACAACCGGATACTCGTCGTCGACGACGACCAGGAACTCAGCTCGCTGCTCAAGCTGGTACTTGAAGGCGAGGGCTACTCGGTGTCGGTGGCTTCCGACGCTGAAGGGGCCATCTCCAAGGTGGACAGCGAGTCACCAGACCTGGTGGTACTGGACATCACCCTGGGGCGTGACGACGGGCGGATAGTACTCGCCAAGATCCGGGAGAAGGGCGAGCTTCCGGTGATCTTCATCAGCGGGAAGGGGGACACCGCGGACCGGGTCTTGGGGCTGCGCCTGGGGGCGGACGACTACATCGCCAAGCCGTTCTCGCCCGTGGAGCTCGTCGCCCGCATCGAGTCGGTCCTGCGCCGGGCCGTGCCCCGGGTCGACCCGGTCCCGGCGGGGGGATCCGAGGTCGCCGATGGGCTGGTGCTCAACGAGCTCACCCGGGAGGTCGTCGTGGAGGGGCGTGGCGTCGAGCTCACGGCCAAGGAGTTCGACCTTCTCGCCTTCCTGATCCGCTCACCCCGCCAGGTGTTCAGCCGGGGGCAGCTGCTGGAGCACGTGTGGTCCTCCCGCTCCGAATGGCAGGACGAGGCGACGGTCACCGAGCACGTGCGCCGTGTCCGTCACAAGGTGGAAAAAGACCCCGAGAAGCCGCGGTGGATCACCACCGTGAGGGGCGTCGGTTACCGCTTCGAACCCTGAAGCGCCTGTTCCTCGAGGAGCTCCGCAACCCGTAGCCGGAGCGTGTCCGGCTTGTACGGCTTCCTGACCACCCGGTCGCGGTGGTCGGGGATCTGCGTCTCCGAGTAGCCGGTCATATAGAGAACGGGCAGGTCGGGCTGGGAAACCCGCGCCTGGGTCGCCAGGTCGATGCCCGACAGACCGGGCAGGCGGATGTCAGTGACGAGGGCGTCGAACGTGCCGGAGCGGGCAAGCTTGATCATCGCCTCCTCGGCACTCGACACCCCGACCACCTCTAGCCCGATGCTCCCCAGGGCCGCTTCGGCGATCGTCCGCAGCTCGTCCTCGTCCTCGACCAGGAGCACCCTCCCGGACACCCTGCGGCCTGGCGGCCACGTTTCGTCTTCCTCGGTGCCGCTCGACAGCGCCGCGTCCTGGGCCATCGGCAGCCAGATCCGGATCGATGTGCCCTGCCCAGGTGTCGACCAGACCCGCAGCTGCCCACCCCGGTCCTTGACCAGGCCGTAGACGGTCGAGAGCCCGAGGCCGGTGCCGTGCCCGCGCTCCTTGGTCGTGAAAAACGGCTCCAGGCAACGCGCCTGCACGTCCTCGCTCATCCCCGGCCCGTCGTCGGCGATGGTCAGGATGGCCAGCTGCCCGTCCGGGAGCTCGTGCTGCCACCGTTCCTCGTCACCCGGCAGGTCCGAATCCAAGGAAATGTATATGTTGCCGGCATTCTCCATCGCGTCACAGGCGTTGATGACGAGGTTCATGACTATCTGTTCCATCTCGCTCGGATCGAGACGGACCTTGACCGTGTCCGCCGGGCGGTCCACGGTCAGCGAGACGTTGGGACCGGCGACCCGGGGGAGGACCGCTTCGAGGTTGGCGATCTCGCTGGCGAGGTCGATCACTACGCCGGAGTCGAGCTGCCGGCGGGTCATCCCGAGCATCTGCTGGGTCAGGGCCGCGGCCCGTTTCGACGCGCCGGTGATGTTGTCGAGCAGGCTCGACTGCTGCTCGGACGTGACCGTCCGGCGCAGCACGTCCGAGTAGCCGATGATCAGGGTGAGCAGGTTGTTGAAGTCGTGCGCGACGCGGCCGGCTACCTGGCCCATGGCTTCGAGGCGCTGCGCCTGGACCAGGGCGCGCTCGGCCCGCCGGATCTCGCTGAGGTCGATCCCGGCCACGAGCACGGACTCGTCGTCCGCCGACGAGGTGGCCGGCATTGGGGCCGCCGAGAGCGACAGCTCGTGCTGGCCGACCGACACCGTCCGGGTGACCGGACCGGCTCGCTCGCGCACCGAATCCGTCAGCCCGATCATGACCGGCTGCAAGGCCTGCTCCAGGTTCCAGTCCCTGGGGTCCGGACCCCACCCGAAGAGCCGCTGAGCCGCCGGGTTCGCCGAGGTGACGGTCCCGTCCTCGCGCAGGCCCACCAGCGCCACCGGCGACGATTCGACGACCGCCCGGAGGCGGGCCTCGTGCAGCACCGTCGACTCGGTCCCCAGCGCCCGCTCGAACGCTACGGGTATCAACGACGCCAGCGACGACAGCACCAGCTCCTCGTCCGAGGAAAAGTCGTCACCGACGAACACCACAAGTGCCGCTCGCTGCCACGGGTCACTGCTCGGCAGCGGATACGACACCCATCCCTCGCCCCTGGCGGAACGGTGGTTCGACACCGCGTCGAAGGCGATCTCCGCCGTCGCCCGGTCGACGTCGCCGGCCTCGGCCTCCATGATCGACCCGTCGCCCATCCACCAGCGGGCGATCGCGCCATCCGCTTCTTGGATGACGCACGCCTCGACGCAGGCGACTTGCAGCACGCCCCGGGCGGTGCCGGCGCCCGCGAGGTTGGTGGCCGCGGTAGCGAGGCGGCGGAGACGCCGGACCGTCCTGCTCTGGTCCCGTGCCGACGCCTGCATGTCCTTGTGCAGCATCACCCGCTGGATGGCTGTGCCGAGGCGGGTCGCAAGCTCTGCACCTATCCGCAGAGCCGAGGGCCGGAACCCCCTGCGGAACCGGCCGGTGGCGACCACGAACCATCCGAGGGTGATCCCGCCACCGGTGATCGGGGCGACGACCAGGGACTGCGCCTCGAGACGCTCACGTACCAGCTTGGCGTTGGGGGGCTCGTCGACGTCGCCCCAGGCGAGGACGGGGCGCCGGTCCGGCGCACACAGCCGGCCCACGGGGCCCCAGGAGACGGGGGCGTTCAGTCCGCTCGTCCTGGCGACGCGGTATCCGGAGCATGTGACCTCGCCGTTGGGCCCGATGACCTCGACCGCGCAGAGGTCGGCGAAGTCCGGCACGCACGCGTCGGCGACCTGGGCGACGGCCTCCTCGAAGTCCTCCAGCGTCGCGTCGAGGATGCGGCTCGTGGTGGCGAGCAGCTCCAGGCGCGCGAGCGCCTCCTGCTCGCCGAGGATGGCGACTTCGATAGCACTCAGGCCATCGCGATCGGTCAACAGGGCCTCGCTGCGTGCATCGTCATACTGGTGCCTTTCGCCGCCGCGGCGCCCCGGCCCGGCTGGCACCCCGGAGACGCTAGCAGCGCGAAACGTCCAGTACGAGCACCGATGACTAATTGGTGCCTTCGAGAACTCCCAGACTCCGGCCCAGGGACACCCAGTCGGTGGCGATCTCTCGCTGCGCCTGGGCGAGCGGCATCTCCCCGCGGCACACCGCACGGTTCGCCGCGTACTCGACGTCGTCCTTGGGGTTCGGGGAAGCTCCGGGTTCGGGCCACAGGTTCTTGGGATCGGCAGGCGACCCGCCAAGCTCGAGGGGTATCAGGTGGTCCTCCTCGTAGCCGGACATCGACCCGGGGTCCCCGTAGCTGTCCATCTGCTCCCGTTTCAGCTTCTCGGTGTACGACTCCGGCGGGCGCACGGTCGACGTCCACCCCCGCGTGCAGATCGTCTGGTCGATGTTCGCCTGGCTGACCGACGGGTTCGTCACTCCGGGCGTGCATGCCGGGTCGGGCAACACGTACCCGTACTGCTGGCGGTAGGAGCACTGCGCCCCTCCCGCCATCACGCTGATCCCCGCCGGCGCTGTCGTCGCGGGGGACGCCGCCGTACCGGGCCCGCCCGTGGCCGTGGTCGAGGTGGTCTGCGGCGGCAGCGTCCGGAGCGTCCCTGTCACCGACGTCGAAAGGCACCCGCCGGTGGCCAGCGCCATCAGGACCCCTGGGATCAGCAGCTTCGGTCTCATGTGCAGATGCTCCCACCCCCCAGTGACGCTGTACCCCAGGCGCCCATCAAGCGAAGGGCTGGATAGGAGGAGAGGGGCGGGAGCCGGGAAACGGCCGGGTCGTTCGAAGCGCAGCGGAGCGACCCGGACGGGCCCGGTCCCGCTTCCTCTCCTCCCGGCTGGTCCTGAGCCCCTAGTTACGCGGGAGATCCTTGAAAGGGGTCACCTTGTCGTTGTTGGGCTCCTTGGGCAGGCCGAGGACCCGCTCGCCGATGATGTTGTGCTGGATCTCGTCGGTGCCGCCGTAGATCTGCGGCGCCTGGGCGAACAGCGACATCTCGGTCACGGCCCCCCCGAGCCCGCCGGCCGGTAGGCCTTCGAGGGACTTCTCGCCGGCGCTGTCGTAGGCGTGGAGCATGCCGCGGGGCCCGAGAAGCCGGAGGCCGAGGTCGCGCGACAGGCGGAGGATGATGCTCATGGACAGCTTGGCGATGTTGCCGATCCCGGGGATGTCGCCACCGGTGGTACGCAGCGCCTTCTGCCTCAAGGTCAGATAACGACCGATCTCCGTCAGCGTGTACAGCTTCGCCAGGTCCTGGCGCACCTGCGGGTCACCGTTGAGACCCGTCTCCTTGGCGACCGCCTGGAGGAGTCTGGAGGTGCCGGCGACGCCGCCTGGGCCACCCGAGCCGCCCCGGGTTCGCCCCGTTACGAGGTCGCCTGCTCGCTTGTCCAGGTCCCCGGCAATGGTCCCGGGAACCGCGGTGCTCGCACCCGCGGAACCCCCGCCGGCGCCGAGCCCGGCCCGTTCGAAGGCGAGGGTGGTGTTGGCGACGGCCCAGCCGTTGTTGAGCCCGCCGATGATCGCGTCGTTGCCGACCCGGGCCTCGGTGATGAAGACCTCGTTGAACAGGGCCCGGCCGGTCATCTCCCGGAGCGGCCGTACCTCGACGCCGGGCTGGCGCATGTCGAACGCGAAGTAGGTGATGCCCTGGTGCTTGGGCACCTCGGGGTTGGTGCGGGCGAGGAGCATGCCCATGTCGGCCACCTGGCCGCCGGAGGTCCAGACCTTCTGGCCGGTGATGATCCACTCCTCGCCATCGCGCTCGGCCTTGGTCTGAAGGCCGGCGAGGTCCGAGCCGGCGCCGGGCTCGCTGAAGAGCTGGCACCACCCCTGGGCGCCGGTCACTATCGGCTTGACATAGCGTTCGATCTGGTCCGCGTCGCCGTGGGTGGCGATGGTCGGCCCGGCGAGGAGCAGGCCGAGGCCGCCGGGGGCGGGCAGGGCTCCGAACTCGACGATCGCCTCTTGGACGCGGACGGCCTCGGCGCGCGAGAGCCCCTTGCCGTAGGCGTTGTCCGGCAGGGAGGGCGCGGCCCAGCCTGACTCGCCCAGGCGTGCCCACCAGTCGCGCACCGTCAGGTCGGGGTCCCAGTTCTCGGAGAGCCATTGCTTGACTTCCGCTACCGGGTCACCTGCGGTGTGCGAACTGGTGGTGTCAGCGGCCTGCATCGTCCTCATGCCCTCCATCTATCCCTCTCGAAGCTACAAGCAACCCGCCATATAGGCCAGTTCGCGTAAGGTTTTTCGACCGGCGGGTTCCGCTGCGTATGTTGTTCCCATGGCCGCTCATGATCGGCGTGGGGGCCGTGTGACCGTGTACCGGCACAAGGTCCGATACTTCGAGGCGGACCAGCAGGGTGTCGTGTTCAACATGTGGTACCTCGGATATTTCGACGAGGCCATGACGACGTTCCTGGAGGAAGGCGGCCTGGGGTACCAGCAGATGCTCGACGCAGGCTTCGATGTGCAGCTCGTGCACAGCGAGATCGACTGGGGGTCCTCCCTGCGTTGGGGCGACGAGGCGGAAGTGTGCGTGGGGCTGGCCGAGCGTGGGACGACCTCTTTTTCCCTCAGCTTCGACGTCTGCGCCGGCGGCGAGAAGGTGGCCGCAGGCCGCACCGTGTACGTGGTCGTCGCCACCGACGGGTCGGGCAAGCGGCCCATCCCCGAGATCCTCGGCAAGGCTCTCGGGGCCCTGTGACCTCGGAGATCGACGCCGCGGTCGGCGTCGCGTCGGATCTGCTGGCCGCGGCCGGCGCCCGCCGGGGGTGGCGCGAGGCGGCGCAGGCCCGGCGGATGAGCCGCATCCTGTCGACACCCGGAGGCTTCGACCTGCTGCTCGCGTTGACCGACGAGGTGCTTCGCATCCGCGAGCCAAGGCGTGCAGCGCGCGTCCTGGCGGAGCTCGCCGGCGAGAACACGGCTGCGCTCGGGCTGCTCGACCGTCTCGCCCTGACCGCCGGCGCCCGGGTCGCGCCGTTCGCGCCGGGGCTCGTCGTGCCCGCCGCGCGGCGCCGGGTGCGCGCGGAGATGGGCGCCGTGATCCTCCCGGCCGCCGAGGACCAGCTGGCGCGCCACGCGCGGCACCGGCGCCGCCAGGGCATCCGGCTCAACGTCAACGTCCTCGGCGAGGCCATCCTCGGCGACCGTGAGGCCGCACGCCGGCTCGAGCAGGTGAAGGCGGCCCTCACCCACCCCTCCATCGACTACGTCTCGGTGAAGATCTCGTCGATCTGCGCGCAGATCGACGTGCTGCGCTTCGACTTCGAGGTGGAGCGCATCGCCGCCCATCTGAGGGACCTGTACGACACGGCCGCGAGGTTCACGCCGGCGAAGTTCGTCAACCTCGACATGGAGGAGTACCGCGACCTCGATCTGACCCTCGCGGTGTTCCGCAGGGTGCTCGACGAGCAGCGCTACGAGCGCCTGGGCGCCGGCGTGGTGCTGCAGGCGTACCTGCCCGACTCGCTGCCGGCGCTGGAAGAGTTGTGCGGGTGGGCGCGCGCGAGGCGCGACGGCGCCGGCGGCTGGGTGAAGGTGCGGATCGTCAAGGGCGCCAACCTGGCGGCTGAGCGCGTCGAGGCCGAGCTGCACGGTTGGCCGCAGGCTACGTTCCTGGAAAAAGACGAGACCGACGCGAACTACAAGCGCATGCTCGACGTGGCCCTGGACCCGGCGAACGACGGGGCGGTCCGCGTCGGCGTCGCCTCGCACAACCTCTTCGAGATCGGATGGGCGCACGCACGCGCCGATCGATTGGGCGCGCTGGATCGGGTGGAGTTCGAGATGCTCGAGGGCATGGCACCCGCCGTGGCGGAGGCCGCGGCGCAACGATTCGGCGGGTTGCTGCTGTACGCGCCCGTGGTGGACGAGCAGGAGATGGAGTCGGCGATCGCTTACCTGGTGCGGCGCCTCGACGAGAACACCGGCCCGCAGAACTTCCTGGCCCACCAGTTCGATCTGGAAGTCGGTTCGCCGGCGTGGATGCAGGAGGAGCAGCGGTTCCGGCGGTCGGTCGCGGCGCGTAGTGAGCGGCCGCCGGCGACGAAGCGGGTGCAGGACCGGTCGTCGGAGCCGGGGCGCTTGGCGGTGTCCACTCTCGGCTTCGCCAACGAGCCGGACACCGACTTCACCGTCACAGCGAACCGCCGGTGGGTGACGTCGTGCCTGGGGGCGGTCGCGTCGTCGGGCCTGCCTGACTACCGGCCCGTCGTCGGCGGGACCATCTTCGGCGGCAACCTGGAGGCTGTCGACGGAACAGATCCGAGCCGGCCGGAACGCCCGGCGTACAGATGGCTCTCGGCTGATGACGCCGCGGTCGAGGTCGCTCTGTCGTCGGCTGCGGTAGCGCAGCAGGAGTGGGCCGCGTTGGCGCCGGCGCGCCGGCGTGAGGTGCTGCTCGGTGCGGCCGACTCCCTTGCCAGCGCCCGGGGCCGCCTGCTGGCGGTGATGGCCTACGACACCGGCAAGACCATCCGGGAGGGCGACCCGGAGGTGTCGGAGGCGGTCGATTTCGCCTCGTACTACGCGTCGAAGGTTCCCGACGGCGGCGGGTTCGAGCCGCACGGGACGGTCGTGGTGGCGTCGCCGTGGAACTTCCCGTTGTCGATACCGGCGGGCGGGGTGCTGGCGTCGTTGGCGGCCGGGAACGCGGTGATCCTGAAGCCGGCGCCCGAGGCCGTCGCGGTGGCGGGCGAACTGGTGAAGGCGTTGTGGGAAGGCGGCGTTCCGCGCGAGGTGCTGCAGTTCGCCCCTTGCGTTGACGGCGAAGCGAGCCGGAAGTTGATCACCGACCCCCGCGTCGACGCGGTTGTGCTGACAGGTTCGTGGGAGACGGCGCGGATGTTCCTCGGTTGGCGGCCAGGGTTGAAGTTGCACGCCGAGACGAGCGGCAAGAACGCGATCGTCGTGACGGCCACCGCGGACGTGGACGAGGCTGTGGCCGACGTGGTCAGGTCCGCGTTCGGGCACGCGGGGCAGAAGTGCTCCGCGGCGAGCCTGGTGATAGTCGAGGCCGCAGTGCACGACGACCCCAGGTTCCTGAGACGGCTGTCGGACATGGTCGCGACGCTCCGGGTCGGACCGGCGTGGGATCTGTCGACCGCGATGGGGCCGGTGATTCGCCCGCCGGAAGGCCCGCTGCTGGCGGCCCTGACTCGTCTGGAGGCGGGGGAGAGCTGGCTCGTCGAGCCGCGGCGGCTGGACGAGCTGGGATACCTGTGGAGCCCCGGCGTGAAGGCCGGCGTCTCGCCGGGGTCGATGTTCCACCTCACCGAATGCTTCGGGCCGGTGCTGGGGGTGATGCGCGCCCGCGACCTCGACGATGCGATCGAGTTGCAGAACGCGCCTGCGTACGGTCTCACCGCCGGCCTCCACGCCCTGGATCCGTCCGAGATCGAGTACTGGCGCGAACGGGTCCACGCCGGGAACCTCTACGTCAACCGCGGCATAACCGGCGCGATCGTGCGCCGGCAACCCTTCGGTGGCTGGAAGCGCTCGGTCGTCGGCCCCGGCGCGAAGGCAGGTGGCCCCGACTACGTCGCGAGCCTCGGTTGCTGGCCGGTCGCCGATAATGCATCGCCCGAAGCCGGCGAGTACGCGGAGGGTTGCCGTCGCGCGTGGGCCGCGATGGCGGAACCGGTTGACGAGACCGGCCTCGTGGCGGAGTCGAACGCATTCCGCTTCATGCCGTTGGAGCGTGTGGGTGTGTTCGTCGGCGAGGGCGCCCGGGAAGGCGACGTCCGGTTGGCCCTCGCGGCTGCTTCGGCTGTCGGGGCGGAGGCGACTGTCTCGTACGGTTCGGTTCCCGACGGTGCTTTCGACAAGCTCCGTGTCCTCGGGCGCATCGACGACGCTTTGCGGCTAGGCGCGCACGACGCCGGCCTGTGGGTCGACGACACGGCCGTCGCGGAGAACCCGGAGCGCGAGGTGCTGCGCTGGGTACGGGAGCAGTCGGTGACCGAGACGAGACACCGGCACGGGAACGTCACGGGCCGCAGGCCCGGCCTCGTGCCGGCACCCGCCCGAGCGCTGCCCGGCGCGCCTGGATAGCTTTGCCGTCGTGACAGCTCAAGTGCAGGGCACGTGCGACGACCGCTTCTCGGCGGTCAAGGACATTCTCGCCGCAAGTCTCGACAGCGGAGCCGACCTCGG
>Ga0307372_10014284_pt1 | contig 10186 bp, 7 predicted proteins | sample OX1MG_FD_202533 | JGI IMG/M metagenome (GOLD analysis project Ga0307372, IMG submission 202533) | Soil microbial communities from Risofladan, Vaasa, Finland - OX-1 | ecosystem: Environmental > Terrestrial > Soil > Coastal area > Acid sulfate soil | place: Finland: Risofladan, Vaasa | collected... | reverse complement strand
CGTGCGACAGCGCGATCTTGGTCTCCTCCGCCAGGAGAACCAGGCCCTGCATGAAGTCCTGGTCCTCCTCCGGGGGCTCGCCCGGCTCGGCCTCGGCGAGGAACTTGGCCAGCAGGCAGCTGACCAGGGCGGCGTCCCAGTCCGATCCGCCCAGCTCCTGATCGCCGTCCGTGCACAGCACCCGGATATCGTCGGCCTCGATCCGGATGACCGTCGTATCGAACGTGCCGCCGCCCAGGTCGTAGACGAGCAGCGTCTTCCCGACCGAGTCGGTTACCGCGTCGTAGTGCAGCGCCGCGGCTACCGGCTCGGGAATGATCCCGGCCACGTCGAGCCCGGCGATCTCTCCGGCCTTTCGGGTGGCGTCGCGCTCCAGCATCCCGAAATAGGCGGGCACCGTGATGACCACCTGCGTGACCTGATGCCCGGTCGCCTGGCCCGCGTCCTGTGCGACCTGCTTCAGGATCAGCGCCGAAATGCTCTCCGGTGTGTAGTCCCTACCATCGAACTGATAGTTACGTTTCTGCCCCATGCTGCGCTTGATACGAGAGACGACCCGGTCGGGGTAAATCAGCGAGGTTCGCTTGGCCGTATCCCCGACGACGACGCTGGTCTCGTTCTCGAAGTACACGACCGACGGGGTTGTCTCCGCGCCGCTGGAGTTCCTGGCTATGCTCGGGCGGCCGGTCTCGTCGACATAGGCGGCCACCGAGAAGGTGGTACCGAGATCGATGCCAAATGATATGTCCGACATGCGCTTACCTCTCGCGTTCCAGTTAGGGCGAAGAGCTGGCACTCAGCTTCAGGACGACCCCTCTTCGCCCGGCGCCAGGGAATAGATAACGACCCGCGCGGGCGCCAGGGTGCGGCCGGTGTCCAGCTCGGTGTAGCCGTCGCTGACGACCCGGACGATCGTCTTGTCGAGCTCGGGGCTGCTCGTCGGCATGGCCTCGACCGCCTGGTGCAGCCTCGGGTCACACGCCATCCCGGTGGCCGGCCGGACGACGGTGACGCCGCACCGCTCCAGCGCCAGCTCAGCACTGTCGGCGAAGGACTCCAGCAGCGCGGCGACCTGCGCCCGCGTCATGCCATCCGGAGCGGAACGCGCCTGCGCGAGCAGGTCGCCGTGCAGCCTGCGGAGGTCGGACACGGCCGGCCGGAGCAGGACGCGCGCCTGCCCGGCCCGCAGCAGCTCGACCTCGTCATGCAGGCGGTCGATGATCCGCTCGCGGGCAGCCGCCCGAGCATGCCCCTGGGCGACCTGGACGCCGAGCCGCTCAACGGCCTCCCGGAGAGATCCGATCTCGGACTGCCGGCCAGCTACCGGAACCTGCGCGGCGCCTACCTCCGGCGAGCCATTCTCGGCCGCTGACTCTGCCAGGTCCGCAGCCGGGCTAGCGGCGGCCGCCGGTTCTTCCAGGCGGACATCTTCCGGTCCCACGCAAATCTCCCATTACCTGTTAGAGCGCAGGCGGCAGCCCAGCTCGCCACACCTGTCACTTAGATCTCGCGCAATCAGCGCTGGCGCAGGGCAGATTGCCGCACGGCTTCCCCGAGGTATCTCCCTGCTGGCAAAACCTCCGATACCGCGATACCCGCCCCGCCAGGGCCGAGAGCCTGATCCACTCTTTGCAGATTCGACGCCTGGTGCGGCAATTAGGTTGACAGTAGATTTTTAATACGTACAAAATGACTTATATCAGTAATATCGAAGATGTAGCTGCCGGCCGTTCCCGCCTATCCCCCGCTCACCCCCGCTCCGTTCACGCGCGGCGCCGCCAGCGTCCCCCCTGCCTGACCTGCTGTCCGTTTTCTACGCGGTTCGGGCGACCGCGACAAGCCGGACGGCCCATTTCCGGTGAAGTCCAGCAAATCCAAGATCGCCAACGGGGCGAATGGGCAGTTCAGCGGATTGAACCGGGCGTTCTGTGGAAAACTCTCCGGTAAACCGCACGGCTCACCACCGCACTGCTCACCACCGCACCGTTCACCACCGCACCGCTCACCACCGCGCAGGGACTTGATCATGGGACGGCCGCAGAAACCGCTGGAGCGGGATGGCTCTCCCGTCCGGGAGTTCGCCTTCTGGCTTCGCGATCTTCGTAGTAGCTCCGGGCTGAGATACCAGGAGCTCGCGAGGAGAACGCACTACGCCACGAGCACTCTCCAGGGCGCGGCCGCCGGGCAGCGGCTGCCGACCCTGCGGGTGGTCCGGGCCTTCGTCGAGGCCTGCGGCGGAGACCTGGAGGCGTGGCGCGCGTACTGGACCCAGATCCGCCGCATCCTGGACCGGGACGCGCCCCCGGACCTGAGCCGATCGGTCGAGCCACCGTGGGCGCAGGAATCCTCCCGCGCAGCGCCGCCCGCCGGCGAGGACCGGCAGGGCCCGGGTCGCCGGTCCGCGAGCGAGCCTGACCGGCCGGTTATCGAGGGCCCGGACGGCTGGTACGTCGAGTCGTTTACGGCTCTGCTGCGCCTGGATGCCGAGCCGATCGAGGCGGAGGAGCAGCGCGTCGTCGTGGCAACGGTGGACGGTCTCAGCGAGATCGCGACGTCCATCAGCGTCCCCCGCCATCCCGATGACGCCAGTCAGTCGCATCTCCTGGACGCCGAGCTCCTGCACGGCGGGTCGCTGGAACTGCGCGAGCAGCCCTACGAGAGCTACTTCCGCCATGTCATCGTGCTGCCGCGGCCCCTGAAGGCCGGCGAGCGGCACGCGTACGCGCTGCGGCTCCGCATTCCGCCGGGCCAGCCGATGGCCCAGCACTACGTACACGTGCCCTTCCGGCGCAGCGACTCCTTCGACCTGCGGGTCCGCTTCAGCCCGCGACGCCCCCCGCGCGCGGTGTGGGCATTAACGGGAGTGCCAACCGCGGTCATCTACCAGCGCAGCCCGGCGAGCACGCCCCTGGTTCCCGACCGCTTCGGGGAAATTCACGTCACCTTCAGTAGCCTGAGCGTGGGCCTCGGCTATGGGGTGTGCTGGCAGTACTAAGAGCTCCTGTGCGGGATGACACCGCACGGAGCGCAGGATCGCCAGTAGCCCCGCCCCGATATCGACCAGTTGTCGCCCGGTTCCTGGCCACCCTCGCGGACGTCTCTGCCCTTTAGCTGGCTGTGCCCGGCCGGAACCGGCTCGGCCAGTCGGCGAGAGGAGGAGCCCGCACATGCAGCCTCACGTGATCCACATCTTGCTCATGCTGCTGAACAGGCTGGTCTAAGCGGGAGGCGGGCTCTGGGCCGGCAGCCTCCAGCCCGCCTCCGCACCTGGACCAGCGCGGGAAGGCAAGCGGAACGGCGGCACCCGGCCCGCGGCACCCGGCACTGCCTCACCGGCCCTGATGGGTGAGCGCGGCCCACGCGACAACGTCGGCCAGGTCACGCCGGGAGGCGTGACTGGCCAGATGTGCGGGCATCTCGGGCGGGGCGGCCCGGCCGGGATCTAGCATCCACAGCTGCGCCAGCCGCAATGCGTCCCGGGGCGAAGCGGCGCTCGAGGTCATGAAGTGGTGAAACATGAACATCAAGAGCGAGGTAGCCCGGTCGGGCACCTCCCAGCGGGCACCGACCACCGTGACGGCGCCGGCCGCCAGGAACGCGGTAGCCAGCGTCAGCGCTTCGTCGTATTCCCCGGCCGCGAGGTCGCTCCGGCACGCCGCCAGGCTGACCAGGCCGCCCGGGGCCTGGGCTGGCCGGCCACTTGCCCGCCGCAGGATGGCCTCGATCATCAGCTTCCGCTCACCCGCGAGCAGCAGGTACGACTGGCCGGGCGCCGACCCGACCACGTCCGCGTGGCAGCCCAGGTGCACCATCGATGCGCCCGCCTGGCTGGCGGTGGGCAGCAGCCCGAGCACCTCGCCCGGCAGGCCCGGCCCGTCCGGGGTTATCTCGTCCGGCAGGCCCGGCCCGTCCGGGGTTATCTCGTCCGGCAGGCCGGCATACCCGAAATACCGGCCAGCTGGATAGCAGCGGTCCCGGATCGCCTGCGCTTCCAGTCCGGCGAAGGGAAGGTCGAACGTCGGATTTCCGACAATGACCGGAGCGGCCTGCAAGTCAAGCGCGGGGCGCCTGCTCACCTGGATGAGCTGCCGGCCCGAGGCCGCATAGGAGATCACCGCCGCCGCGCACGCGTGCCGCCGCGCCGCCGCGCCCGGCGGCTGCTCGAAGGCCGCATGCCACGGCACGAGGTTCAGCCGGCCCGCCGGGATGAGCACCAGCCGGGGCGGCCGGTGCAGACCCCAGTCCCCGACATGCCCGAGAAGCGGTCCCATCACCGCGGGCCATGCCCAGGAGCACAGCGTCTCGAGCGACCGCCGCCATCGCCCGATGACCTGCGGCTCGCCAGGAGCCGCCAGGACCTCGCCGTAAGCGGCCGCGTAATCCCCGATCGGGTCCGCCGGGCCGCTCAGCGCCGGCAATGGCAGCACCTGCGGTCGCGCGCCCACGGCCAGGACGCCGGCCGGAATCACGATCGCGCAGCCGACCTGACCACCCGCCGCGCCACCCGCCGGGCCACCCGCCACGCCACCCGCCGGGCCCAGCAGGTAGACCAGCGCGTCCGCGCCGGTCCTGGCCAGCGCCGCCGCTATCTGAACGCGGGCCGGCGGTGCCAGCAGCTTCTCGCCCGCCACCCCGGCCAGCGCGTCCAGCACGCGCGCCCGCAGGTCGCTCGGCACCTCCAGGGGCGCGTCCCCGGCGAGCAGCCGGACGGCGTGGTCGCTCCCGCTAACGCCGGCGTCCCAGGGCGGGTCGCCCCGGTCACCCAGGGAAGCTGCCTGGGCCTCCCATTCCGCCGCCAGGTCAGCGCGGCCAGCCCCGGCCAGCATCGCGGGAACGCCGGTGGCACTGGTGGCGGAGTGCAGGACCAGGCCACGGCCCAGCTCCAATGCATCGATCGCCGCCGCCGGGTGGTCATCAGCCAGGCACCAGGCGGCGACGCCGGCCGCCTCGGCGGCGGCCCGCCGGGCGACGCCGAGGCCCCGGGCCGTGCCAGTCTGCAGCAGCACCTCGCGGCCGCGGGCCCGAAGGGCGGCCAGGCCCGCCTCGCGGGCCGCGGCCTTGTCCCCCCGGGTCCGGTACACCTGCGCCAGCCGGGACAGGCAGTTCGCGTGCTCGGGATCTCCTGGCTGAGCGGCATACTCCTGGCGCGCCTCGGTGAGCCAGGCGGCGGCCGAGTCCAGGTCGGCGGGGTCCCCGGTGAGCCGATGCAGCACCTCGGCGGCGACGCCCAGCACCGACAGCACCCGGACCCGCAAGGCGGGCTTCGAGCCGACCTCGCCGAGCACCCCCGTCAGGTAGCCGATCGCCTCGCGCAGCAGCCGCGGGTCCCGGGCGGAGTAGGCGGTGGCCACGCGCGCAGCTCCGACCCGCATCACCGCAAGGTGCCGCATGATGTGCCCCGGCGGCAACGCGCTGGCAGCGGCCTCCAGCTCGCTCGTGGCCTCGGCGAGGTCCGCGGAACCGCCGCGGCCGGCCGCCGCCCGCAGCGAGAGGGCGAGGCCAAGGTCGCTGCGGAGCCTGCCCTGATAGGGGTGGCCGGCCGGGAGCATCGCCAGCGCGGCACGCAACTGCTCGACCGCTTCATCCAGCGCGGCCTGGTCACCGCGCAAGCCGTCGGCCAGGCTGATCAGCCCGCGCATGGCGGTGACCGTCATGTCCTGAGCCCAGACCTCCTCGCGGATCGCCTCGACGGTCGGGCCCGATACCTCACCCATCACCTTCAGGTAGAAGCGGGCCGCGTCGCGATCCCGTAGATCGCCGCTCCGCAGGAACCGCGTCAGCAGCCCCGACCCGAGGTTGTGCGCGATAACGATCTTGTTAACGTCCCCGGTGGCCAGCAGATCGTAGGCCGCCACGAGATGCGCGATGCCATCGTCGAGGTCGCGCCCGCTCTGGGTGAACCCAGCCCGGCTGATCAGCGCTATCCCGAGCGCGCCTCGCGTCACGGCGGCGCGGTCCGGGCCAGGATTCTCGACAGCCGCCGCGAGCAGCGGGATGGCGCGCTCGAGGTGATCGGCGGCCAGGCCCGTGCTGGCCAGCACGAACATGCCAACGGCCAGCACCTGGGTCAGCTCCGCATACTGCGGATCGTCGGCCGGCAGCCGGTCTGCGGCCTGGAACAGCCAGGCCTGCGCCGCGGCCAGGTCAGTGGTCGACCCCGCATGCTGTCCGCGTCCGGTGAGGAAGAGCCCGAGCAGCACAAGGACGCTGAGGTGAATGCTGGGTTCATCGGCGACCAGCGGCTCCGTCCGCTCGAGCGCCTCGATGGCCAGGTTCACCTCCGTTATCTCGAACGGCTGGCCAGGCCGGCGAAGCCGCTCCTGCAGGCCGACCGCCAGGTAAAAGCCGGTCAGCACCGGTATCTCATCGGCCGCGGACTGCGCCTGCCAGGCCCGGGTCGCGTAACCGATCATCTGGTCGACCTCGTCATACCGGGACGCGTCGCCATCGAGCCGCAGCCAGCAGGCCTGGGTCAGGAGCGCCAGTAGCCGAGCCCGGCCGACGGCCTCCGGGGGTGTCGCCGCGAGCGCCGCCTCCAGATGGGCGATCGCCGCATCCAGATCGGGCCGGCGCCGGTGCGGGCTCTCCTCGGCCCGGTCCAGCAGCGTCGCGCCGATGAGGTCATGGAGATCGGCTGCTGCTTCGCCGGTGGTGTCGGGATGGTCCAGAAGCCACAGCCCCCAGGTGATCAGGGCATCCCGGTCCGCCTCGGCTGACCGCAGGTCGACCTGGTCGGCGAGGGCCAGGACGAGATACCAGATGGCGCGCGCATCCGGTTCGCCGGCCGCGACCTGCGTCAGCAGCCCGATCGCCGCGTCCAGGTCGGCAGGATCCGGAGCCGGGGCGCCCGGCCAGGGATCGTCGTAACGGTCATGGCGCATCCGCCCGAGCACGTCAGCTACATCCAGTCTTCGCGGATCCCCTGGGTCCAGCGCCTGGAGTACCGGCACAAGCTGAGTGACGGCGTCGTCACGATCAGCGCGGGCCGCCTCGATCCCGGCCGTGTCGCCGGGCCCGAGCTGACCGCGGGCAGCCAGGAAGCGATCGCTGAGCGCGAGACCGAGGAACGCGCGCAGCTCGATGACCTCTTCCGGGTCCGCCGCCGGGCCTGTTTCGCTAGCCTCGGCTAATAGCCTGCGCAGCTCGGCGATCTGCCAGTCGAGATCCTCGTCGTCCCCGTCGTCCCCGGCGTCGCTCATCCCGCTCACCCCGGCGGCGTGACCCGCGTGAGCACCTTGCCGTGCTCCGGGCAGTACTCCTGGCCGAGCGTGCCGTCGGAGGCGGCCCGCTCCTGGTAGCCACAGCCGGCCTCCGGACAGGCGTACCAGTCGCCGGTCCAGCCACGCGGCTCGTGCGGCGGCAGGAAAATCCCGCCGGAGCGCGGCAAATCCGGTTGCTCGGGCCCGGGCTGATCGCGTCGTTCACCGCTGTCCACGCCGGCCTCCTTCACCGGCCAACTGTATTGAGGCCGGCGCTGCTCCGCTACGCCAGCGCCGGTCCTCGTGCGCCCGGATCATCCAGGAATGGGGCCACCGCTCCTTGCGGCACTCGCGCCACCTCGGCCATGCTCGACTCATGCAGGCGCGCGAAGGCGTCCCGGGGTTCGAGTCGATCCTGGCGGACCTGCGCGTGCTGCGGGAACGCGGCCTCGTGCGGCTCCGCCACAGTGACCTGGCCGAGCTCGGCCGGGCGGCGGCCTACAGCAGCGTGCTGGCCGCCGCGGGCGGCGGGCCCGGCGCCGTGGAAGCCCTGCTGCGCGCGGCGGTGGACAACCTCGGCGAGGGCAGCCTGGGCGCGGCCGCGACGGTCAGCTTCGGCTTAGCTCGCGGCAGCCGGGACCAGCCGGCTCAGGATAGGCGGCGACGTGCGGCGCTCGTCTACGGAGTGAGCGTGGAGCGCTTCCGCAAGCATCACGAGAAGGTCGTCCTGGAGCAGGTCGCCGAGGAGATCCTGAAGCTCTGCATGGCGGCAGACCCCGCGGACTGGCCCGTTGCCGGTCCTGTGGAGCTGGACCGGCAGCTCGTCCTGGCGGGTCAGGTTGGCGGCTTCCGCATCCCGATCATCGTCCATGTCGAGCCCGTCGAGCTCCTGGCCGGCGTCGACGTGATCGTGGTGCCGACGAACGTCTATCTGGAGCTGCCCCAGCATTTCAAGTCATCTGTCTCGGCTGCCGTGCGCAGAGCGGGGGCCCGGAGAGGCGCTGACGGCGGAATCATGACAGACGTCGTCGGCGACGAGATCCAGGCCTGGATGAGTCGTCACGGGCGACCGGGGCTGCCGGTTGCTCCGGGCACCGTGGTGTCCACCTCGCCGGGCCAGCTGTCCGCCAGGGGCGTCCGCCGGATCTATCACGCGGCGGTCACCTCCCCGCGGCCGGGCACCAACGTCTACGACGTCGAGCCCGCGGCCATCGCCGCCAGCGTCCGCAACGTGCTCGCTACCGCGCGCGCCGAGCATCGGCTGCTCGGCCCGGCACCGACCTCCCTGGGATTCCCGCTGCTGGGCGCCGGCCGTGGCGGCCTGCATCCGGCGACCAGCTTCGCCTGGCTGTGGACGTCCCTGGAACGTGAAATCCGGGAAGACGACCACCTGGAGATCCACTTCCTCACGCGCAGACGATCATCGGCTGACCTGATCATCGCCGGGCTGACGGAATCGGGAGCTGTCCCGGGGCCGGCCGACTAGCCTGGCCCATGGTCGGCGGGAGGTGAGCAAGTGGCTTTGCCGGACGTCATCGCGGCGCTCGCCGAGCACTGGGACGACACCGTTGCCTATCTTGAGCCCCGCGACCTTCGGCTGCTGGCCGCTTCGATCCGCCGCATCGAGGCTGCTCCCGGCGGCCAGCGGGCCGCTGTGGCCGCGGCGGATCTCACCACGCTCCTGGCGATGCGACTGCCGCCCGGCCACCCCGTGCTGGATGCCATCGCGGGCGGGTCGCGGCTGGCCGGGGCGCCGGCCGACTGGTCGCGGATATCCGATCTCCTGGGCGCCCGGCCACCGACCCTGCCACCGGCCCTGCCACCGGCCCTGCCACCCGCCCCCGACGCCCGGCTGCTGGCCGCACCAGCGCTGACGCCGCCGGAAGTCCGCGATCAGGGCGGTAATCCCGATCGCGATGACCTGATCCGGCTGACGCCCGCCAGCGGCGCCGTTCAGCTGCCGGCGTTTCAGTTTGGTCCCGATGGACGGCCCATCCCCGTGGTCCTGGCGATCAACCGCCTGCTGGAGGCCGCGGCAGATCCCTGGGGAGTCGCCGACTGGTGGCTCGGCAGGAACGCCTGGCTGGACGGGTCCCCGGCCGACCTGCTCGGCCACGTCGACGACGCCTTGCTGGTGCTAGCCGCCCGAGCCGAATTCCCGGAGGAATAAGGCGATGCCGCTCGCCCCTCCGCCAGCCGCGGCGCAAGCGTCACCGAACCCCGTCCCGCTCGCCGCGGGCACCCGGCTGTGGCGGGTGCACAAGAAGTCCCGCGGCGGTGCCGATTTCAAGCCGGTCGGATCTGACGCGCTTTTCGGAGGCGGGCGATTCGACAGCACCGCCGCCGACCCCTATCCATTCCTCTACGCCGCGGCGGGGCAGCAGACCGCGCTGCTGGAGACGCTGGTGCGCAGCGTCCCGTTCGACGACAAGGGCCATCGCCTGATCCGCCGGGCCGCGATCGCCGGCTACCGGATCTCGGCGTTCAGCTCGGCGCAGGACCTGACGCTGCTCTCGCTGCTGAGCACCCCCGACCTCGCGGCGGCCTGCCAGGATGAGTGGCTCGTCCATGCGCCTCCCGCCGACTACCCGCAGACCCGGCGCTGGGCGCAGTGGCTGCGATCGCAGGCCCCGTGGGCTCAGGGCTTCGCGTGGCCGTCACGCCGTGATCTCGGCCGGCAGACGATGGTGCTGTTCGGTGACCGATGTCCAGGCGGAGTGCTGCGCTTCGAGCCGGGCAGTTCGGTGGAGCTTGATGATGCCGACGGTGCTAAATGGATCAACACGCATCTGCTGCCGTATCGCATCTCGGTCAGACCACCCCCGCAGCGCCGGATCTGACACCGTGCGGGGTGGGGCGCGAGGCGGGCTAGGGCGTGCCCAGCAGCCGCCGGGCCAGCGCCACCGCCCCGGCGACCGGGGCCTCCGTCAGGACCCGCAGTTCCAGCCCCGGGTGATCCACGCTGAGCCGCGCGCGCAGCGCGTCCG
>Ga0307372_10014283_pt1 | contig 10187 bp, 8 predicted proteins | sample OX1MG_FD_202533 | JGI IMG/M metagenome (GOLD analysis project Ga0307372, IMG submission 202533) | Soil microbial communities from Risofladan, Vaasa, Finland - OX-1 | ecosystem: Environmental > Terrestrial > Soil > Coastal area > Acid sulfate soil | place: Finland: Risofladan, Vaasa | collected... | reverse complement strand
GGCCGCACGCGGCGGCGGGCAGACGCGCTACTCGCGCTGTTGGACCCGTTACCATTGGCGCCATTCGAATAGGTGGATAGCTTGCTTCCCGCCGATCCGCCAGTGGATGATGTCCCGTTATTTGACGATTTGGCCTCGATAACGCGCGTCTCTTTGCGCTGGTCGCCTGTATAGTTCTTGCTTTTCCCATTGCTGCCGCTATTGTTTCCACCTGGAATGAATGATGGCCTGTCGAACAGGGAACCCCAGCCGGTTACAAAGTATTGCTGCACCATACTGAAGAGCGAGGTGGTTGTCCAGTAAAGCGCCAGTCCAGCGGGGAAGCCCAGGGCAAAGACGAGCGTGATGACCGGCATAATAAATTGCATGATCTGCATTTGCTGCGTCATTGCGTTCTTTGTGGCGGAACTGGTGCGCGGCTGTGACATACGTAACTGGATAAAGGTAGCCACACCGGCTAATACCGGCAGAATGTGGGTTGGATCGATTGCGCCCAGGTTAATGAACCAGTGCGGATTGAGGAATGTAAACCAGTTGAGGTTTGCATCCGGCAGCCTGGTGATATGCGGCAGGAACGGGTAAATGGTGCTGTTAATAGATTGCACTGTCGGGTGGTTTCTCAGCACCGTATTCAGTGAGTTGAACAGCCCGTAGAGTACCGGCAGCTGAATGAACAGGGGCAGACAACCGGCAGCCGGGTTGATGCCATATTCTTTATAGATGGCCTGCGTCGCTTCAAGCTGCGCGCGCTGGTCCTTGGGATATTGTTTCTTCACATCGGCGATCAACGGTTGAACAGCCTGCATGGCCTTGGTGGATTTAAGTTGCCGCAGAGTCAGCGGGAACAAAATCAGGCGAATCAAGACAGTCAGCACGATGATTGACAGACCAAAATCACCTAACACGTGATCCAGCAACATCAACAGATTGAAGATGGGATAGGTGAAGATGACGTTAAAAAGGTAGCCTAACTGACCCACGAGTTATCTCCTGTCTTCCTCGATCTAGTCAGCCAGGCGTTCTGGGACTGGATCATAAAGATTGCCATGATAAAAGGGATGGCAACGGCCAATACGCTTTATGGTCATCCACCCTCCACGAAAAAAGCCAAAACGCTGGATGGCCTCATATCCGAACTGCGAACACGAGGGGGTAAAGCGACACGATGAGGGTAATACCACCGACAGGGTGTGTTGGTAGAGACGAATAAGAAAAAGTGCAATGTATTTCACTGTCGATGTCCTTTGTGCTTCGTAATGGTGTACCTCAACCAACGTTATGGTGTATTTATACCAGTTGCGACCGAAAACAACTTTGCCCGTTGCAACAACACTCGCATATCGCTCTCAAGCATACGGAGATCAGCAGCGCTTGCCTGAGTTCTCGCACTAAAAACAATATCCATCCCGGGCGGCAGGCCGGGTAAAAAAGTACGCGCGGCTTCGCCGAGCAGCCTCTTCAGGTAATTACGCTCAACAGCACGCTTTGAGATGTGTTTACTCACAACAAAGCCGATGCGCAATCGCGCGACATCGTTTGGACTCCACGCAAGTATTAGCAGCCGGGACGTTATGCTTCGTCCCTGCTGCCTGACCCGCTGAAAGTCGCTGCTTTTGCGTAGACGCAACGCACGATTGAGCGCCACTCTTGATCTTCCAGGGCGACCGCGAGGGTCGCCATTCGTGATCCCAGGGCGACCGCGAGGGTCGCCATTCGTGATCCCAGGGCGACCGCGAGGGTCGCCCGTACAATACATGGTACGTTAGACGGTCAATTTCCAGCGCCCTTTGGCGCGGCGGGCTTTAAGCACGCGGCGACCATTGCGGGTGGACATGCGCTTCATAAACCCGTGTTCACGTTTGCGCGGAATGCGCTTGGGTTGCCAGGTTCGTTTCATAGAGACCCTATTTCTCCTCCACTTTTGATTTCCTGTAGATTATAGCGTTTAGCCTACGCGCTGTCAATTGTGGAGGCAATCATCCTATGCTTCCTTGAAGCGCAGGAGTACGCGGCCCAGTTTGATTTCATCGTTATCATGGAGGGCCGTCGGTGTTTTACCGGCGAGTTTTTGGCGATTGAGAAACGTGAAGTTGGTGCTGTTCTCGTCCTCAAGCATATACTGACCATTTTCGACAAAAATGCGCGCGTGCATGCGTGAGACGCCGCCTTCTTCGCCGCCATGAGGGGTCAGGTCTACATCGGGGAAGATGTTGCTCACCGCATCTTCGCGACCAATAACAATAGTGTCTTTGCCGCTCAGGTCAAATTCCTGGTTATCGGCTTCGACGATCAAACGAGCCGTCAGCGCGGGTGCGACTGGCGCAACCGGCGCGGGAGCCGCCAGAACCGGCGAAGAATCAGGGGCCGCTGTAGCTGTCGCGACCGGGGCTGCCCCGCCGAGCATGCTGCCGCAGTTAGAGCAGAATGCTTCGCCTGCCGGGCTTAGCGCGCCACAGGATGGGCATACCTGGCTACCTGCATCGGGTGCGGCGGCAGGGGCGGCCTGCGGAGCAACCGCGACCGGCGCGCTGCTAGCCAGTGGCTCGCCACACTCATCACAAAAGGCCGAGCCATCGGGATTTTCATGGCCTAAAGAACATCGCACTGTCATAATACGCTATCCTCCTAAAAACAAAACAGATTGTTTACTTTCATATGTAGCAGGGCTTGACCCACCCTGTATCAGGGTAAAATGTCATCAAGGCGTTGAGTCAATTTGCGCGTTTTATTACCTATCGACTTCACCTGCTCCTGCGAAATTTGCTGGCCCTGGTTGATCTGCTCCAGCGCTGCCTGCGTCTCTTCGTCCAGCACACGCGTCACATTGGGAGCCAGGCGCGTGGTTGCTTTACCGGTGCGCTTGTATTCGTCTAGCACGCGGGTGACGAGGCGGTGCGCGTTGGCCTTCTCAGCGAAGTTCATGACGACGGGGTTCACCGTTGCTGCTTGCTCCGCGTCAGTGGTGAAGGTCACTTTGATATCATCGCGGATGCTTTCGCCCGCGAGGCTGGTAATCGGCACATCGTAGGTAAGTTCTGCCTGTCCGATGCGGAAGAGGCCGGCGGGCCGCGGATCGATCATCAATTCGACCAGCACAGATTGCGGCTTGTCTTTTTCCAGGTCTCCCAGGGGGATGACGATCTGGCGGTCAGAAAGCACGCTCTGTCCCAGGTCTTTGATGATCGGCAAGACCAGTACGGCTTTTTTGGGCGATACGCCGACAGGCAGGCGCAGGATCAGGGTTGCGTTGCGCAGGGCCACATCGACGGCGCTCTGTAACTGTTGCTGGAAGACGGTCAGGGCGTCCGAGGCGTCGCGAATAAACTCGGCAGGCATGCCTCCGCTCATTTGTCCAACGTTGTCAAGCAGGTCTTCATCCCAGTCGGAGCCAATGCCCAAGGTGTAGATGCCGATTCCCGCTGCGGCTGCATCCCTGGCAAGCTGGCGGCAGCGTTCGGCGTCGCCATAGGTCACGCCATCCGTTAGCAAGATCATGCGATTGATGGCATGGGGGATGTTCCACCTGCGCAGCTCATTGAGTCCCTGGATCATGCCGAGCGACATGGTGGTGCCGCCGGCGTCGCGTATTTGATCGATGGCGGCCTTCATACCTGGTTTATCGTTGGCCGGCATCGAGGGGATAATCACCTGGGATGTATCGTCGAAGATGACCACCGAGACATAGTCGGTTGGTTCCAGGCGGTCGATCACCATCTTGACCGCCTCTTTGACGTTCTTTAGTTTTGCACCTTTCATTGAGCCAGAATGGTCAAGCACGAGGGCAAAATTGAGCGGCATGCGCACTTGCGCCATCATCTCAGTTGGTTTGGTTTCTAACAGAACATATGCGAGCTGACTGCCACCAGTTACAGGCATGTAATCTTTTCCAACCTGGTACGCCAGCGTTACCTCACCGGGCATAATATATAGCTCCTTTCGTATGGGCTTCACGTAGTATATCATATCGTTTCTAGAAATGAAGCTGACATCGCATAAGCGTGCTGAGCGCGGCAGCAATCCCTTTCCATTTCTTGCGAAGAAAGTTATTGAACATAGACTATAACTGCTGTTATGTTATCCTCTCCTCCGTTGGTATTTGCCATGTCGATCAATTGCTGGCAGGCGGTCTGCGGATCGGGCGCGTTATTGAGCGTGCTTTCGATCTGCGGGTTGCGTACCATTTCCCACAGGCCATCGCAACAGCTCAGGAGTATATCTCCTGGGTGCAGCTGCTGTTTGAAAATGTCAATTTGCGTATTAGGCTTATCTCCCAGACTGCGGTAAATCTGGCTGCGCTGCGGGTGCGTATACACGTCATCCGGCTCAATCAGTCCACTGGCGACGAGTTGTCCCACCAGCGAGTGATCAGTGGTCAATTGATAGAGCTGCTTGCCGCGCACCATGTAGGTACGGCTATCACCTACATTGACTATATACGCGTGCTCGCCCACAACCATAAAACCGGTGAGGGTTGAACCCATATCGGTTTTATCGCGCGTATTGACTGAGCAGAGGGCGGTATTGGCCTCTTCGATAGCGTCGTGTAGCAGCGTTATCAGCGCCTCTTCATCGAAAGCTTTGGCGGGAGTGCCTTCTTTTTCAGCAGCGAGCGGAGCGAGGAGGAGGTCGCGTACCATGCGTTCCGCGATGACGTTGATTGTCATGCGGCTGGCAAGCTGCCCGTTATCATGACCACCCATGCCATCGGCCACGATGTAGACGCCCACCGGCGATGAAAGTGACTCGTGGATGCGTTGGAGTTGCAGGACCAACGAACTGTCTTCGTTGGGATCGCTGCGCCGCACATTGCCCGCGTCCGAACTGGTGGCGGCAAGCAGGTGTACTCCATTGGGAAACGTGTTTTGTTCCGCCTGTATCTGTTCGATCACATAAGTGCGTCCCTGATCGACAAAGGTATTCACGATATTGCCTTGCAGGACAGGCGTATCTTCCTGGCTCTGTTCGGCGGAATATTCGTGCATGGTGTATGGGATATCGAGCAGGCTCGCGCCGCAGTCAATGCAAAAATCATCGCCTGCAGCGTTATTTTCCGAGCTGCAATTCCAGCAGCGCTGGTAGCCCTGGTGGTCGATTACCTGGTAGACGTGTTCCTGTGGGTTGTCAGCGAGTACCTGGCTGATTTCGTAGCGTCCTTGCAGGGTAACGCCCGTGGCAAGGAGCGCGAAATCGCCGGACGGTGCCGCCTGCTCTGCCTGCTCTAACGATATATGCTCGGATGAATCTTGCATTGGCTCACTCGCTTCCATGGCCGGATAACCGGCATTTTCAGCATCATCTTGGTCGTGCTCTGCGGAGGCTTGATCTGGTGCGTCTGCCGGAGCGGCTTCTGGCTGCGCGTCAATCGCGTTATCAGTTCCGGCTTTCGCACCGGTCTCAGCATTCGCACCGGCAACCAGGCTCTCAGGAGGCGGCGGGGGTGGAATAGGAATTGCATCCTGTTCGTCTTGCGCAGGCAGTGGAGATGCCGGTGAGCTGCTGACGTTCTGGGCTTGCTCAGATGCGACGGACATGGGCATTGGCTCGGAAATGACGGTCGGCGCGTCATAAATGTTGGTAGAAGACGCGTAAGGTTCTGGCGTGGCCTGAGCTTCGCGCGCATCTTGCCAGCGTCGTTGATGGTAAGCCATCATTTTCTCTGGAGAGAGGATGAGCGTAGGCGCAAGCGTTGGATCGTCCTCCGGCCATTGAGCCTCTGGCGCGCCGGTTTCTACGGCTGCCGGTTGCGCGGGGACGTGATTTGTTGCATCCACTGGCGCGCTCTGCGTTTCTTCAACATCGGCATGATTCGTCGCGTCCGCTGTCGGCTCTGCTGGCGCGGCCTGCGTTGCATGCAGGGACTGCCCGCAGCCCTTGCAGAACTTTGCATCATCTCGATTGAGTGTATTACATGATGGACAGTACATGCGCTGCCCTCCTTTATAACTGTTTTTGTAAGCGATTCGCTTCAGGATTATTCGGATTTCTTTGTAGAGCTTCGCGCACCATGCGGCGCGCCTCTGTTTTATTATTCGTGCGCAGGTAGCACGATGCCATGGCGCTGTAAATGGCCGATGCGTCGGTATTCCACTGGCGCGCCTGTTCGAGGGCGCTGAGGGCTACCTTCCACTCACGCGCCTTCATGTGCGCGCGTCCCAGTTCGAACCAGCCCTCCCATAATCCTGGCTCGCGCTGTGTGGCCTGGCGCAATACACTGATGGCGGATGGCACCTGGTTTGTTCTGAGATAAAGGCGGCCCAACGCTATTAAGATGAGAGCGTGGTCAGGGTTGATCTTCAGTCCCTCAAGATAATACCCTTCGGCCTCGCGGCTGAAGCCTCTGTTCGACGCGGCATTGCCAAGCTGGTAATAAATGGCAGAGTCGCCGGGCGCATACGTAAGCGCGCTGGTAAAGGCGGTCGTGGCTTTATCATATAATTCGAGTTCATTATAGGTCATGCCCAACTGGAAGTAAGCATCGACCGCGTCGGCCCTGGCGGCGATGGCTTTCTCGAAGTGTTCAGCCGCCAGTTTCATTTGCTCTGTAAACAGGTTGTTATCCTTGTTTTTGAGCGTCTGCCCGTACTGGCGGTAGGCGCGGCCAAGGTTATATTGCACATCGTAGGCCGGCATGGTGGGAACCTGCGCCAGCTTGAACTGGCTCACCGCTTCGGCATACTGTTTATTATTCAGAAATTGCAAGCCCAGGCGATAGGCGGTGTGCGGATCGTTACTCGCAGTCCCGTTGACGGGCGCTGGCGTATAGGGTACGGGCTGGACCTGGACCTGTCCTGGTCGCTGGACTGGCCGGGCGCGTATAGGCGCGGGAGGCGCAGCCGGTCTCGCGGCGGCGGAAGCTTTGATCTGCGGCGGCACGGAGATCGCGCCGTGGGTAAGCGGCTGCCCATCGCGCTTGCAAAACTTGGCACCAGGCCGATTGCGATAACCGCACTTTGGACAGATCACCTCGACAGCCAGGGGCTGCACCACTATCGTCGAGTTGGGCGAGATAGCGGGAATCTGGATGGTGGTCGGCGCGGCCTGCGGCTGGTTTGGTAAACAATGCTGTAAGGCCATGCGCATGGCTTCCGCGCTCTGAAAACGCAGCGCCGGTTCTTGCTGCATGGCTTTGATGATCACCTGTTCCACCGGGCTGATGAGTTTGCCGTTGATCTGCACGGTGCGCAGGCGCGGGTTCTTCGCCAGAATGCTGCCAGTCGCGGGCGTCTGTATGGGATCAGGCTCGTGGTTAGTGAGCAAGTGGTACATGGTTGCGCCGAGCGAGTAAATGTCGGAACGCGCGTCGGTCTGTACCAGCTTGCCGGGATTTTGCGCGGAGCGGCGTTGACCGGGCGCGGTAATCGAGCCTAGATGTTCGGGCGAGGCGTAAGAAATGGTTCCCAGGTTCTCCGTATTGGTGCGTTTGTTCGGGTCGAAGCGGCGCGCGATACCGAAATCGATGAGGAAGACATTATCGTCGCTTGTCACCATGATATTGCCAGGCTTCAGGTCACGCAGGATAATGGGCGGCGTGCGCGTGTGAATATAGGTCAGTGCTTCGCATACCATCATCATCCAGCGAATGACACGATCTTCTTCAAGAGGCGCGTGGCTATCCTCAAGTATCTTTTCCAGGCTGCGTCCGGGCACGAACTCCATCACAAAGTAGTAGTTGCCGCGTTCCTGGAAGCTGAGCACCAGCGAAGGGATACGAGGATGCTTGAGATTGAACAGCAGGTCGATCTCTTTGTCAAAACGCTCAATCGCTGATTTGCGTTCATCCTCGGTTGTGTTCGGGTTGATGAGCAGTTCCTTGACGGCACGAAAATAGCCGGGCTTATCTACCTGCTCAACTTTGTAGACGGTTCCCATACCACCTTCGCCAAGCACACCAACGATCTTAAATTTTCTGTCCAGGATAGTACCTTCTGGAAGAGGCATACGATAGTCCTTGTTTAGCTTACCTGCACCACTACGGCAGTGATATTATCTTCTCCCCCGTTCGCGTTTGCCAGATCGATCAAGGTGTCGCATATTTTGCGGGGGTCATGTTCTCGCTGCAAGACATCCACCAGTTTCTCGCGTCGCACCATTTCCCACAGGCCATCGGTGCAGAGCAGCAGGGTATCGCCAGCTTGCAATGATACATGAAAAACGTCTGGGTCCACGGTTTTGTGTCCCGCGCCCAGCGAACGATAGATCAGATTGCGCTGCGGATGTGTATACACGTCATCTGGTTCGATTTGCTTTTCTTCAACCAGGCGCTGCACGAGCGAGTGGTCTCGGGTGATCGGTTTCAGCTCTCCATCGCGGTAGAGGTAGGTGCGGCTATCACCTACGTTTACGATGGACGCCTGATCCTCCAGCACGAGGGCCGAGGTGACGGTACACCCCAGTCCGCGCGCGGCAGACTGCTCTTCGCCATAGCTTAGAATTGCGCGATTTGCCTGGCGAACGGCGGCTTTGAGTTGATCTTCGATGTTTTTAATGCTCGGAGTTTCCGCGAGCTTGCGCGTTTTTTGCAGCTTCGCGCTCTGCTCACTTGCTTTTGCAGCGTCGAGTTTGATAGTCTGTTCGTCAGCAACTGGTGTCAATTTAATAGTAGGCTGCTCAGATATGGGTACCATGAAGCTTTTGAGCGATTCGCTGATTTTGTCTACGGCCAGTTTGCTGGCAACTTCGCCCGCGCGATAGCCACCCATGCCGTCGGCGACGATAAACAGACCTCGCTCCTGCTCTTCTGAGATATACATATATGGGCAATCTTCGTTTTGTTCGCGCTGGCGTCCAACATCAGTTTTTTGCGCGGCTTTTAATTTTAGCGGCATAAGTTGTTTCCTCACACACGTCTGTGCGACGTTCATTTTAATGCTCAATATAACATATAGCAGTTTTCATGACAATTTTTATGTATGTTTTTCATATTTATATACGTAATCTGCCAAAAAAGGTTGTGAGAGCCAGTAGGGGCGTCCCTACTGGGAGCCGCGTTGCAGGCGTTCGATGATGTCTTTGAGCCTGCGAGTTTCTGTGGCGTGTTGCTCTTGCATGTGCTGTAGTTCGTTCTCCAGGTCTTGCTGCATCTGCTCCATGCGATCTTTCATGTGCAGAATGGCCTCGACGCCAGCAAGGTTAACACCCAGGTCACGCATCAAGCGGCGGATATGTGTGACACGCTCGATGTCACTGTCAGAATATAAACGAGGGCTGTGAGGACTACTCCCTTTGCGCGCAGGGGAGATTAACCCCAGACGTTCGTAATGGCGCAGCGTCTGCTCGTGTACCTCAGCTTTGATAGCCGCGACACTGATGACATACCACGCGCCGTCACTTTTTTCGTCCATGATATCACCCTCCTTTATTACAAAATGTTCCAATCCCGGCGTCCCTGTCCCTACAGAACGGGCCACATAATTACCCAATTCGGTTGGCAAAGATCATTACGGGCTAGACGTAAGAGGCTCTCCGGCTGCGGGCAAGTTGTTCAAACAATTCGCGTTCTTTCTCTGTCAGTTGCATGGGCAGCACTACTTTGACGCGGGCGAAAAGATTGCCATTACCCTCATCCCGCAGGCGTGGCATACCTTTTCCCGCCAGCCGGAAGACGCGTCCGTTTTGTGTTTCCTGGGGAATGGTCAGCACCAGTTTACGCCCATCGGGTAAAGCCACGTGTGCTTCTCCTCCCAACATGGCGGTGACAAGCTCGACCTCACAATCGAGATAGAGATCATCGCCCTTGCGTTCATACAGCGAGTCGGGTTTGACGGAGATTACCAGGTAAAGGTCGCCGCGTGGGCCGCCGCCCATTCCCGGTTGACCCTCACCCGCGACGCGAATACGAGCGCCGTTATCCACGCCTGCCGGTATTTTGACTTGGATGCGTTTGCTGCGTGCCAGTTGCCCCTGGCCGCCGCAGTTGGCGCAGACTTTGCCCGTTACTTCGCCCGTGCCGCGACAGAAGGCGCAGACCTCTGTAGACTGGATATTAAAGGTGCGCGTGCCACCGACATACGCTTCCTGTAAGGTGACTTCAACGGGTTGCTCGATGTTGTCGCCTGTGCGCCGGCGCATATCCTCGCGCACGCGCGAGCCACCTGCTGTCGCTCCACTGCTGGCCGAGCGGCCAAAAAGAGTCTCGAAGAAGTCTGAAAAGTTCGATGGTGATTCGAAGTCAAGAGGGGAAGGGCGAT
>Ga0307372_10014281_pt1 | contig 10188 bp, 9 predicted proteins | sample OX1MG_FD_202533 | JGI IMG/M metagenome (GOLD analysis project Ga0307372, IMG submission 202533) | Soil microbial communities from Risofladan, Vaasa, Finland - OX-1 | ecosystem: Environmental > Terrestrial > Soil > Coastal area > Acid sulfate soil | place: Finland: Risofladan, Vaasa | collected... | reverse complement strand
GGATTGGCCGTCAGCTTCACGAAGAGCCGCAGATCCCGAATTTCGGGCAGCCCGGTTATGGGCCTCCCCTGAAGGAAGGCATGGTCCTTGCGATTGAGCCCATGGTCAACGTGGGCGGTCCCGGGTTGCGGATTTTGGATGACCAGTGGACGGCGGTCACAGCCGATGGCGCTTATTCAGCGCATTTCGAACACATGATTGCCGTGACTCAGAACGGCCCGGACGTCTTAACCCGGTTGTAGCCCGGAGGGAGGCGGCGGACGGTGATCGCTGAGTAGCCGCAGGATAAGTTTTATGGCCAAAGAAGAAGCTATTGAGGTGATGGCGACAGTGGTTGAATCGCTCCCGAATGCCATGTTTCGTGTGGAGCTGGAAAATAAGCACAGGGTTTTGGCCCACATTTCGGGTAAAATGAGGAAGAACTTTATCCGAATCCTCCCGGGTGACAAAGTTGCGGTGGAGCTTTCACCCTACGACTTGACGCGAGGCCGGATCGTCTACCGCTATAAGTGACCGCAAGCGATCGCCCGTCTGGAGGCTTCGGAGCTTCCAGGCCCGGTACGAAGTTGCGATGGGTTGTACTTCTGGAAGTTGCTGTAACGTAAAAAGAGGGCAGAGATGAAAGTACGTTCGTCTGTGAGAAAGATTTGCGCCAAGTGCAAGCTTGTCAAGCGCAGTGGAGTTTTGCGGGTGATCTGCGAGAACCCCAAGCACAAGCAGCGGCAAGGCTAGGTTGTCTGCAGGACGATGTTTAAGCCCGGCCGTTGCATTCCCAGACTTTCGGGATAAGGCTGGCGGGTTTCAGGGAGTTGGAGGTTTTCTATGGCACGGATAGCAGGGGTTGATTTGCCCGTCCGAAAACGGGTTGGAATTGGCCTCACCTATATTTACGGCATCGGGCGCCCGAGGGCGCTTTCAATCCTGGGCCGCGCGGGCGTCGATTCCACGAAGCCGGTTAAGGATTTGACCGAAGAAGAAGTGACGCATATTCGGCAAATTATCGAAGAAGAAGGCCGGGTTGAAGGGGACCTGCGGAAAGAGGTCGGCCTGAATATCCGGCGGCTGATTGAAATTGGCTCCTATCGCGGCATGCGGCACCGGCGCAACCTGCCGGCACGAGGACAGCGGACGCACACCAATGCCCGGACGCGTAAAGGACCTCGCAGGGGAGCGATTGCCAATAAGAAGAAGGTAGCGGCGAAGACTTAGGATTTCTGCGACGGAGCGGTTCCGGTGTGTAAGCCGGTGGTTGGCAGGATGGTGGACGGAGGATTATGGCGAAGGCAGCGGTTAAGACAGGCAAGAAGAAGAGTTTTAAGAAGAAAGACAAGCGCATTGTCCCTTACGGGGTGGTGCACATCCGGGCCACCTTCAACAATACGATGGTGTGCATTTCGGATACGGATGGGAAAACGATCTGTTGGTCCAGCGCCGGCTCGCTGGGTTTCCGTGGTTCGCGCAAAGGGACGCCCTTTGCGGCCCAGCAGGCGGCTGCGCGGGCGGCAAGCGCCGCGCGGGACCATGGAATGAGGACCGTGCAGGTTCGTGTGAAAGGGCCGGGCGCCGGCCGCGAATCAGCCATCCGCGCCCTCGTGGCGTCGGGGCTGGAGGTCCGTGAACTCAAGGACGTTACTCCGATTCCGCACAACGGCTGTCGTCCGCCAAAGCGGCGCCGGGTCTGAAGTTTAGCAAGCCGGGAGACAGTGACGAAGCGGCAATAGGGATCCCGCCTGAAGAAGCGGGTAGCCGCCCCAGTCCAGGTTTGGAAGTTACAGGAGGTTTGTTTGGCAAGATATCGTGAAGCAGTATGCCGGCTATGCCGCAGGGAAGGCCAGAAGCTCTTTTTAAAAGGGCAGCGCTGCCTGACCGACAAGTGTGCCATCGAAAACAGGAACTTCCCTCCGGGACAGCATGGGAAGGCGCGGCGTCCCAAGCCCCAGGGCTATGGCATTCAGTTACGGGAGAAGCAGAAGGTCCGGCGGCTTTATCAGGTCCTTGAGAACCAGTTCCGCAACTATTTTGAGAAGGCTGCAAGCCGCAAAGGTATTACCGGCGAGACGCTGCTGCTGCTGCTCGAACAGCGGTTGGACAACGTCGTGTACAGGCTTGGCCTGGCGGCCTCTCGTGCTGAAGCGCGCCAGATCGTCAGGCATGGCCATATCGAGGTGTCCGGAAGGAAAGTCTACATTCCTTCATTCCACGTGGTGCCGGGCCAGGAGATTGCGGTGCGTGAAAAAAGCCGCAAGCTTCAAGCGATTCAGCGGTCGCTCGATCTGTCCGGAAACCGCGGCGTTCCACCGTGGTTGTCGCTCGATCGTGAAAACCTGAAGGCGCAGGTGGTTTCAGTCCCCAAACGGGAGGACGTCAACTTCCCCATTCAGGAACAGATGATCGTCGAGCTTTATTCGAAATAGTTTTTGTTATCCAAGATGATAGCGCTGGAGGTTGCCGTAACGCCTCCAGGGAGGTGAAGGGAATATGCTTTGGAAAGGTTTTCAAAAGCCCAAGCGGCTGGTATGCAACACGAGTACGCTGACCGATAAGTATGGCCAGTTCACCGCACAGCCCTTTGAGCGCGGGTTCGGAACAACGATCGGGAACGCGCTTCGCCGGGTCCTGCTCTCGTCGATCGAAGGCGCGGCCATTACGGCGGTCAAAATCGAAGGGGTGATGCACGAGTTCTCGTCCATCCCCGGTGTGGTGGAAGATGCGACGGACATTATCCTCAGTCTCAAGCAAATCCCACTGAAGATGAACGCCGAGGGCCCCAAGACGCTCACGCTGGAAGTTAACAAACCCGGCGAGGTGACCTCGCGCATGATTCAGGAAGACGCGGACATCGAAATCCTGGACAAGGACGCCTACATCGCCACGGTGAGCGAAGGCGGCAGCCTGCGGATTGAGATGCGCGTGAAGAATGGACGGGGTTACGTTTCGGCGGAAAAGAATTTTGATGAAGATCTTCCGATCGGCTATATCCCCGTGGATTCCGTGCATTCCCCTATCCGAAAGGTCAACTATGCCGTGGAAGCGGCCCGGCTGGGACAGATGACGGACTATGACAAGCTGACGCTTGACGTCTGGGCAAACGGCGCCGTTACTCCTCAGGATGCCATTGGCTTGGCGGCGAAACTCATCAAAGACCATATGAACATCTTCATCAACTTCGAAGAGGGTACGATCTCCGAAGAAATTGCTGAGGAAAAGACATCGACGGTTTATAACGAAAATCTGGACCGCTCTGTTGAAGAGCTGGAGCTATCTGTCCGCTCTTACAATTGCCTGAAGAACGCCAACATCTCTACAATTCGGGAACTGGTGCAAAAGTCTGAGCAGGAGATGCTGAAGACAAAGAACTTCGGCCGGAAATCCTTGAATGAGATCAAGGAAATTCTCACGGCCATGGGTCTGGGTCTGGGCCTGAAGTTCGATGAGCGGGGGAATCTTCTTCCCGTGACCAGCCAGCCGGCTTCAGAGCAGCCAGCCTGGGGGCAGGAAAGCTAAAGATGCGCCATCGTAATTTCGGAAGAAAACTCGGCAGGAAAACGGAGCACCGGCGGGCGCTTTTGCGGAATTTGGTGACTTCGCTGATCATCGACGAGCGGATTGAGACAACTCTCCCTAAAGCCAAAGAGGCCCGCGTTGCTGCGGAGCATATGATTACGCTCGGCAAGCGGGGAGACCTCCACGCTCGGCGGCTCGCAGCAAGCTATGCCCTGAACCCCTCGGCTGTGAAGAAGCTTTTTGAAGACATCGCCAAGCGCTTTGAGTCTCGTAACGGCGGTTATACCCGCATTGTGCGAACCGGATGGCGGAAAGGCGACGGCGCTGACACGGCTGTGCTGGAGTTGATCGGAAATCAGGTCTTGCAGCAGCGCGCCGAGTTGCGCGCCAAGCGGGCTGAGCGCCGGAAGAAGGCTGCCGACGAAGCTGAAGCCCAACAGCCTGCGCTCCCGCCCGAGCCGGACGAAAAGGACTAGCCCGGTACCTGCCAATCGGACCGCGTGCAACGTGCCGGGAGGGTTCGTTTATCCCCGAACGGCACAATCCTGTTTCAGGTTGCCGTGCGGTATTCTCTATCCTGCCTTTCCCCGCATCAATTCCGTCCTGTCGTCTTCTCTCTGAGGAGAAGGCACCCCTGATCCTTGTTAAGATTGCGTGCCAGGCTGGTTCATGGCGCCTATTTGTGAGATAATGCGCACGTTTCATATCTCTTGAGGAGCGTGGCCCAATGAAACTGCGTGTTCTGCTCGTTATCCTGGCAATCCTTGTTGTGATCGCCGGCTTTTTCCAACTCATGCGAAGGCCGGAAAAGGTTAAACCCCGTTCCCTTAACCTTCCTTCCAGCAAGAGGCTGTTCCTTCCGGCGCCCGGTCATCCGCAGCCTACAAACAGTTTTCCCACAGCGGATGCCCTGAGTCCGAATGGGCGTTATCTGGCGATCCTGAACAACGGTTACGGCACGGAACAGTCAGATTATCAGCAGTCGATTGCGATTCTCGATCTTACAACGCGCAAAGTCACAGACTTTCCGGATGCCCGCCTGGGCCAGCGCGCCGGGCAAACATATTATCTGGGGCTGGGCTTCAGCCACGATGGGAGCAAGCTTTACGCGTCGATTTCGTCGCTTACTGATCCGGCTGGCAAGAAGCCCCGCGATACCGGCAACGGCATTGCTGTGTACGCATTTCATGAGGGCCAGCTCACGCCGCAGAGGTTTATAAAAGTACCGCTTGCTCCGCTCGCCCGCGGGAGGAAATCGATTGCAGGCCCAAAGACCCTGCCGAAGGGCCTGGCGATCCCTTATCCGGCGGGCCTGGCCGTGCTTCCCGGCCCGGGCGGCGAGAAGCTGCTGGTGGCGGAAAATCTGGCGGATGATGCCATTGTCCTTGATGCAGAGAGTGGCAAGGTGCTGCAGCGGTTTCCGTTGAGCACGGCCGCCGTTGTTCCCGCTGCTTTCCCTTATGGTGTGATTGCAACCCGTGACGGGAAGACCGGATTTTGCTCCCTCTGGAACGCCTCGGCCATTGCCGAACTGGACCTTGAAACCGGCCAGGTGGTCCGCCGCATTCCGCTTTTGGCCCCGGAATCTCCGGTGGCTTCCGGCTCCCATCCCACAGCCATGTTGCTGAGCCCGGACCAGAAATACCTCTACGTTACCCTTACGAATAGTGATCGAGTGGCGATGGTTGACGTTGAAAAAGGCGAGCTGGCGGGTTTGCTGTCCACGGAACTGCCCGAACAACAGTATGGAGGCAGCACCCCCGACGCGATTGCCCAGAGCGCAGATGGCAAGCGGCTGTTTGTGGCGGACGCTTCTGCCGATGCTGTGGCTGTCTTTGACATGAGCAACCTGGGGGCCCATCCGCTTAGCGTTTCTGCGCCTCAAAAGGCGCTGGGATTCATCCCCACCGAGTGGTATCCGACCGCCCTGGCGGCGAGTGGGGGCGATCTCATGATCGTCACCGGAAAAGGGGAAGGGACGGGGCCGAATGCAGGCCCGCTGGTCAAGGTACACGGACGGGGAAAAAGAAAGTATCCCTATATCGCCACTTTGCTTCATGGCTCGGTCGCTGTGGTTGGCATCAGCGACGTCCATAACCGCCTTGCCGAACTCACCCACAAGGTTGAGATCAGCAATCTGATGCAGTCAAAGCCTAAGGAAACGGTCCTCTTCAACGGCCGCAAGAATCCGATTCGCCATGTCATCTACATCATCAAAGAAAACCGTACATACGATCAGATCTACGGAGATTTGAAACCCGGCAATGGCGATCCGTCCTTGTGCATGTATGGCGAGGACATTACTCCGAACGAACACGCGCTGGCCAGGCAGTTCGGAGTTATCGATAACTTCTATTGCAGCGGTGAAGTCTCAGGCGACGGGCACGTCTGGTCCATGGCCGCCATCACCAGCGACTATAACGAGAAGACCTGGCAGATTGGCTATCGGGGAGGGCAACGGACTTACGATTTTGAAGGTGAAGTTTTAGGCCATAATCCGCTTGCTGAGAATATTCCGGACGTTGACGATCCGGGCACAGGCTATATCTGGGCGGACGTGGCCCGTAACGGGCTGACCCATCGCAATTACGGGGAATTTGTGCCGACGCACTGGTGCGACGAGGGCGCGACAGGAGCTTCGCCCAAGGCCGGCACTCCTCTTGTTTCACGGGGAGCCTGCCGGGAAAAGGCGGTCCGCAAAGGGCAGCCCCTGCCTCCGAATGTCGGAGACCCGCACGGTTCGCTGAGCCCCTGGCCATGGCCCGTTCCTATGATTGCTTATGATGAGGCCACCAAGCCCGATCTACAGGGACACTTCGACCCGAAGTTTGCCGACTTCCGGCTTGACTACCCAGACCAGCTACGCGCCGACGAATTCCTGAACGAATTCAATGGATTTGTGAAAGCGCGACAGGCCGGCCAGGGGGAGCATCTGCCCCAATTTGTGGTCCTGCGATTGCCGGACGACCATACCGCAGGCACCTCCGCCGGAATGCCCACTCCTTCAGCTTCTATTGCAGACAACGACCTGGCCGTTGGCCGTGTCGTCGATGCTGTTTCGCACAGTCCTTATTGGGATGACACCGCCATCTTCATTCTGGAAGACGACGCCCAGGATGGTCCCGATCACGTGGACGCTCATCGCAGCACGATGCTGGTCATCAGCAAATATTCCCGCGGTTCTTCCAGCCAGCCCTTTGTCGATCACGATTTCTATACCACGGTCAGCACGGTCCATACGATGGAAGCCTTACTGGGGTTGCCGCCCATGAATAACAATGACGCGCAGGCGCCGGTGATGGCCCCGGACTTCTCGGGACCTGGGACCCAGCCAGCCTTTACCGCGGATTACCGGAACCAGCAAAACGGGCTGATTTATCAGATGAACACACCCAAGGCGCCCGGCGCCCGGATGTCTGAGCGGATGGACTTTGTTCATGCCGACCAGGCGAATGCGGCGGAGCTCAACCGAATCCTGTGGCGGGACCGCAAGGGAAACATTCCCATGCCCAGGCCCCGGCACGTCGTCTTTCGGTAACCGGAGCCGGCGCCGTATTTGCTGGCGACCCTGTCCCGTTCGGGATAAAGCAAGCTCTCCGCATACGCCGCGGTGCTAATGGGGAAGCATGCGGCCGAGGGCCGGAAACACATCGTCGAAAAAGAGATCGAAGATGGCCATGCCGCCTATGCTGTGCCCGGTAAAGCCGTTTGTCGGGAACTCGGCTGCGCCGCCGACTTCAAAATAGTGGCCGACGTAAACCACTCCCGGCCGAAAGAACCCAAGAGTCCTTCGGCCGGCTGGTCCGACAGGCGCCGCACTGAAATTGAACTCGCTGAACGGAAACAGGTTACCGATAATTTCGCCGAGCGAATGGCCTTTGCGGAAGAAGCCGTCCCCGAGTGAGTAGTCCCGGTTGGCGTGCCGTACGAACTGGTTCAGGTAGGGTATCGAATACTCCAACACCACGTCAGCGCGCGGCATGGTGCGACGGCCTGGGTGGGCTGGCGGCCCGCCGGCTGGAAAATCCAGCGCCACATCTCCCTGAACGGCAAAAGGCCTCAGCCAACGCAAACCCCCTCCTGACGGCAAGTCACCGAAGCCTTTGCCATAAAGGAGTTCAGGCGAAAGCGTGGTGAAGGGATCGGCGCCGATGGAAGTATCCCCGGTCGGCATTTCGATTCCAAACTTGCCGGATACGATGAACTCGTGCGCTGGATTCTTGTAAAGAGCATATTTGACGCCCAGGCCGATATTTCCGGCGCCAAATCGTGACGGCGCCCCTGGGAGGCCGGGCGTAAACCATCCGAAACTGTGCTCAAAGTCCACGGAAAATCGTGGAAGCACTTTCTTCTCCAATGAATAGTTGAAGGTTACGTGGTGGCCCTCGGGTCCCTGAATTACTTCGAGGACCGGGAAGTCGAATTCATTTTTTGGACTGGCATCTTCGGTGACCAGGGGTTCAATGAACAGCCGTTTGCCTACGATGCCGTGTGCGACAGCACGCCCGGTTGCAAGCAGAAGAACGGCGGCCAGAGAAACCCCGGCCATGCCGATCCGGATAAACCTCAGCATGAATACCTCCTGATGGGTGTGGATTAGAGATGGATGCGCCGCTCATTTCAGAGTCCGGCACAGGATGTGGGTTCAGCAGGAGGTTTTCGGTATGTGGTCGGGCGAGGGAATATAGCCGCTTAAAGGTAGGAAATCGGCGGGGAAGCCCTTGAACTTTGAGGTGCCGCGTGGCGTCGTTGCGGTCGATCTTGGGAGATTATAATGAAAGTCAGCGCCGCCAGTCTGCGCGGAGAAACTGGATTGATGATGTGCGCTGCAGGAGCGTCCCATGTGCGCACAGCGGTGCGCGCCGGATCGCATGGGACAGGGAGCGCCGCCCATATGACAGTGATGCATCATGCAGCACATTGCGTTCGCGCAAAACGGACATTGTTCCTGCGACCCCATGAGAGGCAGCAGCGCGGGAGCACCGGAAACCGCCATCGCGATCAGCAAGGCCAGTATATTCTTTGCGCGGGACATCTAAATGAGTATGATGCACCTGGGGGGCTGATTGGTTCCATGATTTGCGCAGCCCCGGGCGGAGTTGCGTGCTGGTTTGAGCATTCTGACAGACGGGAAACCTCTGGCTGTAAAGCCTCGTGCTACTGTTGATTCACCCCAGAAGTTTTCCCTTCCAATTCATCGGCCACAGGGCCGGCGTCATAGACCTTGCGAAGCGCTTCGATAATGGCCGGGGCGGCCACTGCCACGGAGCGGTTATCTTTCTCGTTGTAAACGAAGTAACCGACCAGGCTTTCAATGTTGCCATCAAAAATTAAGCCTACAAGTTCTCCCTTGCGGTTAATGACCGGCGATCCGGAGTTGCCACCCACCACGTCGCAGGTGGTCACAAAATCCAGTGGGGTTTTCAGATCGAGTTTGTCTTTCAATTGGAGCCAGCGTTCGGGAAGGTTGAAAGGCGGCTTGAGGTCAAAGCCGTAGGCGCGGTCGTAAAGACCGTAAAGCGTTGTATGCGGCGGCGCCTGGGTCCCGTTCATCGGATAGCCCTTAACCGTGCCATAGGCAAGGCGCAGGGTGAAGGTTGCGTCGGGGTAAGCGCTTTTGCCGTAAACCGCAAAGCGCGCCTTGCCGATTTTTTCTCCCGCGCGTGTTTCGATGCTCTCAATCTTGTCTTCGTGCCACTTGATCATTGAGAGGACCTCGGGGTCCACTCTCCGGGCGAAGGCGATCAGGGGATCTTTGGAGGATGCGACGGCCGCCTCGCCGCCTTCGATCAGAGATTTGCGAAAAGCTGCGTCTCCCATGCGCGTCCCCGCAAAAGCCTGGCGCGCCGATTCCTCCGGCGTGTGCCCCTGGAGTGCTGCGCGCACGTACGGGTCATCGGGACCCAACTCCTTGAGCGATTGCTTAAGGGAATTGGCCAGCAGTGCCTGCTCCATGGGAAGGTAGGATGGCGCGGGCGAAAAGATCTGGAATCGCAGAGAAGGGAGTTGCGAATCGTGGAAGCCGGGAAGCCGTTCGCCATCCGGTTTCCCGACCTGCTCGGCGTATTGAACGATGGTCAGCGCCTCGTCGGCCAGCGAAGCTCCCTGGATCGAGCGGAAGCGATAGGGTTTCAAGTTGGCGGCCAGCGCCTTTTCTGCTGTGGCGATTTCGTTCCAGGCATGGCCGTATTCTTTCTGCCACTCGGGATTGGCGGCAATGCGTCCGCGGAATTCCTTTTCCTGTTCCTCTTTCCTGGCCATCAGCTCAGGATTGCGCAATCCCGTCTCCATGCCGGCATAGGCCTTGAGCGAATTATTAATGAAAAAGATTTTGCTGGAAGCCTGGCGCGCCTCCTCCGGTCCCTGGGCAGAATATCGTTCGAGTGTTGCCAGGCGTTGATGGAGTGTTTGGATCGAAATGGGGAGCAGGCGGTCGCGCAGCAGTTGAAGCTGGGCCACGGTGTCCTGGCGGCCGGTAAATCCCGGATTGCCGGAGACAAAAACCAGGCTGCCGTCCACCGGGCCCTGCGTGTCCCACTTAAGATAGTCCTTGTTCTCTACCGGCTTGCCTTGGTCGTATACGCGGAAAAGCGCGAAGTCAAGATCGTAGCGCGGATAGGTGAAATTGTCGGGGTCGCCCCCGAAGAAGGCGATTTGCTGCGAAGGAGCAAAAACCAGGCGCAC
>Ga0307372_10014276_pt1 | contig 10190 bp, 6 predicted proteins | sample OX1MG_FD_202533 | JGI IMG/M metagenome (GOLD analysis project Ga0307372, IMG submission 202533) | Soil microbial communities from Risofladan, Vaasa, Finland - OX-1 | ecosystem: Environmental > Terrestrial > Soil > Coastal area > Acid sulfate soil | place: Finland: Risofladan, Vaasa | collected... | reverse complement strand
ACCTTGCGCATCAGCGTCCGCGCGCTGTCGGTCCCGTAAACGTCAAGCCGGCGGATACGGAAGCGGTCGACGTCACGGCGGTTGAAGCCCGGCTGCACGGAAAACGCGGCCGCGTAACCGGAAGCCCTGGCGGCGTCCAGAACGCTCTCGTCGTACCAACCATAGGGATAGGCCAGGTAGGGGACCGGACGTCCGAGCAGGTCCTCAAGATCCCTCCGCGCGCCAGCGAGCTCGTCCGCGAGCGCGTCCCGGGAGAGCGCCCTCAGGTCGGGGTGGGTGCGCGAATGCGAGTGGAACGAAAACCCGCCGCGCGCCATCTCGAGAATTTCGCGGCGCCCGAGCAGCGGATGGGTCGTCCCGGCGGGATTCTCGTGCTCGGTCCAAGAGTCGGCCTTGCCGATCAGGCCGCTCACCAGGAAGACGGTCGCCGGCCATTTCATCTCTGCGAGCAACGGAAACGCGTGCTCGTAGACCCCGAAGAAGCCGTCGTCGAACGTGAGCACGAAGCTGCGTTCCGGAAGGCTGCCCCGCCCATCGAGCCACGAGACGAAGTCTTCAACCCGGCAGGGCCGCATACCGCGGCGCTCGAGCGCCTGCATGTGGCTTGCGAAGCGTTCTGGACTGACACAGTATCGTCGTTCCCAGTCGTTCCGCGCGTCACCGATGCGGTGGTACATCAGCACCGTGACGCGGCTGGCCTGCTTTGCGGGAGGACTGTTCATCCGCCGGCCCGCGCTAGCGACGATCAGCAGTCGAGATCACGCGCCGGTACAGGGCGGCAGGCAGTAAGCTCGGCAGCACGTATTTCGCGTCACGCAGACGCCAGTACCCGCAACGCGCTGCCTTGCGGAACAGGCGCTGTGCGGAGACAAGGTCGCGCTTCCAGTATGCGGCGTAACCCGCGCGCAGGAGCGAGCCATCGAGCAATTCGCGCAGCGCAGCGGGTTCGAGGTGGGCGACAAGCTCGGGGTTGCTACGGACAAAATCTTGCCGCACCTGCCAGGCGTCCAACACCTGGCGCCATTTGACCGCCGAGATTTGGCCCTGACCGTGCCAGCGGTAGAACGCCAGTACCTCGGGGACCCGGACCAAATTGTGCGTGACCGCCAGTATTCTCAGCCACAAGTCGTAATCCATGGAGCTGAAAAACCGCGTCGAAAATCCGCCGACCTGATCCAGCACACCGCGACGCACGAGCGCGGCGTGAATCGGCCACGGGCATCCTTTCAGGAACAGCGCCACCGCGTCTTCGGCCTCGTATCTCGGTGGGACGTGGGGCTGCGCCCCGGGTGCCCCTTCGCCAACGTTCTGCCAGCCGCAATAGGCGAGGTCGGCTTGCGCCGAATAGAGTGCCCGCTGCAGGTTGCCCAGACAATCCTGTGCCCACCAATCGTCAGCGTCGAGAAAAGCGACCAGCGCGCCGCGCGCGTGCCGAAGTGCCTCATTGCGAGCCGGGTATGGGCCCCGATTCTCCTGGTGCAGGACCAACATGCGACCGCGGTACTCGTGCGCCAGGTGCCTGAGAATTTCCCGCGACCCGTCGGTGGATCCGTCGTCCACGACGATCAGCTCCAGGTTCGCGTCATTCTGCTCTAGCGCACTGCGCGCCGCCTGCTCGACGAAGGCCCTCGCGTTGAAGCAGGGCATGACCACGGAGACGAGCTCCCTATTTGTCGCGGTGTCGGCCTGCATTCCCTACGCTATCGTGTTGGCAACTGCCTGGACAGGATAGTAGCCGACCGCATGATCGACGACTTTCTCCCAAGTGAAGCGGGCCGCGAACGCGCGGCAGCCTGCCGGATCGAATTTCACCTCCTGAAGGAAAAACTGCTCCAATGCCGCCGCAATGGCTTCGGGCGCAGGTTGGTCCACGAAAAAGCCGCTATCGCCTTCGTCGACCGCCTCCACGGCGCCGGCGAGCCGGGCCGCGAGTACCGGGACCCCACAGGCGTTGGCTTCCAGGTAGGCGATGCCGAACCCTTCATGGCTAGTCGCATTGATCGAGGACGTCAGGACGAACAGGTCGCTCGTCGCGAGCAGGCCCCGCAGTGCGGAGTTGTCAAGGAATCCGGTAAAGCGAACCCGGCCCTGAAGCCCCAGTTTACGGGCGAGGTTTTCGAGGCCCGGGCGCAGCGGACCGTCGCCGACCACGGTGTACGAAAACGGATAGCGATCTTTCAGCCGCGCCAGCGCCCGAATGACGAGGTCCACGTTCTTGCGTGGCTCAGCGAGGCGACATACTGTGATCAGGGCAGTGTGGCCGATGGTCGTGCGTGCTGTTTCGCAGTTGAGGTACTCGGACGAGACTCCAACGAACGCCGTGGACGTAATGCCCCGGCAGGCGGGGTACTTCTTCAGCAGCACCTGTTCGGTATAGCGGCTGTTGGCAAGAATGTGAGCGGCCTTGGGCAGCGCGCGGCGGACCAGCTGAGCGGTCGGCCAGCGCCCCAGTGACTGCTCGAGTGCCGTGCACAACCCGGACAAGCGCCATAAGCCGGGGGCGCGCTGCAGGTCAGGCCGCGCCACCAGGATGTAGGGCCTGAGGAAGTCGTTGCCGTGCACCGAAACCACCACCGGCGCGGTTTCCAGCGCGACCCAGGCATAAGCGGCGTTCATCACGTGCCAAACATCGATGTCACGGTCCCGCAGGATGTGGCGGTCCAGCGCCCTTCGTCGCTTGAGTGCCGCTACCACCTTCACTCCCGGCAGCAATGCTTCGCCCTCCGAGTGGGGCCGGGTGAATACCGTCACCGGATGTCCCCGGCGCGCCAACTCGCGCACGAACTCATAAGCGTAAGTCTGAATTCCACCGATTTCCGGTGGGAACTCCGGGGCAATCACGCCTACGTGCATCAGGCTACGGCGCCCGTGCTGTTCTGGCTGCGGCCCCAAAGCCAGCCGCCCGCCGGAATATCCCGCGGTAGACTGTCCACCTTATCCGTGCTAATGCCGACCGTCCACGCCAGGCCCGTCGGCGCATTGCGCACGATCCGTGGTCGCACCGGGTCGCTCGAGCAGTTGACCAGCAACACTTCGATTATGCTATTCCGGCTCAGATTCACGACGCGTATGCGTGCTTCTTCCGGTATCGGCGCCGGCACCTGATCCCGCGGCGGAACCACCTCGCTATTGGCACCGAGCAGGGAGGGCGGCAGGCCAAATCCCCGACTCTCGAGCGCGATCACGGCCTGCGCAAGCAAGGCCCGATACTCAGCCTCAGGGCGAATCAGGCAGATCTGGTAGAGCGCTTCTGCCCAGAACCCTACGGCATACTCCTTGCCCTTGATCTCCAGCCAGCGCTCGAACATTCGGAAATCCCGCACTAGAGTAGTTGCGGCAAAGATGGCGTCGTCGACCGATTCGCCCGGGAACCGGCGCCGGTAGCGCAGCAAGTCCATCAGGTTGATCGGTAGGTAATCGTGGGCGAACACGCGCAGCGACAGCTCCCGATCGATGTAGCCGCTGGGCATCACAATTCGGGGCCAACGCGCCTTGATGTCCGGAAGCAGCGGGATGAGGTACATCCACGCCAAGCGCTTGAGTGCTCGCCGATGCAGCGGCAGGCGAGCCGCCTGTGCGGTCGGCAGGAAAGTCAGGCGGATAGCCAGAAACAGGAGCTTGTACAGCCATTCCGCAGGCCGCAACGAGAGCACGGCGCGAGTTGCGGAGACCGCTTGCGCGACGAGAGCTTGGTGCCGATTGTCGCCCGTCACCTGCCGATAGCGGTCCAAGGCGACCGTTGCATCCAGGTGCGAGTTCAGCACCAGCATGTTGGTTTCCGCTTTCCCCATTGCGCGGCTCGACAGCCAGCGAAACGGGCCTTGGCGGAGGGCCTCGACGGAATGCTCCAGCTCGTCATGCAGGAACCACCTGCCCGCGTCCAGCTTGTCGGTCTGCCGCGCGAGAAACGCGCCGGCCCGTTCGAGCGCAGTGCGGACGGTCGGATCTTCCTTGTCGGCGAGCGCGTCCATCATCATGTGCATGGCCGAACAGTGTAGGCGGTAGTGCGACTCCATGTTATCTGTCCACTCACCATGGCGATAACCACCGTCCTCACTCTGGCGTGACAACACCGACAACAGCAACTGGAGCATGAGCAGCCCATATAAGCGCTTTTCGGTGGCGCGGTGCAGGCCACTAAGAATCAGATGTAGCGCGTGGGCGTCATTCTCGGAGCAAATCCGGCGTTTGTGTGGCCAAGCGTAGCGATCTTCATATATCCAGCCATGGATTAGGTGGCGGTACAGATGCGCTGGCTGGCCGTAGCGCGTGTGCGAACCAAGCATGAAGTAGCCCTGCGTCTCGACAGGCGACAGCGCCATCAACTCATCAATGAGTGTCGGATCATCTAGTTTCCAGATCACCGCATCCAGCGACCAGCCTTCGGGCGCTGACGCGAAAGCAATTTCAACGTCGGTCGAGCCAATTTCGAAGCCACTCCATTCTGCGGTGCGCTCTTCCAGAATGTGGCCCTGTGCACTGGTGCGACGCAGCGTTGCTGGCGCAGGTAGCCAGTAGCCCGGCATAGCAGAACCATGGCTGCGCAGCAGCCAGCCACCTGCTGCACAGCGCTGCAGTGCGTAATTGCCATCCAGTCGAAAGCGGGCGGCTGTGACGCCACGCAAGAATAGACAGTCTGCCCCTTCAAAGGCATCCTGTATGCGTTGCACCCCCCCTGACTCGACAATACTTCGCAATCCGCGCCCGAGTCGCAGCTGTGGTTCGCCCCCGATGAAAAAATGAGCGAGATTCGACTTGATAGTGGACGAGTCATGCATTGCGTTGCAGGGCGGCCCACGCCTTGCTCCAAGCGCGCACCTCGTCCGGGCAATCGCCAAAGCGACCATGCACATAATCCACGATCGCCCGTCGGGTAGCCAAGTATTCCAGCCGATTACCCCGTCCCATCCAGGCGCGCGCATAGTCCTGCACTGCCCATAACAGGCGTTTGGTCCAGGAATCAGGTTCACCGCTGATCGAAAACTTCGGAACGAGGCGTCGCAAATCCCTTGCCCAAAGGCGCAGCCGTGCCGAAAGTAGCGCATGGCGGCTGAACCAAAGCAATTCGTTGCGGATGCTGAAATACGTGCGCAGTGGCGAGGATTCGCTGCCGAAAGAAACTCCGATCTTGTGCCAGATCCTTGCGGCAGGGACCACGATACTGCGCCAGCCCGCCTTGCGGGCGCGGAAGCACCAGTCCACTTCCTCCCAGACCAAGAAGAACGCCTCGTCCAACAGGCCGATTTGCCGTGCTACCACGGCGCGGAAGAACAGCGCCGCGCCGCAGACGTAGTCCGTCTCGTGGTCGCCTGCGCCGAGTTCGGTTTCCCGCTCACCTTGGCCCGGCCAAGCAAGTTGGTGCGACGATTCGTTCCACCGCGCGCCGTCAAACCACACCCGCTCGGGCTGATTGAAATACATCACCCGCGCGCCAAACACCCCGGCATCCGGGCTGCGCTGCGATGCCTCAACCAGTTGTTCCAGCAGGTCCGGCGCCACCGTAGTGTCGTTGTTCAGCACCAGCACAAAGTCCGCACCGTGCTCCAGCGCGTAGCGCGTCCCCACGTTGTTGCCCCCTGCATATCCGAGATTCCGTTCGCTCTCGAGAAGCGTCAATGAATACGGCGAGGAATAGTTATGAAGGCGCGCCACTGAATCGTCAGTCGAGCCATTGTCTACCACGACCACGTTGAAGTTTGGATACGTCAGCCCGGCGAGCGAATCCAGGCAGGCGAGCGTGTCCTCGCCGCCGTTCCAGTTGAGGACGACGATGGAGACTGAAGGCGGATTCATGCAGGGAGGAAACTAAAAAAATCAGGCGTGGGAGTAGGTTGCGCCTTGCAATATCCACCGCACAGGAACAGCCACAAGGCGAAGTTCATCTTGCAAAGGGGCATCCATGGATTTCGCCGTCACGTTGAAAAACCTGAGGCTTTCACCATGAAATATAACGCGACCGCGTTGATCTATCACCGCAAAACGGATCCCATAAGTACCAGGCACTAATGGGTAAACGGGTATGAACTGTTCGATTTCGTGCTCACCCTTCGGATATTCGTGCGACTGGCCTAACACTGCAGTGGATTCGCCTGTGAGATAAATGAAGTCGGTTGTATGCGTTCCAACGTGGAATTCAGGATTTGATAGTGCTTGAGTGAGCGTAAAGCGTATACGTATCCGTAATGCGCCCCCTTCCGTGAGCGAATCGCTTACGTTGCTCTGTGAATCGAGTATCGCAACTTCGACGTTTTGTATCTCACCCGATGAGATGATTCGTGTCGAGCTACCCTTGGTTTTTTGATCGCCGATTGCTTGGTTGCTTAGCTGATAAAAACGATCGCACGTGGCGTGCGGCTCGCCATCTTGAAGAATGTTGCCATGCTTCATAAGCAGCACACGGGCGCACATTCTTTCCACTTGCCGGATGTTGTGGCTCACTAACAGGACGGTTCTGCCTTGCCGTCTTATTAAGTCTTCCATGCGGTCGAAACATTTGCGCTGGAAGGCTAGATCGCCTACTGCCAGGACTTCATCCACGAGCAGGATGTCTGATTCGATGCTGGACGCCACGGCAAATGCAAGCCTTACCTGCATGCCGGAACTGTAGCGCTTGACCGGTGTGTCGATGAAGTGAGCCATCTCTGCGAAGTCGACGATTTCGTCGAACTTCTTGTCGATCTCATATCGCGACATACCGAGGATCGCGCCATTGAGATAAACGTTCTCCCGACCGGTAAAATCGGGCACGAAGCCCGCGCCCACCTCGATCAAAGGCGCAATGCGTCCATTGACTTCGACGGAGCCGCGGGTGGGCGTGCTGATCTTCGCCATCATCTTGAGCAGGGTGCTTTTGCCGGCGCCGTTGTGGCCTATGATGCCGACCACCTCGCCCTGCTCGATGGAGAAGCTGACGTCGTCCAGCGCCTTGAAGAGCGGACGCTCGTTGAGCTTCCTGCCCATGAGTCGCGCGCCGCTGTTGAATAGGGTCTGCTTGAGTCCCGGGATGGCTCCCAGGCGATATTCCTTGGTGAGGTGCTTCACTTCGATGGCCGGCATGCGTTTTTGGCTCAGATGACGTCGGCGAAGTAGCTTTCGGCGCGCTTGAAGTAAAGGTAACTCAGCGGAAGGAGAATGGCGATCATGATCGCGCCGGGGATCATGGCGTTCAAATCCGGCGGTTCGCCCCTGAGGACGACGCTCTGGAAAGCGTCGATGATGCCGGCCAGGGGGTTAACGGTATACAGGGTATACAGCATATCGGACCATCCGCCGGCAGCCTGGTGCGCGATCAGTTTTTCCTTGACGAGCTGTAGGGGATAGATGACCGGCGAAGCGTACATCACCAGGGACAGCAGTACGGGCAGTGCCTGGCCCACATCGCGGTAATAGACGTTGACCGCAGCGCCCGCAAAGGCGACGGTTAGTGCGGCCAGCACGGTGTAGGCGATGATGACGGGCACCCACAGACAGTAAATGCTGGGAATCATGTGATACCACGCCATGAGTCCCGCCAGGATGACGAAGTTGATTCCCAGTTCCACCAGTTTGGTTAGGACCGAGGTGATCGGGAAGATTTCGCGCGGGAAGTAGATTTTCTTGATTAGGGCGGTATTGCCGACGACGCTGTTGACGCCGTCGGAGGCGGATTCCTGAAAGAAGGTCCACGGCATGAGGGCTGCGAAGGTCAGGATGGGGTAGGGAATGTCGCCGCTCTTAATGCCGACGAAGCTCTTGACCAGGGTAAAGATCAGCATGAGGGTAAGGGGTTTGAGGATGGCCCAGGCAATACCGAGGTAGGCCTGCTTGTAGCGCAGGGCGATGTTCTTCCAGGCGAGCGTCGCCATCAGTTCTCGGTAGTCGTAGAGGTTCTTGACGATGGTGAGCATTAGGGATCAAGAAGCGAAATCAGCGCATGAATGCGTGTCGTGGAACTCCCGCGCGAACAATTCGGCTCTGCGTTGGCCTGCGGACGGCCTGTTCAGACCTTCCCCAGCGCGCCGATCTTGTCGTAGTTCGCGTCGTTGACGACAAAGTGGAAGCCGGAACCGCCTCGTGCCCCGGCGAGGGACCCGAAAACCCGAATCCGCAGCAATCCGGCCAAGGCCGGGGCATCTGGGGAGGGTAGTTCGTGAAGCCTGCTTTCGTCGATCCACGTCGTCGCCGGACGGCGTCCTGCGCGCGGCGCTACCACGCCGCATGCCGCCTGGGTGACGCGCGCGCCGGCAAGCAGCCGGAATCAGGGTGTCTGAACGAACGCCTCTCGGCGCGCAACGTAGTATTGCCAATCTCGAAGCGCGCCCGTTCATGCGGTTATTTCCAGGCAAGCTTGCTTTGTCCGGCAGTCGATTCGGTCTCGTGCCACAGCGACATTAGCAGCGTCAAGTAGAAGAGGAGCCCGATCCGCGGCGCATCGAGGATGCTCCCGAACAGCCCCACCGCGAGGATCCCGGCGAACGCGGCGAGCAGCCCCGAGGCAATCAGGTCGCCGCGCAGGAGCCGCCTGAACAGCACGACGCACAGGTACGCAATCAGGACGGTAAACGCCAGAACGCCCACCCATCCCTCGTCGAACAGGAGCTGGAGCCACAGGTTTTTCACGTCAAATGGCAAATCGTCGTCGGTGGTGAAGAACCAGCGGTTCGCTCCCGAGGCGAAGTCCCCGTTCGCCACCAAATTGCGGCCGTACTTGTCCAGCAGCTGGACCCGCGTCAAGTCGACGACGCTGTTGGGCACGGCGTTGCTGAAGGAAAGTTCGACGGGTATCGGCGGTAAGAGCCCTACGCGGCTGCCGAGATCGGCGCTGTTGAAAATGATCACGCGTTGTACCCATTTTCCGCCGTCCGCGAGGATCGCAAGAGGGCGACAGTCGCGCGAGTTGAGAATGTGCTTTTCGCAGAGGTTGGCTTGAATGGTGACGGGCCCATGGAGGCTGCGGACCTCGACGGACAAGACGTAACGCTGCTGGGGCGAGATCGGAACCAGCTGTCCGATATACAGCGAATCTCCGGCGCCCAGGCGGAGAAAGGTTCTTCCGCCCATGCCCTCGTAGCGGTAGTTCGAAGGCATGAGCCCTCGTGCGTTTTTCAGGAGATAGGTTTCCGGATAGCGCCCCACACCCATGCCGAACGTCGTGGTGAGCCACGATTCGCCCATCATTGACAGCGAATGCTCCCAGTGGGAAATGCGGATGCGGAGGTCCGGAGCGGACCTCGCGAACCGGTATTTCGCGTAGGAACCCGTGGCGATCGTGATGCCCACCGCGACGACAGCGAGGGTGAGCACAAGTACCACGACTTTCGGGCTTGAACCCGAGTGAGCTCCGCGTCCGACGCCTGCGCTCACGGACGATAGTGCACCGAAAGCGAGCACCAGGAGGGCGACGCCCAGCCCCAGGTAGCCACCTCTCTCGAACGTCACGAGGATGCAATAGCTGCCTCCAACAACCGCTGCGCTCGCGGCAAGAAGTACGGGCCACGTCCGGGACATGGCTCCCCAGAGAACGGCGAGCGGAAGGGTGAACACGAGGTAGGCTTCGACGAAGGGCCCGCCTACCTGCATGCTGGAGAAAGTGCCGATCGCACGATAGTGACTCGCGAAGTCGAACAACCCCGTGAAGGCGAGGCGCTCCCAGACGATCGCGCCGATCACCCCCAGCAACCCGATCGCGACCCCTGGCAGGAACAGCCGGCGAAGCGCCGCACCGGCATCGAGCCGCTCCTTCTGCAGCCCCAGTACCGCGAACAGGGCGAGCGCCTCGAACAGCCCCTTCGACACCCTCAGCGCGTTGTAATGGCTCAAATAACTCGAGAAGGCGTTATGGTCGAGCGGCTGGAGAGGAAGCAGTCCGATCACGGTGCTCACGACAGTCGACAGCGCGAGCACGGTGACCAGCACTGCCGCGCCCCCGGAGAGCATGCGGGTTCGCCGCGCGGGCTGCGCGTTCCACAGGGCGACCGCGAGCGTGACGAAGACCACCAGGTCGAACGCTCCCAGATAGATCCATCCGGTCCAGGGGGCGAGATCCAGGGTCGGCAGCACCGCGGGAATGACGAGCAGCCACGCCATCGGGTAGCGCAGGAGAAGCCCCGCGTACAGGATCAGCGCGAGCCCGAGCCAGACGCGTCCCAGCGGATACGAAGCGACGGCCCAGGCGGTTCCGGCGACGATGAGCAGCGAGAGGAGTCTTAGGG
>Ga0307372_10014274_pt1 | contig 10191 bp, 10 predicted proteins | sample OX1MG_FD_202533 | JGI IMG/M metagenome (GOLD analysis project Ga0307372, IMG submission 202533) | Soil microbial communities from Risofladan, Vaasa, Finland - OX-1 | ecosystem: Environmental > Terrestrial > Soil > Coastal area > Acid sulfate soil | place: Finland: Risofladan, Vaasa | collected... | reverse complement strand
GGCCAGTTCATGGGCCAATATTAGCTCCATCTGCAGGGGAGTCAGACCTGCCATGACGCTGGGAGGGATCAGGATGATGGGTTTGAGCCAGCCTATAACGGAGGGCACGGCGATGCCGGTGGAGACGGCCAAACGCACCAGTTTTTTTATGCCCAGCAGTGTGCGTACGGATTCGACCACCGCTTGCCACTCCGGTAGGGACATGAACGCGGCGGTCTCCCGCAATTGATACGCGTGGCGCCAGCCGCGCCAGGCACGCAGCGTCATGGCGAGCACGCCCAGCAGCCACAGAGGCACTGCCCAGGGAACCAGCGGTTGCAGCCAGAACCTTAGATGGTCGAGTACTGACAATCCTGTGGCAGCACTCTGGTTTAGACTGATCGTGGATACGTTTGCGAGGGTTTTCAACGGCGCATGCGTGGCAATACCCATAGTCGCGTGGGCCAGATGAATAAACGTGATGATGGGCAGTGCGGCCATTACGGCCAGGGCGCCCATGGCCAAATGATAACGGGCGGCTGGTGATTGCCCTTGCAGCAGTCGTTGCATTCCAACATAGATTGCGCCGATTGCGACGCCTTGCCAGAGAAAATGCACCAGAGTCCAACCCAGGCAATGGATCAGCGTCGAATGGAGGAGTGTCTCAACGGCGCTCATTGATCATGGGCCTCTAGTTCATCGAGACGGGCGCGGATTTTGCTGATTTCCTCCGCGCTGGCGGGTTTGGCAGAACCCAGAGCCTGCATGACGAGTTCCGTGGCGGAGCCCTCGAATACCCGATGCAGCAATTTACCCAGGATTTGGCGCTGGGTTTGATGCTTGCTCAGGGCCGGTTTGTACACGTGGGCACGTTCCGAGTCATCGCGGCTGACCAGGCCTTTCTGATACATGATCTGCAGCATGCTAAGCACCGTGGTGTACGCGAGGCCGTGGCGTTCCAGCGTTTCATGCACTTGGCGTACGGTGCAGGGACCCAACTGCCAAAGGACGCTCAGGATTTCCAACTCCGTTTCGGTGGGTTCTGGTAGGGTGGATGCGGGAGATGCTTTTCTGATGGTCATCGCTGGTTGATATCCAGGTACGTGCTGGTCAAGCCACATTACTATGCAGTATAGTACAGTCTACTAGGGATCTAGTATAATATTCTTTAGGCCTTGCAGGGCTGAGTTTTCTAGCTATAATACTATTTACTTAGTACTTCTAGCATAGTATTTTACATTGAACCCATTGAGGAGCGAGACTCATGAGCAAATGGATATCTTCCCTGGGATTAGCCCTGTTGATAACGGCCTGTGCCACACCCCAACAACCACCTGCCCAGGCTTCTGGCGCCGCGACCTCCAGTGGGCAGCCGCAGATGGTGGTTTCAACGGGTACCCAGCCCGCGGGCCAAAAACTCATCTGCAGCGAGAGCTACCCCATGGGCTCGCACATACCGCAGCGCATCTGTGTGACCCCGGAACAGGCTGCGGCCCGTAAAAAAGCCGCCCAGGAGGCCATGCGAAATGTCCAGATGCAGGGCGCCCAATCTCAAGGATCCGGCAATAATCCTCCCTGACTATCGGTTTCTATTCACTGACGTCTCTTGATATCGTCGGGAGTCTTCGGGATGGCCGGTTACAATACCGGCCATCTTTATTTGGAGATTCCGGCCGTGCCCACGCGTTATCGTGATGTCGAACTCCACGCGCCAACCGGTTCCCGATTGTCCTGCAAAGGCTGGCAGCAGGAAGCAGCCCTCAGAATGCTGCACAACAACCTGGACCCGGCAGTGGGGGAGAACCCTGCGGAATTGGTAGTCTATGGAGGCATCGGACGGGCGGCACGCAACTGGGAATGTTTTGACAAAATCGTCGAGACGCTGAAGCGCCTGGAGAATGACGAAACGCTGCTGATTCAATCCGGTAAGCCGGTGGGCGTGTTCAAGACTCACGAAGCGGCGCCGCGGGTACTCATCGCAAACTCCAACCTGGTGGGTAAATGGGCAAACTGGGAGCACTTCTTCGAATTGGATAAGAAGGGACTCATGATGTTTGGGCAGATGACGGCCGGTTCCTGGATATATATCGGCTCCCAGGGCATCGTGCAGGGTACGTATGAAACCTTTGCCGAAGCGGTACGCCAGCACTATGAGGGTAATGCACACGGCAAATGGCTGCTCACGGGTGGCTTGGGCGGCATGGGCGGCGCCCAGCCGCTGGCAGCCGTGTTCGCGGGTTTGTGCTGCCTGGATGTGGAAGTGGATGAGCAGCGTATCGATAAGCGGCTGAATACGGGTTATCTGGATTACAAGGCGAAATCCCTTCGGGAGGCGTTTGCCATCCTGCGCAAGGCCTTGGCGAACGGAGAAGCGGTGTCCGTAGGTCTGCTCGGGAATGCGGCGGACATATTCCAGGAAATCCTGAAAGGAGATTTTTATCCCCACCTGGTTACCGACCAGACATCGGCCCATGACCCGCTGAACGGTTATATTCCGGTGGGTTACTCGCTGGCGAAAGCCGCCGAACTGCGCAAAAGCGATCCAAAGAAATACGTGGAGCTGGCTAAGCAGTCCATGGCGCAGCAAGTGCGTGCCATGCTGGGTTTCCATGCCAAGGGCATTCCCACCTTTGATTACGGCAACAATATCCGTGCCATGGCTCAGGACGCGGGTGTCGCCAACGCGTTTGACTTCAAGGGTTTCGTGCCGCTCTATATCCGGCCGCTGTTTTGCGAGGGTATGGGACCGTTCCGTTGGGCGGCGTTATCCGGCGATCCGGAAGACATCTACAAGACCGATGCCAAGGCCAAAGAGCTTTTTCCCGACAAACCACGTCTGCATCGCTGGCTGGATCTGGCGCGGCAACGTATCCACTTCCAGGGCCTGCCGGCGCGCATCTGCTGGCTGGGATATAAAGAGCGCCACAAGCTGGGTCTGGCCTTTAACCACATGGTGCGCGCAGGCGAACTGCAGGCACCCATCGTCATCGGACGCGACCACCTGGATGCGGGTTCCGTGGCTTCTCCCAATCGCGAGACCGAGGGCATGCAGGATGGCTCCGACGCCGTGGCCGATTGGCCGATTTTGAATGCACTGTTAAACACTGCCAGTGGCGCCTCTTGGGTCAGTTTTCATCACGGCGGCGGCGTGGGCATGGGTTACGCGTTGCATGCAGGCGTAGTGATCGTCGCCGATGGCAGCGAACGCGCTGAAAAGGCCCTGGAACTCGTGCTCATCAATGATCCCGGCACCGGTGTCATGCGGCACGCAGATGCCGGCTATGAAAAAGCCATGCAGGTGGCGAAAGAGCGCGGCTTGGACCTGCCTATGTCCGATATTCGCTGAGGATCGAGCCGCCGTGTAAATTAGCAGCATGCACATGGACCTGAACGCGGACGTGGGCGAGGGTTGCGGTGATGACGCGGCGCTCATACCGCTTATCACTAGCGCCAGCATTGCCTGTGGTGCACACGCCGGGGATGCCACCAGCATGCGGCGCACCGTTGAAGTCGCCGTAAGCCGGGGTGTCAGCATCGGCGCGCATGTTTCCTATCCTGACCGGGAAGGCTTCGGCCGGCGCGAGTTATCGTTACCGCCGGCTAGCATCACAGCGGCAGTGCTTGGGCAGTTGCGGGCACTGGATGCCGTTACCCGCGCGGCGGGCACCCGGGTTTGTTATCTGAAAGCCCACGGTGCGCTTTATAACCGCATGGCCGACGATGCCGATACCGCCGATGCCGTGATTGCCGCTATAAGGACATTCGATGCATCTCTGGCATTGCTCACTCTGCCCGACAGCGTAGCCATGGAGCGTGCACGGGCGTGCGGCCTCAAGGTTTTTGGCGAGGCCTTTGCAGATCGTGCGTATACGGCGGGCGCCCGGTTGGTACCGCGCTCCCGGGCGGGTGCGGTTATTACCGATGTCGCTGCCGTCACCCGCCAGGCCATCAGTCTGGCCACCGCCGGAGAAATCGTGAGTTTGGATGGTTCAGTCATATCCATTCACGCGCGTTCACTGTGCATACATAGCGATACGCCGGGCGCTGTTAACTTGGCAAGAGCGGTGCGTGCGGCGCTTGCAGAGTCCGGTGTCAGCATGCACGCATTCACATGAATACGCGTTTTGTCGGTGACAGTGCTCTGCTGGTGGACACAGAAAACGCTCAAGCCGCCCAGCAGCTGCGTACAGTCATCCATCGGCAATCGTTGAGGGGCCTGCGTGAATTGGTACCGGCCTATAACACACTGTTGGTGGAATTTTATCCGCTTGAGTTTGACGTGATGCAATTCATCCGTCGTCTGCCCCAATTCCTAAAGACATCACCGCTCCATGACTTGGTGCGCGAGCACGACATTGCAGTGACTTACAACGGAGAGGATTTGAAAGAGGTGGCGCGGGTGACCGGTCTGAATATCATAGAGGTGATCCAATGTCATAGTGCCCCCACGTATACGGTGGCATTTTTGGGTTTTGCACCGGGATTTCCCTATTTGGTCGGGCTGGACCCGAAACTGCGGATGCCGCGTTTGCAATCTCCGCGCATACGGGTGCCGGCCGGCACCGTGGCAATTGCTGACGAGTTCAGCGGCGTATATCCACAGGCCACTCCCGGCGGTTGGCGCATCCTAGGACATACAAATACGGTGTTGTTCGATGTTTCACGACCCACACCGGTTCTGCTGATGCCGGGTGATACCGTGCGTTTCCGGCCGCTAGCATGATTACCGTGCTCGATCCCGGGTGGTACACCAGCTTCCAGGATAGGGGCCGCAACGGCTTTGCCCATCTAGGCATACCGCAAGCAGGTGCGGCCGACAGCCTGAGCCTGAGACACGCCAACCTGCTGGTGGGAAATACCGGCAACGCTGGGGTGTTGGAGATAACCCTGAGCGGGCCGTCGCTACGTTTCGAAATCAATACTGTGATTGCGTTGGCAGGCGGTCGTCTTGAGGCGCATCTCGATGATTCACCTCTGCCCATGTATCAAAGTCTACCGGTACGCGCCGGCCAGGTATTGACGTGCGGCCGCCTATTGGCGGGACTGCGTTGTTATCTCGCGGTGGCCGGCGGGTTTTCAGCAGAACCGGTGCTCGCGAGCATTTCCACCGATACTTTTACGGGTTTGGGGCCATCCGCTCTGCGGGCTGGCGATTCTCTATCCGTACAGACCCATATCCTCAATCAGGGTTGGTACCTGCGGGCACCGCCGGAATTTTCGGATAATGTGATGCTAAGGGTGATCGCGGGACCCCATAAGGAATGGTTCACCCCAAGTGCCCTGGCAGATTTTCTGGAAAGTGAATATCAGGTGCGTACCCACAGCGACCGGACCGGCCTACGCCTGGCGGGCCGGCAAATTCCACGCAGTCACCTGGGCGAGTTGCGAACACAGGGTATGGTGAGCGGCGCAATACAGGTGCCTGGCGATGGGCAGCCCATCCTGCTATTGCCCAATCACGGCACCACCGGCGGTTATCCGGTGATTGCGGTGGTTATCCACGCCGACCAGCCACGCCTTGGTCAGTTGCGCCCCGGCGCAAAGCTGCGTTTCGAGTCGGTGACGCGCGAGCAAGCGCTGGCAGCTCTTCAAGTCGGCGAAACCGATTTACGTACTGCGCTTGTGCCTGCCGATCCCGGATTGTTGGCGGCTCGCAGCCTGATGCAACTGGCCAAATCCCATCCTTTCCTGCGGGAGGCCAGTTTGCAGATGGGTCAACACAAGCTCCGCCTACGCCGCTGATCACCCTAAGTATTGGCAATAATCTGATTTTCATGCGGAAAATCCACAGTCAAATCAGCGTACTTATTTTCATGGGTGTGGTGGGTGGCGCACTTACGGCCTGCGCGCCTTGGCCGGAGAGACCGGAAGTCCGGCCGTATAGTACGGCTCGGGCAAAAACCGCTGCCGAAATCGTACGGCTTGTGCGTCAGCAACTGGGCGTACCCTACGTTTATGGTGGCGATACTCCACGCGGATTCGATTGTAGCGGGCTGGTGTACTATGTTTTCAGACGTGCTGGTCTGGCGGTGCCGCGTACCGCCAATGCGCAGCTGTATGCCTCGCATCCCGTCAATTTTCAGGATCTGCACCCCGGGGACTTGGTGTTTTTTGAGATTGCCGGCAATGTGCAGATGCACGTGGGAATTTATGTCGGCAACGGCGAGTTCATGCATGCGCCGGAAACCGGGCAGCCGGTATCCTATGCGTTTTTGGATAGCCCTTATTGGAAAACGCGTTTCGTGGGCGGCGGCCGGTTTTGAAGCAAGGCTTGACCGAAAACTGGCCCGCGGCATTTTTGCCCGGCAACATAGGCGATATTCCTGAAATTGCCAGACTGTCTTTCATGATTTTCCTGCATCGCGCCGGGTTCCTTTTGTGCTGGTGTGTACACGCTAATTGATATTAAAAGGTCGCGCACATGTGGCTGGCGTTGAATGAGCTGCATCCCACCACCCGGCGCTTGCTACTATCGCGGGCAGTGCGCAGCGTGGCTCAGGGCGCGCTGGTGGCGGACTTGTCCTTGTATCTGCATGCCCTGCACTGGAGTGGCCTGGGAATCGGCCTGACATTGACCGCCGGGGGTTTGATTGCCGCTGTCTTGAGTTTACTCATCGGCATTGCCAGTGACAGCTTCAAACGCAAGCCATTCCTGCTTTACAACGAAGGTCTCACGGTAGTGTGCGGTTTGGCGCCGTTAGTGAGCGCCAGCCCGGTAGTGCTGCTGCTCGCCATTATCATCGGCGGCTTTGGCCGCGGCAGCAACGGTTCCGCTGGCCCGTTTGCACCCGCGGAACAGGCTTGGCTTGCGGAAGCCGCGCCGCCCGTGAATCGCGGTTGGATATACAGTTTAAATACCGCCGCGGGCTTTTTCGGAATGACCTTGGGTGCGCTGCTGGCCATATTGCCGGCCTTTTGGGTGCATCCCCTGGGTCCGCGGTTGGCATACAGCCCAATATTCATGATCGTGGCGCTGGGGGGTTGCGTGAATCTGTGGCTACTGAGTGGCGCACGTGAACTGCGTGCTAAGCCGGGGTCGCGCCAGAGCGCGGACGCATTCAAGAAAACCCCTGCCCATCGTTTCGAGAATCACATCCTGTGGCGACTATTTCAGCTTAATACTATCAACGGCCTTTCCATCGGTCTGACGGGCACCTTGATTGCATACTGGTTTGCTCTTAAATTCCATATCGGCCCTGGCGCTATCGCGCCGATGATGGCGATTACTTTCGCGCTCACCGGCATGACCTCCATTTTTGCCGGCCGGCTTACGCAGCGGCATGGCCTGGTAAGTTCAGTGCTGTGGTCACGGGGTATCGGCGTGCTGTTGCTAATGCTTCTACCGCTCATGCCCTGGTTCTGGTTGGCGGCGATCATTTATATGTTGCGGCTCGCATCCAGTGGGGCATCCCTGGGCGCACGCCAGGCGCAAGTGGTGTCGCTGGTGCGTGACGAACGCCGGGGCTTGGCAACCAGCGTGAATGCGGCGGCGTTCCAGGTGCCGCAATCCATCGGGCCGGGTATTGCAGGGCCCATGATTGCCGCCGGCATGTTTATTACGCCCTTTTACCTGGCTGCGGGGTTGCAGGTGCTGTATGTCATCGGTTATGGGCGCGTATTCCGCCGCTATGAGCGGGTTGGAATGGCGCCGCCGGAAAGCAAACCACCCCCTTGAGCGGGGTGTGCTCCGGATCGGCGTGCCGATTAAATCATGGTGAATTGTTCAGTACCGTGCTGACAGTCTGTTGCGCAATAACGGGTAGGTTACCGGTGTATGTAAAAACTATATTGTCGGCGGTGGCAGGGTTGTCCTGGGCGGCCTGACAGGTGAATGCCAGGGTGTATTCGCCGGCCGGCAGGTAAGCGGCGGTAAATTCATACTCGCCGGTCGTATTGTCGAGCTGCACGGTGCTCTCGGTGAGCGGCTGACCGGCCGGCGGCGCGCTGTCGTTGATGTCGGTGGGTGCGGCATTGGCGCCGGCAAACACATAGACCGCCGGTGTGCAGCCAGGGGTGATGAGCGTATTCGGCACCACCCCGATAATGTTGCCGGCATCCATAACGTTCACCAAGCGGCCGATGGGTGACAGTTGGTAGGCGGTGGAACCCACGGCCGGCGGGAGCACGGATTTGCGCGCATCGAAGTCTATGAAGTAGTCACCGGCCATGCTGTTGTTGATGGCAAACGGTGTGTTGATATTCAGGTAGGTGAATTCAGAACATGGCAAGCCACAGGGATAGGGAGGCGGGACAATCAGGGCGTGCTGACTGCCGTCGTTGAGAATGATGTACGAATCCGTGCCACTGCCGTTGGCGCTGATAGTCAGTACCAATCCCTTGTACTGGCCGGCAGGCAGTATCCAGTTGCCGATGAGCGGGGTACTTATGCCCTGTTGCAGTTGCAGCAGGTCAATTTGCTGGGGTTGCTGGAAATTGAAATTAATAGGATTGCCGTTCACAGGTATCGCTTGCACGCTGACGATATCCACCACCACGCTGGTGGCGTTGTCCGCGGGTGTATCGGTAAGCGAGAGCTGCATCTGGCCATTGCCGCTGCTAACGCAGCCGGCAAACGCAGCAAGGATCAGGGACAAAACCAGGAACCTGTAGGTATGCTGACGCATAGAACACCTCCCAGACCGCGAGTATCAGCCGGAAATTCAAGCCGGTTAGCGCTGAATTTTACCCTGGTTTAAACGCCTGGGCCTGGCAACGGTTTACCCCTTGGCTGGTGGCGTTGCCAGTCTTCAATTCAAGCTGACGAAGGTGGTTTGCCCGGCGTTTACAGTGGCGGTGGTCACGGACGTGAAGCTGATATTGTCGGTAGTGGTCGGGTTATCCTGGGCAGCCTGGCAGGTGAAGGCCACGGTATACAGTCCCGGCGGCAGCCAGCCAACGGTAAAATTGTATTGTGCCGTGGTGCTGTTGATACCCACCAGAGCACTACTGATAGGCTGCACTGTGCCCGAAGGCGCATTGATATTTACATCCGTGGGCGTCACCTTGCCGCTGTATACATAGATGGCGGGGGAGCAGCCAGACGTCACCAGTGTTGTTGCCACGGAACCCGTGATGCTGCCGGCGTCAAGATTATTTACAGCTCGCAGCGATGGTTGCAGGATGTATTGTCCCGGATTGTTGGGGTCAGGATAGATAGACCTGCGCAAGTCCATATCCACGGTGTAATTGGCGTTTATGTTCCGAAAGACGATGAAATTCACCGGCACCGTGATCTTGGTCGGTGCGCCGGCCGGAATAACCAACGGATAGACGTTACCATTACCAATCAGCGTGATACTTGAATCCAGCGTGCCCGGGGCTGCTTCGAAGTACAGGGTGATGGAGGTGTAATGGCCTGTCGGCAAAGGTTGGCTGATCAGGAATTGCGAGAGACCGCCTTGTAGCTGGTAAAAATTGAACGTTACTGGACCTGGAAATAGGAAGTACAGCGTGCCAGCATCTCCCGTTACATCCAATTCGGTCAATGTAATGTTGACGCTGTTTGCCGCATCTATGGGGGCGTCGGCCATATAAAGGTTGAGGGACGGTGAATTACTGCTGCCGCCGCCACAACTGGTAAGGAACAGCAGCACGCACAGCACAGCGGCGCACCGGGTGATCAGTCTGAGCATGGGGACTCCGATCAGGATGTATGATACAGCCGGGAGATTAACTCTATCTGGCTGACCGCAAGTTTACCGCGTACCGCTCCCGGCTCCTAGAGGTACGGCACATTAAGCGGGACGCATGCCATAAAAAAAGAGGGGCCTCTCATCAAAGGGGGAAAACAAGAGGCCCCAGACTTCCCCACGTTGCGTGAGGTCGCCATAAACAGATACACAACAGCGATACTACATCCGCCGATCCAGAGTCTGCTCAAGGCACGGCTTGATTATAGCCAAAATCCCAAAACATGTCGCCGGCATGACATAAATTCAGAAACCGGTGATTTTGCTGGAATTCCCGAAAATTACCTGAACCCTGGATACCGACTTAGGCCAATAATAAATGGCTGACGGCATCCCCGTTCAGGCATTCAGCCAGTAGACCGTTGTTTAGTTGCTTGGCAATCTGGCGGATGTCGCCATCCAGCCGCCGATCGCCGGCATGGTTTGCCGCGTGCCGACACAGCAGCGCGCGGACTACTTCCAATTGAGCTGTGGTTTTTAGCGGCCGTTGAGCATCGATGGCCGCGGCCGCCGCCAGTGCCTC
>Ga0307372_10014271_pt1 | contig 10192 bp, 7 predicted proteins | sample OX1MG_FD_202533 | JGI IMG/M metagenome (GOLD analysis project Ga0307372, IMG submission 202533) | Soil microbial communities from Risofladan, Vaasa, Finland - OX-1 | ecosystem: Environmental > Terrestrial > Soil > Coastal area > Acid sulfate soil | place: Finland: Risofladan, Vaasa | collected... | reverse complement strand
CCGTCACCTGCATCATCGTCCCATCCGTACACCGTCAACAGACCGCCACCAGGGGGAAGCACCCATGACCACCGAGATGAGCAGCACCGAGGACATCATCGGCCGCAAGGAGGTGGACGACCTGGAGGCCATCCTCTCCGTGGTCGGCACCGAGGAGACCGACGGGCGCCACGTCGTCCACTCCGAGTACGACTCGATCTTCACCTGGGACTACGAGAAGGGCGCACGGCCGAAGCTCAACAAGCTGTACGAGAAGGCCAAGAACGCCCAGTGGAACGGCGAGACCGACCTCCCGTGGGACACCGACGTCGACCAGGAGCGCCTCGTCATCGAGGCGGCCGAGGCCCAGGGCGGACACGCCGTCGGCTTCGACATCACCGGCACCCCGCTCGAGAAGTGGAGCGAGAAGGAGTGGGTGACATTCGGCGTGGAGAGCCAGAACTGGACCCTGTCGCAGTTCCTCCACGGCGAGCAGGGCGCGCTGATCTGCACGGCCAAGATCGTGGAGTCGGTCCCGTGGATCGACGCCAAGTACTACGCCTCGACCCAGGTGATGGACGAGGCCCGCCACGTCGAGGTCTTCGCCAAGTACCTCGACGAGAAGCTGTCGGGCCACTACGCCGTCAACGCCCACCTGCGCATGCTGCTCGACGACATCATCGCCGACTCGCGCTGGGACATGACGTACCTGGGCATGCAGATCATGATCGAGGGACTGGCACTGGCCGCCTTCGGCTTCATGCACTCGATGACGCCCGACCCGCTCCTCAAGCAGCTGCTCCGTTACGTCATGGCCGACGAGGCCCGTCACGTGGCCTTCGGCGTGCTCAGCCTCCAGGAGTACTACGCCGACCTGACCACAGCCGAGCTCCGCGAACGGCAGGAGTTCGCCTTCGAGGCAGCGGTGCGCATGCGAGACCGGTTCCTCCAGCAGGAGGTGTGGGACCGGATGGGTATCGATCCGAAGACCATCCTCCCGGTCGTGCTGTCGGCCCCCGACCGCACCCAATTCCAGGCGCTGCTCTTCTCCAAGATCGTGCCGAACTGCCGGAAGCTCGGCCTGCTCGACGCCGCGGACGGCTGGCTCCGCACCAAGTTCACCGAACTCGGCGTCATCGAGTTCGAGTCGGCCGTGGACACGAGTGAGGAGTACGACGCGATGGCCGCCGTCCCCCCGACGCAGCGCGAGCTCGTCTGAGCCTGGACGCGGGTCCCCGGTCCGAGGGGTTCGGACCGGCGGCAGGCACCCCGTCACCGGGACGCCACACCACGGGGCGCTGCGTCGCGCGGCGCCCTGTTGCCGGGGGCCGCACCGGTGGCCACGTCGGTGGCCCCGTCGGTGGCCACCGGTGCTGCTGGTAGCGTGCTGTGCTGTGAGCGCCGATCCGACAGCCCTGACTGCGAGCGTCCGGTGAGCTCCGCACCGCGCTTCGGATCGGTCGTGACCGCCATGGTCACCCCGTTCGGTCCCGACGGCGAGCTGGACCTCGACGCTGCCGCCACCCTCGCCCGCCACCTGGTGGGCAACGGGAGCGACGGTCTGGTCGTCGCCGGCACCACCGGCGAGGGTCCGGTCCTGACCGACGACGAGCGCATCGCGCTCTTCCGGACCGTCGTCGAGGCGGTCACGGTCCCGGTGATCGCCACGTCGGGCACGAACGACACGGCACACTCGATCCTCATGACGAAGGAGGCGGAGGCTGCAGGCGCCGCCGGCGTCCTGGTCGTCACCCCCTACTACAACCGGCCGTCCGCAGCCGGGCTGTCGGCCCACTTCCGGGCGGTGGCCGAGTCGAGCGCGCTGCCGGTGGTCCTGTACGACATCCCGGTGCGGTCGGGACGCCGCATCGGGCCCGACCTCACCGTCCAGCTCGCCCGGGAGGTCCCGAACATCGTCGCCGTGAAGGACGCCACCGGTGACGTCGCCGCGGGTGCCCAGGTGGTCGCGGAGGCCCCGGCTGGATTCGAGCTCTACTCGGGCGACGACTCGCTGACCCTCCCGTTCGCCGCCGTCGGCGGCGTCGGCATCATCAGCGTCGCATCTCACTGGGCCGGTTCCGTCTTCGGCGCCATGCTCGCCGCCTACCGCTCCGGCGACGTCGACACCGCGGCCGACCTGAACCGCAGCCTGCTCGAGTCCTACCGGTTCGAGTCCTCGGAGGAGTACCCGAACCCGGTTCCCGCCAAGGCGGCATGCAGGGCACTCGGGTTGGCGGTCGGCCAGTGCCGGCTCCCGAACGCCTCGGCACCCGAGTCCCTCGACGACCAGGCCCGTTCGGTCGTCGCCGGGGTCGCCTCGCACTCGCAGACGCGGCAGTCGGTTGCCTGAGCGCAAGGGTTCCGGACGGAGCCGCGCCGAGGACGGGGCAGCGACTGAGTCCGGTTCCTCCGGTTCGTCCGGTTCGTCCGGTTCGTCCAGGCGGCGGCGAACTGCTGCGGCGTCCGCCTCCACCAAGGATTCCGTCGCTCCGTCGACGCCGAAGGGGAAGGGTGCGAGCGGCAACGTGTCCTCCGGTGGATCGTCTCGAGGTTCCGGTCGCCCGGCCAAGGCGGCGGCCGACTCGCCGGGCAGGTCGAGCGCCAAGACATCGGCCAGGTCGGGCGGCAAGGCGTCCGGCACGGGGTCCGGTGCGGGATCTCCCGTCCGGGTCGTGTTCCTCGGCGGGCTCGGCGAGATCGGGCGCAACTGTGCCTGCATCGAGGTCGACGGCCGGATCCTCGTCCTCGACGTCGGAATCATGTTCCCCGACCCCGACATGCCGGGTGTGGACCTGGTGCTGCCCGATTTCACCTATCTGCGCGAGAACGCCGACCGGGTGGACGGGGTGATCCTGACCCACGGCCACGAGGACCACACCGGTGGACTCGCCTACCTCCTGCGGGACTTCCCGGTCGACGTGTACGGCTCCGAACTCACCCTGTCGCTCGCCCGGAGCAGGGTGGACGAGGCCGGCATGGCCAGCAGGGCCAAGTTCATCCCCGTCCGGGACCACGAACGGCGACGGATCGGTCCGTGCGACGTCGAATTCGTTCCCGTCACGCACTCGGTGCCCCACGCCTTCGCCACCGTGTTCCACACTCCCCAGGGGATCATCCTCCACTCCGGAGACTTCAAGATCGACCTCCACCCGGTCGACGGGCGCCGGACCGATCTGGCCCGGATGGGCGCGCTCGCCTCCGACCCGGGCATCCGGCTGCTGCTGATCGATTCGACCAACGCCGAGGAGCCGGGATTCACCGCTTCGGAGTCGACGGTCGGCGCGACGCTGGAGCGGGTCTTCCTCGCACGCCCGGACCGTCGGTTCATCGTCACCTCGTTCGCGAGCCACATCCACCGGATCCAGCAGGTCGCGGACGCCGCCGTCGCCGGGGGGCGCGTGATCGCCACCCTCGGCCGGTCCATGCAGAAGAACGTGGCACTGGCCCGCAAACTCGACCTGCTGCAGATCCCCGACGCAGCCCTCGTCGACATCGAGAAGATCGACGACTACCCGCCGGGCCGGGTCTGCGTGATCTCGACCGGGTCGCAGGGCGAGCCGATGTCGGCACTGTCCCGCCTGGCGGTCGGGGAGAACCGGTTCTTCACCCTGCACGAGGACGACGTGGTGGTCATCAGTGCCCACCCGATCCCGGGCAACGAATGGTCGGTGGGGCGCGTCATCGACAGCCTCCACCGCCTGGGCGTCGAGGTCATCCACTCGGGGGTCGAGAACGTCCACGTGAGCGGTCACGCCAAGCAGGGCGAGTTGGCCATGCTCATGTCGGTCACGCGGCCCGAGTTCCTCATCCCCGTCCACGGTGAGTACCGCCACATGGCGAACCAGGTGCGCCTGGCCGCCAGCATGGGCATCGACGGCGACCGGGTGCTGCTGTGCGAGGACGGCGACGCGGTCCTCCTCGACGACGCCGGCCTGCATCGGGACGGAACCGTGCCCGGTGGCTATCTGTTCGTCGACGGCAGCTCGGTCGGTGACATCGGCCACGGCGTGCTGCGCGACCGGATGGTCCTTGCGGAGGAGGGCGTGGTGATGGCCGTCGCCACCGTCGACATGAAGCGGGGTGAAGTCATCGGCGTCCCCCAGATCGTCACCCGCGGCTGGGCCTACGACCAGGACACCGACGCCCTGTTGGACGAAGCCCGATCCCAGGTCAGCCGGGCGCTCGAGTCGGCCCTCTCCGGGGGTCACACCGACCACGAGACCCTCAACCGGGTGGCCCGCAAGGCACTGGGCAAGCTGGTGGGCGAGCGCACCCGTCAACGGCCCATGATCGTTCCCGTCATCGTCACGGTCTGAGGCGCGGCCGCCGGATCCGGCCGGTGCCCCGGCCACCCCGTCGGGTTGCGCCGGCGGCCGATCGAGGTCGCTCCGGTGCCCCGGGGGGAGAGCACCGGCGATCGGGCAGGTCGGACACGTCGCCCAGCCGGTCCCGCGTGGGTGAGCGGGGTGAGCGGGGGGGGGGGTGTCCCACAGGCCGGAACCTCCCGGCAGTAGCGTGGTCCCCACTGTGACGACCGCCACGAAGCGCCCGGCTGGTCGATCCGGGGCATCGCGGCCGAAGGGCAAGTCGACATCCCCGTCTCGATCGAGCCGGAGCACCCCTGCGAAGAAGAACCAGGCCGGCAAGGGCGGAGGGCGCAACGGGCGGTCCGGTACCCGTCACGAGGAGCCGGGTGGGCTCCTCGCCTCGATGGGATCGGTGGCCGCCGAGCACGCCACCGATCTGTGGGGTGTCGCCCTGGTCACGCTGGGCATCCTGGGCGCCGTCGCCTTCTACGGGGGCGACCGTGCGCTCGGCCCGGCCGGACACGATGCCCGCGTGGGCATGGGTGACCTGCTCGGCTGGGGACGCTTCCTCCTCCCCCCGGTCCTGATCGCCGTGGGCATCCGCATGCTGATGGGGCGGGCCGAGGATCAGAGCGGGGACGGGCGTCCCCGACGTGAGCCGGCCCGGGCCGTGATCGGCGGAACGCTCCTCCTCCTGGCGGTCTCCGGTCTGGCCGCCCTGGCCGGGGGGTCGCCGGCACTCGGTGCCCCCACCTCGGCGCTCTCCTCGGCCGGTGGGTGGGTGGGCGCCGCCATGGCGGACCCCTTGGGGTCGGGTCTCGGCGGGTTCGGCGCGGCCGTCGTGCTGGTCATGGTGGTCGCCGTCGCCCTCCTGGTGTTCACCGGCGTGACGGTGCGCTCGGTGGTCGCCGGCGCCGCCCGCGCCGCCCGTTGGACGTTTGCGCTCGCCAGGGGCGACCGGGCGGCCGATGTCGGGGAGGACGACGGGGAGCAGGACGAGCCGACCGATCCGTTCGGCCGTGCGCTCGCGGAGGGGCGCCAGCCGTCGATGGCCGCGATGGATGCAGCGGATGCGGTGGCTCCGGGTGTGGCGGTCGACCCCGACGCCCTGCAGCGTGATCCGGGGGGCCTACCGGGGACGCACCCCGTGGCCGACGGGTCCGGACCGGAGCCGGTGGCGCTGCCCGATGCGGCCACGAGGCCGGGAACAGGCGAACAGCTGGAGCTCAAGATGGGCGCCCCGGTGGGCGACTGGAAGCTCCCGCCCGCCAACCTGCTCAAGCGGACCAAGACCCAGGTCATCGACGAGTCGGAGGTCGACGCCGCGGGCGCCGCGCTGGTCCACGCCCTGTCTGCACACGGCGTCGAGACCCGGCTGGTGGGTCGGACGGTCGGACCAACGGTCACCCGCTACGAGCTCGAACTCGGTGCCGGGGTGAAGGTGGCCCGCGTCACCTCGCTCTCCAAGGACATCGCCTACGCGATGGCCTCGCCGGACGTGCGGATCCTGGCCCCCATCCCGGGCAAGTCGGCCATCGGCGTCGAGGTGCCGAACCGCCGCCGCCAACTGGTCGCGCTGGGCGACATCCTGGCCTCGCCGGAGGCGGCACGGGCCGTCCATCCGCTCGAGGTCGGCCTGGGCCGCGACATCGCCGGTCGCGCCGTCGTGGCGAACCTCGCCGAGATGCCCCACGTACTGGTCTCGGGTTCCACCGGGTCCGGGAAGTCGTCCTGCATCAACTCGGTCCTGACGTCGATCCTGACCCGGGCCACGCCCGACCAGGTCCGCTTCATCCTGATCGATCCCAAGCGGGTCGAGCTCGGGCAGTACAACGACCTGCCGCACCTCCTCACCCAGGTCGTGGTCGACCCGAAGAAGGCGGCGAACGCGCTCAGCTGGGCGGTCACCGAGATGGAGCGGCGCTACGACCTCCTCGCCGAGGTCGGCCAGCGGGACATCACCGGCTACAACCAGGCGTTCGACGCCGGCGACCTGACCGAGTACGAGGAGGCCCACCGGCTCCGGATGCAGGGGACCGGCGACGACGTGGACGACGACGGCCCGGACCGGTTCCCGCGCCTGCCGTTCATCTTGATCGTGGTGGACGAGCTCAACGATCTGATGATGGTCGCCGCCCGGGACGTCGAGGAGTCGGTCTGCCGGATCGCCCAGATGGCCCGGGCCGTGGGCATCCATCTGGTGCTGGCCACCCAGCGGCCGTCGGTCGATGTGATCACCGGCGTGATCAAGGCCAACGTCCCGTCCCGGATGGCGTTCTCGGTGTCCTCCCTTTCCGACAGCCGAGTGATCCTCGACCAGCCCGGTGCCGAGCGCCTGATCGGAAAGGGGGACATGCTCCTGCTGACGGCGTCGTCCTCGAACCCGCAGCGGATCCAAGGACCGTGGGTGAGCGAGCAGGAGGTCCGGTCGGTCGTCGCCCACTGGAAGCGGCAGCGACCGATGGAGATCGTGGCCGGTATCGAGGAGGTCGTCGGAGCGGAGGGCCCGCGTTCGGGCGCCGGGGACGACGCGGACGACGACGACCTGCTCGAGCAGGCGATGGAGCTGGTCGTGCGGTCGCAACTCGGTTCGACATCGATGCTCCAGCGCAAGTTGCGCGTCGGATTCGCCCGGGCCGGCCGGTTGATGGATCTGATGGAGCGGCGCGGGATCGTCGGCCCGTCCGAGGGCTCGAAGGCGCGTGCCGTGCTCATGACACCTGAGGAACTGGACGCCCGCTGACCGAGCGGTGCCCGTACACGTAGAGCTGATGACCACCACCGAAGGAGAGTCGCCGGCGCCCCTCCCCGGGGTGGTGCTCGCCGGATCCAAGGGCGGGCGCCGCGGTGGCCGCAAGGGACGGCGCACGGATTCCGGGGGCCACCGCCACTCGGCCGGGCACTCCACGGGTGCCGCCGGCGGAAACGGTGCCGACGGGGGCCGGAAGCGGCGCCGATGGCCGTGGGTGTCGTCGGCTGTCGTGCTCCTGCTGCTGGCCGGCACGGGGACGTGGGCGGCGGTCCACCGGATCGACAAGCCGCTGGCCCGGCCGGTCCCGCACGCCGCCACGGTGGCGGCGGCAGTGGTTCCCGGGAATCCGCCGTCTCTGCCGTGGCCGGCGAAGGGCCAGGGTGCCGTCTCCATCCCGTCGATCCGGTATTCGGCGCAGTCGGGGGCCGAGTCACCGGTCCCCGTCGCGTCGCTCACCAAGATGACGACGGCCGTGCTCGTCCTGCGGGACCATCCCCTTCCGACGGGTTCGGACGGGCCGGCGATCACCGTGACGGCCGCCGACGCCGCCGAGTACCAGTCGGAGCTGCACAACGACGAATCGAGCATCGCCATCCGGTCCGGGGAGACCCTCACCGAGCGCCAGATGCTCGAGGCGCTGTTGATGCAGTCGGCCAATGACATCGCCTACAGCCTCGCCGTATGGGACGCCGGATCGATCCCCGCCTTCGTCGACAAGATGAATGCTCTGGTGGCCTCGCTCGGTACCACCGACACCCACTACGTCGACGCCAGCGGCTACGACCCGCACTCGGTCTCGTCGGCTTCCGACGTGCTCCGGGTGGCCGCCGCCGGTATGGCGATCCCCGCCTTCGCCCAGATCGCGGCGCTGACCACCGCGGACTTCCCGCTCGTCGGGACCCTGCACAACATCGTGTCCGAGGTGGGTGCCAACGGTGTCGTGGGCATCAAGTCGGGCTACACGTCGGCGGCCGGCGCCTGCATGGTCCTCGCCGCCAACCGTACGGTCCAGGGCCGTGCCGTCCTGGTGCTGGTGGCCGTGCTCGGCCAGCCGACGCCGCCCCCGACGCTTCCCAAGTCGACGACCACGACGACCACGAGACCGGCACCGACCGCTCCGACGACCACGACGACCACGGCGCCGGGTACGCCGCCGACCACTGCACCGCCCCCGACGACGACCACGGCACCGCCCCCACCGCCTCCGACGACGACTACGACGTCGATTCCGCTGAACGACCTGCCGATCGCCGACCCGTTCAAGTTCGCCCGGCCGACGACGGACGCCCTTCTGGCCGCGACCGAGGCCGCGCTCACCCCCGTGACGGTTGCGACCGCCGGCCAGGTGGTGGGGGTCGTGACCTCCGTCTGGGGCGGTGTTCCCCATCCGACGAACGTCGTCGTCGCCAGCACGGCGTCGCTCCCCGGATGGCCGGGCCAGCAGGTGGCAGCGATGACCCGGTTCGTAGGCGTGTCGCCGGGAAGCCCCGCCGGCACCAAGGTCGGGACGCGCCTGTTCGCCGTGGGTGCGCAGTTCCAGGCGGTGGCGCTACGACTGGCCGAGACGGTGCCCGAGCCGTCTGTGTGGTGGCGGCTGGTCCACGCCTGAGGGTGGCGGGAGCGGGACCGTCGGACGAGGGACCCGGGTGGGGAGTCCCGTCCGGGTGATTCCGGTGGTCCGGACGGCGTGGGTGACCGACGGTCCCGCGGTGCAGTCCCGCTCGCGGAGGGGCACCGGGGGTACCGTGGGGTCGTGCGAGCACGAGTACCAGCGTCATCGGCAAATCTCGGCCCCGGCTTCGATACCCTCGGACTCGCCCTCAACCGTTACGTCGTCGTGGACGTCGAGCCGGCGTCCAAGCTCATCGTGCGTTCGGTGGGGGAGGGCGAAGGGCTGGCCGACGACTCGTCCCACCTGGCGGCGCGGGTGGCGATCGACGTAGCGGGGACGGACCGCCTGGCCATCACCGTACGGTCCGAGATCCCGATCGCCCGGGGGCTCGGCTCGTCGGCCGCCCTGGCCGTTGCTGCGGCCGCAGCCGCAGGTGCCGAGGATCCGCTCTCGGTTGCGACGGCGATGGACGGTCATCCGGACAACGCCGCCGCATCGATGGTGGGCGGCTTCGTGGCGGCAGCGGTCGTGAAGGGAGGGGTCCACGTCGTCCGACTCCCGCTCGACGTGAGCCTGGCCTTCGTGGTCATCGTGCCCGACGTGCAGTTGTCGACGGCGCGGGCCCGCCAGGCGCTCCCGTCGGAGGTCAGCCGGGAGAGCGCTGCGTTCAACCTGTCCCGGATGGCATTGCTGATGGCCGGGATGGCCGACTGCCGACTGCTCATCCCGGAGGCAGCCGACGACCGGCTCCATCAGGACTACCGCAGCCCGATGTTCCCCGCGGCACCCAAGCTGCTGGCGGCAATGGTGGCCGGCGGAGCCCTCGCCTCGTGTTGGTCCGGAGCCGGTCCGTCACTGCTCGGTATCTGCCGTGGTGTCGACGCCCCCAAGGTCCGGACGGCAGGGGAGCAGGCGCTCGCCGAGGCAGGCCTTACGGGCCAGGTGCTCATTCTCCACGCCGACATGGACGGGCTCATTCTCGACAGGGACGGATCGGCCGGGCTCTACGACGCCGAGCGATAGCCTCGGCGTCGTCATGCCCAGCCAACCCAGCAAGGACCTGCAGGCGGTCCCCAACCCGCACCCCGGCCGGGACTACGTCGTCACCTGCGACACACCCGAATTCACGTGCCTGTGCCCACTCACGGGGCAGCCGGACTTCGCCACGGTGCGCATCACCTTCGTTCCGGACCAGTCGTTGGTGGAGCTCAAGTCCCTCAAGCTCTACCTGTGGAGCTACCGGAACGAAGGCGGCTTCCACGAGGACATGACCAATCGGATACTCGACGACCTGGTGGCAGCCATCGCTCCTCGCCGAATGACCGTGACCACCGACTGGCTCGTCCGCGGGGGGATCCACACGGTCGTGGAAGCGTCGCACCCGCCTGTCGGCTGACCGAGGCCGGCGAGCTCTAGCTGTACTCCGCCAACACGCCCCCCGCACGCCCACCGGGTCCGCCCCGTTTCGCCCCCCCGTCGCCCCCGCCTCCCATCCGCCACCCATCCGTCCACCCGCCCCCTGGCCGGGCCTCCGGGGGTGCC
>Ga0307372_10014270_pt1 | contig 10193 bp, 7 predicted proteins | sample OX1MG_FD_202533 | JGI IMG/M metagenome (GOLD analysis project Ga0307372, IMG submission 202533) | Soil microbial communities from Risofladan, Vaasa, Finland - OX-1 | ecosystem: Environmental > Terrestrial > Soil > Coastal area > Acid sulfate soil | place: Finland: Risofladan, Vaasa | collected... | reverse complement strand
GGTTATCAGCGGCCTTTATGATGAGTTGTTGAGCGGGAAGGTTGATGGGCTGGTCATCTGGGCTACTGACGACGACCCGCTGGTGGCGCTTTTGCGCGATAGCCGTCTGCCGGTGGTGAGTATTGTGGAGACGCTTCATCCCTTTCCGTCTGTGGGCGTTGCTGAGTACAGGGGCGCCTTTGAGATCGGGCAATACCTGTTTGAGCGCGGTCATCGCTCCATCCTCTACCTCACGCAAAGCGCACCGTCCAAATCACGCAGACTGCGTCTGGAGGGCATCCAGCAGGCAGCAGCGCAGATGGGTATGGAGCTGCAGGTGACGGTTGACCTCCCGGGCGCGGGGGGGCAGGAGGCGCTTTCACGCCCGCCCGGATTGCGACCCACAGCGATTGCCTGCTGGAACGATATGGCGGCCTATCAGGCGCTCTCCTATTGCCGCCGCTCTCATATCGCAGTCCCGCAGGAGATAGCGATTACAGGCTTCGACGGCATCGAGTCGCCGATTGAGCTGGACGTGCGCCTGACAACCGCTCGCGCACCCTGGGCGCAGGTCGCCTCGACCGCCATTGCCTATCTTGTAGACCTTCTTGAAGGCAGAGAAGTGCCGACCGAGATGATACTGCCGGTGGAGCTTATCCACGGGGATACCGCCTGATAGGGCAAGCAGAGCGGCAGCCACCGCCCGCCCCAGAGTACGCGAAATCCCGGCCCACGCGGGTATGAGGAGAGTGACACGAATGAACAAAAGCCGCACCGTCAACAATCCGGGTTGTTCTGCCCGAACCCGGGTCTTCCCATGCCTGTTCGCCGCCGCCGCCGTGCTATTCGGGACGGCCATTTTGGACGTGGGACAGGCGGCTGCAGCGCCCAATCCCGTTGTCTCCTGGCAGAAGCAGGTGGATGGCGTGACGTTCCGGCTGCAGTCGGGCGTGCTAAAAGTCCAGGTCCGGACTCCACGCGTTATCCGCGTTGTGTATGGGCCGGGGCCGGACGTGCCGATGCATAGGAGCCTGAGTGTCATTGAGGCGCCCCAGCGCGTTCCCTGGCGCCTCGTGACAACGTCCCGGTATGTGGTGATCTCGACGGGACCGGTGCAGGCGCAGGTGGATCGAAGCACAAGCGCCGTCCGTTTCCTGGACGAGCACGGGACGCCTATCCTGAGCGAAACCCCCGGCAGCAGGAGTCTAACTCCGGTGACGCTGGCGGGAGCGCCTCCGGAGGCTGCGTACCGCTCCCAGCAGAGCTTCGCTTTGCCGGCGGACGAGGATATCTACGGTTTGGGGCAGCACCGGCTGCCGACAAGCCAGGGGAACATGAGCTATCGCGGCGCCTCCGTGACGCTGGAGCAGGCCAACCGCGAAGTGGCCATCCCATTCCTGACCTCCAGCCGGGGCTACGGCCTGCTCTGGGATAATCCGGCGCACACGGAAGTCTCGGTTGGAGCCGGCGTCGCCGAGCCGATTCCGTCCGCCCAGTTGTTCACGGAAGATGGACAGCCCGGCGGCCTTACGGGCCGCTATTACCAGGGCCACGATTTTGGGACCCTGGTGACGACGCGGACCGACCCAAAGGTGGATTTCAGTTGGATGGACGCGCCCGCGGCGGGGTTGGGACTCAATTATTTCAGCGTACGCTGGACCGGTTCCGTCCTGGCTCAAGAAGCTGGCGACTACACGTTCGTCACGACCAGTGACGACGGTGTCCGGCTCTGGGTGGACGGCAAAAAGCTCATTGACGATTGGAGCAACCACGCCGCGCGGGACGACTCAGCGACCCTGCATTTCGCCGCGCACAGCCGGCACAAGCTGCGGATGGAGTACTTTCAGGACACGCGCGACGCGATCGCGCGCCTGGCCTGGCGGCGCAACCCGCGCCCCACCACCGTCTGGACCTCGGAAGCCGCCAACTGCATAGACTACTTTTTCATCGACGGTCCGGCGCTTGACACCGTCATGGCCGAGTATCGGGGCTTGACTGGACAGGCGCCTTTGCCGCCCAAATGGGCGCTCGGGTACTGGCAGTCCAAAGAGCGTTATGAGTCGCAGCAGGAGTGGTTGGACATTGCCCAGACCTACCGCGCGCGCCACGACCCGATCGATAATCTCGTGCAGGATTTCCTCTACTGGGAGCCTTATCCGTGGGGATCAAATCTGTTCGACCCGAAGCGGTACCCCGACCCGGCTGCGGCAATCGCTCAGTTGCACAACCAGTACCACCTGCACTTCATGATCTCCGTCTGGGGCAAGTTCTATCCCGGAACCCCGGACAATCCGGACCGGAACTATGATGTGATGATGGAGCATGGCTACTTGTATCCGCCAGAGTCGGATAGTGCCCGCTATTACGACGCCTTCAACCCGTGCGCCCGTGCGCTCTACTGGAGCTTTTTGCGCGATCAGCTCTTCTCGAAGGGAGTCGACGCATGGTGGCTGGATGCGTCCGAGCCGGAGGTGGACATGTGGGCATTCCGGAAGGCCCAAACGGCCGCGGGCCGCGGCGCCCTCGTCCTCAACGCCTGGCCGCTCATGCACACCACCGGAGTTTACCAGGGTCAACGTGCCACAGACCCGCATAAGCGTGTCTTCATCCTCACCCGATCCGCCTATGCAGGACAGCAGCGCAACGCAGCCGCGACCTGGTCCGGCGACATTACCGGGGATTGGGATACCTTTGAGCGTCAGATCCCGGCAGGACTGGACTTCTGCCTGTCCGGCATCCCCTACTGGACCACCGACATCGGCGGTTTCTTTGAGAACTACCCTGGCGGCTCAGAAAACCCGGAGTACAGGGAGTTGTTCACTCGCTGGTTTGAGTGGGGGGCATTTTGCCCGATTTTTCGAGTCCACGGTATGGATACACCCAAAGAGCTCTGGCGCTTTGGTCCACAAATTGAACCGATCCTGGTCCGGTACGACAGCCTGCGCTACCGGCTGATGCCCTACATCTACTCGCAGGCCTGGCAGGTGACGGCCCACGCCGGGACCATCATGCGCGCTCTTGTCATGGACTTCCCGCACGACGTGGCGGCCAGGGAAAGCCGGGATGAGTTCCTCTTCGGCCCGGCCTTCCTCGTCTGTCCCGTCACGCAGCAGAGGGCGACCTCGCGTCCGGTGTATTTGCCGTCTGGCAGCTCCTGGACTGATTTCTGGACGGGCAGGACATACGCGGGTGGCCGGACCATCACAGCGCCTTCGCCGATCCAGACGATGCCGAGCTATGTTCGGGCCGGGAGCATCGTGCCAATGGGGCCGTTCCTGCAATACGCCTCGGAAAAGCCCGCGGACCCGATTGAGCTGCGGGTCTACCGGGGCGCCAACGGCACGTTCACTCTGTATGAAGATCAGGGTGATAACTATGATTACGAGAAAGGCGCTTACGCCACAATTCTGATTTCCTGGAACGACAAGCTCGGGACGCTGACCATCGGCGAACGCAGGGGAACCTTCCCGGGGATGCTCCGTAAGCGGACGTTCCGCATCGTCTGGGTGAGTTCCGGCAAGGGGGTAGGGCTGGAAAGCACCCGGTCTGCCGATCGAGTTGTTTCATACACCGGTAAGGCCGTCATCGTCCGGCCACAATGAGGAGAAAGAAAATGCAGATGGGAAGTCAGATGCGCCTGTTTTTCGCTGGACTGGCGGCGTTACTCTGCGTATGCTCTCTGAGCGCCGCACGTGGCGAGACCCCGGTGTCCCATGCCAATGGCACTATTCTGGGCCCGAATGTCTTCGTGTTCGACCCGGGTATGCCGGCGGCCGACGTTCAGAGGACGGCGATCGATATCTTCAAGAAGATGGAGGCGAACCAGTTCGGCTCCGAGCGGTATGCGCTGCTCTTCAAACCAGGGACATACAACGTCACTTTCAATGTGGGTTTCTACACACAGGTTGCCGGGCTGGGACAGAACCCCGACGACGTGGTGATCAACGGAGGAGTGAACGTCAATGCCAAATGGGACCCCAACGGCAACGCGCTCAACAACTTCTGGCGCTCGATGGAAAACTTCGCCGTGACGCCGTCATCCAACATACCGTACCAGACCGTTAAAGGCATCACTCGGATCGCCGTTTCTCAGGCCGCTCCTCTGCGCCGGCTGCATGTGAAGGGTGAACTCCAATTGTTCGACTGGGGTCCCGCGGGGAACGTCGGCTACGCGAGCGGAGGTTTCCTGGCCGACTCGGTTGTGGACGGCAAGGTGGTCCCCGGCTCGCAGCAGCAATGGCTGTCGCGCAACAGCAGGTGGGGTGGTTGGAACAACGCCGTGTGGAACATGGTGTTCGTGGGCTGTGAGAACGCGCCGGGCAATACATTCCCCAATCCGCCCTACACAGTAGTGGACCGGACGCCTGTTATCCGGGAAAAGCCATATCTCTACGTCAACCATTCCGGGGAGTACTGCGTCTTCGTCCCGGCGCTAGAAACCAACACCAGGGGAGTGAGTTGGGCCAGTGGTCCGACACCCGGCGCTTCCGTTCCGCTCTCGCAGTTCTACGTCGCCCAGCCGGCAACGGCGACCGCGGCCCGCCTGAATGCGGCGCTGGCCGCGGGGAAACACCTGCTGTTCACACCAGGCGTCTACCACCTGGACCAGCCGCTGCGCATCACCAGGGCCAACACGATCGTCTACGGTCTTGGCTTTCCCTCGCTCATTCCAACGCGCGGCCAGCCCGTCATCTCGGTAGCCGACGTGGGCGGGGTGAAGATCGCGGGTCTGATCGTCGACGCGGGCGCAGCAAAGTCCCCGGCTCTTCTGGAAGTGGGTCCTGCAGGAAGCAAGGTCGACCACGCGGCCGATCCCACCTTCCTTTACGACATCACCGTCCGGACCGGTGGCTCAGCGCCGGGCAAGAACGACGTGGGCGTCGTGATCAACAGCAACAATGTCGTGGTCGATAATATCTGGATCTGGCGCGCTGACCATGGCGCGGGAGTTGGCTGGACGAGCAACCCTACACGGAACGGCCTGGTCGTCAATGGCGACAACGTTACCATCTATGGACTGTTCAACGAACACCACGAACAGTATCAAACGCTGTGGAATGGCAACGGCGGGCGCGTTTACTTCTACCAATCCGAGATGCCGTACGACGTGCCCGACCAGGCGTCCTGGATGAGCGGAGCGACCGACGGCTACGCGTCCTACAAGGTGGCAAAAACCGTTACCAGCCACGAGGCCTGGGGAGTGGGCGTGTACTGCTACTTCCGCGATGCCGCAGTCAAGGCCAATAGCGCCATCGAAGCGCCCGCCGTGCCGGGCGTCCGGTTCCATAACCTCACTACCGTGTGGCTCGATGGCAAAAACGGCAGCGAGATCACGCACATCATCAACAACCTGGGCGGCCGGGTCTACGCCCATACCCCTGGCGCTGTGGCTGGCGACGCCATGCGACAGATCTACAAAGATTTCGGGGGCAAACCCCTCGCCGGCGCACATTGAGAGGTCCGTTCGCCTGGCTCTGCCATCATCGCTTAATCCCAGGACGAACCCATCGCGGGTGGAGTCTACCCCCTATGAGCATATCTTCTTTCCATGCCCGCTGTTCGATAGGCTGCCTACTGGGCCTGTTTGTGACAGGGTTTCCAGTCGGCCATGCAGCCTCGGCCAGATCACCAGACCCGCGGCACTTCTTCCTTAGAGGCGCGGATGTTTCGGAGCTGCCGTTCCACGAAACCCGGGGCATCCAGTATTTCGATGGGGGGAAAGCCGAGGACCTGCTGACAATCGCCCGGAAAAACCACTGGAACGTCATACGCGTGCGGTTGTGGGTCAACCCGGCTCCCCAGCCCGAAAGCCGCGTCTCGAGCCTTGGCAGTGTGACGCTACTGGGGAAGCGGGTCAGGGCGATGGGCTTGAAGTTCCTGCTGGACATCCACTACTCCGATACCTGGGCGGATCCGGCCCACCAGAAGAAACCGGCGGCATGGGACACTCTTCCGTTTCCGCAGCTTGTACACCAGGTACGCGACTACACCCGCGACGTTATTTCACACCTGCGCGAGAATGGCGCCATGCCGGACCTGGTGCAGATTGGTAACGAAACTAAAAGTGGCTTCCTCTACGGCAGCGGGCTCGATGGGGCCGGCCCGGAGCCGGGTGGAGGCTTCTGGGAAACCACGCCCGGAGGGTGGGACCGGTTCGTGCGGCTTTTCGCTGCAGGGTTGGCGGGAGTGCGCGACGGGTCCCTTCCAGCCGCCCCGCCACTGACAATCCTGCATCTCCCTGATGGGCAGGATACCGGCTTTGTGAAGTGGTACTTTGCCACGCTCCAATCCCATGAGCATGCCATGGGCGTGAACCTCGACTACAACATGATCGGGCTCAGCTATTACCCCGGCCGCCTCTGGGATCCGAAAACAGGATACCCGGCATTTCGCCTCTCCCACCTTGTCGACACGATGGATTACATCGCTCGGACGCTGCACAAGCCGTTCATGATTGTCGAAACCAACTGGCCGCACGGCGGCAGTCCTAACGGCACCACGGGGACGCCGGAGTTCTCTTTCACCCCTGAAGGCCAGGTCGAGTATTATCAGGCGCTTATCCGGGCCGTGAAGTCGGCGCCCGGAGGGCTGGGCAAGGGGGTCATCGCCTGGGAGATTGATTCGCTCAACTGGGACTCAGTATTCGACTCCAAGGGCAACTCTCTGCCTGCCGTGCAAGCCCTGGGAGAGGACGACGAGACACGCCAATGATTGCCATCGCCGGCAACCAACAGCCCCGTTCAATTCGCGCTGGGCTCCTTTCAGAGCCTTTACACTTTTTGCTCGTTAATCCGGGCAGCATCGTGATTCATTCCGGAAGCCTGCAGTATCTCAACTGCAAGGTGAAGTCGGACCCGGATCTGTCGTTCCGATCTCATCTGCACGGATCATAACGCGCGGCCCCATGTCTTCACAACTCTTTTCGCAGCTGCCCGCTCCTCTCCTCCTGGCTCACACGGAAGGGCTGATCTTCGCCTGCCATCTCTGCCGCCGTTCTGTCCCTTAACACGTATAATGGAAAAGTGCTGTACTCTACTTTCCGCTAAAGCAGAGGCCCTCACGGTCGTACGACCCCGGCACAGTCACCGCCAACGACTATACCGACTTCAAGCGCAGCGATGCTCCCTGCCGCTGCTTCCGCTGGTGGCCGCTCTTGCCCCATTGTGCTAATATTACAGCAGCAGAACTCCAGCGATGGAGCCGGGGTACGAATGGGTCAGGGCCGGGTGGTCGCCCCGTCCTATAAACTAACACACCACGGCCCGAACTGCCGTCCAGTTTGCTCCACTTTCGCGTTTGGGAGGGGCCTGTATGCGCTCAGACTATCCATCGGACAGCCAGCGAACGCTGCGGAAACGAGGAGATGGCGCTCGCCGCGAGTCAATTACGCCTTATCGCGAGGGCAGCAAGCCCCGGACGAAGTTCGTACTGTGCCTTGTCGCCGGTCTGGTGGTATTGGCCCTTTGCGGGCTCGAATCGCCCCGGCTGCACACCTTGCTTACTTACCGGTCACACCACGCGCCTCGCCACTTGCCGGCTCATCAGAGACCGTCTCCCCATCCCCGCCAGGTAACTCCGACCCAGGCCCCTGTCAGAGGCCAGGTCACAGCCCTTAGCTTCTCCCCCGACGAGAGGTTGATAGCTGCCGGGACTGAGCTTGGGACGGTGACCGTCTGGAGCGTGCTGAGCGGCCGCGTCGTGCTTTCTGCAAAGCCATACCCCGGCTTGGTCAGCGTCCTGCGGTTCTCATTGGACGGCAGGTATCTCGCCTCCGGGGTCTGGCCCGAGGAGGAGGACAACCGTCCCTCTCCGATCTTCCTTTGGGATCTCCGAAGCCGGCAATTGGCGGCCGTACTCCGAGGGCATCTCAATGGGGTGAGTGATCTCGTCTTCGGCCTGGACGGGCACACACTGATGTCTGCCGGCCGGGATGGTTCCGTGCGTGTATGGAATCTCTTCACGCGCACCGGGCGAACCGTGAGCTCTGAACACGGCATCTGCTACCAACTGGCGCTCTCGCCGGACGGCAGGCGGTTAGCGGTAGCCTGCAATGACACCTCGGCCATTGCACTTCGATTACCGTCTGGCAAGCCAGTCGCTGCGATGAAAGGGCTCTCACAGGAGGAGGTATGGACGGTCGCCTGGTCACCCGATGGCAGAACGCTGGCGACCGGGGCTCGGGACTACACTTTGCGGCTGTGGGACACCAGAACCTGGCGGACATGCCGGCGGATTCACGTGGAGGAGTGCAAGGGAGTAGAGGTTCTGGCCTTCTCGCCGGACGGTCGTACGCTCTGTACAGGGTCTGACCTATGGGATGTGCGCACAGGGCGGAGGTTAAGTCGCGTCGGAGGGCGCTCGTGGATTCTGCAGGCGCAGTTCCTTCCTGACGGTCGTGATATGCTGGCATGGGGGCGAATGGACCGCGGGGTACGCCTCTGGCAGGTCCGAAACGGGAAACTGCTCCACGAGTTCGGACCGGGCAGCATGCCGTTCGCGCTCTCAGTGGATGGCAAGATGCTGGCAACGGCGCCTGAGGACCCCGAGATCTCCTCGGACGACCATATTCGCGTGTGGGATATGCGCACCGCGAAGCTCCTGGCCGCACTATCTTGAACCGCACGAGCGAAACCATGCTATTCACTGAACCCGGACTTACGAAAACCGAAAGAGTGGCCCTGGATACGGACGGTCACGTCCTGTTACCAGGTCGCCTCACCCCCGAAGCGCGCGCCGCGCTTATCACCGCTCTCGCTGACATTGAGTCGCAAGCCGGGCCGGATCAGGCCAGGCCGCGCCGGTACTCTGCCGAGCACAATGATTACCTCGCCAGTCTCATCGCCAATCCCGAAATGATCGCGCTCGTGCAGGCGGCTATCGGACCGGAAATCCGCTTTGACCACTGCGTCGCCCTCAACCGGGCGGGCGGGGATAACGGCGCCGATTGGCACAGCCACGACTACGCCGAGGATCGCCCCGATCTGGCCTTCGTACGCGTCTTTTTTTATATCAACGGATTCACGCCCAACGACGGCGGATTGAAAGCGGTCTCCGGCAGCCACCTTTATCGAGACCCGAAGATCCGTGCCCGCAGCGGCGACCAGGCGCGTAGTGGGGTCGATAAAGACGAGGCGTTTCGCGCCGGCTGGCTCATGGGAAAAACCCATCCTCTCACCGGCGCCCCGTTAACGATTGAGAATCTGACCGCTCCCGAAGGCAGCGTAATCCTGATGCATACGCACGCAGCCCACGCGGTCAGTCCACGCCAGGCCGGAAGTCCGATGCGCTGGTGCGTGGTGTACGCCTACCGCAATCCGGGCGCCCCGGTCTCCGTCGCCCGTTGGATCAGCAAGGAGTTCGAGCAGTCCCCGCCTCCCGGCGCTGAATGGCTAATGCCGGAGCAGTGATCCGCCGGATGGCGCTCCTGGCCGGCGGAGCTAACCCATGCAGTCTCTTCAGCCCGGCAGCCTTCCGAGATCCGCGACTCCAGCTCCTCCAGGCTGTGGCGCCCGCGCCCGCGCTTGACCGGGGCGATGACAATGACGTCGTCCCTCAACGTCATCTCCATCGAGTCGCCGAGCTGGCGAAATCCCAGTGAGTCCCTTGGGGCCATTCGGGCGGCATTTGGTCCGACGTGCTGGCCGCACCGCATCCCGACCGTGTTGTGGCGGTCTGGCTGCGTTCCGGATCCGCGGCCATGTTCCGCGCCAGGCCCGAGTTTCCACAGCCCACAATTCCCACGGGCGCTTATACTATCCCGACGATGTGCAACCCCGGGGCGAAGGAGGACGGCCCGTATAAAGGCACGCTGTCCACGTTTCAGGAATACCGTCTGAAAGATGCGCCGATCGGATTCGAGCCAGACCAGCGGACTGGCCACGAGTGCGGTGACAGCCGCTGCCTAGCCATCCCCTTTTTCGATGCATGCCTGGCGATGCGATTGCCGGACGAGGGGAGCAAAGCTCAGGCTCTCAAGCCGGTGGACATGAGCCAGGCGTGGCTGGCGGCGTCGGCGACACCACTCCGCCGCCCGCTCCCTTTCGCGTACAGGCGGCGCCCGAGGGCGACCGCGTCACGGATGTCACCTGGGACGCTGTGGCCGATTTCGAGAGCGGCGTCCGCCAGTTCATCATCCTGCGGGACGGGAAGGAATTGGCCAGGGCGCCGGAAAAGCCGGTGCAAGCCGGGTCTGCGCGGGACCAGCGGATCAATCT
>Ga0307372_10014269_pt1 | contig 10193 bp, 9 predicted proteins | sample OX1MG_FD_202533 | JGI IMG/M metagenome (GOLD analysis project Ga0307372, IMG submission 202533) | Soil microbial communities from Risofladan, Vaasa, Finland - OX-1 | ecosystem: Environmental > Terrestrial > Soil > Coastal area > Acid sulfate soil | place: Finland: Risofladan, Vaasa | collected... | reverse complement strand
GGGCCGCACGACGAACTTGGAGAACCCGACGTCGAGGAACTGCTCGAGCTTTTGGCGCAGGCCGCCGCGCCCCACCGGGATGATCTCTTCCAACGGACGGCCCCGGGCCCGCTTGGCCAACGGCGACGACGCCAGCACGCCGAGGTCTGTCCCCTCCGGCGCGTAGGCCAGGCTGACCCCGAAGTGCTCGGGGCTGATGGCGCGCCCGTGCGCTTCCGCCACGCCGTCGATCACCGCCTTGCCCTCGGCGGCGTCGGCCGGGGTGCAGAAGGCCGGCAGCCAACCGTCGGCCAGCCGGCCGCAGCGCTCGAGGGCGGCCGGGACGTTCCCGCCCAGCCAGACGTCGAAGGGGTCCTGAGCCGGTTGCGGCGAGACCGAGACGTCGGTGAAGGAGCCCGCCGGCCCCTCGTGGCTGACCACCTCGCCGCGCCAGAGTCGCCGCAGCACCGGCAACGCGTCCTCCATCTGTTCCGATCGCGTGGCGCTGGGAATGCCGATGGCGCTCTGTTCGCCACCGACCGCCAGGCCCGGCACGAACGTCAGGAGGAAGTGGCCACCCGACAGCACGTCGAGCGTCGCCACCGCCTTGGCCAACCAGACCAGGTTGCGCCCCGGCAGCAGCATGGTCGTGCCGATCTTGAGGCCCGGGCAGGCGCCCGCCACCCAGGCCAGCCCCACCAGCGGGTCGGGGCCCGGTCGCGTGAGGATCTCGGGCAGCCAGAGCGAGTCGAAGCCGCTGGCGCGGAGCCCCTGCGCCAACGCCACCATGGCCTCGGGCCCCAGGTCCTCCCCGCCCGCGCTGATACCGATGCGGACCTTCACGGTGCCTCCTCCAATGCGGTGATGGCGCGCCTGACGCCGGCGTCGTCGATGTCGTGATGCGTGACGAAGCGCACGACCCCCGGCGCAATGGCGTGGCCCAGGACGCCCTGCCCCTCCAGGTGGGCCAGCAGCTTCTCCGGCTCGGGGTGGGAGAAGGTGACGATGTTGGTGCGGACCGACGACGGGTCGAGCCCGGCGGCAGGCCAGCGCTCGGCCACCGCCACGGCCAGGCGCGCCGCCCGGGCGTGGTCCTCACCCAGGCGGCCGACCATGTCGTGGAGGGCCAGCAGTCCGGGTGCCGCCAGCACACCCGCCTGTCGCATGCCCCCGCCCAGCCGCTTGCGGGCCAGGCGCGCCTCGCCGATCACGTCCTCTGGGCCCGCCAGCAACGAGCCCACTGGCGCGCACAGGCCTTTCGACAGACAGCACATGACCGTCGTCACCGCGTCCGCCCACTCCGCCGCGCCGATGCCGGTCGCCACCTCCGCATTGAAGAGGCGGGCGCCGTCCATGTGGATGGGAACGGGACCGGCCGCGTCGACCACGGCGTGGAGCCGATCCATCGACCACGGAGCGCCCGATGCGGCCATGTGCGTGTTCTCGATGCTGACGAGCGCCACCTCGGGCTGATGGTGCGCCGCGGCCTGACGGGCCCACCGCACGTCGTCGGCGTCGATCGTACCGTCCCCGTCGTCGAGCGCGACGAACTGCACGCCGGCGTTCAGTGCCGCCGCGCCGAACTCGTAGGCGACGACGTGCTGGCGCCGTCCCGCCACCACCGCGGTGCCCGGCGTCGTGAGCACGCGGAGCGCGATCTGGTTCGCCATGACGCCCGAAGGAACGAACAACGCGGCCGGCTTGCCGACCCGCGCTGCGAACGTCTCCTCCAACCGCCGGACCGTGGGGTCCTCCCCGTAGTCGTCGTCGCCGACCACCGCGTCCGCCATGGCGCGGCGCATGGCCGGCGTGGGCCGGGTGACGGTGTCGCTGCGCAGGTCGACCACATCGGGCACGCGGTCAGGCTAACGGCGCGCCGTTAACCTTCGGCGATGACCACACCCCCCTCCGCTCCGCTGCCCGACGGCACCGCGAGCATCCACGAGCTCCTCGACGTCGAGATCATGGAGGCCGGGCCCGAGCGCGTGGTCATGCGCCTGCCGGTTTCGTGGAAGGTGCACCAGCCCTACGGCATCCTCCACGGCGGCGTCTCCGCCCTCCTGGCCGAATCGGCTGCCAGCTTCGGCGCCGCCCTGGCGGCCGAGCCCGGTCGGAGCGTGGTCGGGATCGAGCTCAACGCCAGCCACCTGCGCTCGGTGCGCGACGGCCATCTGACCGCGGAGGCGACGCCGGTGCGGGTCGGGCGCACCATTCAGGTCTGGCGCATCTCGCTCACCGACGACGAGGGGCGCGCCATCTGCGAGGCCCGCTGCACCCTGTCGGTCCTCGGCGCTCCTGGAGGTGCCTCCGGTGCGGTGCACCCACCTGCGGCCGCTCCCCGCGTCTGAATAGTCACGCCTGCGACCACCGGCGTATTATGTCGGTGTGACCCCGGTAGGAAGTGGTGTGACGCGACCCTCCCTCGGTTTCATCCTCCCTGCCACCACGCAGGGAGAACTCCCCGCCGACGACGGTAGTACCCGGAGTACGACCGGAACGGCGGCGGACGTGGCCGAGCTGTGCCGCCGGGCCGAGGCCACGGGCGCGGACTCCTTGTGGGCCGTCGATCATCTCTACTGGCCCCATCCCATCGCCGAGGCGTTCACCACGCTCGCCGTTGCGGCCGCCAGCACCACCCGCCCGCTCCTCGGGACGTGCGTCCTGCAGCTGCCGCTCCGCCCCTCTTCCGTCGTGGCCAAGCAGGCCACCGCCTTACAGCACCTCTCCGACGGGCGCTTCGTCCTCGGCATGGGCGTGGGCATCCACGAGCACGAGTACGTGCGGGCCGGTGTCGACTACCGCCGGCGCGGGCAGCTCATGGACGAGGGCGTGGCCGGGCTGCGTCGCGCCTGGGCCGGCCCCGACGAGGGCGGCGCCGACTACGTGCAGGAGCCGGCCTCGGCACCTGTTCCCCTGTGGTTCGGGGGTGCCAGTCCCGCCGCCCGCCGGCGGGCCGCCGCCGTCGGTGACGGCTGGGTGCCCCTCTTCCTCGCCCCGGACGAGTACGGGGCCGCCCTGGCGGCCCTGCGGCGCGAGACGGCCGAGGCCGGCCGAGATCCCGAGGCTGTGCAGGCCGGTGTCGTCGTCTTTGCCTGTGTCGGAGACGACGACCAGGCGCCCGTCCGGGGCGCCCAGTGGCTGTCGGAGCTGTACCGCCTCCCGCCCAAGGCGTTCCACCGCCACCTCGTTGCGGGCTCGCCCGAGTCCTGTGCCACCGCGCTCGGCCGCTACGCCGACGCCGGCGCCCGGCACATTCTGGTGATGGTGGCCGGCTCACCCGCCGTCGAGCATTTCGGCCGGCTCCAGGAGGGGTTCATGGACCTGTACGAACCGACGACGGACGCAGCAGCGTTGGCCGGGGTGTCGGCATGAGCCCCACCGACGTCGCCATCCTCGGCACCGGCATGAGCGACATGAGCCGGCGCGACCAGGAGCCCGAAACCATGGCCTACGAGGTGGTGCACGAGGCGCTGGGCGACGCCGGCGTCTCGGCGCACGACCTGGGCCTGGTCATCGTGGGCAATGCAATGGCCGGCCGCCTGAGCGACCAGGGGTGCATGAAAGGGCAGACCTGGCTCAGCAAGGCCGGCCTCAGCGAGGTCGCCATCGTCAACGTGGACAATTCGTGCGCCGGCGGCAGCTCCTCTCTCCATCTGGCCACCATGGCGGCCATCGCCCAGGACCGCCCCGTGCTGGCCCTCGGCGTCGAGAAGATGTGGACCGGCGACCGGGCCGCGACGATCGCTGGTATTGAGGACGGGCTCCCGGCCGAGTACCGCCACGACCTGCACGACCGCCGCCACGCCGACGACAACCCCGCCGGCAGCATCCTCATGGGCCTCAACAACGGCTGGGCCCACCGCCTCATGGCCGAGGTCGGCGCCACCGTGCGCCAGATCGCCGCCGCGGCCGCCAAGGCCTTCGAGCACGCCGCCCGCAACCCGCTGGCCCAGTTCCAGCGGCGCGTGACCATCGACGAGGTCCTCGAGTCGCCCCAGGTGGCCGGCGTGCTGACCCGCCTCATGTGCAGCTCCTTCACCGACGGCGCGGCCGCAGTGGTCCTGGGCGGCCCAGCGGTCACCGCCCCGGCTTCGGCGCCCCGTATCATCGGCTCGGTGGCGCGCTCAGGAAACGGCTCGATCGACTACCACGACCGCCTGACGCAGACCGCCGACGCGGCCTGGGAAGCCTGCGGCTTCGGCCCCGGCGACGTCGACGTGGTCGAGTTGCACGACGCCACCGCGGCCGAGGAGCTCTACGCCCTCGAATCACTCGGGTTCTTCGCCCCCGGTGAGGCCGGCCCCGCCACCGAGGCGGGCGACACCGGCATCGACTCGGCCGGTCTGGTCGTCAATCCGAGCGGCGGCCTCGTGGGCCGCGGCCATCCGCTCGGGGCCACCGGCCTGGCGCAGGTGATCGAGCTGGCGACGCAGTTCCGGGGCAGGGCCGGTGACCGCCAGGTCGCCGGGGCCCGCCTGGGCGTGGCGGTGAACACGGGGGGCATCATCTACGGGGACGCAGGGTTCGTGGGCATCCACGCCGTACGCTCCGGATCCAACGCGTGACGGGCATCAAGATCACAGGTTGGGGCATCGCCGTTCCCGACAAGGTCGTCACCAACGACGACATGGCGGTCAACCTCGATACCAGCGACGCCTGGATAGTGGAGCGCACCGGCATCCGTGAACGCCACATCGGGGGCACGACCTCGGGCCTGGCCATCGAGGCGGCGGTCGCCGCCATGGGCAAGGCCGGCAGGACCCCCGAGGAGATCGACAACCTCATCCTGGCCACCACCACGCCCGACGGCATCGTCCCTGGCACCGCGCCCAGCGTCCAGCACGGGATCGGCATGAAAGGTGGCGCCTTCGACCTCAACGCCGCCTGCTCGGGCTTCGTCTACGGGCTGGTCACGGCGGCGGGCCTCATCTCCATCGGCTCGGGCCCGATCCTGCTGATCGGCTCCGAGACCCTCTCGAAGATCACGGACATGGACGACCGCAAAATCGCCATCATCGTCGGCGACGGGGCGGGCGCCGTCGTGGTGGAGCCGGTCGAGGGCGCCGGCAACCTCATCAGCTGGAACCTGAACTCCGACGGGTCGCTCAAGCACCTCCTCAAGTGCGAGCACGGCGGCACCCTCTTCATGGACGGCAAGGAGGTCTTCCGCCGGGCCGTCCGCGTGGTCGTCGAGTCGGCCGAGCGGGCCATGGCCGACGCCGGCCTCGGCCCCGACGACATCTCGCTGATGGTGCCGCACCAGGCCAATATCCGCATCATCCAGGCCGCCTGCCAACGACTCGGCATCCCCGAGGAGCGCACCGCCGTCGTCATCGACCGTTACGGCAACACCTCGTCGGCCTCCATCCCGCTGGCCCTGTACGACTCCATCGAGACCGGCCGCGTCCACGACGGCGACCACCTTCTCCTCACCGGCTTCGGGGGTGGCATGACCTGGGCCAGCGCCGTCTTCCGCTGGAGCACGTGAGCGATCACGCAGCAGGGGCGGATCCGGCGCTGGTCATCCTGGCGGCGGGGCAGGCCCGGCGCTACGGCGGCTGCAAGCCCCTGGCCCCGGTCGGGCCCCACGGCGAGGCCGTCATCGACCTGGTGGCCTCCGATGCCGTCGCCGCGGGATTCGGCACCATCGTGCTGGTACTGGGCCCGAGCACCGGGCCGGCCATCCGCTACCACGTCGAACGCACGTGGCCCGAGGCTGTCGACGTGCGCTTCGCGCTGCAGCCGGCGCCACTCGGCACCGTGAACGCCGTCCTGAGCGCCTCGGAGCACGTGGGCGACAACCCCTACGGCGTGGGCAACGCCGACGACATCTACGGCCGGGCGGCCTGCGCCCAGCTGGCGACCCACCTCGAGGCCGACCCCGACGCCAACGCCCTCGTCGGCTACCGCCTCGCGGACGCCGTCGTGGGCACGTCGCCGGTCACCCGGGGCATCTGCCGCGTCGGCGACGACGGCACGCTCATCGGCGTGGACGAGCGGCGCCAGGTGACACGGACGCCCGAGGGGGGATTCGTGGCCGGCGACGGCCGGGAACCGGCCGAGCTCTCCCCCGACTCCCGGGTCTCCATGAACCTGTGGGGCTTCACGCCGGCCTTCCACAAGACGCTGCGGGCCGCCATGGATGCCGCCACCGACGCCTCCGAGGAGGCCGAGGTCCTCCTGCCCGAGGTCGTCGGGGAATCCCTGGCCACCAGTACGTTCAAGGTGCTCCCGGCCCAGGGTCGCTGCATCGGGGTCACGCATCCCGACGACCTGGCCCTGGTCCAGGCCGAGCTGAACCGCCAGGTGGCGGCGGGCGAGCGCCCGGTCAGGCTCTGGGCCTCCCTCCGCTGATCCAGATTCCCTGACGATCGGCGCGGGGTAGCGCCCTCAAGGCCGTTACCCAGGCATGGGGAATGGAGCGGAGCACGGGAAGAGGGGCCCGGTCGCGGCCATGAGGTCGCCGTCGCCCGATATGAGCCCGGACGCGACGCAACCCCGAGTAACCGTTCGGCCGAAGCCTCCCGTGCTCCTCGGGGCCACGTCAACGATGGGCCGCTGGCACCGTGCCGGGGTCGTGTCGGACAACCCCCGCCCGAGCCGGCCACGGCGACTCCAGGGAAGCCACCGTGACGCACCACGGACCATCTCCAGTCGGATCCTCCGGCCCACTCCAGTCACGCTCCCCTTGCGGGGCTCGCTCCCTTTCCTCGATCCCGCTTTGCAGCGTTCTCTCGGCTTCCCCCCGTTCCGCCTTGCGGCTTCCCTTCGGGCTTCCCTCGCTCCCACCTTGCGGCGCTCGCTTGAGGTTCGGCGGGCTGTCGTTTCCGAACTGGGGACACCTTGCGCCACCCGCAACACAGGGTCAATGGCGTATCGCGAAATCCCTATGTTCTCCCCATCTTTCTCGGCGTCATCCCCAAGAACGACCTCCTCCGTCCCCAGTTCTTCCCCATCGTGAGCCCGACCCGACGACATCGCCACGGCATCGCGATCGGGCTCATCACGGCGCTCGGCGTGTCGGCCGGCGACACGGCCATCGGCCTGCAAACGCCCTACTTCGACCCACCGGCGCTCTCGGACCCGTCGTCCCCGGGCTTCACCATCAACTCGGGCGCCGACCAGCCCGACCCGTTCATGCTGCAGCAAGACGGCCGCTACTACCTCTTCACCTCCCAGGACAAGGTGCCCCAGAACGTGCCGGTGCGCTCCGGCCCCGCCGTAGGGCAATGGGGCGCCCCCACCGATGCGCTCCCCGACCCGCCGCCCTGGGCCGAGCCCGGCGTGATGTGGGCGCCTGACGTGTCTCAGTCCGGCAATCACTTCCTGCTGTACTTCACGTCGCAGCTCAAGGGCGTGTCACCCTCGACCATGTGCATCGGTGACGCCATCAGCACCGCGGTCGCCGGCCCGTACATCTCCTCGCCCGTGCCGTTCATATGCCAGCGATCGCTCGGCGGCTCCATCGATCCCCGCGTCTTCGACGACGCCAACGGGCAGCCCTACATGATCTGGAAGTCCGACCAGAACGCCCGGTCGAACACCGCCGACACACAGATCTACAGCCAACCGTTGAGCTCCGACGGGGTCCATCTCCTGGGGCAGCCGACTGCGATCTTCAGCCCGGACGAGTCCTGGCAGGGACACATTGTGGAGGCGCCGCAGCTCGAGCTGGTCCGCGGCGCCTACGACCTCTTCTACTCCGGCGGTTGGTTCAACCAACCCGGGTATTCCATCGGTGCGGCACGCTGCGCCGGGCCGCTCGGACCCTGCGGCGACCAGTCCCCGGGACCGCTGCTCGGCTCCAACGCGCAGGGGCAGGGCCCGGGCGAGGAGTCGGTCTTCGCCGATGCGGCGGGTTTCTGGCTCCTCTACACGCCCTTCGGCTCCACCCTGCCGCTGCCCGGGCCTCCCCGGCCGGTCTCCGTGGCGCACCTCGGTTTCGGACCCGCAGGCCCGTACCTGGCCGCCCCGCTGGAGGTCTCGGGCCCGAGCTGACCGTATGCTCCGTCGCATGCAGCTGAGCCCCGAATGCGCCCGCGTCCTGGGCGCGCTCATCGAGAAGGGCCTGGCCACGCCGCAGCAGTACCCGCTCACGATCAACGCCCTCCAGGCGGCCTGCAACCAGACCTCGAACCGGGAGCCGGTCGTGGGCTACGACGAGACCACGGTCCTGGCGGCGCTCGACGAGCTGAAGGACCAGAAGCTGGTGCGCTTCGTGCTGCCCTCGCACGGCCGCTCCGTCGTCCGCTACCGCCAGGTCCTCGACGAGGCGCTGGGCCTCGATGCCCGCCAGTGCGCCATTCTGGCCGTGCTCCTGCTCCGCGGCCCCCAGACCATCGGCGAGCTCCGCATCCGCACCGAGAGGATGGCCGCTTTCGACGGGCTCCAGGAGGTGGAGCACGAGCTCGACCTGCTCCACACCCGGGAGGAGCCGCTGGCCCACAACGTCGGACGCCGGCCGGGGCAGAAGGAGGAGCGCTGGTCCACGACGCTCGTCCCCGATGAGGCGCAGCCGCAGGTTTCGTCGGGTGCGGATCGTGCAGCCACGACGGCTGCGACCCCGGACGACGTCAGCCATGACATGCGTTCGGAGCTGGCCGGGCTCAAGGCGGAGGTGGCGGACCTCCGCCACGAGTTGCAGGAGCTGCGCGACAGCCTCGGCGGCTGATCGCTCATACGCTTACCCAATGCCGGAGCCGGGCGCAGCCAAACGCAAAACGGTCCCCTGGCTGCGCAATCGCATCGCGCAGGCAACCGATCGCGCCGCGGAGAAGATGGATTCGGATCCCGAGGCAGCTCTGCGGTCCGCGCAAGACACGCTCGACTGGTCGATTCGTCATCGTGGTCCCGAATCGACGATGACGTTGAAGGCCAAGGTCGAGGTGGCAGAACGATTGGAGCGCCTCGGTCGTTACGCCGAAGCACTGCAGCTCAGGTCGGATCTCGTGACCCATCTCCGGCAACATGGCGGACCGGACGATCCGAGCACCCTGACGGCGGAGGGGGTCATGGCGTTCGACCTCGATCGCCTCGGTCGACATCGAGAAGCCCTCCCCCTCTTCGAGCACGTTCTCGCCGGAAGAGCAGATGCGTTGGGACCGGATCATGAGCAGACGTTGCTCGCCATGGACTGGCTCGGATGCACGCTGCGAAGCCTCGGAGAGCTTGCCGAGTCACGTCACCTCCTCCAACGGGCCGTCGACGGCTACGAACAGCAGGGCGCCGGCGAGGGCGAGGACGCCATGGTGGCCGGTTCGCACCTGGCCACCACGCTGCTCCAGATGGGGCTGGGGCCAGAATCGTCGGCGCTGCGCAGGCGCATCCTCCAGGTCCGAGATCGAACACTGGGTCCCGACGACCCGAGGACGCTGCGTTCGCTCGAGAACCTGGCCGGCACTCTGCAACGGATCGACGAGCTCCATGAGGCCAAGGTGGTGTGCGAGGACCTCCTGGCAAGGAGGATCCGCGTGCTCCCGGCTGACCACCCGGACGTGGAGCGGAGCAGGGAGCTGCTGCGCGCCATCGACCGGGACCTCGGAATTACAGCGGCGTGACGTACGCCCCGGAGATCCCGCCGTCGACGAGGAACGTCGACGCAGTCATGAACGACGAGTCGTCGGAAGCCAGGAACGCCGCCGCGGCAGCGATCTCCGTCGCCTCACCGAAGCGCCCCATCGGGATGTGCACCAGCCGCCGCGCCGCCCGCTCGGGGTCCTTGGCGAACAGCTCTTGCAGCAGCGGCGTGTTCACCGGCCCCGGGCACAGCGCATTGACCCGCACGCCCTGGCGCGCGAACTGCACGCCGAGCTCGCGCGACATGGCCAGCACCCCGCCCTTGGACGCCGTGTAGCTGACCTGGCTCGTCGCCGCGCCCATGACGGCCACGAACGACGCCGTGTTGATGATCGACCCCTTGCCCCGGACCAGCAGGTGCGGCAGGGCGTGCTTGCAGCAGAGGTACACCGACGTGAGGTTGACCCGCTGCACCCGGTCCCATGCCTCGAGGCCGGTGTCGAGGATGGAGTCGTCGTCGGGCGGGCTGATACCGGCATTGTTGCAACAGATGTCGATCCCGCCGTAGCGGACGGCGACCTCGCCGTACAGGGCTTCCACCTCGTCGGAGGACGTCACATCGGCCTTCACGTACATCCCGCCGACAGCTGCGGCGACGGCGCCGCCGGCCTCCTCGTCGAGGTCGACCACGGCGACCG
>Ga0307372_10014268_pt1 | contig 10193 bp, 9 predicted proteins | sample OX1MG_FD_202533 | JGI IMG/M metagenome (GOLD analysis project Ga0307372, IMG submission 202533) | Soil microbial communities from Risofladan, Vaasa, Finland - OX-1 | ecosystem: Environmental > Terrestrial > Soil > Coastal area > Acid sulfate soil | place: Finland: Risofladan, Vaasa | collected... | reverse complement strand
CAGGTACTTCAGCTTCGAGAGAGCCGCGGTGACCTTGGCCTTGTTGGGGAAGGATGCCAACGGGTTGAAGCCCTGCGCGACGTAGCCGTTCATCTTGCCCTGGGCCATCAGCTCCACGACCTGCAAGATGTCGTAGATCTTATCCATCTTGGGCAGCCAGTCGTAGCAGTAGTGGTTGCCCGCGGTTGCGGCGTCGCCGTACCACGCCTTGGTCAGGCTGACGAAGAACTTCGGGTAATTCTTCCAGTAGTCGAGCTGACCGGGCCGCAACGGCTTGAAGGCGCGCGCGGCGAGATACTTCTCGTAGTCGGGTTCGCCGTCCATCGCCAGCGTCATATAGCCCGGCAGCGAGTTGGAGAGCAGGCCCAGGTCGGTGAGCCCTTGGATGTTGGAGTGGCCGCGCAGCGCGTTCACGCCGCCGCCCGCCATCCCGATGTTCCCCAAGAGCAGCTGCAGCATCGCCGCGGTGCGGATCATCTCCGATCCGACGGTGTGCTGCGTCCAGCCCAGGGCGTACATGATCGTCATGGTTCGGTTGGGGACGCTGGTCGAGGCGATCAGCTCGCACGCCTTGGTGAACTGGTCGACCGGCGTCCCGGTGATCTCGCTGACCTTCTCGGGCGTATAGCGCGCGTAGTGCTCCTTCATCAGGTTGAAGACGCAACGCGGATCACGCAGCGTGGGATCGACCTTGGCGTAGCCGTCAGCTCCAATCTGGTACGACCACGTCCCCTTGGCATAGGAGCGCTTGGCGGCGTCGTATCCGGTGAAGAGCCCGTCGTGGAAGCCGTAGTCCTGGTTCACCAGGAACGGTGCGTTGGTGTACGCCTTGACGTACTCGTGCTGGATCTTGTCGTGGGACAACAGATAGTTGATCACGCCGCCCAGGAACGCGATGTCGGTTCCGGTGCGGATCGGCACGTAGCGGTCGGCCACGGCCGCCGTGCGGGTGAAGCGCGGATCGATCACGAGGAGTTGGGCGCCCTTGTGCGCTTTGGCCTCGGTGACCCACTTGAAACCGCAGGGATGCGCCTCGGCGGGATTGCCGCCCATCACGAGCACGAGGTCTGCGTTGCGGATGTCGACCCAGTTGTTGGTCATGGCGCCGCGGCCGAATGTGGGGGCGAGACTCGCCACCGTGGGGCCGTGTCAAACCCTCGCTTGGTTGTCGAATGCGAGCGCTCCCAGACTTCGTACGACTTTCTGGGTCAGGTAGCCCGCCTCGTTCGTGGAGGCCGAGGCCGCCAGGAAGCCGGTGCTCACCCAGCGGTTCACCGTCACCCCGCGCTCGTTCTTCGCGATGAAGTTCTTGTCGCGATCCTCCTTCATCAGCCGGGAGATGCGGTCGAAGGCCTCCTCCCAGGTGATGCGTTGGAAGCTGCTGGAGCCGGGTGCGCGATACTCCGGATACCGCAGGCGGCTCTCGCTGTGCACGAAGTCGATGAGCCCGGCGCCCTTGGGGCAGAGCGTGCCGCGGTTGACCGGGTGGTCCGGGTCGCCCTCGATGTGGATGATGTCGGAGACCGCGTTCTTCGCGCCGTCACCGCTGCTGGACATGATGAGGCCGCAGGAGACGGCGCAGTAGGGGCAGGTGTTGCGCGTCTCGACCGTCCGAGCCAACTTGAACTCGCGCACGTCCACCATGGCGTCCGCGGGGGCCAGCCCCAGCGCCGCCGCGCTCGTCGTACCCAGGCCCGCGCCGCAGATCTTGAAGAAAGCCGACCGAGGAACGTTCATCGTCACCCCTCCGTGCGGAGACGTCCGTCGTTGCGTTGACGCAATGAGTATATGAAGAGCCTGGGAAGCGTTGAGGAACGTCAGGCCTCAGCGCCGCGGCGCGGCCCGCGCGCCGAGCGCGACCCACTCCCCCGCGAGGGCCGCGAGCGTCAGCGACACGGCTGTGATTGCGGCAGCCGCCGCGGCGCCGGCGAGCGGAATCCGCAGCGCCGCCCCCCACGCGGCCAGCGAGGCCGTCAGCGCAAGCGCGTGCAGGGCGCGCGCCGGTGCGATTGCCCGCGCCGCCTCCCACGCGCCTCGCGCCTGTTGCGCCCCGCTGCCGCTCAACGCGATGAGGCCCAGCAGGCCTGCCACCGCGAAGGCCAGCGGTGCCAGGGTCGGCGGGTTTCCCAGCCATGCGCTCCGCTCCAGCAGCGCGGCAACATCGGACGCGTGGATCGCCACGTGAAACGCCGTCCCCGCCAGGCCCACCAGCACCGTCGCCGCGCACGCCGCTCCGAAGAGCCACGTGGAAAGCCTGCCCCGGGAGAGCAGCAGCCACGAGGCCCCCGCCATCCCCGCCGGCGCCACCTCCAGCGGCACGCGCGCCCACGCGTCGCGCTGCAGCGCCGTGGCCGGGTGGTACAGAAAGACCTCGAGCAAGAGCGCCCCGAGTAACAGCTGGGTCACCAGCACCAACGAGCGAGCCGCCATCGCGCTCACGACCCCGGCGAGCGCGACCGCGGCCGGCCGAGCCACGAGGAGACGTCGCCGCTCACGTCCTTCGAGACCACGGGCGTCGGGATCTCCACGATGCCGTTCATCAATGCGTAACGCGTCTCGTCGTCGTAGAGAACGAGCTGTCCCTTGACGGTGGCATGACACGACTCACACGAGCCGCCCATGTTCGCGAAGGCGGTCGACCCAAGGTGGAGAGCGTGGATGTCTTCGGCGAATGGGAGCGTCGTGCGCTCGCCGTGGCACGGGAGGCAGTCCTCAACGCGCATCGCGATGCCGTAGCTTGTCACGAACTCGCCGTGGATGATCGGATGATCGCGTGGGACGACCAGCGAGTTCAGGTCGCTCGCGAGGCGATCCGTGTGGCACGCCTCGCAGCCCCGATCCAGGGCGTGTTGCGTCATCACGTTGAACGTCGTGTAGGGGACTCCCATGGCCGCCGCGCGGGCCGCCTCCCCGCGATGCCAAAGCGAGTAGACGCCGAAGAACACAGCGGCGACGACCGCGAGCGCCCCCAGCAGCGTCAGCATGAAGGACGATCTCATAGCGCCTCCCGGTTCCGCGCGCCGCGCGAGACCTCACCCGCCACGGCGGCGATGAAGAGCAGGCATCCCGCCACCACGGCGGTGGAACCGAGTCCGGTCGCGACCGGAACGAGGACGAGTGGCACCGAGAGCAACACGAGGGCAAACGCCGGCACGACCAGCACCGCGCTCGCCCGCTCGTCGGCGCTCCTCTCAGCCGTCGCGGCGCCGGGCGCGCCCACCGCCCCCAGCACCGCCGCAAGCGTGATGGCGATCGGCCAGTTCGGGCACGCCGGGCCTTCCCAGGTTCCCGGGTCGAAGAGGCGCGAGAGCGTGGCCAAGCCCACGCCCGATGCCTGCAAGTGGGCGAAGAAGCCCGTGATCCCGACCAAGCCCAGGAGCGCCATCGTCGCCTGCAACGTCGCGACCGAGGGCGCCGACGGCCGCAGCAATGCCCAAGCCAGCGCCAGCAGCGCCAGCGGAACGGTGACGACCGGCACCAACGCCAGGCCCGGCGCGCCGCCGGCCAGAGCCGGCTGATGACCGAGATCCACTTCCAGCAGCAGCAACGCGAAGAAGAGCGCGTCGAGCACGAGGATCCTCCGCCGCCTCCGCGCGGCCATCTCAGCGCACCTCCACGGCCAGCACGCCCGGCGTCTCCTGCTTGCGCCCGGAGGCGCTCGCCGCGCGCAAGCGCAGCACGTAGAAGCCCCGGCGCGGCGGCTGCCAGCGCAGCGCCCACGTCACCCAGACGTTGGGATCGGGCTGCGGCAGCGCCGGGAATGCCTGGTACGTCTTGCCGTCGTCGGTGCTGATCTCCACCGCGCCCACGTACTCGGGGCCCGAGAAGGCGTACCCGGTGAGCGTGATGCCGCCGAGCACGGCCACGGCCTCAGGGGGCGCGGGTGCGAGGAACCCGGCCATCGGCGGCGCCAGGTGCTCAGGAGCGTGTTTGTCGACGAACGAGATCCTGGTGACCCACTTGGGGAGATGGTTGCCGCCGGCGCCGGGAATCATCAGGCGCGCGTAGGCGCCGCCGTGGGCCAGGCTCGCTTCCGCACCGCCCATGCGCGAGACCAGCACCACGCCGGGACGCCGCAGCTCCGTGAGGGGCAGCAGGAACGGCGGGTGTCCATCGACGGTCTCCACGAGCGCGGAGACGGCGTCGTCCCGCACGCCGGCGGCTTCGATAAGGCGCGCGAGCGGCACGCCCTCGAACTCGGTGGTAAAGATCAGCGGCCCGCCTGCGGTATTCACGAAGCATTCGAGGGTGAGAATCCGCCGTTCGTGAGGCAGCGCGCGCAGCTCTCCGTAGCCGAACGAGGTCGCCTTGCGCACGAGGCCGTCCAGCGCGATCGCTCCGCTTGATGGCGAGAGCGCCGGGGCCGGCGGTGAGCGCATCTGCGAATAGACGAACGTCTGCTCGACCGGCGTGATCAGAGGGCCGCGCGAGGACGGCGCCACCGCCAGGCGCCCATCTTCTTCCGCTTCCGCGGCGCCCAACAGCGGGGCGGCTACACCAAACGCCGCCACGCGCTTCGCGAATTCCGCGCGCGTCAGCCGCGCCCGCCACGCTCCCGCCACGATCCCTCACCCTCCGCAAAGACCGTGCACTCGCCGCCCCGCTAGGGAAGCGCATATACGATACCGTGGCGATGGGAAAAAGCTGGGAATGGGCGATTGCCCGCCATCCGGTTCGACGGTCGTCCGATCGCCGGATGCCTCGCGGGTCGTCCCCTTCTCGGCGCTCTAGCGCGCCTTTGACCTCAAGAGCATGATGATCACAAAGGCTGTGAGCATCGTCATGCCCAGCGTCCAGGCCAGGACCATGAGGAGATGCTCGTGGTAGTACCACGTAGCGACGACCGCCGCGAGGCTCCCCGTCTCGACCGCGCCGAAGACGATGGTCAGCCAGAACGTCAGCAGGTTGCTGTTGCGCTGATAATTGGTGGTGATCGCAAACGTGACGATCTCCATGCGGTCCACGACGGAGTCGTAGAGATCATCGACGCCAAGCAGTTCCTGCCCCTGCCTGGTCGCCTTTGCGCTGAAGGCGTTGGTGACGGTGAGCGTGCCGTAGTATTCCTCGAGAGCATCGAGCGCCTGCTGCTTGAGCATCACGAGATCCTCGATTCCCTCGCTGAGCGCCTCTGTGAGACGGTGTTGCAGCGCCCGCAAAACGGCGCGCTCGAGGACCAGCATCTCCAGGGTGATCAGGAACGGAACGGCATCCAGCGGCGGAAGCGCGCCCGGCAGATCAGCCGGTGCGTGGACGTCCACCGCACCGCGCCGACCAAGCAAGGAGATGCCCCCTTGGTGCAGGCAGAAGTCTCCATCGAGGACCTCGGCGACGTACGTGGCCTTCAACGGCTGACGCGACGGCCCGAGTTGCAGCAGCTGCACGATCTCGGGCCCGTGACGCTCCACGACGTCCTCGAGCTCGTGATCCGGGACCCGCACCACGCTGAACGGCAGGTAGAACTCCGGTCGAGCCGGCTCGTCTTGCGGGTCGTCCGCCGTTCCGGCGAGGATACTCCAAAGGCGGGCGGCAACGCTGCCCGCCGTATCGAAGTCGAGCCAGCCCTTCCACCGCTCCGCGTTGAAGGGCTGACGCCCAACCGGAATCCACACCTCCCAGACCGCCACGCCCGATGAGTGCACGGCCAGATAGACGTCGGCGTCGAGAGGTGTCTCGCCCCCCGCATCGAGATGGACACGCGCAACGGGATGCCGCACGATCCGGTGGAGACGCCGATAGGCCTCTCCCAGTAGGCGTGACGTGATGCGATCCACCGCGTCCAGATACGCGCTCGACGCCTCCGTTGGCAGTGCGCGCGCCTCGGGCCGCCCCGCCGGGACGCCGTCCACACTCGGCACCGACGTCACTGCGTAGAGCAAGGCGAAGCCAGCTTCTGCCGCCAGCGGCATTGGGTGTTTCACGCGATTGTCTCGATCGACTTCGCTCATCTCAGCGGCAGTCTCTGCGTCGCGCGGGGAACCCGGCCTGAAGTTCGGCGATGAAGGAGGTCATCACGTCCAGCGGCTGGTGCACGAGCGCGTAGTATACCCAGCGCCCGGCACGTCGGTCCCGCACCAGTCCCGCTTCCTTGAGCGCACGCAGATGGTGGGAGAGCAGCGGCTGGGAGACTCCGAGGGCGTCGACGATGTCGCAGACGCACGCATCGCCCTGGGCGAGATAGGCCAATACGGCCAGCCTGGTCGGATCTCCGAGGACTCGCGCCATCGAGGAGACCGCGGCGACCATGCGCTTGGAGTGCGCCTGCTTGTTCATGACGCAGCGTAGTTCGAGGCCTCTTCTCGGCTGCCTCTCGGCCCGGAAGGAGCCCGCGAATTGATCAATAAGCATCAATGAAATAGAGGCTTATGCATTCGCGATCATGACGCCCCCTCGGGGGGAAGGGAGGTCCGATGCCGATCTCTCGGCGCTCACTCCTCGGCGCAGGCGGCGCAATCGCCGCCGCGGGAATCGCCGCTCGAGCGGCGGCCCCGGCCGGCGCCGCAGAAGCCCCACGCAAGGCCGTCGGCAAGGCCGGGGAGTTTCTGGTCGGTAAGCCCGTCGCATTCGCCTACCCCGACGCGCGTGCTCCCGCGATCGCGGTTCGCCTCAGAGAGCCGGTTCCGTACGGCGCCGGTCCCCACCATGATATCGTCGCGTACAGCCAGCTCTGCGTCCACAAGGGCTGTCCGGTCGGCTACAACGCGAAGGACGAGATCTTCGTCTGCCCCTGCCACTGGAGCACGTACGATCCGGCCAAGGACGGGCAGATGATCATCGGCCATGCCACCACCGATCTTCCCCGCATCGAGCTAGCGTACGACGCCAAGACCGACGAGCTCACCGCCGTCGGCGTCCACGGCTTGATCTATGGCCGTTCCTCGAACGAGCCGAGAAAGGACGGGGTGCTCTGATGGCCAGCAAGCAGCCGGACCCCATCTCGATTCCGGTGCCGCCGGCCGATGCGCAGCAGTTCCAGACGGGCTGCAAGTACTGCATCGTGGGCTGCGGCTATAAGGTCTACAAGTGGCCCCTGGGCAAGAGCGGCGGCGCATCACCCAAGCAGAACGCCTTCGGAATCGATCTGCGCAATCCGAATCTCACGCACTGGATCTCACCGTCGATGCACTCAATAGTCGAGGACCGGGACGGGCGCTCCTACAACGTCGCCATCATCCCCGACGACACGTGCGTGGTGAACAGCGGCCTCAACTCCGTGCGCGGCGGAACGATGGGACTGAGCGTCTATCGCTCGCACGGGCCGACCGCCGATCGCCTGAATCATCCGCTGGTCTGGGCGCACGGGCATCAAGAGGCATCGTGGGAAGACGCCGTGGAGATTGTCGCGCGCGTCACCAAGGAGCTGCTGACGCGCGACGGTCCCGATGCGATCGGCGTCAAGTTCGCCGACCACGGCGGCCAGGGCGGCGGCTACGAGTTCACGTGGTCCACCGGCAAGTTCTTCTATCACAGCGTGCGCACGACGATGGCCACGGTCCATAACCGGCCGACCGTCTTCGGCGAGCCTATGGCCTCACGGGACATGGGAATCCCCGAGCTCAACATCGCGTACGAGGACGCCGAGATCGCCGACACGATCGTCATCTTCGGCGCCGACCCTTACTCCGATCAGACGAACTACTACCTGAACCACATGGTGCCCAACCTTCAGGGCTCAACCGAGAACAAGAAGAAGCAGCACTACCCCGGAAAGGCGGTCGCCCCCGGGCGCATGATCGTCGTCGATCCGCGCCGCACCGTCACCGTCACCTCGGCTCGCGCAGCCGCCGGAGCCGACCGCGTCCTGCATATGCAAGTGAACCCGGGGATGGACGTCACGCTGATGAACGCGATCGCGCGCGTCATCGTGGAGCACGGCTGGGAGAACGAGGCGTTCATCCGCGACCACGTCGAGGCGGAGAGCGTGGCGCCGTATGAGGAGGTGATCGGCAAGCACCGGTCGCTCGAGGACGTGCTGAGCGAAGCCGAGCGCGATGCAGGCGTGCCCAAGGCGGAGATCCTCAAGGCGGCCGAGTGGATCGCCAAGCCGATTGGCGGCCATGCGCCCGCGACGCTCTTCCACTACGAGAAAGGCGCGATCTGGAGCATCAAGAACTACCAGGTCATCGCCTCCTACGTGGACCTCGCGGTGCTCACGGGCAATCTCGGCAAGCCTGGAACCGGTTGCGCGCGCCTGGGCGGCCACCAAGAGGGGTACGCGCGCCCGCCGTATCCGGGCAAACGCCCAGGCGTCTACGTCGAGCAGCTCCTTGCCGAGGGCAAGGGACCCAAGATGTGGTGGTTCATCGGCTGCAACCCGATCCAGACGGCGCCCAACTCCTCGTCCATCGCCAAGTTCATGGATGAGCGCGGCGCCTCCGTCAAGCAGGCCATGGATGCCGGCGGATCGATCGACGAGCGGGTGAAACGCATCATCGATGCGCTGGACCGCGGCGGCCTCTTCATCGTCGGCCAGGACATCTATCCGACGGAATCGGTGAAGCGCGCGCACGTGGTCTTTCCCGCGGCCACGCAGTTCGAGGTCGACATGACCTCGATCAATGGCGAACGGCGCATGCGCCTCTACCAGAAGTTCATGGATCCTCCCGGTGCGGCCAAGCCCGACTGGGAGATCATGGCGCTTGCCGCCCGTCGCATCCAAGCGCTCCTCGAGGCCGACGGCCACAAGGAGCTCGCCGACCGCTTCGCCGGCTACGATTGGAAGACGCCGGCGGACGTCTTCCTCGACGGGGCACGGGCCTCGGCGGCGGGACGGCAGGGCGAGCCGGTCGAGGGGCTCCCGCAGAGCTCGAAGCCGACGTTCGACCCCGAGGACATCTCGTTTCTCGACCACGCGTTCATCCTCAGCAAGGGGATCAACGGCATCCAGGTCCCCATCAACGTGGTCAACGGCGAGCGCCGGGGCACGGTACGCCTCTTCGAGGACGGGAAATTCGCTCGTCCGAGTGGACGTACCGCATTCATCCCCGCCAAGCAACCCCCGCTCCCTCCCGACGTCGCGCGGCAGAGGGCAAAGTACAAGTACCTCATCAACAACGGCCGCTTCGACGCCATGTGGCAGACCGGCTACGAGACGTGGCGCAAGCCCGTGATCGCGCAACGCTGGGGCGGCACGCCGGGTGCGTTTCTGGAACTCAACGTGCACGATGCCAAGTCGCTGGGCGTCTCCAGCGGCGACGTGCTGCGCATCCACAACGACTACGCCAGCATCACGTGCACGGCATACGTCTCCGACACGGTGAAGCCGGGGGCGCCGTTCCTGCTCTTCGCCCAGGTGAGGGGCACGGCGGACTTCGTTGTCACCCCGAGCATCGATCCGGAGACGAACATCCCCTACTACAAGGGAACCTACGCGAGCATCGAGCGCGTGGCACCCGCGCCCTCGTCGATGAAGCGAGTCTCCTTCAAGCCGATGGACGTCGTCACCACGTGACGTCTGCGGGCCGGAGCGAAGGCTGCCCGGCACCATCGGTGGCGGCGGCGAGGGCCATGATCCTCGCCGCCGTTCCATTACCTCGCTCAGAAGATGTCGAACTCATCCACGCCGCCGGCCGCGTCTTGGGACGCGACGTCGTCGCGGGCGAGGATTGCTGGCCATTCGCCAGGGCCGCCATGGACGGCATCGCCGTGCGCGCCGCGGACGTCGCCCACGCCGCGCCCGGCCAACCCGCCGTCCTGCGCGTCGTCGGATCGGCGTATTGCGGCGACGCCGAGGCCGCTACGCTGCCGCCGGGTTGCGCGACGCGCATCGCAACGGGTGCGGCGATTCCCTCCGGGGCCGATGCCGTGATCCAGCAAGAGTTGCTCCGGTTCGACGAAGATCGCGCGCTCGTCGACCGCCCCGTGCCGACGGGACGCCACGTCTTTCCGGCCGCCGAGGACGCGCGCCGAGGCGAGACGCTCCTCATTGAGGGCACCGTGCTCCACGGCGGCCACGCGGCTTTGCTCGCCGCTCTGGGTTACGACCGCGTGCCCGTCCATCGCGCGGTGCGCGTGGCCGTCATCGCCACGGGTGACGAGCTGGTGCGGCCCGATGCCGCGCAAGGCCCGGGGCGGGTGCGCGATAGCAACACCGCGGCGATCGCCGTCGAGGTCGCGCTGGCGGGGGGCATCCCGATCCCTCTGGGCCCGGTACCGGACGATCCCGAAGCGCTTGCGCAAGCGCTGCGGCACGCCAC
>Ga0307372_10014266_pt1 | contig 10193 bp, 8 predicted proteins | sample OX1MG_FD_202533 | JGI IMG/M metagenome (GOLD analysis project Ga0307372, IMG submission 202533) | Soil microbial communities from Risofladan, Vaasa, Finland - OX-1 | ecosystem: Environmental > Terrestrial > Soil > Coastal area > Acid sulfate soil | place: Finland: Risofladan, Vaasa | collected... | reverse complement strand
CGACGCGCGCGAGCGCGCGAATCTGGCGCTCGCCGAGCTCGGGTTCTCGCGATGCGTCGGCGAGAATGACGAGGTGCATCGGGCGTCCGTCTTGACCACCTGCAGGTAGTGCCGACGCGGCGCTAAGAGCCTATCCCCATAGGGAGGACTCCGACCAGTCTCAGCGAACTCCTGAGCTGATCTACTGATCGGACATAGGAGGTTGAAGATGGGACTGGTCGACCGCGACGATGGCTGGCGAATGCCGGACTGGTTGTGGGAGAAGATTGAGCCCCTACTTCCGCCTCCGCCCGAGCACCCGCTCGGTACCCACAAACGTGGGCTACCCAAGCGCCAGGTGATGGACGCGATCTTGCTGGTGTTACGCACCGGCATGCAGTGGAACGCGCTCGACGTGACCGGTGTGTGTAACTCCTCCACCGCCCACCGCCGCTTCCAGGAGTGGGAGCAAGCCGGCGTCTTCCATGAGATCTGGCGCCAGGGCCTGCTCGACTACGACGAGCAGGTGGGCATCGACTGGTCCTGGCTGGCGGCTGATGGGGCGATGACCAAGGCCCCGCTCGCCGGGCCGAAGACAGGGCCCAATCCCACAGACAGAGCCAAGGGGGGGCGAAGCGCTCGCTCCTCGTCGAGGCTGCCGGAATCCCGATCGGGATCGACCACGACGGTGCCAACCGCAACGACCACCTCCTGCTGAAGGGGACGCTGGACTCGGTTCCGATCGAGCGCCCCGAGCCCACCGAGGACGATCCCCAGGGCCTGTGCCTCGACAAGGCCTACGACAACCAAGAGGTTCGCGAGCTGCTCGGCGAACGCGAATTCACACCACATATCCGCCCCCGCGGCGAGGAGATCGACCTCAAACTGCGTAACCCCGACTGGCGGCCTCACCGCTGGGTCGTCGAGGCCTGTCACTCATGGTTCAACCGCAACCGAGGCATCCTCGTCCGCTGGTCCAAGAAGGAGGAGAACCACCTCGCTCTGCTGCAGCTGACCAGCGGGCTGATCGCCTTCAAGCGGGCGCATGCCGCACGGGAGGCGGTGGCCCTATCGGGATAGGTCCTAAGCGGCGTAGCCGTAGACGGCCTGTGGGATATTCATCCAGCGCGCCTGACCAATCCGATTGCGAGCCGTCGTGAGCGGACCGGCTACGTAGTCGGGTGGATCGGTTGCGAGCAGTTCGACGACTCGCTCGAATTCCCTCTTGAGCTGATCCTCGGGCGGGAGCGAACTTGGCATGAAGTTCCCCCAACGCCGGATGTACTCGTTGATCTCTACCGCAAGCGGATCCATTCAGTCGATTGTAGAGCCATCGGCGCGAATCGAGCCCAAAGCCTCATACACGAGCGGACTCCCAGCAAAGCCGGCGCCCGGTCCCGAACAGTGCCGGAGCCGTCGCCTCGGCCACACTGAGCCCCGGTGAAAGTCTTCCCTACAGCACCTGGATCGTCTCTCCCGTGTCTTCGACATGGGCCGAGAACGACAACTCGGGAAAGAGCCGCTCAAACTCCGGGCCGAGCGCCGGAAGCACTATGAGGCCGATGACATCCCGGACCATGATGAGCGTCCGGGCCACGGAGCGCCCGCGTACCGAGGTAGCCTCACTTCGTCTATCGAAAACTACGTCTGGGCGAATCTCGGCCTTCACATCCACACCAGCCTCGATATCGAAGGTTCCGTAAAACCGAGCAGCTATTGCATTGTCTTTGATCTCGACGGGGAGCGGTTCAAGCTTGGTCATGCGCATGAACCCGGCGCCGCCGATGCGGAAGCTGGACTGAACTCCCACAGCGGCCGTCAGATGGATAAGGCGATGCTTGTCGATGCTCGACAACTCCTCAAGAACCCAGAGATATGCCAACTCGGGAGTCTTCCTTCGGTGGAACGGCTGCAGCCGCTGAATCGTTGCCCTTGCGCCCCGGGACATTCCCCGGAGCTTGCGAGTTGCGGGCGCCCCGCCACGCCCGCGGTATTGGGGACCGTTGTTGAAGATTGGAAACGCCGACGATCTCGCCCACGAGCGGGGCAGCGGTTTTGTGTGGGCGGCCGCGAGCGCGTACGCGATTTGGTCCAAGGCGGAACGAAAGTTGAAGACGCACTCTCCGATCAAAATGCTCATCTCCGGTGGTGGATGCTTGACGTTCCGGAGCCGAGCGACAAACCGCCCCTGGCGATCCATTTCTCCGACCGTTTCGTAAAAGTCCGATTCCCCGAATTCCTGCACAGCGTGCAAGATTGTCTGGAGGTGCTCCTCCGCGCGGTTGAGCTTGAAAACGGCCCCTTGTAACGGAATCTGCTTCACGCGCTATTCTCGCTTCTCGATGCCTGACGAGCGCAAGCCTACGCGGAAGACGCCTGCGGGCAAAGAGGCTCCCGTCCCGCCGAAGCGCGGCGGGTTCCGCGGCCTCAGGAAGATCGCGGCGGACGCCATCGTGCGGCGCACCAGCACAATGAGGTAGCTCGTTCGATTCCGAAGCTTCACCGCCCCCTCGCGATACGCGGCGACCACGTTCGGCACCAGTTCGTTGGCTTGCTCCCGTCCTCATTCCTCATGTTGATCCCGACGCGAACGCCGCACTACTCGCCGCCTGGAAAGCCAGCGGCATAGACCTCGCCGACTCGGAGACCCTCCCAAAGACCCTAACCGATGCACCAACCGCTGATTGTTCCCATGGACGAGAGCCAGCGAGCTGGACTGTTGGGTAGCTCAGCTCGATGCATGAGCGCGGCCAGAGGGGTTCGTTGCACTTGCTCGGCAACCATTAGCCCGACGGCTCAGAACCTTCCGCAGGGCGGTCCTCGTCTTCACTGAAGAAATCGAGGTCAATTCTCTTCACCTCGTAAGAGTGCTCGACCGTCACGCCGACGCGATGTTCGATCATCAGCTCCGCTAACTGGTGGCCGTCCACGAGGATTACGCGCGGGGATACGTCGTCGGCATATTCTCTGGCTTGCTGGCTGAAGCCAGAGGTGGTTATGAACACGCCCTTCGTCGCTCTCTGGCCGTGGAGCGCGCCGTAGAAGCGCTGGATGTCCGGTCGCTGGACGTTGTTAGTCCACTTCTTAGCCTGTACATAGATCAGGTCGAGCCCCAGCGCGTCCTCGCGGATAACTCCATCAATTCCTTCATCTCCGCTCCGGCCAAGTCGCTCAGAAGCGCCGCTTGGTCCGCCGTACCCCGCTGCCCGCAGCACCCTCAGCACCAGATCCTCGAAGAACTGCCAAGACTGTTCGCGGACGCGATCGAGGACCTCAACTGCGAGGGCAGATCGGAGCTCGCGGTCGGCTCGCTCCATTTGTTCCTCCGGCGTTGTTGCCGACTCAGGAGGTGGTTGCCTTGGCTCCTCGGATTTCGCCGTGCCCGATTTGGATCCGGCACCTTGGCGGAACTCTTCCAACTCGTCAAACTGGCCGAGAACTGACAGATCAATCCGCTCCGGGTTCTCTTCGAGCACCTCGCGCCCTCGTTGCGTGATGCGGTAGTAGGCCCTTCGCGGGCGCTCCAGAAGGCCGCATCTGTAAAGGTAAGTCGCTGCCCAGCCGACGCGGTTCTGGAAAGCCGTGACGCGCCCGCTCGGTATCCGCTCGGCGATGTCTTCCTCGGTGAGCTCGAATTGCTGACCGAGTGCGGCGCGGAGGTCGGCGATGCCGTGCTCTGCATCGTCTTCGGTAAGCGCAAGCAGCGGCCGCATCAGGGTCTGAAAGTCTGGAACGGGCAAGGCGTGTGGAGCCTATGCGAGGACCGCTTTCGTTGCTACACGACCACCGAAGTTTCGCTGGCGCCGCGTCCAGTATCGATGTCGGAGCTGGCCTCCAACGCGACAGATTCCTACTGCGCGAACGAGTACGCGCTCTGTCCGTTGTCCCAGTAGGCGTCGAAGACGTGCTGGTACACGGCGTCGCACTTCTGCTTGTAGAGCTCACGAGTAAACCGGTCGGGAAGCTCGTCGAGCTTGACTTCCACCGCCAGCCTTACGGCGGCTCGGGACTGCTGCTCCTTGCGCCAGTCCAGGACGAGCTTCTCCTGTTTGAGCACGTCGAGCAGGCTCTCTGCGACCGTCTTGACCTGCTTCTTCTCGTCGTCAGTGAGCTCAGGCGCTGGGCGCATCAACAGGTCGTAGATTGCGAGCTGCTCCTCGCTTAGGTTCTCGGCGAGGCCTCGGCGTTCCTCATCGTTGAGTCCTTTTGTGAAATCGACGAGTCGGTGGAAGAACTGCTCGGCGTTTAGGCTGCCGGCGTTGTACTCGGTGATCAGCTCTTGGAAGCGTTCGACCCAATCGGAGCGGGTTGGGTTCAGGCGGGCGAGGGCGTCGACTTTGGCAGCGACTGCAGTCCGTAACTTCTCGGCTTCGGTGCGCTGTTTCCCCTTAGCGAACTGTTCGGCAAGGGCTTTCCAGTCGATCTCGTTCAAATCGATCGTGTTCCCGGTGAGCGAGGCGCCATCGGGTGCATGGATCACGTAGGCGTTGGCCGCGACGGACTCGTCCAAGAGTTGCTCGACCTTGGCCATGACGTGCGAGACATCGACCGGCGGGCTCAGCGAGGCGATGGCCTCGGCGAGATAGACGAGTACAGCGCGAGTTGGGCCGAAGCGGTTGGCAAGAGGGTCGGGAAGGATGGCCTTGAAGACGCGGTCCACGAGGCGCGCGTGAGCAAGGAAACGAGCCTTGGTCTCGTCGTCGATGATGAGGTGCTCCATAGCGTCTTGGCCTTTGGCGATGAGATCGAACCCGGTGGTGTTGAGCAATGCGTCGACGTCGACTCCGAGGTCTCGGCAAAACGCGACGGCGTTCTCAATTGCTGCTTGGAGCCAGGTGAGCAGCTCCTCCTTGTCCTTGACGGGCATCGCCTCGTCGTCGATGGTGCTGGGCGCGGCGTAGATGGCGAGGGCGGCCTCAAGGTTTCGGAAGACGCCGATGTAGTCGACGATTAAGCCGTTCGTCTTCTCAGGGAACACCCGGTTCGCTCGGGCAATGGTCTGCATCAGGGTGTGGTTCTTCATGGGCTTGTCGAGGTAAATGGTCGAGCATGACGGCACGTCAAAGCCAGTGGTCCACATGGCACAGACGAAGACGATCCGGAGCCGATTCTCCGGGTCCTTGAACTTGCCCTCAAGGTCCTCCTCGACTATCCGTTTGCGGTGCAGGGCAATGTCCAACCCTCTTTTTTGCATTGCGGCGATCTCGTTTTGTCCCTGAGACACGACAACTGCCATATCGGTCTCGGTCATAAAGGCGATCTCAGCCTGGAGCTGATCTCGTTCCCACACCGCGAGGCCGGTGTCGGATAGCTGCTTCTTATCTTTCATGATGTGGCGCAGCCAGTGCGCCTGGACCTTGTCGTACATGCGCACCGCGGTGGCCTTGTCGATCGAGACCACCATGGCCTTGCCCTGAAATCCCCGGCCGAGGAAGTGCTCGACGACATCAGCGGCGATGCGATCGAGGCGATCCTCGCGGGTGATGAGCTCGTACTGCTTGCCGAATACACGCCCGAGCTTGGCTTCCTGTGCCTCGTCCAGCTCTGCCTCTTCCAGGATCGCATTGAGCTCGTCGTCGAAGCTCTCGTTGGCGAGCTGCAGCTCCGGGATTCGGTTCTCGTAGTAGAGGGGGACGGTCGCTCCGTCGCGAATGGAGGCGCCGAAGTCGTACTTGCTGACGTAGTCGCCGAAGACCTCGCGTGTCTTTTCCTCGCCGGCAATCAATGGGGTGCCCGTGAACCCGAGGAACGAGGCGTTAGGAAGGGCGTCGCGCATGTTCCGTGCGAGCACGTCGTACTGAGTGCGGTGTGCCTCGTCTGTGATGACGATGACGTCGGAGCGCTCCGACAGCACAGGATGCACTGCACCGCGGTCGGTGCGGAACTTCTGGATGAGCGTGAAGACGTAGCGGTGGTCCTCGCTCAGAAGAGTCCGGAGGTGCTCACCGCTGTCTGCCTGCAGATGTGGCTCCGTAAGAACTCCCGCACGAGTGAACTCCGCATAGGCCTGATCGTCAAGGTCGGTTCTATCGGTGACGACAACGAAGGTCCAGTTGCCTTCGAGCTTGCGCAGAACCTTCTGAGCGAAGAACAGCATGGCCATGGTCTTGCCAGAGCCCTGCGTATGCCAGAACACGCCAAGCCGACCACGTTTCTCGGCCGGCTCTTGCCGGATCTCGACGAGACGCTTCATGACGTTGTTGACGCCGAGGTATTGATGGTTCCTGGCGACGATCTTGATCATGCCGCCGGGCTGGTCCGAGAAGACGGTGAAGTTCTCCACCAAGTCCAAGAGGCGATCCTTGGAGCATGTTCCTCGGATCATGGTCTCTAGCGACACGACACCGACCTCGCCCTCGCTGGAGATCTTCTTCCAGTCGGAGAAGTGCTCCCACCCTGATGAGATGGTGCCGACCTTGGCCTCGGCACCATTGGACAGGATGATCATTCCGTTCGGCACGAACACCTGTGGAATGGCAACGCGGTAGTCGAGGAGGTTGTCGTCGTAGGCGTGCCTGAGGTTCCTATGAGACGCTTTTAGCTCGACGAAGACAAACGGAATGCCGTTGACGAAGCCCACGAGATCGGCGCGCCGCTTGTACAGGTCGCTGTGGATCCAGAACTGGGAGACGAGAAGGAAGTCGTTGTTTTCGGGGTTCTGCCAGTCAACCACGCGCACGATCTCGTCCTGCTTGCTGCCATCTTCTTGGCGGACCTCGACGCGCACGCCGTCTAGGAGCAGGGAGTGAATCTCCTGATTGGCGCGGACGTAATGCAGGGTTGCACGGCTCTTGATGATTTCGATGCTGGCCTGCTCGATCGCGGAGGGAGGCAGATCTGGGTTCAGCCGTTGGAGCGCCTGAGCAAGTTGTCGAACTAGGATGACTTCTGACTGGTTGTCGCGGCCTAGCGTTCCGTCCCCGCCGAGGATCTCGTGCATTGCGTTGATTGTGTCCCAGCCCAACTCCGCGAATAGCTGGATCGCCGGTTGCTCGACCAGCTGGTCCTCGGTGTACTTGCCCGAAGGTGGAGGTGGCGTCACGCCGCGAACTCGGCAATCTCAATGTCGAGGTCTTCGGCGTCGATCTCGCCCGAAATGAGACGCGGGAGGAGTAGATCGCGCGCCTTAGCAAGCGCCTCGCTTGCCTCGCGGAGGCGCTGGTTTAGTGTGAACATGGGCTTCATGTAATCGTCAAAGGTGGCTAGTGTGTGCCCGTCCGGAACCATAAACGGGAGGCCATACGCCTGCGCACGACTGAGACCAGGGACAGCAGCGTGGGAGTCGAGGAAATCCAGGTTTTGAAGAGCAAAGTACACATAGGTCAACGGCAGCTTAGTGCGGACGAAATACGTAGTGTCTATCGGAAAGAATCTGGTGTCGGACCAATGCACTGCGCCCACGGTGCCCTTACGCCCGACAACGATTCCTGGTCCGTCAACGAGTGCAGTGTCGTGCAGGCCCACCACACCACCGGAGCCGAAAACGGGCACCAAGCCGGGTCTCCGATCGTCCGCCTTGAGGGCCTTCCCATATGCGAGCTCGACAACGTCATGGAGTTCCCTCCATTCCCATCCAGGTGGAATTGCGTCGAGATCAGAATCAGAGATAGAAGCATAGTCGCGTCCGGGATATCGGAACTCGACGAACCACTCACAGTAGATGCGCTTGGCCATCTCCTCCAGGAGGCTGATCCTGCGGGTGTTATTCTCGATACGGTTGTCATAGGCGGACAGGACCGACGCGATCTTGCGCTGGACTGCCATGGACGGCAGGGGGATCTGCATCTGCTTGATGTGCCTAGGTCCAAAATTGAGTTGCGCCGCTCCGATCGCGAAGCTATGCACCTGCGCTTGGAATAGAGGAGATCGCAAAAAAGCAAAGAGAAAGTCGTCATCGAGTATCTGCGGATCGTGGGCATGAAACCGGATCACACTTGTATTCATCATCAGTGGGAGCTGCTCTTGGCGAACTCTGCTGACCTTTCCGATGCTCCCAGAGCTAACGACAACGATGTCATCGGCCTCGACGGCAAAGTGTGCGTAGGTCTTGGTGAACTCGTCCATGGAGATGTAACGATTTGTGTTATTCACATTGAACTCGCCACTGGGTAGCACGTTAGTCCCGTTGATGACCTTCATTCCAGAATTAGTCCATTGCCAATTTCGGAGACCTGGACCCTCTTGGTAAAGTGCGACGTCTGGCAGCGGCACGAGCCGCCAGTCAGCACTAACGCGGCCGAAGGGCGTAGACGCAAAGCGATCAGTCACCGAGCAGCTCCGCGACGTTGGCTGTAATCCGCTCCTGGAGAATCGCAGCCTTCCCGTCGAGACTTTCTAGCTCTTTGCTTAGCTCCTCCAATCGAACTCGGAAATCCACACCATCATCTTCTGCGGCGGCTACGCCAACGTACCGACCAGGGTTGAGGCTCCAGCCTTGATCCTCGATTTCCTCGATCGTTGCGGCCCTGCATAGCCCGGGCACGTCGACGTAACGCCCGTCCGGGAACGACGCAACCGTTAGTTCAGCCGCGGCGTCGCTGGTATCGATGTCCTCGCCGCGGTATAGGCACGCAATATTGGACAAGAACTCGATCTCCTCCGGTGTCCAGTCGCGATGAGCACGATCGATCTGGCGGAAGATCTTCCGGGCGTCGAGGAAAAGCACCGTATCCTCGCGAGCCTTCCCACGCTTCCCACGATCCAAGAACCAGAGCGTGCAGGGCAGCGTCACCGTCAGGAAGAAGTTGGAACCGACCGAGACAATGATGTCGATCGCCTTATCTTCGATCAGCTGTCGGCGGATCTCCCGCTCCGAACCTGCTGCGTCGGCTGCAGAGTTCGCCATGATGAACCCTGCTCGGCCCTTCTCATTGAGAGACGAGTAGAAGATCTGGATCCACAGGTAGTTGGCGTTGTCTGGGCGTGGGATCCCGAACGGGAACCTCTCGTCCCCATCGAGCTTCGCCTTCTCCACCCGGTTCACGTTGAACGGCGGATTGGCCATCACGTAGTCGAACTGGCCTACAGAGTCAAACGGATCCTCGTAATAGGTGTTCGCCTGGCTTACCTGACCGCCTAGACCATGAACCGCCAGGTTCATCTTGCAGAGCTTGACCGTCTCATCCACACGCTCTTGGCCGTAAATCGACAGTCGATCCTTCGCGCCGCTGCGGTGCTGCTCGACAAATCGAGCGCTCTGAACAAACATCCCGCCCGAGCCACAAGCTGGGTCATAGATCTTTCCGGAGAATGGCTCGATGATCTCGACGATCAAGCGGACAATCGAGGTGGGCGTGAAGAACTCGCCACCCTTTTGGCCCTCGGTCATGGCGAATTTGCCGAGGAAGTACTCGTACACCTTCCCAAACCCATCGCCATCGATGTCTCCAAGGATGGAGTTGACATTGCGTAGCAACGTCACCAGGGTTGAGTTCTCCAAGGCCATGTAGGTACGAGGGAGAACTCCTCGAAGCTCCTCATTAGCGTCTTCAATGGCCGCCATCGCGTCATTGATGGCCTTGCCAACATTGTCGCCCTCCTTGAGCTCGACGAGCATCGAGAAGCGGGCGTTGTCGGGCAGAAAGAGGACGCCGCGAGCTTGGTAGTCGGCCTTCCCGATCTTGCGGCGGCCGGTCGACTTGCCAGCCAGATCTTCCTCCAGCGCCGTGAAACGGCTGTCGGCGTACTTGAGAAAGATGAGACCAAGGACCGGGACGGAGTATTCGGAGGCCTTGAGGTGGGAGTTGGCCCGCAGCTCGTCTGCCGTGTCCCAGAGGCGGTCTTGGATTTGGTGGATATCGACTTTAGGCTGGCCTTGCGGCATGTGGTTCCTCGGGTTCGGTGTGGAAGTCGGGTCTGGGCGGTCGATCCACCTCGCGGCCCGTCAGATGGTCGCGAGCGCGCCGATTCTATGTGGCAGCAACCTCGGCCGCGCGCTCGGCGAGCTTCCTGGCTATGACGCCTGCGAAAACCAGGTTCCAACCGACCTCTTCACTGCAGTTCGCTTCGTCTTGGTTGCGGATTCGACCTCCCCTCCTGCGTCCAAACTGCCCTCAATTTTTTGGAGATTTACACCACTGGGATCTGCCTAGGCCGAAGTTACCCCCCACCGCCAGCGCGAATTCCGCTTGATCACTGAGGTTCCCCGCCCGGGTAGCTGTCTCGTTCGTGTCTACGCGTGCTTGGGGATGCGCTCGAGCAGCTCCAGCGCCCGA
>Ga0307372_10014265_pt1 | contig 10193 bp, 13 predicted proteins | sample OX1MG_FD_202533 | JGI IMG/M metagenome (GOLD analysis project Ga0307372, IMG submission 202533) | Soil microbial communities from Risofladan, Vaasa, Finland - OX-1 | ecosystem: Environmental > Terrestrial > Soil > Coastal area > Acid sulfate soil | place: Finland: Risofladan, Vaasa | collected... | reverse complement strand
GTGCTGCGGCGGCGGGTCTGAACCCATCAAAGCCTGCTCGCCCACAACCATGTAGGCATGCATGATCTTTTTTCGCCATTCCGCGGGCATGTGCTCCGCAGATGGAGTTCCTTCGTGGGGAATCATGGCCACTATTTTGCCACCCAGGCACTGCTCATAAAACTTGAACGCTTCCTCGCATTGGCCGTTGAAAAGAAGATACGGATTCATTTGCATGGCTCGCTCCTTTCGCTTAGTTGGTGTTCAACAAATCCGTTCACGCAGAATGTTCTGCTCGCAGCCGCCTCAAAGGCCGACGTCGCGCGCGAGTCCGCGACGAATTGCGATCGCCACCAACGTTCGCGAAGCTGGGCAGAAATGGAACCGGGTCCCGCTCGCGCCATCGCCGCCGCACTTCCGCCAGAACCTCGTCGCGGTTCGCCGCCATTTTCTCCACGACGGCATTCGGCGCGCCGGTCGCTTCGTGTCGCGTCCCCCAAATCAGCAAATCCAAAACCACGGGCGCCAGGTCAATTCCCTTCTCCGTCAAGCGGTAATTCACTTTTCGTCTGTCGTTCTTCTCCGGCTCCGCCGTGATGATTCCCGCCGCGGCGAGCTTGCGCAGGCGGTCCGCCAAGATGTTCGTGGCGATTTTCTCGTCGGATTCCTGAAATTGCTTGAACGTGTGGAAAGCGCGCACCATCATGTCGCGAATGATCAGCAACGACCAGCGATCTCCCAGCGCCTCGAGCGAAATGCTCACCGGACAGGCGGAACGCTGCTTCGACTTGGCCTTTCCCTTCACGGCCCGCACGCTATCAAATGTCACTTGCATACTGCAAGTAGTATTTTACCCTACACGATTTTGCGGAAAAGAACGGATGTCGGTTTTGTTTCGGAAGTCGATGCGGAGAGACAAAAAAAACGCCCGTCCCAATATACCGGGACGGGCGCGATCTGCCGAGGAAAACTACAGGACTGTTACTTTTCGCCGATGTGGTAGACGATTCCGATGGAGATACGCTCGGAATTCTGCGTGGTACCGTTCGAACGCATGCCGATGTAATCGATTTGCGGCCGAACAGCCCACTTGCCACTACCGCCGATCCCAACGTCAACGCCGCCGCCGAAACTGAAGGCAAACGGGGTCGTTGATGCGGTAAGGCCTCCCGCCGAAGCGGAGAGATGCGAAGCGCCGAAGAGCGCCTGCGCAAATGGCACGAACTTCTCCGATTGCCGGAACGAAAACCGCGGACCGAACATGAATGTCTCGGTCGTCAAGCCCACGCCGCTTGGAGAACCGTGATACACGCCGAAGTCGCCGACGATGCCGAGCCAGTCATCGACGTTGAACCCGACCGATCCGCTAAAGCCATTCAGATTTGCGCCCGACGAACCATTTGACCCGTTCAGGTGTAGATAGGAATACCCACCCGCGAGGTCCGCAACGGGCGTGTTCTGCCCGTGTGTGGTCATCGCCAAGAGCGAAAAGGCGAGCGCTGCCCAAATGAGTCTCTTCATCTGTATCTCCTCTAGTATCAAGTATTTGAGTATTCTACGGCTGCCAACCCAATTCCTCTGCGAATACGGTCTTTGCGCAACCCGTTCCGCTCCTACAGGTGCCTCTGTAGCAAGATCTGCTCTGCAATCCAGCGTAGGGGAGGTGCCACTTTTCGTCAATTTCTCTTCGGAATCGGGGTTCCTTAAGAAGTAGCTGTACGGAAGTACGGGTAGCCGGAGGGCTGCGCCATGCATCGTTAGATGTATGATACCTTCCCTGGATTAGAGCAGGCGGGCGAAGGAGCGGAAAACGATGCGAGGATTCATTCTGGGGATTATCGTAACGATCGTGGTGATTGCCGCCGTGGGGCTTTTCGTCCTGGAGACTGGGCGCGTGAACATGCGCGCCGACGTGCCGCCATCATCGCTGGAAACGAGCGTTGCAGGGCACGCCATGGATGCCAGCGTCGCGCGGAATGCGCCGAGCATTGCGAATCCCGTACAGCCGACGGAGCAGAACCTTGTCGATGGCGCGGAAATTTACTCCTTTAAATGCGCGCAATGCCACGGCGATCCGGCGCATCCGAAGTCGCTCCTCGCCGAAACGCTGAATCCTCCACCGCCGCAATTCTTTGGCGACGACCGCCCGGACATGCCTGAAAATCATAATTACTACATCACGCTGCACGGTATACGGCTGACCGGAATGCCCGGCTGGAAAAACGCGCTGACGGACGAGCAAATCTGGAAGGTCGTCACCTTCCTGTCGCACCTGGACAATTTGCCGCCTAAGGCAAAATCCGTTTTCGGCCTGACCGGCGCCGCGCCCGCCGCCACACCGGCCGCCGCCCCCGCGAAACCCAAAAAATAGCTGCGCTGGTGAGCTGTACCTCACGCCTGCCCGCTGAAGCGGGTCCCGCCCGGCGATTCGTGCCGGGCTGAGTGAGGTTTTTCCGCATTTCAATCCGTAGCCATGCCGCCCCAAGATGCCGCCGCATTAGAGCTACAAATGCCACCATTCCTTCGTAGGACAAGAGCGCGGACAAAATCAGCGGCGCGGGCAGCGATTCGTGATAAGAAGGATTTTTCAGCGGCACGATAGTCGCGAGGCGCAATTTGATATCCTGCTCAGCTGCAGCAGCGTTACACGCGGTCACGAGTGACGGTTCGAGCCCCGAACCGCGGACAATCGTTTTTGCCCTTGCGATTCTCGCCGCCGCGACGCTCGTCGGCATATGGAAATTTGGAAATGCGTTGAGCCGCAAGAGAACGGAAGCGCTCACAACCGCCGCAATCGAGATCGGTTTTACATTCGGCGGCGAGGAGTGGCCCGACAGAGGCCGCGCGCCCCTGCTGAGCACGAAATTATTTGGTGAAGGGTACGACCATCAGATCAAGAACATCATGATCGGCAGCGGAGCGGGATCCAGAATCAGCCTCTTTGATTATTCATTCGTCGTGGGAACCGGCAAGAGCCAGCATACCTATGCGCAAACCGTCGCAGCTTTTTCGAAGGATGATGTTTACCTTCCCTATTTCGCCATGCGACCTGCGAATCTCCTGGATAAAGCGTGGGACACTCTTGCGCACAAGAATATCCACTTCGATGCGAATCCAGAATTCGCACGCCGTTACGTTCTGCAAGGCGCGCTGCCGGAAAAAGTACGGGACTTATTTACGCCCGGCCTGATTTCGTTCGCAGAAGGGCTTGACCCCCATGAGAAGTGGCACATCGAGGGTGCGGGCAACACGCTGGTCGTCTACCGTGCTGAGAAAAGTCGTTCCGGACCAGTTGCGAAATTTCCTCGATCAGACGTCGTCGATTGCCACAGGCTTTTTCAACTTCGCGCGCTCTTCCGCAACCACGATCGAAAGTTCAAAGTAGATTACCGGTGCGTTCGAGCTGCCCGCTTCACGCGCATACAATTCCCTTTGCCACTGGTCGCTGCGTTCTAGCGGGAGCGCGTTTACAACTTTACCTCGCTGATTTGGATAACCGGCTGGGTGTTGGTGTAATTCGGAATGTCAGCAAGGAGCGCTGGTGCATGGTCCTCGAAGGCTTTTTCGAACGCTTCAATCGAGTCGAACAAGAGATGCCCCATGGCTATATACGGAGCGGGCGAGCTCGGTGCCATGCCTCCAATGCCCTGCTCCACGGCCACTCCTTTTATTGCGGGACCGAGTAGCCGCCGAACCATCGGGATGTGAGTGTTGCAGTAGTACGTCATATCGAATGTGCAGCCTTCTTGGTTTGGGTATAGCACGCTGACTTTGATCATCCATTTCCTCCATGACTTCCGCGCGGGCGGCTCATAAAATACAAAATGGGGCCCAAGGCGATCAGCACCACGCCGACGGCGAGCGAACTCGTCGAGCCAATCGTTTCCGTGCGATTGCGGAGCACGGCGAGGACCATCAGCACAAGCGGCGGAAGCGAGAGCAGCACTGCGCCGACGGTACCTCCCGGGACGCGATACGGCCGCGGCAGCTCCGGCTCGCGAATGCGCAACGCAATCAGCGCGCCAAATTCCAGCAGAATGCTCAAGCCCGTCAGCAGCACGTCCATGATCACCAGATGTTCGAAATTCAGGAACAAGCACGCGGCCCAGCACAGCGCGCAAGCGGTGATCGCCACCCACGGCATGCCCGTCTTCGACGAAGTGCGCGCGAAAATGCGCGGCAGATAACCGTCCTGCGCCATCACCAGCGGCAGACGCGAAAACGAGAGCATCAGCGCGTTGAACGTCCCAATCGCGCCGATTGCGCCGCCAATCGCGATGGCAATCGACAGCCATTCGCCACCGAGCGTGCGCCCTATGTCCACCCAGCCTCCCGTAGACCACCCCGTCGCGCTGATCCCCGAACGCGCCACCGCGCCAATCGGCAGAATGTAACTCACAACGACGAGCAACACGCTGAAAAGCATCGCCAGCGGAAACGTTCGTTGCGGGCGGACCACTTCTTCCGCAATCGTCGAAGTGTTGTCCCATCCCATGTAATTCCACATGGCGATTAAAATTCCGCCGAGAATATCGAAGTGTGTTGACGGGTTGTGCGGCGATGCCGCGGCCGCAGCCGAACCCCATCGCGCCATCGCGAGCGCCGTCAAAATCACAAACGGGCCGAGCAGCAGCACGGACATCCAAATCGAGCCTTCGCCGACGGCCCGCGCGCCGCGCAAATTCCAAACCGTGCACACCACAATCAGCGCCAGCTCAATGGCGATTCCGCGATGCCCTGCCGTAATCGCCGGAGCGAAATGCCCTACGTAGTCCACGAACAGCGTGGGGTACAGCGCCATTTCGAAAACGCTGCCCGCCAGCGAGAGCCACACTTCCTGAAATCCCCAAAAGCGGCCCATCCCGCGCTGTACCCAAATGTAAAAGCCGCCCTCTTCGGGAATCGCGCTGGAAAGTTCGCTGACCATCAGCGCGGCGGGCGCGCTCCACAGCAGCGGCGTGATCAGCAGAATCGCGAGCGCGCCGCCATAGCCCGCCATCTGCACCACATCTTCCAGTCCGTACGGGCCGCCCGACACCATGAAATAAGTCGCGGCGACCAGCGGAAGCAAACTGATCTTGCTGCGCGCGCGGACCCGCGGCGCGTGTTGTCCGGCAATAGGCTCGGCGGCAGCGCTCATTCGTGTATGCGCATGAATTTCACAGCGCGCAGATTTATATCACCGCGCCGTGGGATTTTACATAAGGGTTTGGTCTTTGTAGTTCACGCGTGCCCGCCGAGGCGGGTCATGCCCGGCGTACAAATCCGCGCGATACAAACGCGGCCCTCGCTTCCCTGTAGCTCACGCCTGCCCGCTGAAGCGGGTCCCGCACGGCGGTTTATGCCGGGCTGACGTGAGGCTTTCCTTGTGCGCACAGGCCAAACTACAAAAACAAAAACGCAAAAACCTCAGGTCAGTCCCGATAAAAGCGTCGGGACCCCTCGCTTCGCTCAGGGCATGCCTGAGCTACAGCCCTCGCTGCTACAGCCCTCGCTGCTTGACTTGCTTTCACGGCGGCGCTAACGTAACGCTCGACTCCCAGCTCAACGCGCTAAAATCACATTTCGCCAAACGGAGGTGTATCCATGGCAGTGTTTATGGTGGATCGCAAGCTTCCCGGCATCACGATGGAGCAGTTGGCCGCGGCGCAGAAATCCGCAATCGAGACGAGCAAAGATTTTACGGCGAAGGGGAAACCCGTCCGCTACATTCGCAGCATGTTCCTTCCCGAAGAGGCGCGGTGCATGTGCATGTTCGAAGCGCAGACGCCGCAGGACGTCAAGGAAGTGAACGAGACGGCCAAGATTCCGTTTACGCGCATCGTGAAGGCGGAAGATTTGACGCCCTGATCGAAGGGCCATCGGGCGCATCGGCCGTAGTACGGAAGTTCTGTTGTCGAATGCGCGGCGCGCGCTTGCGCATGCGCGAATACCTCCACCGATTCCACGTAAAATTCACGAATGACTTGCCCGAAGTGCGGCGCGGCAAACGCGGAAGGCGTGCAGTTCTGCACGAACTGCCACGCCACGCTGCTTTTCAAATGTCCAAACTGCGCGCACATGCAAACGCATGGCGGCACGTGCGAAAGTTGCGGCGCGAATTTCGATCTTTTCTGGGCCAGCTATCTCGCGCTGAAGTCGAACGAAGAGCAGCAAGTTGAAATCGACAAGCTCAAGGCCGAAGCCGGTGCGTTCATGCAAATCCTGACACTGCCGCTGGCTGCGGGCGCTTCGCTCACGCGCTTCCTCTTCGGCCAAGCCGCGATGCAGTTCATCGGCCGCCTGTTCTCCCGCCTCACCTCGCGCTGATTCTAATCCCGGAAAGATCGCTCACGACGTGGCGGGTCTGTACAGTGCGACACTAACACCGCCTCCACCGCGCAAGTTCGCCGCGCAGAAATGAAAATAAGTGGCGCGCACGTCCTCGGATCACATTACGCCGCGCTGGCGCTTTTCTCCTCGCGAATTGCGGCGCGCATCATCGCGGTGATTTCCGGCGTGATCCGCCGTATGTTGTGCTCGAGTCGCGTGTGCTCCGCGGCTTGGCGCATGACTTCCTCTTCCGTGGCAGCGCTGACAACGTAGTTACATCCGGGAATGACGTCATTGCAATGAAGTGATTTGGCCATTGCTGCCTCCTTCCGGCTTGCGCCGATTCTCCTCATGGCCGGGCGGGACTTTCAAGACTCTGCGCGATTCTACGCCCCGCCATGCCCGCAACACAACGTGTCACTTCTCGTGAAGCAAGGCCAATCGTAAGCCCCGGATTCCTGAATTCACTTCTCCACGGCTAAATTGTTCGTCACGGAAAAAGTTCCGGGAACGCTCTTGGCACGCAAAGTCACCAAATTCTTGTCCGTCTCGCTGTCGACAACTCCTTCCAGCGTGACGTGGCCATTTTTCAGGATGATGCGGATCGGCTTGATCACCGGCAAGGCGTAGCGCTGCAGCGGCGCGTAGCCGTAAATCGAGCGGAACAGCCGGATGCGAAGGCGGTCGTCCATCGGCGACGGCGGAAGCACTTCGATCTGGTTGTCGACTTTTTCCACGCCCTCAACTCTCTTTACCACGGCCTCCGCGCTCGATTTCAACGATGGCCGCGTCACTTGCCCGCCCAGCGTCACGTTGTAGCCGTCCACTTTGTAGGTGAGGTTGTCGAACACGTCCAGGAACGGCAGCATGACCAGTCGATGGCGCACTTCCCTCTGTATGCGCTTCTCCGCTTCCGGCGATGGCCCTTGCTGAGCGATCGTTGACTTGGCAGCCGCCGAAAACGCCATGCCCACCAGGACAATAAGGCCCACGAAAAATTTCGCTTTCATAGGAGCTCTCCTTTGCTGTAGTTCACGGCTTGGCCTGGACCCGATTCAGAGGCGCCCGCGCTGGTTCCAAAATTCGCTATGCGCTACACCAACGTAGAATAATGCTGCGCCGCGCGGCGTCCAGTGTCAACAAGGGCTATCGGTCAAAAGGGCCGTCACGCGTCAGTGCCGTCCCGCAGCACGGGCAATTCTAGAAGTGTTCCTTCTCTTCCGCTTCGGCAAACGGCGTTTCAATATCCGTGGAGATGCGCGCCCACGCGCTGGTGCGCCAGTTGTCCACAATGTGCTTCGCGGGCACCCACGCGCCGACGGGCATCAGCAAACGTTCCGAGAGCGCCGCAACGTACGGCTCATACATGCGCCGCAAATCGCCAAGCCGCCGCTCGGATTCGTCGCGGTCCTCGGAGCAGCAGTCCGACAGTTTCGCCGAGATCAGAACTCCGTGCAATTTTTGCAACTCGGCGGGAGGCAATCGTTCCCCGTCAGTGCGCTTGGGCGGGCAATTCAGCACCTGGGACAAGTCCACGAGCGCGTGGCGCGAAATCGCGAACGTCAACTTCGCCTGCCAACGCAGCGCGCCCTGGCCATATGAAATCAGCAGCGCGGACGCATCCAGAATTGTGGTCAGCGCCGCCAGCCACGATTGATTGTTGTGCTGCGAACGGAAATAGCACAGCACGGGATACGACAGGTGACTTTCCATCAGCTCCGCCGCCCACGTTTCCCAGTCGTGAAAGTATTGCTCGAGCGCCGCGACGCTTTGCGGCTGCGTGTGGCGCCGCAGCAATTCGGCGGCTGTGGGCGGCGAGCCGGCGCGCGCGTCGAGCAGCGAGATATTCACTTCGCGCCGCGAAAACGCTCCGTACAGCACGGGCAAGTAGCTGATCACCACGGCGAGAAAACCGAAGCCGATTCCCGCTTCCATCACCGTGATCACGCGCGCCAGTTCCGTCCGCGGCGTCACGTCGCCCAAGCCCAACGTAAAAAATGTGGTGCCACTCAGATAAAAATCAGCGAGGAAGCCGCGATGCTCATTCGCACCCAGACTGATTGCCGAGCCGGCGCCGAAATGCAAAAGCGCGAAGGCGAAAATCAGCCCCACGGCCCACACGACGAACAACGCGAGCAGCGACAGCGGCCCGAAGTAACTCAAAAACGATTCGCGACGGCTGCCCCGGCGGAACGCCCGCGCCACGCGGCTCCATGGAATCCACGTATACCGGTAAAATAAACGCACGATGCGAAAACGCCGCGTGACGCGCCGCGGCAGAATGATCGTCTCGAACACGTCCCACAAAACCACCACGAGCACGGCCAGCCCGATTATCGTCGCCGCTAACGCCATCTTCCCCGCCCTTCACGCCCGAGCATCACTCAGCCCATGCCTGTGAATCCGCGTAGGACATTCTAGCCCGATTCGCGAAACTCGGCACCGCATCCTAGCACTACAACAACCACCGGTCGCGTTGCCACTGTTGTGAGTCTTCAGGCGCGGCTTCGCATCTAAAAGAACAATGTAAGAAAGGCGCCCCGCCTGGCGCTCTGGCTTGGCGCGTGTTCTCCGATGCAAATTCACCGCGCTGTCTTTGAACGCGCAAATCGGATAGCGCGCTGGCTGCTTTTGCGTATGATGGGCAAAGCGGAGGGCAAAATGGCGACGACCACCGGAACGTATCTACAATCGCAGCTCGAAGATCGCCGTAAAAGACTCGAAACCGCCATCGCATCGCCCGCGGCCAACGCTTCGCTTGCTGCGCTTCTCGGCGAAGTTGACGCCGCACTGGAGCGCATGCGCGACGGCTCTTTCGGAATCTGCGAGGAGTGCCACGAGCCGGTGGAGCAGGAACGCTTGCTCGCCGATCCGCTCGTGCGTTTATGCCTCGACCATCTCAGTGAACCGCAGCGCCGCGCGCTCGAACAAGACCTCGAACTCGCTTCCGGTGTGCAACGCGCGCTCCTGCCGCCGCGCAATTTCCGCGCTGACGGCTGGCAAATTCACTATTGCTACGAACCGGCTGGCATGGTGAGCGGCGATTATTGTGACGTGATTCCGGCCGACGGTCCCGGCGAAGCCTCCCGCGATGTTTTCCTCGCGCTCGGCGACGTTTCCGGAAAAGGCGTGGCCGCTTCGCTGCTGATGACGCAGCTTCACGGCATGTTTCGCAGCCTGGCGGGCAGCAACCTGTCTCTTGACCAGCTTCTTGGGCGCGTCAATCGGCTTTTTTGCGAAAGCACCACGGCGGGGCAATACGCGACCCTCGTCTGCCGGGCGCGCTTCTGCTTCCGGCGCGGTGGAACTTTGCAGCGCGGGCCATCTGCCTGTTTTTCTGCTGCAAAATGGCGCGATGCGCTCGCTCGAAGCCACTGGCATGCCGCTTGGAATGTTCTGCTCCGGAGATTATCCAGTAGAAAGCATTCGGCTCGGCGCCGGTGAGAGTCTCGTTTTTTACACCGACGGCCTGACGGAATCGCTCGACGGCGCGAACAACGAATATGGCCTCCACCACCTGGCGCAGTTTCTGAAGGGACGGCATGCGCTGGAGCCGGAATCTCTCACCGCGGCTTGCCTCGAGGAAATCAAAAAATTCTCCAACGGCGTCGCGCAACGGGACGACCGGACAATCTTAGTCCTCCGCCGCGCTTGAAAAACAAAATCAAATTGAACGTCGGCGACTCAGGCAATGCGCGCCAGCAATTGATGTCCGGATGATCCCGCCCGACATGCTGAGGCAGGGGTTCGCGGCGCGTAATTTGGGTGTTATCTGTAATTTGGGTGTTATCTGTCGTTAGCAAGTTAAAATGTCCGCTTTTTTGAGTACACGATATGTCCGGTTTGAGGTGGAGGGAGCGCCGCCGTCGTGACTGTGGAAAAGTGGGAATCCCGCGGTTTGG
>Ga0307372_10014264_pt1 | contig 10194 bp, 8 predicted proteins | sample OX1MG_FD_202533 | JGI IMG/M metagenome (GOLD analysis project Ga0307372, IMG submission 202533) | Soil microbial communities from Risofladan, Vaasa, Finland - OX-1 | ecosystem: Environmental > Terrestrial > Soil > Coastal area > Acid sulfate soil | place: Finland: Risofladan, Vaasa | collected... | reverse complement strand
AAAAGCACGGCCACTTCCGTCAAAGCCTGGCGACGTGCCGCGGGAGTTACATCATAGGTTTCTTTAATAGCACAGGGCCGATTGCCCTCGCTGGTATTAATACCCCGATAGACAGACCCGAACCCGCCCGAACTGAGCAACGACCCTACAATGTAGCGACCGCCGATGCATGTTCCCGGTACCAACGATACTATATCAACCATACATTTTTCCTGATAGATGAAAGAGTGAGAAGAATCAATTATTATGTTCTATATATTACCAAACATCACTAAGATACATATACGCACAAACCTATCTCATTTACAAGATGCGTCCCTACTGACACGCTGGCACCTTCGGACGCCCACCAGGGGCGTCCCTACTGACATAGACGCGTCTTGTCGAAAATGATAATAGTGTTGAAATGTATGCATTTCGTCTCGTGAAACTCCGACGCTTGCAATAACGCGGAGGTGTGATAAAATGACACCATAAGTAGCTGATCTTTGATGCATTCTGCTTTGAGGAACAGGGAATCGCGCGGTTCCCCACGCCTCTGGTGGGAGAGCGCAGGTAGAAGAGAGCGAGCAATTGGAACAGGAAGTTATGTTTGAAGCCGATAAACCAGCCGAGCCAGAACGCGAAGCCATCCAGGACTCAGACTTGAGTACCCTGGCACAAAGTGATAGTTTGCGCCTCTATCTCCGCGAAATTTCTCGCATCCCTCTACTCTCTGCAACCAGAGAATCCTCTCTCGCTGAACGAGCGGAAGCCGGAGATAAGACCGCGAGAAATCAACTGATCGAGGCCAATCTGAGACTGGTGGTCAGCATCGCCAAGAAGTACGTGGGCCAGGGACTTTCCCTGGAAGATTTGATCGGCGAGGGCAACATCGGGTTGATCCGCGCTGTGACCAAGTTTGACTATAGGAAGGGCTTCCGTTTCTCCACCTATGCTACGTGGTGGATAAAACAGGCCATCACGCGCGCTATCCTGGAGGGAACGCGCACCGTGCGCCTGCCGGTCTACATCATGGAAGAAGTTATGCGTGTCAAGCGCATGACGCGCCAGCTTTACCAGGAACTCGGACGCGAACCCACACCCGAAAATATCAGTGAGCGTCTGAATATGACATCAGAGCGTGTGAACGAACTGTTGATCTGGGCCGAAAAAGTCTTCTCGCTCGACGCGCCGCTCTCCGAGGAGGAGGAAAATACGCTCGGCGACATCATCGAAGATAATCGCGAGCGCGGGCCAGTCGAAATCACCGATCAACGCTTGCTGCGCGAAGAAATTCGCAAGGCGCTCAACCAGCTTACCACGCGCGAGCGGCAGGTGATCGAACTACGCTTTGGCCTGGTGGACGATCACGACCACACTCTTGAAGAAGTTGGCAAGAAGCTCAAAGTCACTCGCGAACGCGTGCGCCAGATCGAGGAGCGCGCCATTCGCAAGTTACGTCATCCACAGGCCAGCCGTATCCTCAAAGATTACCTTGATTGATGATGTATCTCGTAGGTACTCTGTTTCTCAACGGTGGACGCTGTGGATCGCGCCCCTGTCAGTAAATGGAGAGCCGGACTAATTTCAAGTAGGGAAGGAGGACAGCGCTCCCTGCCCGAAACCTCGCTATGGTTTGGGGTCCCTGCGCTGCGGATTGCATGAATGAACTGGCAGGTCAGAGCCTGGGCGGCTATTTGTTGGAAGAGGAGATAGGACGCGGCTCCATGGGGATGGTGTATCGCGGCAGGCAAATCGCGCTAAGTCGTGAAGTGGCCATAAAGGTCTTGCCGCGTACTCTTGCCAGAGATGCTTCCTACGTGGCGAGATTCATACGCGAAGCCCAGATCATTGGTGGATTAAATCATCCGAATATCGTGCAAATTTATGATGCCGGGCAACAGGGCGGCTTCCTCTATTTTGTGATGGAATTCGTGCAGGGGCCAACTATTGGCAGCCTGCTGCAAATTGATACCTCCATGCCCTCATACCTGGCCGCCGAATACGCCGCCCAGATCGCCGATGCACTTGACTCCGCCTACAAAGAGCGCAACGTCATCCACCGCGATATCAAACCCGAAAACCTCATGCTTGATCGTTGGGGCAAGATAAAGGTGATGGACTTTGGCCTCGCTCGCGCCACTGGCCACCAGCAAATAACCGTCGCCAAAACACTGGTCGGCAGCATTTACTACGCATCGCCCGAACAGGTATGGGGACAGAAGCTGGATAATCGCAGCGATATCTACGCGCTCGGCGTGGTGCTTTACGAGATGGTGACGGGGCAGCGTCCATTCACCGGTCGCACATTACCAGAATTGACACAGGCCATCGTTTCCGGGCCGCTGCGTCCTCCTACCACGCTGAATAGCGAGATATCTCCTGAACTGGAGCAAATCATCCTGACGGCGATGGCGCGCCAGCGCGATGATCGCTACGAAAACGCCTTGCTGATGGCACAAGACCTGCGTGACTTGCATCTGCAAGCGCCCGGCAATTCAGCCTACTCCCTGCCAGGCCCAGGCGGTCAGGGGCGCTCGCCTGGACAACGCGAAGGGATGGTAATTCGTCCACCAAAACGCCCACAGGCACAACGTCCGCGTTATATAGACTGGGAGGCGACACAACAACAGTCCCCCGGCGCACACAACGAGCAGGAACAGGCGTACCCATCCGACGAAAGCGAGCAGGAGCATAGTTTATTGAGCCAGGTCGTGGAACAGCTAGATGATGTCCCAACCCGGCCCCTCAATCCAGAACAAAGCGCCCAGGAGCAGGATACACAGACGCCAGAGACGCGCCGCACCCTGTGGAAACAACTGCAGCGAATTTTCAAATCAGAATAGGACGTCTCTTCAGTCGCGTCGTGAGGGAAACGGTTCTCCGTCCTTCCGGGTGATTTGTAGGGACGCGATTTATCGCGTCCGCCCACGCCGACACTCGCCCACGCGGACGCGATCAATCGCGTCCCTACACATGTGCGTCCTTTTTCACCCGCAATGATGCAGACCCGGGAAACTGAGCACTTGCGCATCCGGCGCATACGTACTATAGTATGCAAAGAGAAAATAGCTGTATTTTGGAGACTCCACCGGTTATGATTTCATCGCAAGTTTCGTTTGGCGTGGCTTTTATCGCGGGACTGGCCTCTTTTCTTTCGCCCTGTGTCTTACCGCTAGTCCCTATCTACCTGGCACAGCTTGTCGGGCAGAGCGTCTACCAGGCGGACGGCAGCAGTGTAGAGGTAGAAGGTCCGGCGCGCCTTAACACGTTTCTGCATGCCGTAGTATTTGTAGCAGGTTTCACGCTGGCGTTTGTCTCGCTGGGCGCGACAGCCAGCGCGCTGGGCGCTTTCCTGAAGATTCACCAGTTTCTGCTGCGCCAGGTAGGCGGCATCCTGCTCGTGTTCATAGGGTTACACTTGACAGGCATACTCAAGCTGCCGTTTCTCTACCGCCAGAAAAGTTTCCAGTATCGCCCCAATCGTCCAGGCTTCCCGGCATCTTTTCTGATCGGCGTGATCTTTGCCATAGGCTGGACGCCGTGTGTCGGCCTGATCCTGGGGCCTATACTCGTGCTGGCATCGAATGCAGGAACATTGCGTGAAGGGGTCCTGTTACTGCTTGTCTATTCGCTCGGCCTGGGTATCCCATTTCTGCTGCTGGGATTGGGGCTTGACCGTCTGAGCAAGGCGCTCAAGTGGTTAAAGCCACACGTAGGAAAAATTGAGATCGGAACAGGCATCGTCATGATCGCGCTGGGCATCATGATCTACTTCAATTTGCTGCTCACTCTCAACCGCTTCTTTAATCTGGGCATCAATGTATAGGAACGCGATAGGTTCCTCGATAGCAAGCTGGTTCATAAATACCCGCCACTGGCTATCAAAAGGTTCGCCCTATCGCGCCCCATTAACTTTCTTCTAAATCCGCCCTGATCTCCATCTCCAACTCTGGATCGAGTGTAACGATCCCGCCTGCAGGCGTCCGGGCCAGGTACAACACTGCCTCTCGCAGGTGCATAGGCGCGCGCTCGATGGTACAGCGTTCGTGAATCAACCGCTTCAGATGCAGATCAAAGTGAAAGCGACATTCGCAATGCGGGCAGTCCGACAGGTGTTGCTGTACAACTTCCACTTCCTCTATGCTAAGTTCCCGGTCGATATAAAGATGGAGACGAGCAACCGTTTCAAAACAGTCCATACATTCCATAAGCCTTCCAATTCTTCTAGTACTTTATGAGACTCATATTGCTTGCTGTCTCGCCATTACATGTTCTGTTCATTCTAACATAATTCGTAGGGCTTTCATTCCCAACTCAGGTGAGTTATACTGCATAGTACCGGGTGACAGCATAAGTCATCCAGTAATAGAGGAGTTTGCATGTTTGAGGAGTCGCTTTCGTCACAAAATACACCGGGTGACGATCATGTTACAGAGGATTTTGAGGCGGGCGTTATCGCCCAGTTAGATAGTCTCTACCGCACGGCCTTACGGCTGACACACAACCAGCAGGAGGCAGAAGACCTGGTTCAAGAAACAATGCTGAAAGCGTTTCGCTTTTCTAAATCGTACCAGCCAGGTACCAATTTACGAGCCTGGCTCTTCCGCATACTCAATACGTCTGCCATCAATCGCTTCCGCAAGCTGGCGACGCATCCAACTCCAGCAACTCTTCCCGATGGAGAAGAATTTTATCTCTATAACCGCATCCGCGACCTGAGCGGGCAGGAATTGACGACAGCGGCGGAAGACGAAGTTCTGAGTAAGTACCTGGACGAGGATGTGTATAAGGCGCTGAACGACCTGCCTATCAACTTTCGTATGCCGGTAATCCTGGCTGACATCGAGGGCCTGTCGTATAAAGAGATCGCGGAAGCGCTGCAGATTCCCATAGGCACTGTCATGAGCCGCATTTCGCGCGCCCGCCGGCAGCTACAGCAGTCGCTGTGGAACTACGCGAAAGAAAGAGGATACATTACGACACCAGCGCCTGGACGTTCTGATACAGCTTGAGGGAGAAAGCAAAGACGCTTCCTTCTCCATCTATTCCGCTGCTCTCCACCCAGATATGGCCCCCCATGGCCTCGACCAGTTGTTTGCTGATCGATAATCCCAATCCCGCGCCGCGTACAGGGCTGTTCATGTCACGCTCCAGGCGCACAAACCGTTCAAAAAGCCGCGACTGATCCGCCGGTGGAATGCCGAACCCATGATCGCGAATCCGTAATGTACTCATATCGTCATCGTGACTGGCCGAAACTTCAATAGTGGAACCAGCAGGCGAATACTTGATGGCATTCCCTAGCAGGTTAAGTATGATCTGCCTGAGGCGCAGTTCATCAGCCAGGACAATGATATCGTCAGCAATATCAAGCTGGATGTGACGGTTTTCACGCCTGGTCACGCCCTCCATGATTTCCAGCACGTGCGCCACCGAAACAGCCAGCGGCACCGGGCCGGGCCTGACCTCGTTGACATCGACATGCACGCGGCTAGAGTCCATGATGTTGCCAACCATTAAGACCAATTCGTCACAACCACGCTGCGCCTTGGCAATGAAATCTGCCCGCTCTTCGGTATTCAAACGCGCGTTATAGGTCTGTAATAACTCGATATAACCCTGCACGGCGGTCAGCGGTGTGCGCAATTCGTGGGAAGCCGTCATGATAAACTGGTCTTTCAGGCGATCCAGTTCTTTCTGCTGTTCATATGCTGCACGCAGAGCAATCGTAATTTGTGTATTCTCCATCACTGCGGCGCACTGGGCGGCAAACATCGACAGGACGCGTTCATCCTCTTCTAAGAAGAGATGCGGGCGCGGATAGGTCAGCGCCAGCATTCCATAGCGTTGATCTCCTTTCGTCAGCGGCAGCCAGGCAAAAGGAAATTTGAGCGTCTGGGGCAGACACTCCGGTATAGCGGTTAGATGTCCATTGTACGCGAGTAGGTTCGACCCCGACCCCACGTAGAACCAGGGTCGCCAATCCTCGTCCTGGAGCGCAGCCAGGCGCTCCTCTTCGACCAGAAACGGCCCCTCGCCGACATGCAAGATACGCTTGAGAACATTTTCTTTATCCGCAAAGAGCCATATCTCTGCTCCACCTCTGGTTGCGTCTGCAGCCACTTCAGCATATGCTTTAGCAACTTCCTCGATGCTCTGATAGGTTTTTTCCAGCGCGAAGCCTGCACTATATAATTCGTTGAGGGTCGCGGCGTGACGACGCGCCTGCTGGTAGAGCCGCGCCGTTTCCAGCACTGGCGCGAAACGAGATACGATAAGATCGATAACTTCGAAATCGGGACCCGCGTACTGCTGGCCGTCACTTCGCTTGCCCAACACCAACAGTCCAATCATCTTCCCCTGCGCGCGCACTGGCACCAATAGAGGATTATTCTCGACGGATTCAGAGGTAGACAGGTAACGAGCCAGGCCCGTTGGCAATTCTCCCGCGGATTTCGCGGCTTCGCTCAATAATAGCGGGCGTTTGGATAAAGCGACATTGGTAAACAAGGGCAGCCGGGACGTTAGCCAGTTCAAATTGTCGAAAGACGCTACCTGCTGTATGTCCTCGCTGGCTGATTGGCTGGCGGTAAAGAGTAGTTGCGCCAGGCGTTGGCGGGCAGCATCGTACTGCTCGTGAACATCAAACTCAGGAGATAAGCGATAATGTCCGCTTTCCTGGTCGAGCACAAACAGACACACTTCATCTATCTCGAAGGCCGCCACAATCGCCAGCGTGAGCAGCGTTGATGCTTCATCAATGTCAAACGTTTCACGCGCCAGCATCGTGGGTTTATCAACCAGGCGGCGATAATAGCGAATTTCATTGAAGAAGAGGCGTTCAGTCATTACATGTGCTATCCACCAGGTAAATGGAGCCAGCACAGCCATAGAGAGAGCAACTACCAGGACATGCAACGTCTGGTTATTCAATTTTATCAAGTTGGTGAGCGTCACCAGTATATAACTCAGGACCATCAGACCAACCAGACTCACTACCCAGGCGACAATGCGACGAATATGCATATCAAATACGAGAATCTGGTAGCGCAGGATGGAATAGCCAAGCGCGAGTGGCAAAAGCAAAGCCGGGAGCGTACTGATTCGAGCATCAACTACAAACTTCGATGATAAAAACAGGTGCGGGAATATCGTCAGCAGTAAAAATGGAGCAAAAGCCAGCAAAACTCCACCCATAAACAGGCGAAATTGCTGGCGTTCGCGCAATGCAGGTAATCCCCTGTAGGAGAAAATCATGGTGACGATGATGCCTGTCAGGACAAACAGAAAATAAAAATAACCGATAAAGATCAACAAACCGAGAGCAATATTTGGTCGTAGGTAGTGAAATGTGGTAGTTACAATCGTTACAATACTCAGTAAGATTAGAATGAACAGGTATTTTCTTAAAATACCATACTTCCTGGGATAAGCATTTTGGCCATCCTTTACGAAGGCCAGTGAGAGATAATCACGCGGAAAAAGCAGGAGCAAGATAGAAAAAAGTGAAAAAGTTAGCACGCTGCTGATACTTGAGATTATTGAAAGTAGCACATCATTATTATTTGAACCGATCTCGACGACAAAATCGACCATCATGGTAAATGTGCTACAGAAAAGGAGAAGCGCGATGCGCCGATCACGCGCAAAAAGCCAGATCAGGCTGCCAACAGTCAAAAGCATCAGCGCGATCAGGGATGATATACCGAATTGAAACCACTGCGAAGATAAGGATGAACTGTTTGCACCAGTCTGTGACACGAAACTCAGTCCACCTATATCTAACAGGAGGAAATAGACAACAATTGCCAGGAGTATAACTGAGAGACGCCCGGCACGGCTATGCATCCAGTTCAGGTATTTCATTCAGTTCCCTCCCATGCTTCCCACCACAAAGAGATCTACTACTCGAAGCCCAATAATAAACGCAGTTCTGGAGCAAGTGATCTGCGCGAGGATATTACTCGCAGACGCTCATGGGCGCGCTCGCGATAGAGCAGACTGATACCCCAGGTGGTCATAATTCCTTCGTTCAAAGCGAGCAGGTACCCCTGTTTTTCTTCATCGGATATTTCCCCTTGTTCCTGAAGAGGCTTTCGCGATTTGGCTGCGAGCACAATAGGCAAGGTTTTCTTGCCTCGAGCCAGGTCCGACTTCACGCTCCTCTCAGCAGGCAGGCCAGATGAAGCATTTTTCGATTGTATTAAATAATACAGGTCGTGCGAATCATTGTCAAGTTGATGGGCAATTCCCAGTAGTTCTCCCATTTCTGCTAATTCCATGCATTCAGCTTCACTGGCGTTTGCGCAGATGGCTCCAAACAGACAGGCCAGCCGTATAATAGACCCGGCTTTGGCAGCGGCAATTTCGATGCATTCCTCGCGTGTGAGATCGCTGGCCGCGCGTTGTTCGGCCAGCAAATCACGGTGCTGACCACCCGTAGCAACGAGGGTAGATTGCTGGAGTATATCCAGCAATCGCAGTATGTACTTAGTATCGATTCCCTGCTGCGCTGATGACAGGATAGCCTGCTGCGCCAGCGCTAAGAGTGTGGTCGAGATATTGAGCGCGCGCGCTCTACCAATTTCGCTGATGATGAGCGTCTGGTCCTCATCCTCAACATCATCGAGCAAATCCAGGGCGCAGACGAAACATTCGGTCGCGATTGCCACGCTCGCGGCAAACGTCGTATCAATGTCGGGGGAGATGTGTTGGGCAATCAACAGTGTGAGCAGTGGCCATGATCCCGCTGGACGACTTACATCAGAAGCGCTGTTGTCAGGAGGATCAAATAGGAGCTTGCCGCGTTCTTGAAAGGCGCGTTCAACGTCTGCCCGCAACATGGGGTGCAGGTTAGAGATAAGAAGATAAAGCCGCTCGCGCAGCAATTGCTGCCAAGCGGCAAATGGATTCACTGGTTTTTGAGCATCGTCACTCATCGCGGTGGTCTCAGCGCGCCAATGCCAGCGTAATTCCTGCTACAAAACTTAGCTTAAAAGTACCACCAGCTATCTGATTTGCCTGGCTCATCTAAAGTTAAATGTGGCGCCAATCGCGATACAACTCGGGCAACCCGCGGCGAAAAGCCTTCGCGCATTATTACACTATCGGGGTCACTTACCAGTTCTTTACGTAAAACCTCATCGGTAGAGACACGATGAACAAAATCCTGAATCACACGTTCTTCCATGTTGGGGAAAACCTTTCTCTGTCGGCTGCTGGGAAAAGATACATCTTTGATGTTGTTACTCGAGATAGAGTGCCTGCTCCATCCACCACTACAAAATCTGAAAAACAAGGGGGGAACTAAAAAGCTTGCAATACACGTCCTGCCATACTCTGCGCCTTTAGCATTAAGCTTATGCAACATAAGTATACATTATAGTTGACAATAATGCAAGAGATAAAAGCAAAGGCATTTCCTATTGCAAAGGGACTTAGCATAACAAAACAGATTGGTAGCGATTGATGGTTAATTAGGGCAAGTCGGTCAAAACGGGGGGGATGAGAGAAACAGAAACGGGAGATGGGTCGTTTGACCGACCCGTCTCCCGCACTGAGATACGATGCTAATCAGCAGTTATTCGCCGCCAGCCGCGCCTTCGGCGTGGACGGTTTCCCCCACACTGCGTTCGATGGCTTCCAGTTCGCTCTCCGACCCTTGAATGATTGGCCCTTTGAACCAGAAGCGCGCACTCACCAACCACCAGACGCTCACGATCACCAACAAGCCCAGCACCACTACCGGAGTATAGTTGAAGTTGAGCGCCGTCACCGGCGTCGCTGACGGCAGCATGAACAGGATGGCGATGAACACCACCCACACCACCGCGATGATGCCTATCGGCTTGCTCCACGCCCCCAGGTGCCACGGCCCCGGCTTGAAGTCTTTCGACACCAGCCGCAGCAAGATCGGCAGCCCGTAAGCAATATACAACCCGATGGTGGCGATCGAGGTCACGGCCACATACGTCGCGAAGTTGAACAGCGACGGAATGGCTAGAATAAAAGCACAGGACACCGACAGAATGATGGCATTGCGCGGGGTGCGTCCCCTGTCCAGGCTATGCCACACGTTGTGCAAGGGCACGGCTCCATCTCGCGAGAAGGCGTAGATCATGCGCGAGTTCGACGTGATCGACGACATGCCGCAGAATAACTGCGCAAACAAGATCAGCGCGAACAAGATCGTTCCCAGCACATAGCCCA
>Ga0307372_10014262_pt1 | contig 10195 bp, 11 predicted proteins | sample OX1MG_FD_202533 | JGI IMG/M metagenome (GOLD analysis project Ga0307372, IMG submission 202533) | Soil microbial communities from Risofladan, Vaasa, Finland - OX-1 | ecosystem: Environmental > Terrestrial > Soil > Coastal area > Acid sulfate soil | place: Finland: Risofladan, Vaasa | collected... | reverse complement strand
GACGCCGCCATGCTCGGGGTCCTGCTCGGCGACAAGAAACCCCAGCACGTCGCGGTAGAAGCGCTTGGATTGCTCCTCGTCGGCGACCCTGAGAAGGACATGGCCGATACCCGCCAGCTTGATCATTTGCGAATCTCCCGCTCCGGCACAGATCGAGCGCACATGTTAGCGCGCCGCCGCTTCCGGCGGTATAAGCTTGGCGGATGACCTACGAAACCTTTCGGGTCGAAGTGACCCGTGACGAGACGCGCGCCGACGTCGCGGTCGGCATCGAGATCACCGCGTACATCGACCGGGTGCCCGAAACCGACGCACCGACCCGCGGAATGCTGACGCGTGCCGCGCGCGGGGTGTGGAATAGCCGGCTGCAATTCACCGGCGATTTCGAGACATTGGCCGAGGCCTTGGCGGCGATCGCTGCCGCCTATCCGGCGGCTGAGCGCATCCGCTGCTATGAATATACCGTCGACGACGAATATCCGCGCGAGGTGGCGCCACTCGTCAGGTCGGGCGACAAATGGCGGCCCGGCGACGGCCCCGCTTGACGCACGCTCGGCGGAGCGGTGCTATAAGGGCGCGCACAAAACTCTGTCAGGGAGGGCTTCAGTATGGCGATCTACACCCACGTCACGGTCGGCACCAATGATCTGGCGAAGGCGCGTGCGTTCTACGACGCCGTGCTGGCGCCGCTCGGCTGCAAGCGCCTCAAGGATTTCGGCGACGGCGGCTCGTGCTGGGGGCAGACGAGCGAGGAGTTCATGGTCTTGAAGCCGGCCGACGGCAAGCCGGCAACCGTCGCCAACGGCGGCACGATCAGCTTTGAGGCGCCGAGCCGCGCCGCGGTCGCAGCCTTCCACCAGGCCGCGCTGGCGCTGGGCGGCAAGGACGAAGGCGCGGTCGGCCCGCGCAGCTTCTGGCCGCATGCCTATGCCGGCTATGTCCGCGACCTCGACGGCAACAAGCTCGCCGTCTACTGCCGCAAGCCGGAATAGCCCGGCGCGCTTCGGCTGAGGCTCATGTCTCAGCCGGTTCGAGCGCGGCGGGGTCGTGCGCGTAGAGCCAGCGCAGCGCGTCGGGCGAGCGGTCGCCGGCTTTCGCCCATTCGGCGTCGCGCGCCTGTTGCGCCGGGCCGTCCGGCATGTGGAAGCGGATCTTGTTGGCGCGCGACAGGGCCTGCACCCGGCTGACGCGCGGCAGGCGCAATTGCTCGTAACGCTTGAGCGCGGCGGCCGGGTCGGCGGCGCCCGCCCGCAGACAGGCGGCCAGCGCCGCGCCGTCCTCGATCGCCTGCGCCGCGCCCTGGCCCATGAACGGGTACATCGGGTGGCACGCATCGCCGAGCAATGTTGTGCGTCCGATCGACCAGCGCGGCAGCGGGTCGCGATCGAACAATGCCCAGATAAAGCAGGTGTCGGCCGCGGCGATGATCTTCTGAACCTGCGGGTGCCAGCCGGCAAAGGCGGCCGATGCGCGCTCGATCGTCGCCCGGTCGGTCCAGTCCTCGCGGTTCCAGCTGTCGTGCTCGGTCCAGCCGACGAAATTCAGCAGACGTCCGCGCGACACGAAATAATGCACGAAATGGCCGCCCGGGCCGACCCAGGACTGGCTGCCGAGTTCAAGGCCAAGTTCGGCGATGCGTTCGACGGGCACGAGGCCGCGATAGGCGACGCAGCCGGCAAAGGCGGGTTCCTCCTCGCCGAACAGCCGGGCGCCGGCGGTCGAGTGGATGCCGTCGGCGCCGACCAGCACATCGATCGAAACGCGCGCGCCATTTGCAAAGCTGGCCTCGACCGCGTCGCCCGCTTCGGCAAAGCCGACGAGCCGGTGGCCGAGGTGAAGATGCTCGACCGGGAACCCTGCGGCGATCACCGCCAGGAGGTCGCGGCGGTGGATCGTCATGTGCGGCGCGCCGTAGAGAATTTCGCATAGCGGGTTGAGCGGCGCCTTCTGCAAGGTGCGCCCGTCCTGCCAGCGCCGCTGGTGCGTGCCGAGCGGGCGGATGCCTTCGCGGTCGAGCCCGGCGCCGAGGCCGAGACGCTGCAAAATGCGTACCGCGTTGGGGCCCATGTTGATGCCGCCGCCGACCTCGGTCAGCTCGGGGGCCTGCTCGTAGACATCGACGGCAAACCCGGCCTGGCGCAGCGACAGGGCCGCGCTCAGTCCGCCGATGCCGGCGCCGATGACGGCGATGCGCAGCGGCGCCCCGGTCATCTGCCGCGCGCCGTCAGGCGGACCACGAAAACGGCGCGAAATGCCCGTTATTGCCGCGCCCGACGAGATCGAGGGCGAGGCCGAAGCCATGCAGGTGGGTCTCCTTGGCCTGCGCCAGGGCGAGGCGGCGGCTTGCCGGATGTCCGGTATTGTCGATGTAGTACGGGTCGCCGCTGCGGTTGCGCGACGCGACGCCCGCGATCTCGAACGATGCCAGGCCGCCGATCACGGCGCGGCGGGTCAGCCCCTCCATCGTGAATTCGATCGGCTGGAATTCGACGCCGCGGAAATCGCCGACCAGGTTTTTGCGGATGACCGCCGGGGTGCCGCCGGCCTCGCCGCTGGCAATGGCGCCGAGCGCCTCGCGCTGCGCCACATCGGCCGCCTCGTCGACGACGACGCCGAAAATCCAGTTGCCGTCGGCCATCACCTTGCCGGAGCGGATCACCAGCGCGAATTTGAGGTTGTCGAGCCGCATCGCACCCGAGATGCCCTCATCGACGCGGAACACCATCAGCGCCGTGCAGTGGTCGTAGGTGCCGGGCCCCTGCGGGTTGGTGTAGATGCAGGGACACAGATAATCGCAGTTGCAGCTTTCCATGTACTCGCCGCGCAGCGACCAATTCTGTTCCGGCATGACCGTTTCCTCCCTGACCCGCGGATTGCCCGCCAAGGCTAGTGATACAAAGCGGGCGGCGCAATCATCCGCGCGCCAGCGCCGCCGCGATGCCAGAAGCGGCGGCGGCGATGCGGCCGATCGCGGCGAGATCGACGGCGCCCGGCCAGCGGTCCTGCGGCAGATGGAACAGCCGGTTGCTGCCGACCAGCGTCAGGTAGCGCCCGCCTTTCCGGTGAATGTCGCGGGTCTCGCCGCTCGGCACCGCGCTCTTCGGCGCCGTCGCATAGGGCTGGCCGGCGCGTCCCAGTTCGGCCGCCGCCAGATCGCGCAGCTGATCGCTCGCCGACATCACCGTGAGGCTGCCGCCGGCGGCGCCGAGATTGGCGCCCCAATGCAGCCACGTCGCGGTTTCCTCCCAGCCGGGACGGCGGGCGACGAAATCGTCGAGCCCCAGATGGCCGAGTTCGTGGCCGCTGTTGGCGGTCAGCACGACCGGCCGCGACAGCGGCGCGGCGACCAGCGCGCGCAGACATTCCAGCCAGCAGACGAGGCCGCCGCCGCGTTCGGCGGTCGATTGCCACCACGAGCTGCGCGGCGTCATGACGACGAGCGGCGCGATGTCGGGCGCGCCGTCGGCCAGCCGCACCACGACATTGCGGGCCGCCGCCGGCGCGCGCCGGCTGTGCGCGATCAGCCGGCAAGCGGCCCCCTGCCCCTTCGCGGCCAGCACCCTGGCAGCCGCCTCGCTCGCGACATGGATCGCGGGCGCCCCGTAGGGCACACGAAAATTCTCGGCGTTGAGCAAGGCCATGCCGGGGCTCTCGCCGGCGCACAGGATCACCAGGCCGCGATGCCCGCCGGCTCGGCGCAGTTGCTCGTATTCGCCGCTATAGACGGCGCGCGGCGACAATTCGGCGACGGCGATCTCGGCTCCGAGCCGGCCGGCGACGCCGGCCCTGTCGGTCGACGGCGCGTCGAAGGCGGGGATTGCAGCGATCTCCTCGTCGCCGATCGCCAACGAGGCCGCCACCGGGTCGAACCGGTCGAGCGTGAATTGCTCGATCGCCGGATGGATCGCCCCTGGGGCGCCGAGCGATGCTGCCTCGGCCGCCAGCCAGGCCGCGCCGGCATGGTCGCCCGGCGTCGCGGTGCGGTGGATCCCCTGCCCGTCCCAGGCGGCGAGCCAGCCCGCCGCGCGCTTCTCACGGTCATCAAAGAATGCGGTTGCGTCGCCGGTCATCGGGCGCAGCATAGCGACACTGGCGATGTGTATGGAGGATGAAATGACGGATGTCCTGAAGCGCAGCTATGTCAAGCGCGAGGCGGCGCAGGCGCGCGCCTATTCGCAGGCCGTCGTCACCGAAGGCGGCCGCACAATATGGCTCGCCGGCCAGGTGGCGCTCGAGGATGCCGCCGGTCGCTCGCTGGCCGCCGATTTCGACGGCCAGGTGCGCGAGGTGTTCGCCCGGCTCGGACGCACGCTGGAGGAAGCCGGTGCGCGTCTCGCCGACATGGTAACGATGACCGTCTTCATCACCGACGCGCGGCTCGGCGACCGCTTCACGCAATTGCGCCGCGAGATCTTCGGCGACAATTTCCCGGCGAGCGCGCTGATCACGGTGGCCGGCCTCGCCCGCCCGGAACTGCTGGTCGAGGTGCAGGGCATCGCGGTCGCCGGCTGACGGTCCATACCGTGCTCGCTATCGCAGGAAATCGACCAGCAGACGGCTGACCGCGGCCGCCTGCTCCTGCTGCACCCAATGGCCGGCGCCGTCGAGCAGGTGCACCCCGACCATGCCGGGGCACGCGACCTGCTGCATGCGCTCGATGGCACCCGGCCGCTGATAGACGCCCCAGTCGCTTTTGCCCGAAATAAAGATCGACGGCACGTCGATCGTGCGGCCGGAAAACAGCTGCAATTCGGCTTCGAAGGCGCCGCCGCTGCGCGAGCGGTACCAATTGAGGCCGCCCTGAAAGCCGTTGCGCCGGTACTCCTCGGCATAGACGGCAAGCTCGCTGTCGGGCAGCCATTGGCAGGCGGCGATCTCGGCGGCCGACGGCATCTCCTTTGCGACGCCCGCCGGCATGTCGTCGGCGAGGTCCATGATGTAGTAGGTTGGCATTTTCGCCAGCTCGGCCGCGCTCCACGATGCGAGGCGGTGCGGCCGGTTGGCCTTCCAGTCGGCGCTCTTGTGGTGGAAATAGGCGCGCAGAAAATCGTGGACGCCCTCTTTGCAATGCCACATCTGGGCGTTGGCCGGGCGCGTCGAATAATACCACTGATAATGCTTGCGCGGCCGCGGCAGCGCCGCCAGCGCCTCGTGGATCGTCGGGCTGGCCGGCACCGCGGGAGGCTTGCCGTCGGTGTCGAACGGCAGGTCCGGCGGCCCGGCAAAGGGCGCGCTCATCAAGGCCAGCGAGCGGAACATATCGGGCCGCACCAGGGCGCACCACGCGGCGACCGAGGCGCCGAAATCGTGCCCCACCACCGCCGCGACCGAGCGAGCGCCGAGCGCTGCGACGAGGCCCACCGCATCGCGCACCGCATTGAGCAGCCGGAACGGCCGCAGATCCGCGTCGTAATCGGCGCTCCACCCGGTCGTGCGGCCATAGCCGCGCTGGTCCGGCGCGACGACGTGATACCCCGCTTCGGCCAGCGCCGGCATCACCTTGCGCCAGGAATAGGCGATCTCCGGGAAGCCGTGCAGCAGCAGCACCAGCGGCCGGCCGGCCGGCGCGAACCCGGCCTCCAGCACATGCATGTCGAGGCCGTTAATGTCGCGCACGAAGCGGGCGCGGATGCCGGGCGGCAGGACGGCGGAGTCGAGCGGTTGCATTCTGGTCCTCCCGTTTTATCGTCATTCCGGCCGGATTAAGCGAAGTGCGGAACAGGATACCGCAGGGCGGCAAGATTTGCTCTACATTGACCGGGTGGACGGAAGGGCCAAGGAGAGTGCGATGCTGACGATCGAACCGACCGGAGCGGTGCTCGGCGCGACGGTGCACGGGGCCGATTTGGCGCAACCCTTGGCCGAGCGCGATTTCGGGCACATTCTGGCGGCGCTCGGCCAGCACGGCGTGTTGCGCTTTCCCGACCAGCACCTCGACCTCGGCGACCTCAAGCGCTTTTCCGAGCGGTTCGGCGAGATCCAGGGCAGCCCGCTGCGCGACCGCGACACCAGCCGCGAATACCCCGAGATCGACATCCTGTCGAACCTCAAGGAGGACGGCAAATACCTCGGCAGCCCCGATGCCGGCCAGGATTGGCACACCGACATGACCTACCGCGAGGTGCCGGGGTTTGTGAACGTGCTCTATGGCATCCGCATCCCGCATCGCGACGGCAAGGCGCTCGGCGGCACCGAATTCTCCAGCATGCATGCCGCCTATGACGCGTTGCCGGGCGAGATCAAGACCCGCCTCGCCGGGATGACCGCAACCCACGATTTCGAGAAGTTCTGGGAGCATATGCGCCACAACCATGCCAGCGAGCGGCCGGCGATGACCGACGAGCAGCGCCGGCGCCGACCGCCGGTCGTGCATCCGGTGTTCCTGACCCATCCGATCACCGGCCGCCAGGTGCTCTACTGCAACCCCGGCTACGCGGTGCGCATCAATGAATTACCCGAGCGCGACAGCGACGACATGCTCGAATACCTCTTTGCGCATCAGCTGCAGATGACGTTCCGCTACACCAATGTGTGGACCGAGAACGATCTGCTGCTGTGGGACCATCTCGGCACGATCCACCGCGCCATCGCCGACTACCGCCCCGACGAGATCCGCCTCATCCGCCGCTGCCAGGTCATGGCGACGCGCGTCTTCGATCCCGATTTCGTGCGCCCGGCGCGCGCCTTTGCCGCGACCGGGGCGGCCTAGACGGCGGGACGCGAAACCATGAAATTCGGCGTCTTTGTAAGCCCGCAGCAGCCGCGTTCGGATGATCCGGTGGCGCGCTTTTGCGAGGCCGTCGAGCAGGCGCGGCTGGCGCACGCGGCCGGCTTTGACGCGCTGGCGGCCGGCCATCACTATCTCTCGCCGCCCTACCAGTCGCTGCAGAGCCTGCCGCTGCTGGCCCGCCTCGCCGGCGAGGTGCCGGGGATGGATCTCTGCCTGTCGGTGCTGCTCCTGGCCTTGCTCAACCCGGTGCAGACCGCCGAGGAGGTCGCCAGCCTCGACATCATGTCGCAAGGCCATGTCGTGTTCGGCATCGGGCTCGGCTACCGCGAGGTCGAATACGAGGCCTTCGGCGTGACGCTGCGCGACCGGGTACCGCGCATGCTGGAGGCGCTGGCGCTGATCAAGCGCTTGTGGACCGAGGAGGCGGTCACCTTTGAAGGCCGCTTTTTCCGGGTGCATGACGCGACCTGCACGATCCGGCCAGTGCAGCAGCCGTATCCGCCGATCTGGATCGCCGCCAATGCCGACCCGGCGGTGGTGCGCACGGCGCGGCTCGGCCATCCCTGGTTCGTCAACCCGCATGCCGCCTTGCCGACGATCGAGCGCCAATGGCAGCGCTACAAGCAGGCGCTCGCCGAAGCGGGCCAGGCGATGCCGGCGGCGCGGCCGATCGCGCTGGAACTGCATGTCGCGCCGACCCACGAGGCGGCGGTCGAGACGGCGCGGCCGTTTCTCGCCGGCAAATACAACGCCTATGCCGAATGGGGCCAGGACAAGGTGCTGCCGGGCGAAGAAAGTTTCCGCGTCGCGTTCGACGCGCTGGCCCGCGACCGCTTCATCCTCGGCACGCCCGAGGAGGCGATCGAGCAGATCGAGGAGCGGGTGCGCCGGCTCGACTCGAACTATGTGATCTTCCGCCTCGCGTGGCCCGGCATGGAATCGGCCAAGATCCTGCGCGTCATCGAGCTGATGGGGCAGCAGGTCCTGCCCCATTTTCACGCGAAATACGGCCGCGGCTGAGGCTCGCCGCGGCCGACCTGCCCCTAAGCAAGCTTTCGTTGTTCACTCCCTCTCCGCCCCCGGGGGCGGAGAGGGTCGGGGTGAGGTGGGGGATGCCAGAGCGCTTGCCGACACCCACCTCACCCTCCCACGCCGGCGGCGTGGGTCCCTCCCTCTCCCCCCTGAAGGGCGGAGAGGGGAAATGTGGATCGCGCTAAGCAATTCTGCTTAGATGCAGTAGGTGCGCAGCGGCGGGAAGCCGTTGAACCCGACCGAGGCGTAGCTCGCCGTGTAGGCGCCGGTCGACAGGATCTCGACCTTGTCGCCGACTTCCAGATCGAGCGGCAGCCGGTATTCGGTGCGCTCATAGAGGATGTCGGCGCTGTCGCAGGTCGGCCCGGCGATGATCACCGGCCCCGGCGGGCCGCTGCGCCCGGGCGCCTCGATGCGGTAGCGGATGCTTTCATCCATCGTCTCGGCGAGGCCGTTGAACTTGCCGACATCGAGATAGACCCAGCGCTTGTCGCCGCCGTCGCCCTTGTCGGAGATCAGCACGACTTCGCTCTGGATGAGGCCGGCATCGCCGACCAGCGAGCGCCCCGGCTCGACGATGATTTCCGGCAGGTGGTTGCCGAAATGCCGCGTCAGCGCGTCGGTGACGGCCTGCGCATACTGTTCGAGCGAGGCGATCTCGCCACGGTAATGCGCCGGGAAACCGCCGCCGATATTGACCATGCGCAGCTGGATATCGGTCTCAGCCAGCAGCGTGAACATCTGCGCCACCGCGCCGATCGCGCGGTCCCACTGGCCGAGATCGGTCTGCTGCGAGCCGACATGAAACGACACGCCATAGGGGTCGAGCCCGAGCTGGCGGGCCTTGCCGAGCAGCCTGACGGCGAGCTGCGGCGTGCAGCCGAATTTGCGCGACAGCGGCCAGTCCGCCCCCTCGCACGACACCAGGATGCGGCAGAAGACGCGCGCCCCGGGGGCGCAGCGCGCCAGCTTGTCGAGTTCGGCTTCGCTGTCGAAGGCAAAGAGCCGCACCCCGGCGCCATAGGCGAAGGCGATGTCCCTCTCCTTCTTGATCGTGTTGCCGAACGACAGCCGGTCGGCGGAGGCGCCGTTGCCGAGGCACAGCGCGATCTCGGCCGGGCTCGCGACGTCGAAATTCGAGCCCTTGCGCGCCAGCATCGCGACAATCTCGGGCGCCGGGTTGGCCTTGACGGCGTAATAGATGCTGGCGATCGACAGATAGCGGCACAACAGATCGTACGTCTCGGCGATCACGTCGAGATCGACGACGAGGCACGGGGTCTCGGGCGAGTGTTCGGACAGGAAACGCGCAATCTTGTGGTTCATGGCCCGGGCTACCTTCCGGAAAGCGGCTGAGCGCCCTCTGCCGTGCGGCGGCAGAGGAAAACCCTCGAGCAGGCGAGGGAGATCCGGCCGGCGATTGCGTGCGCCGGACCGGCGGGAAGCACCTGGGGCGCGGCCAGAAGACCGCGCCGCGGCGCTCGTCAGCTCAAACTGCTTGGATCGGAAACCCGGCCGCCCCGGCCGCGCTGGCGGGTGCCGCGCAGGACCGCGTCAGGGCAGGGCGCGGTGGCCCTGATCGGGATTGCAACCATATCGACCTCCCTCTCGGGACCGGCCCCACCGGAAGGGGCGTGGCCGGACTGCCAAAAAGGACGCGTTACGTCGTTGCATAACCACCATGGGCCATAGGCACGTGCGAGTGCGTCAACGAGGCGCTTAAATACGCATATCGCGCTGGATTGCAAGGGGAGAAGTGGTTACTGGCGCCGGGCGACGCGGCGGGCCGCCTGTCACGGCCCGCGCGGCGATGCGCCCTGCCCTACCGCGCCATGCGGAGCGGGATGGTGCGCAGCCGCCGGCCGCTCGCCAGATCGAGGATCACGATCTGGCGGTTGCCGTCCGGCAGCACGATTTCGACGGCGAGTCGATCGGCCCCGACGCCCATATTCTCGATATGCGCGCCGGCCGGCAGTTCGAGCGGGCCGGCAATGGCCGGCCCTGATGGCGTCGCCGCGGACCGCGGGTGCGACATACGGCCGGCAACGGCGATAAAGAGGGCGGCAAACCCGGCGAGGATGATCACCCCCATGACGACGACGAGGATCTTCAGCGCGCGCATCGGCTCAGCCTCGCCGCGCCTTGGCGTCCGCGATCGCCATGCCGGCTGACCCGTTGCCCGCGGTCGCACTCGCCGCTCGCCGCCGCGAGATCACGATTGCCGCGAGCGATGCCGGCATTCGCCTCGACCGCGCCCTGCAGCGCCAGTTGCCGGAATTGTCGCGCACCCGCCTCAAGCAGCTGATCCTGGCCGGGCAGGTCGCCAGCGCCGGCCGGGTGCTGCGCGACCCCGCGGCGAAGGCCAGCGCCGCCGCCCCGGTCGTCGTCCTGCTGCCCGACCCGGACGAGCCGCTCCCGGCCGGACAGGCGATG
>Ga0307372_10014261_pt1 | contig 10195 bp, 9 predicted proteins | sample OX1MG_FD_202533 | JGI IMG/M metagenome (GOLD analysis project Ga0307372, IMG submission 202533) | Soil microbial communities from Risofladan, Vaasa, Finland - OX-1 | ecosystem: Environmental > Terrestrial > Soil > Coastal area > Acid sulfate soil | place: Finland: Risofladan, Vaasa | collected... | reverse complement strand
AGTTGAACCACACGCGTCGGCATAGCAAAACCGTTGACGGCAACTGTATCAGGTGAGGCGCAGACGGGAAAGATCGCCGCCGTAATCACGGGCGGCCGCCATTGCTCCGGCCAAGACGCCACAGGACGCGGCGGAAAAGCCCGAGGATGCGGCGGAGGTCTTGGGGCGAGAGGCTGAGGCCGCGCAGGAGCACGCGAACATCGTGGCGGTTGGCCGCCTGCATGGAGCGCGGGGAATAGTGCGCGGCGGCCATAGTTTGCTCAACCAGATCGGCGAGGCGATCGAGCTCGGCCGAGGTAACGGAGGGGTGCAGCGGTTCCCGGGTCTCGGAAGCCGGGGAGCCCGCCGTTTCCATGGGGCGGGCGAGCTCGTACAGGCAAACCGCGACTGCCTGGCCCAGATTCATCGAGGGCTGTCGCGGGTCGGTGGGAATCTCTACCAGGACGTGGCAGAAGGCGAGGTCCTGGCGCGTGAGGCCGTGCTTTTCCGGGCCGAAGACGAGGGCCACGCGCCGCGCGGGATGGATGCAGCCGGCGGCGCTTGCAGGGCCGCCGCCATCGAGCTGGCGGAGGAGGAGCGGAGCGAGCGCGGGTAGCGGCACTACCGGCTGCTCGGGCCTGCGATGGGTGAGGGTGCCGGTGCCGGCGACAAAGGTGCAATCGCGGAGGGCTTCGCCGAGGGTGGCGCATTCACGGGCGGTGGCCAGGAGTTCCGGCGCGCCCACCGCGGATTTGGCTTCGCGCCAGTGAGGCGCGTAGGCCGCGGCGACGGTGAGATGGGAGAAGCCGAAGTTTGCCATGGCGCGCGCCACAGCGCCGATGTTAAGCGGATTGCGCGGCGAGACGAGGACGATTTCGACGCGGTCGCGTTGGGCGGGAGAGAGCAAGGAAGAATTTTAGACGGGCACGCGGCCAAGCGACTATTTCGCAGGCGGTTTCGGAGCCGGCGCGGGCGGAATTGCGGCAGCGTTCGCCGTGTCGGTTTGCGGCAGCGCAACCTGCAACGTGCCGGCTTTGCCCGAGAGCCAGTCGTAGACCCCGGTCGACAGCACGAACTCCTTGCCCTGGGGCACATCGATCTCCAGATGTGCGGGCACGCCGGAACGCTGGATGGCAGCGTAGATTTCCGGCTTGAGACTCATGGCCATGGCGCCTCCGATCCAGTTGAGCGCAGTTCCATCGGGCGCGTAGGCGAGCAGCTCGACCTGAATTTTGGCGGTGTGCGTGTTTTGCGGGCCGGGGTTGAGACGAAGGTCCGTCCAGCGGATCATGAAATCGATACTGTAGCGGGTGACTGGGCCAGTGAGCTTGGCGTTGCCGCCGATCTGCGCGGCGTTGGGCGCAGGCTGTTTGGCGGCGGCAACTGCGCGGAGGCCGTAGAGGATCTCGGTGGAATCGGGCATTCCGAGCCGCATAGCGGCGTGAAGCGGATCGGAATCAACGGGCGTAATCGGATCCGCCATGCTGTCCGCGTTATAACCCCGCCTGTAGAAGAGCTTGCATTTACAAACGGCAAGTTTGACCTCGATATGCCGGTAGGTTCCGTCTAACTTGTTGTTGGTGGGGTTGTAAATCAGAGTGTAATAATGAGAGCCGTCGCGAATGGCCCTCGCTATCGCCCCGTTCAGGTCGTTTGTGTTGTAGAACGCTTTGCCGCCGGTGTCCGAGGCGAGTTGCTCCATCGAGTAAATTTTGTCGGCTCGCTGTGCGGCCTCGTTTGCGAAATCGCTCATTACCGCGTTTCCCATTGGAATTCGCGATTCCGATCCTATGGGATTTGCGCCCTGCGGACCCATTCCCTGTGAGGCCTGCCCTGAGGCCGGGGACGGGCGCCTCGACATTCCGGGCAGTGGATTGTTGGCCTGCGCGAGCTTGTCGTTCATAACGCCCTCCGCCTGGAGCGGGTAGATGGCGACCCTGGCGCGGGTCAGCGCGTCGGCGGTTCTCTTGGCATGGCTCGCGATGTCCGGCATATTTTCCAGGTCCTGCCGCTGGCCGAAGGTCGGGAAAACTGTGACCGGAAACTCGTCCGAAATCCAGATGAGATTCTTGCGCCCCGGCACCGCGGCAAGGTAGCGGGCCATATCGTCCAGCGCTTCCAGGGTCATTCGCATTCGAATCGGTAGATTGCCTTTGAGGAGCTCGTTTGCATTGCCCGGGTAGGTCCATTTGGCGGCCCTGGAGGCAGAACCATCCGGCTGTACCTCGGTTGGTTTGCTTCGCCCTTTTTCTTGTTCCGGGTCGGCGGCACTCAGCGGCCGGGCACCGACCGTTCCAAACACACCGAGTAGTTTTGCCGGGTCGCTTGTAAATCCCTGCACCAGGTCGAGATTCCACCCGATCGAAAAAATGGCAACCTCCGTTCCGGGCGTCATCGCCTTCAGGAAGGCCATCGCCTCTTCTCGCGCGTACATCTGGTCCTGGACGGCGGTGTTCAGGCTGTCGAGCAGGAGGACATTGACGGCTCCGATCTCCGCAATCTGAGGTACGTTGGTGTAGACATTCGGCGGCATCGGCGGCAACGGTTTCAACGCGCCCGGCGGAAGAGTCTGGCTGCCGTGCTCCTCAAAGAAGCGGATCTTCTGCGGCTTGCCGTCCTCCAACACAGAAAACGCGTTCGCCCTCACATGGGGAGGGGTATTTCCCTTGCCGGGACCGACAACTACGTCGACAACCACCTCCTGGGTGCGGGTCCGGTAGACCGGCTGGCCTTCGGCTTTTGGCCTGGCATGTTGCGGATGCGCCGGCGGGCAAATAGCTAAGACCAGAGCGGCGAATGCCGCCCAAAGGGGCGCACCCATCTCCTCGAATCTCTTCATTTGTATACCCGGGGCTTGCCAGCTATCACCAAGTGTATCAGCGGCCTGCGTCATTGGGCTTCCGCCGGCGGCCGACATCCGTCATGCGCTTAATCGGCGTCTCCAGGACGACTGCTAAGGAGTCCCTTCCGGGGCAGCGGAGTGAGACGGGCGAAGAACTTTGCCGGAGGAACGCCTCGCCGGAAGAATTTATCGAGGGAGTTTGGAAGCGCTTCCGATATGCACATGTTGTACTCTTCATCGCAGGAAGAATTTGCTGTGTCGGCATTCGATTGGCAGTTTTGAATCTCAAATTGTTGCTGGGCAGTGATTTCTTGAACGCATGTCTCGTAATAATAGGTTCCCGCCCACGGCGCGCATACCAGGTCCGGGTTCACTTATTCCTCCACATTCTGGATGCAAGCATTCTCCTGCGTTATGACGTTCGCCTGGCATTTTTGCAGACCGGTGAGGCAGGTTGACTGCCCCATTGCAGGGGCCGCGCTCCATCCGATCATCATTGAAGCAACGAGCGGCATAAGGACTCTGATAACGATCGAAGACCTGTCCAATGTCATGTTTCATTCTCCTCTGCCTTGGGCGGTTATTGAGACTCTGTCCGCACGATCCGTCGGAAGCTCACTGGCATCGAGGGTGTCAATAGCATCTTTACGATAAGCAGCTATGAGCATGATCGACAACATGACGAAAGTCGCTGGCCTTTGGTAAGAGGCCGTATGCGACAACAGCCGGTGCGAGTGAGCTGTTAGACTTCATGCAACCGTCTTCTCCCGAGAGGTTATGAACCAGAGCATCAAAGCAGAAATTGAGGCGATGTGCGCGCTTGCGCACGAATGCGCGCGGCGGGGATGGGTGCCGGCCACGGCGGGGAACTTCAGCGTGCGCGATCCCCGATCGGGAACGATTCTGATCTCTCGAAGCGGGTTGGACAAGGGGCGGATGACGCCGGCGGACCTGCTGGCGCTGGATGCAGAAGGACGGATCATGCAGGGCGAGGGCAAGCCGTCGGCTGAATGGGGTCTGCACACAGTGGTCTATGCAAAGCGGCCGCAGGCCCGGGCCATTGCCCATGCGCATTCCATCTGGAATACGCTGCTCTCGGCGCAGTGCGTGGCCGCGGGCTATGTTGCGATCGAGGGGTATGAGCTCGAGAAGGCGCTTTCCGGCGTGGAAACGCACCGGCATTGCGAGCGTGTGCCGGTGATTGCCAATGCGCAGGATTACGGGGTGGTGGCAGAGGAGCTGCGTTCGGTCCTGGACGAGTATCCGCTGGCCCATGGGGTTTTGCTCAGCGCGCACGGGCTCTATACTTGGGGCACATCGGTGGCCGAGGCGCGCCGGCACCTGGAGGCGCTCGAGTTTCTTTTCGAGGTGGAGTGCCGAAAACGCATGGGCGCGGCGGGCTAGCGATGTTCCCTCCCACGTCTCCAGATCGAGACGTGGAGTACCCGATGTTCGATGGAGGTCCCCATGGCTGTTCTTCGCTTCCCTGACAGCGATGCCCGATTTGACTCCGAGCCGGAGATTCGCACAGAGCTTGCCGCGCTGGGCATCGACTACGAGCGCTGGAGCCTGGACCGCGTGGGTCAGGACGCCACGGCGGATGCGGTGCTGGACGCGTACGCTGCGGAGATTGAGGAGATGAAGCGCCGCGGCGGCTACGTGACCGCGGACGTGATCGATGTGAACCCGGAGACGCCGAACCTGGACGCGATGCTCGCGAAATTCGACAAGGAACACACCCACTCCGAAGACGAGGTGCGGTTCATTCTGGCCGGGCGCGGGATCTTCTTCCTGAACATCGGCGGGCGGGTGGCTTCGGTCGAAGTTGGCCCCGGCGACCTGCTTCGAGTGCCGCGCGGGACCACCCACTGGTTCACGTTGTGCGAAGACCGCCGCATCCGCGCCATCCGCTGGTTCCAGGACACCACCGGCTGGACCCCGAATTACACCGATTCCGGCGTGGACACGGGCTATCAGCCGCTGTGCTTCGGGCCGGCGTACCTGGGTACTCGCGTGGAAACTCCGGTTGCGAAAACAATAGGCGCATGATCCGGCCGAAGCTCTACCTGCTGGATGTGGAAGGAACGGTCGCGCCGCTTACGCTTACCAGCGACGTGCTGTTTCCGTATGCGCGGGCGCACTTCCCCGACTTCCTTGCACAGAATTACGCCGAGCCATCGGTGCGGGCCGACCTGGCGCTGCTGGCCGAAGAAAATCGCGCCGAGACAGCGCCGGATGTGCCGCCAATTGCCACAAGCTGCCGGCGAACCGCGAACGGCGAGCCTGGTTTTGTGGATGGCAGCTTGAAGTATTTGCTTTGGCTGATGGATCGCGACCGCAAATCCACCGCCCTCAAATCCTTGCAGGGGAAGATCTGGAAAGCAGGCTTCGAAAGCGGCGAACTGAAGGGCACCCTGTTTGACGACGTGCCGCCGGCATTCGCACGATGGTCGAAGCAATCACGCATCGCAATCTACTCCTCGGGCTCGGTGGAGGCGCAGAAACTCTTCTTCCGTTACTCGAATCACGGCGACCTTACGCCGATGATCTCCGCCTACTTCGACACGCGCACCGGGCTCAAAATTGCCGCCGCCAGTTATGCCGCGATTGCGCGCGAAATGCGAATCGCTCCCGGCGAGGTGCTGTTCTTCTCCGACGCGGTGAAGGAACTGGATGCGGCGGGTGCGGCCGGCTGCGGTACGCGGTTGGTCTTGCGGCCGGGAAATGAGCCGGTCGAGGAGAAACAAGGCCACATCGTGGTTGAATCCTTTGCGGATTTGTAGGTTCTAATAGGACGTGCTCCTGACCAACCCCGCCCAGACCGCCGCAACGGCATTCCACGAGCTGCGCTCGGCGCCGTGGGTGCATTTCTGGGTGCTGGCGCTGAGCTCGATTTTCTTCCTCGTCGATCCATTCGCGGCCATCGGCTCATTCCTCGCTATCACTGAGCATGCGGACGCAGAGCGGCGCAAGCGCATGGCGCGCAAGGCCGCGTTGACCTGCTTCATTGTGCTCACCAGCTTTGCCTTGGGCGGCCAGGTGATCTTTCGCATGTTCGGAATCACCCTGCCGGCATTCGAGGTGGCCGGCGGATTGATTCTGTTGCTCATCGGCCTGGATATGCTGGAAGCCAAGCGGTCGCCAACCCAGGAGGCCTCCGGTGACACCGAAGAGGCGGCAAGCAAGGAAGATGCTGGAATCGTGCCGCTCGGAATCCCCATGCTTGCGGGGCCGGGCGCAATCTCCTCGGTCATGGTGCTGGTGGGCCAGGTGCCCCACTTCTGGCGCTGGGAGATGGGCGCGATTCTGGCTTCGATCGCGATCACCAGCCTGGTCAGCTACTGGGTGCTGGCCTTTGCGGGCCGCGTTCGCGCCGTCCTCGGCGAAACCGGGATCCGTATTCTGGTCAGAATCATGGGCTTGCTCCTGGTGGCCCTGGCCATGCAGTTCTTTGTGAACGGGCTGACCGACCTGGGTATCATTCAGCGGCAGGGTTGAATCGTTTGGCCTTTTGGGCCATCCAATGGCAAGCAATCGGAAAACGCGCAAGCCCAATCCAGACGCAAGTTACATGGGTTTTCCCACAGGAAATCGGGATTTCCCACAGACCCGCCGGGTTGCATTGCGGCTTCTCAGTTGCTATTCTCTTCAAGTCGCACCTCGCCGTTTACCAGGAGGTCAACGGCAGGTTGCTATCCAGGGCAGCCTGTGCTACTCTGGGGAAGATCGAAATTGAGCAGTGGCGTTTCCCGTGGCCGTTTGGGCCTGCCCGGTTGGGATGAAGGGAAGCTGGTTCGTTGGGTCAGGCGAGGTTGATTTGGGTGGCCTGAACCCCTGTAGGAACTCCTTCAGAGAACAATCCATTGCACGACCCGGGAGGTGGACTCCCGCGAGCCTCAGCGGCTCGGGCATTGCTGGTCGCTCATTGATATTTGCGCTGCGCGAAAGTTTTCTCCCCGGGAATGCTCCGGTGACCGCCTAAAGCGCCTTATCCCAAGCGGGAATCACCGCCGGCAACGAGTCCGGACGGCCCCGGGAAGAGGCAAAAATCAGGTGGTTGACATGAAGACAGAAGTCCTATAAGGTTAGAAAGTTCGCGTCAAAACGGTTGAAGCCTGCGGTAAATCGCAAACCCAACCAGCGCAACAAGTTCGAGGACACCTTGGCGTCACAGCCCGGGCCTCGATCCAAAAGGGCGCCGCTCAGGCGGACCGCTCTCAAGGATCTTTGACAAATTGGTTGAACGTGCCAGTCGTGAGAACGGATCGGGTTTGGCTCGATCATTCTCACAAGGTAAGGTGCCTGTGCCCTTTCGAGAGAAAGTTGCACCGGCACGGTCTCGGGTCCACCGACCTCCGTCGGGTGGCCCGGACATCAGGTTTCAAACGAGAGTTTGATCCTGGCTCAGAATCAACGCTGGCGGCGTGCCTAACACATGCAAGTCGCACGAGAAAGTGGTAGCAATACCATGAGTAAAGTGGCGCACGGGTGAGTAACACGTGACTAACCTACCCTTGAGTGGGGAATAACTGAGGGAAACCTTAGCTAATACCGCATAACACCTACGGGTCAAAGAAGCAATTCGCTTGAGGAGGGGGTCGCGGCCGATTAGTTAGTTGGCAGGGTAATGGCCTACCAAGACGATGATCGGTATCCGGCCTGAGAGGGCGCACGGACACACTGGAACTGAAACACGGTCCAGACTCCTACGGGAGGCAGCAGTGGGGAATTTTGCGCAATGGGGGAAACCCTGACGCAGCAACGCCGCGTGGAGGATGAAGTCCCTCGGGACGTAAACTCCTTTCGATCGGGACGATTATGACGGTACCGGAAGAAGAAGCCCCGGCTAACTTCGTGCCAGCAGCCGCGGTAATACGAGGGGGGCGAGCGTTGTTCGGAATTATTGGGCGTAAAGGGTGCGTAGGCGGTTTGGTAAGTCTTATGTGAAATCTACAGGCTCAACTTGTAGTCTGCATGAGAAACTGCCGGGCTTGAGTATGGGAGAGGTGAGTGGAATTTCCGGTGTAGCGGTGAAATGCGTAGATATCGGAAGGAACACCTGTGGCGAAAGCGGCTCACTGGACCATAACTGACGCTGATGCACGAAAGCTAGGGGAGCAAACAGGATTAGATACCCTGGTAGTCCTAGCCCTAAACGATGACTGCTTGGTGTGACGGGTACCCAATCCCGCCGTGCCGTAGCTAACGCGTTAAGCAGTCCGCCTGGGGAGTACGGTCGCAAGGCTGAAACTCAAAGGAATTGACGGGGGCCCGCACAAGCGGTGGAGCATGTGGTTTAATTCGACGCAACGCGAAGAACCTTACCTGGGCTCGAAATGCTATGGACCGGGGTGGAAACATCCCTTCCCCGCAAGGGGCCGTAGTATAGGTGCTGCATGGCTGTCGTCAGCTCGTGTCGTGAGATGTTGGGTTAAGTCCCGCAACGAGCGCAACCCTTACTTCCAGTTGCCATCATTCAGTTGGGCACTCTGGCAGAACCGCCTCGGATAACGGGGAGGAAGGTGGGGATGACGTCAAGTCCTCATGGCCTTTATGTCCAGGGCTACACACGTGCTACAATGGCCGGTACAAACCGTCGCAAACCCGTGAGGGGGAGCTAATCGGAAAAAGCCGGCCTCAGTTCGGATTGAAGTCTGCAACTCGACTTCATGAAGCTGGAATCGCTAGTAATCGCGGATCAGAACGCCGCGGTGAATACGTTCCCGGGCCTTGTACACACCGCCCGTCACATCACGAAAGTGGGTTGCACTAGAAGCCGGTGGGCTAACTCGCAAGAGAAGCAGCCGTCCAAGGTGTAATTCATGATTGGGGTGAAGTCGTAACAAGGTAGCCGTAGGAGAACCTGCGGCTGGATCACCTCCTTTCTAAAAGAGAAGCGATGGCACGCCATTCTTTCCGCGAGAGCGGACCGCCTGCAAGGGCGGCGAATGGATTGTCCATCAAACCCGCGCCCGCCGTTCCTGACGGCAGGCATGGGAATCGTGGTCGGGCCTTCTTTGCCCGTTCCGGATTTTGCGATGGTCACGCGCGGCGTAGCTGCGCGGCGCACGTTCAACCTTGTCCTCGAAACCTTTTTAGCAATCGAATGAGTTTTGATGGAGAACCGCCGGGCTATACCGGCGGGTGAGCTGGCCAGCCGGAGTGTTCTACCCTGGGCCTGTAGCTCAGTTGGTTAGAGCGCACCCCTGATAAGGGTGAGGTCGGTAGTTCGAATCTACCCAGGCCCACCATAAAGACAGCTTCTAGCCGCTGGCTTTTAGCTCCGAACGTGGGGCTGTAGCTCAGCTGGGAGAGCACCTGCTTTGCAAGCAGGGGGTCACCGGTTCGATCCCGGTCAGCTCCACCAGGTCTCATTCGCTGCTTCCTGATCGCCGCCCTGTGCAAACGGGGCGGCAATCAAGAAGCAGGTTCGCTTGCGAGCGAGCAGGTTTCATCGGCCTCAGGGCCGGGCTTCCCTCCTCAAAGCAGGGAGCATCGATGTTTGACAACGAAATTGATTGGGTAACGTGATTGGGAGTGGCCTTCCGGTCCGCCGCGAGGCGTGCTGGAGGCAGAAAGATCCCGAGCACGATGAATACAAGGCCGAGCACAGGCAATGAGCCAGCAATGGCTCAGGCAAGTGTTCAAAGTAAGAAGAGTGTCTTTAGGAGATGCGGCAACTCCACGCGGGAGCGTGCGAGGCTGCTCTCAAGGCGGATATACGTAGGTTACCTCTTATCAGGACCGCAGCGATGCGGCTCCCTGCGCTGGAGTTAATTCTATGGTCAAGCTACTAAGGGCGCACGGTGGATGCCTTGGCAGAGACAGGCGAAGAAGGACGTGGCAAGCTGCGATAAGCTTCGGTGAGCCGCACACAGGCGCTATAACCGGAGATCTCCGAATGGGGCAACCCTCCCGAGCAAACCTCGGGAACACCCCGCTGAATTCATAGGCGGGAGTGAGCGAACCCAGGGAAGTGAACCATCTCAGTACCTGGAGGAAGAGAAAGAAACCTCGATTCCGATAGTAGTGGCGAGCGAACTCGGAACAGCCCAAACCCGTGACATTTCGGTGTCTCGGGGGTTGTAGGGTCCGCAACAGTAGAGTTACCAATCTGGCCGCTAGCCGAACCCCTCTGGAAAGTGGGTCCATAGAGCGTGACAGGCGCGTAGGCGAAAGTGGTCCAGACTCGAAGCGGATACCTGAGTAAGGCGGGGCACGTGAAACCCTGCTTGAATCCACGGGGACCATCCCGTAAGGCTAAATACTAGTCTCTGACCGATAGTGAACCAGTACCGTGAGGGAAAGGCGAAAAGAACCCCGTCGAGGGGAGTGCAAAGTACCTGAAACCGTGTGCCTACAAGCAGTGGGAGG
>Ga0307372_10014259_pt1 | contig 10197 bp, 6 predicted proteins | sample OX1MG_FD_202533 | JGI IMG/M metagenome (GOLD analysis project Ga0307372, IMG submission 202533) | Soil microbial communities from Risofladan, Vaasa, Finland - OX-1 | ecosystem: Environmental > Terrestrial > Soil > Coastal area > Acid sulfate soil | place: Finland: Risofladan, Vaasa | collected... | reverse complement strand
GACGCCGACGACGCCGACGATTGCGTCCCTCCCAGAGCTGCTGACCACACCTCATAGTAGTAGCCGCCCAAACCTGCCGCGGCTGCCACCGTGACCACCGCGACTCCCGCCGCCGCCTTCCCAATCGCAACCAGGGCCTTACGCCGAGACGTCGCTTCTCCGCCCAATTTGGAGACGCACCTACCTCCTCTTCTCCGGTCCTGGGCCGGCTGGCATGCTATTGGTGAAGGCGGCCCGAGATATAGAGCTAGCCCTGACTCGTCAAACAGGCTCGCGTTCTGCCGATCCACACACGGGGATCAGCCGAGCGTCACCGTGGCCAGCGTCGAGAAGCTCGTGAGGTCGCTCACCATCACCTCGTCCTGCGAGATCGTGTAGAGGGCGTTCCCGATGATCACGCTCCTGTAGATGTCATGACCGCCGCTGCTGCCGAAGTACGAGCCGCCCGACCCCTGGGGATACTGCGTCACGGTCCCAAGGAGGTCGAACCCGGTGGGGGACACGCTGATGACGTACGCCCCCTGCCACACCTGCTGGCCGTATGGGGGAGGGCTGCCCGGTGGCGATGTCTGGTTGCCCGAGACCTTTGCCAGGTCTACCGGGATCACCGAAATGTTGCGCGCCGGGTCGAAGGTGAACGCCAGGTGGTCGCTTAGGACCGGAGAGTCCGTCCCCCTGTCCCCGATCATGTAGTTGGCGACTTCCGTCGATGTCCCGTCGCCCGCCACGTGGAAGAGCGAGAGCTTCATGCCAAGGTAGTAGGCGAAGTTCCCGCTCGAGGACGCCACCGTGTCCTTCCCCACCCCAATCAGGTATGAGCTCCCGAAGGGATAGAGGTAGTCGGAGAACCCGGAGACGGTCAGGGCGCTCAGGATGACGGGGCTCGCCGGATTCTTGAAGGAGATCGCGAAGAGAGGGTCGACCTGCTCGAACGTCACCACATACCCCACCTCGCCGGAGAACAGGACCGAGTAGATGTTCTCCCCGGGGGCGATGTTGCGGAGGGCCCCCACCTGGGTGAAGTTCTGGTCCAGGACGTAGACGTCGTCGCTGCGCGAGCTCGTGCCGTTCATCGAGACCGCCCGGCTCGCCGCGACCCTGAAGTACCCGTTGTACTCGTCCATCGAGAACTGGTTCAGGACGACCCCCGGGAAGGAGCCGGCCGAGTCGGCGCCGAGCACACCGTCCGAGTAGGCGACGCGCACCACGGTGCTGTTCTGGGGCTGGTGCGCTCCGCCGACGGCTACCGGCCCCGCCGAGCCCCCGAAGACGTCTCCCTGGATACCGTCCGCGTAGTAGGACGGGAAGTTGGGATAGACGACATAGATGTTGGAGGTCGAGACGTAGACCGTAGAGGACTGCCCCGTAAGGACCGCGACGGAGCTTTGGGCGCCGGTGGACATCGACATGCTGACGATCATCGTGTAGACGCTCACCTGGCTCTTGTTTGGCGTGTAGTAGGTGGACTCAGGCGGGAGGGCGGAGGAAGCTCCATCAGTGGCCGAGCCCGGATATAGCGCGGTCACGTTCCCACTCCCATTGTCCACGAAGGACGGCTGCTGGACTATATCGTAGAGGTAACCTTGAGCGAACCTGGCGGCCACCTGGCTGCCGTTCACGCTCACGGACTTTACCAGGCTCGGGGCGCTCAGGTTGGAGACGTCATACAGACGGATGTCGACGGAGGCATCCACGTTGCTCTGAGCGATGACCGCGAGCCTCTGCGGCGCGATCGAGATCCCAAGGATGTCGGAGGTGGGCAGGCTGATGGTCGAGACGATTGCAGTCGAGTTCGCGGGTAGCGCCTTGATTATCGAGACCGTCTGCGACGAGGCGACGTAGAGATATGCCCCGTCCGTCTTCACCATGTCGAGCTCATCAACTCCCTGGACTTGGTTGTTGGTGGTCGTGTACCCTGACGATGTCGACCCGACCGCGGCAGCCGCGACCGTCGTCGTCGTGCTCATCGCTCCCTGCACGGTCGTCGTCATTCCAGGGACGAGGGCCCCGCCGAAGAAGACACCGCCGGGGCCTCCGTATTGCTGTGCGCTCTTGGCGTTGGCGGTTATGAATTGGTTGAGCTCCTGATAGGTCTGGAACGAGCTCAAAGTCCCAGGCGCCGCGTTTCCTGCGGTGGTCGAAGCAGAAGGGTTCGAAGTCGAGCTGCGCGGGAACCAGAGGAAGGCTGCCCCCGCCACTATCAGGATGAGGAACCCAGCCCACGCGAGTTCTTCCCGTCCGACTCCTCGTCTCTCCGTTGGTTGCATGCCTAGACATCGTCGCCTAGGGCTCAAGATACTATGGTCGCGAACGCCTGTTCTTGAGGCGCGAACGGGGTAGATTGGCCCCCGGCGGAGGGTTTTCCCCTCCGCCGAGGTCATCGCGACGCGTGTCGGCCTACCCGAGCCTACGAAGAAGCTGTCGACGCCGCTTGGCCCCATGTCTTGTAGGCATCAGAATAAGTAATCGATGCGAATTTTGCATCGACTCTCGCCTCTATCATTAAGACATGAGAACTAATCTGGTCAAAAGCTCCTATTGAATGAAAAGGCCCCTCCGAAGAGGGGGACGCTTCTCGGCCGTAGTCCTCCTTTTGTTCTAGGCGGGATTCAGCTTAGCGGCCTACCTTGGTCATTGGTGCAGGCGCGTCGTCGACCATGTTCGGCCTTGCTCTGCACGGGTCAGCCGTTTCATCCCGTTCCCGTCGACCTCGGGATCGCTCCCTCATCGCGTTGAACGGGACGGGTCTCGTTTCTGTTCCGTTGCCAGCCGTCTCCAGCTACGCCTCTCAGCGTCGTGCATCCTGCAGTGAGGGAGGAACTTCCCCAGGAGATCCCCGTGGCCCACCCGCCGACTCGCGTCTTAGTTGCTTGAACCCCTTCGGAATTAAGTATTTCTCCAAGTTCCCCGTCTAGCCTCGGAAGGCAGTCCGCACCTCGGTGTTGTGCAGCTGTGGGAAGAAGCTCTTCTCGATTTCCTTGACCTCGCTCTCCGACTCCGCCCTTGCGTACTCCTCCAGCGGGTCGTGGTTGAGCGTTTCAAACGTGGGACCCCATTTGTAGAGGTTGAGGAACGACATCGCATCCTCCTTCTGGCCGAGGACATAGAGGGTCGCCGCCACCGCCTCCACCGAGCTGAGGATGCCCAGCCTCGAGTAGTTCGTCGGGTTAGCCGCGAGGAGCGCGGGCAGCTGCCTGTGCTTCCCGCCTATCTTCCTGAAGAAGACCTCCTGGGCGAGGTTCCACGAGCAGTCTATGGCGAGGATGGACTTGCAGCCGACGTCGAGGGGGGTGAGAAGCTGTCCGGCAAAGGGGTTCAGGACGATGGTCGTGTTGGACGCGTGGAACTTCCTGGTGACCTCGGTCGCCAGCCCCATGTGGGCCATCTTCTTGGCCGTGCACTTAGCCGGGTCGTCCTGGCCGTAGTCGATGACGAAGACATTCATTCTAGAAACACGACAACCTGTTGATGAGGGTCGACGAGCCTGGCCTAATATATGCTCACGAGGCGATGAGCGGGTGCGCTCCGGCCTTGAGATAACAAGGATCAGCTGGACGCCTGTTCTCAGGAGCCTTGGAAGCTGAGGAAGTTGATCGAGGTCCCCCAGTTCGCGAACGGGGCCCTTGTCCCGCCGCAGGTGGGGTCTGAGAGGAAGGCAGAGTCGCCGCAGTTCGCGGACTGAATGTACTCCGTCGAGAAGTAGACGCCGCCTTGTCCGCGTCCACCGTCCGTTGAGGGGACGAAGACGGCTTGACTGTAATCGCCCCAGCGCGGGCGTGTGTTCTGGACGGGGGGATATCCCAGGTATTCTGAGAAGCCGTCTTGCGGGGACTTGCCGAGGTCGGCGATGCGAATGACGCTGCCGGTAAGTCCGGCCGAGTTCGTGGCAAAGGTCCCGTAGGCCGTGCTCGGGTAGAAGCCTCCGTTGTCGGCGCCGGTCGGGCCGCCATCGCCCGACAGCGTGAAGGCCATCAGGGCGCCGCCGCCGTCCATAGCGGCAATCGATGGAAACTCGATGTCTTCATGGCTCGCAGCGACGTACCCTTGGTCTGCGATCCTGAAGGACGCTGATTGGCCGTGGCCATAAGAGTCTCCATTGTCTTGCGTGCCTATCACCCAATATGTGACGCCTACGTGGGTCTCGCTCGACGCCACTCCGTGCTGGGAGAATGTCTGCGTGACAAGTGTGCTCACGGACGTCCATAGCTGGCCTTGTGCGTAGGACGCTTGGGTCGTCCCGTCGCCGTTGGTCGCGATCCCTGACTCTGGGCACGAGCTGCCACTTGAAAGTCCGAAGGCAACACAGTTGTCGCCGAGAGGCGTCGGGCCCGCCTTCTGGGCTCCGAGGCCGCAATAGCCGCCCTGGCTCGCCGGACACGCGGCCCCTTCGTCCCTGTAGGTCACCTGGCCGGTGAGAAGCTGCCCTCCAAACGCGATGTCGCCGCACGAGCTGCAACCATGGCTGTTCAGGCTCGAGAGACCCGTCCAGTCGAACGCCGCGACGCGGTTGTCCCCCGCGCCGAAAAAGTCGAGCGAGGCGACCATCAAACCGGTGCCGCCGTTGGCGTTGTCATACTGCGAAGGATCCGGCGTCTGGGCGGGGATTACCTGATACCAGCAGACGAAGCCCGCGTAGCTCCCGGTGGAGCAGCTCGCGGCCGCGGGCTGGAAGGGCGCGTTCGCGGGTATCGGGTAGAGGTTCGGGGCCGTCCCCATGTTCTCGTAGGCCACGTTGAATAGCGGGCTCGTCACGGGGAGCCCCTGCTCCAAGGCTGCCTTGGTGAAGGCGAGTTCTTGCGCCCCGTTGAAGCTCAAGCAGCCAAAGGCTGGGCACGGCGGGAACGTCGAGGGGTTCAGGTTGAACTCATCGTAAAACATCAGGAAGGCGTCTTTGGTGGTTGCAGTCTTGGCGAAGTCGTTGAGCAGGTACCCCTTCCCGGGGTCGTTGTTCGCGGCGTTCGGGTTGAAGAAGTAGACGTTGTATGTCCCCATCGGGTTGCTGGTCGCGCTCACCGCGATTCCCTCCAGACACCCGTTGAGGGCGCCTGCAAAGCAACCCGTGAAGGGGCCTCCCGACGCCTCCGTATTGGTCGAGACCATCTCGGTGACGAACCAGTGTCCTCCGCTGTTGTAGTCGTACTGGCACATTATGTCTCCGCCGCTGCTCCAGCCCTTCGGCGTCAGACCCATGAAGGTGTCAAGAGACGCGACACCCGACGCGACCGTGAGGTCTGAATGGTAGACCTGAAGCTCCCCCTGGTTGGCTATTTCCATCACATAGCCGTTCCCGGCGCACAATCCCTGGTCCGGGGGTTCGACGGTGAACGGCTGGCTGTCCACCGCGTTTAGCCCGAACGGGTTCGTCCTCAATTGAGACTGGAGGTCGGAACCGCCGGTGACGGTGTAGCAACCAGAAGCGCCGGACTCCTGAGAGGGCGAACCGCCGTGGGACGCGCAGCTCACGGTGGGCGGGACGCTCGTCGAGGGGCTTGGGGGGTCACCACCCGGAGCCGTGTTCACTTCGGGCTTCGCGTTGAGATAGGGACTTGGGGTTGGGGAGATGGAAGCGGGCGGGTCGGCCGGCGGGTTGGAGAAAGGAGACACCTTGATTGGACCTCCCGCAAGCAGGACGCTGCTGGCGGGGCCGATCGATGTCGGAGCCTGTGCGGCGAACGGCGAGGACCCATTTTGAGCCGCCTGCACCGCGGCCACCGGAAACACGGCCGCGCTTGAGAGAAGAATCGAAATCAGAAGGACGCTTGAAGAGGAAGCCTTCGAGAGCTCCAATCTTTCATCCACGATTAGAGGTGGGGTATTATTTAAGAATGCGGGAAGAGGCTCGGGACGTGGGGCGCGGTAATCTTATCCTACACCTACCTTGCATACGGACCATCGCCTCCCCCCGCGACCACGCAGCCCGAGGGATACGGGATGGCGCCTCCGGCCACGGCGCAACCGCCGGCTCAGGCAAAATCGCGCCCGGCAGCGCTTCAGCCAACTTCTGTCGGTCCTGCGGTTCTCCTATCCAAGCGGGCTCGAAGCTCTGCGTCGCTTGCGGGAAGCCCGTATGACATCCGGCGCCGAAGTGAAGGGCATTGAGGAAGATCGAACTGCCGTCGGAAGAGCTGGCCGAAGAGCTCCAGAAGCACCTGCAAGACAGGAGGTTCGCAGGGGCGAGTTATGACAAGGCGCGAACGACCATCGAGTTTCCAGACGACATGAACCCGTCGCAATGGTCGAGCCTCAGAGGCACGGTTGAGAAGTGGGCTAAGGGCAGGAGTCTGGAAGTTGAGGAGTCGCTCGAGATTCGATCCCCGAGACCCGAGGCGCCTCAAAGAAAGGCGAACACGGGCGAGCAGGAGGCGGCGCTGAAGAAAAGACTGGGAGGGCTGACGCCTCGAGAGGCAGAGGAACGCTACAACCATCTCCAGACCAAGCCGTTCAGCGAGCTGACGGACGCCGAATACGAGGAGCGGCTCGCCCTTGCCCAGACCCTGTCCGAAAAGCCGAAGTCTTCTAAGCAGTGACTCTCCGCGCCGTCCGCACAAAGGGTACTAATGAGGAATTGAGGCATAAAGCTCAGACATGGCATGGTGCCTCAAAGACCCGGGGTCGGGGCCACAACAGCAGTCTTTGCCGTGGTCATAGTTGTCGTTGTCGGCGTCATGGGCCTCATCTCGCTAGCGTCGCCATCAGGAGGCGGGGCCGTGTCATCAAGCACCTCGACCACCACCGAAGAGCAGCAAACAACGTTCTTCTCGACGGTCTCTTCCTCTGGCCTTCAACTCCAGCTGAAGCTCAACACGACGACGATTCAATCAGGCTCAGCCTTGATGGCGCAGATCACTCTCTTCAACTCACTCGGGGAGAACCTCTCATTACACCTTCCCAACCTGGCGTCCAACTCAACCATAGCGACCTGGAACGCCTACGACTTTGTTTGCAACGGGAACTCGATGTGGAACCTTGCGGGTTACGCGCTCCTCAACGGGCATTACTCGTCGGAAAACGTCTCGTCCGCAGGAGAACCGCTGATGCTCGCACCGCCGGTCGGTCTTTCATGCATCAACAACAGCAGAAATCTTTTCGTCTTCCTCCCAAACAGCAGCGACGCCCTGGTTTCGGATTCTTCCGAGACAAACCAACCGGCCACCCTGTGGCACGCGGCCACCAACGCGACCACTGAATCTTGCCAGTATCTATCGCTATCAGCGGCGGGGAGCATGGAGTGTCCTGTGGGAGCAAGCTTATTCGGGTACTGGAGCGCGCCGGTCTCGGTCCTATTAGACTCTAGGGCTGCCACGACAAGCTCAAGCTACTTTCACTACTTCTCCCCGGGAGAGTATACGCTCGTCGTAGAGGACATCTGGGGCGAGACCATCTACGCTCACTTCCAGGTCACCTCAGCGTTGGGCCGCCCGGTCGTGGTGGTTTCGGTTACGGGGCCGATGCCGCCTCTTAATCCGGGAGGACCGATCGTGAGCGTCACGCTGAGAAACGTCGGTGACACTGCAATCACTTCTCTGAACGCCACCCTCCCAATCAATACACAAGAACCCAAGCTCCCCTATTCGTTTGTCTTCAACGTGAATTCATCTGACCCCCTTATGCCAGGCCGGAGCGTCCAGGAGACGCGGACTTTGATTAACGGCGGATTCGACAGCAGCCTGCAGTATGCTCTCACAATCAATGGAGCCCTCATCAACGGGACGCAGTTCTCCTACACAGAGCAGATTCAGATCGTTCCCCCGGGTTGAGTGCAGGAGTTTGCCGGGGCGAGCGGAACCTATCAGTTGGCGGTGCGAGGGTCTCAACTCGGAGCCGAGCCGTTGCAGCGCGGGCCCCACGGCGACCTCGTCGTCGGGAATGGGCAACCCAGCTACGTGCCTCCCGGCGAGCTATCGATGTGCATTACAATATCGACCGGCGGCAACCCCGCGCGATCCTTCAGCATCCCAGGCGCAGGCTACCAGGTTCCCACGGGCACCTTGTGCTACAGGATCATCAGCCTGACGAATTCAACGCAATGAGTGCTCCCTGTCCTCGGGGCGCATCTGGGGTCAAATTCTGGCCGGAGAAGTTGCCTCAGCTGATGGCGTGACTGTGGCACACGCCTAGTTTCCCCCTCCGCCCGTGTCTCCAGGATAGACGGCGCCCACTTGGCATCCGCCAGTAGGGGAGCCTACCCTTAGCGTATACGGGTCGCAAGTTAGCTGTCCGGGAGGGACGCAGTCGATTGGGCAAGAGAAGCAAGACTCGTTGGGGTCGCATACGCCGTTTCCGCATGAAGCCTGGAATTGCTGGCACTGGTTGGCATCCATTCCAATCGGACACGGATAGGTCGCTCCTTGGTTGGTTCTGGGGGCGAGCGCGTATCCTCGCGGGATGAATCCCAAGTAGTCAGACCACATTCCCTGCGGTTGGCCTGCCGAATCTTGGTACCCAGCGGGCGGGGCCGCCGTCTGAGACGTGCTGCTCGAGTTAGGGCCAGCACTCGATGAAATATTGCCAGTCTCTGACGGTGACGTATAGAGGTATATTGCCAGACCGCCAAGCGCAATTCCCACGCCGAGCGCCGCTATGATCACAGCGGCGACGACCGGAGCAGACTCGCTCTTCCCAGTCGCCGTCCTCTCATGCAAAGACGTCCATCTCCCGCGCCGCGGACCAGACTTCTTGTTGTCTGGAAGAGAAGGTGGAGGGCTTAGCCCTGTCCGCCAAGCTGGCAGACACTTATCGGGGCCCCAGCCCTTCCAGTGTACGGGTCGCAGGTCAGCTGCCCGTTGATCCCGCAGTCGATAGGACACGTGGCGCAGGACTCGTTGGGGTCGCAGACTCCGTTCCCGCACGAGGCTTGGAAGAGCTTGCATTGGGTGGGGTTCATTCCAGATGGGCACGGGTAGACGGCCGCGATGGTGTAGTGCGGCGAGAGGACGTAACCGGTCGGGACGTATCCCAGATATTGAGCCCAAGCTCCCTGCGGCGTCTGGCATTGTCCTTGGGCGTTCGTGATGCATGTGCCGCCCCCGGGTAGCAATGGTTGAGTAGAATTCGTCGATGCCGAAGCGGTGCTGCTCGAGGTCGTGCTTGGAGTCGTCGAGGTACCCACCCTGCTAAGAGGGCTCGGCGCCGTGGTGTAGTAGAACAGGCCAACCGCGCCCGCCAAGATCAAGACTGCGAGCCCGGCGACAGCTATGCCTTTGGAAATAGCGCTTCGCTTCACCAAATCGATAAACCTCGACTATTAGCGAACTTTCTGGTTATTAAACCCTGACCACGTTACATCGGCATAACAAAACGGCAGAGAATCCTCACGATTTTTTAACACAAGCACACGGGAGATTTCATAGCGGCGGGGCAATTCCTTGTCACCTTCAGGGTCGCCTTGTTTACTCGCGCTGAGGAAGATGATAACAGCGAAAACCGGCGGAATTTTGGCAAGACGTGCCGCGGCCTACGGCCCACGGAGGGACGAGGGCGTGGTTAGGGTCGAGGGAGCGCCTGCCTGGCCAGTTACAAATTGGAGCCCGTATCGCGCGAAATCGTTCTCCGGATCCCATTCCAGAGCAGAAACTTTCCGAGCCAAACCGACCTGATGATTCCCATCCACAGTATCACCGATGAAGGTGATAACGGATCCCCTACGCTGTAGGTCATCCCGACGACCTGGAGGGGTTGCGAGTAGCCGACAACGATTATCGCCGCGCTCAGGACGTCGAAGGCGAGGAATTCCCAGTATCTGCCCACAATCGGCGCCAAGGCCAGGAACGGCAGAATCATCAGGTTCATCTGCGGGGTGAACACGTAGCTGCTGAAGAGCACCGCGAAGGTCGAGAGCCACGCTAGCGTCAGCGGGTCGCTGGGCCGCCTGTGTGACAGAATGAGAATCACTCCCAGCAAGGTTGCCGCTGAAATGATAAGGAATTCATGCCTGAGAGGAGACGCGAGGGAGAGAAAGAGCCGCATCCACGAGCCTTCGATGTACCAGTTGGACTCGTACTGCCAGTATGAGATCCAAAGCTTCGGATTGACTATCACGAACGGAGCGTTCAGCGCCGAGAAAGCGACGAGGGCGCTTCCGGCAAACATGACAGCCTCCTTGGCGGTTCGAATGCCGAAGAGCAACCCGATCGCAGGGGCGGCAGTGATCATGTTCGATGCCGCCGAGAGACCGAAGAATACGCCTGAGAACGTGCG
>Ga0307372_10014258_pt1 | contig 10197 bp, 10 predicted proteins | sample OX1MG_FD_202533 | JGI IMG/M metagenome (GOLD analysis project Ga0307372, IMG submission 202533) | Soil microbial communities from Risofladan, Vaasa, Finland - OX-1 | ecosystem: Environmental > Terrestrial > Soil > Coastal area > Acid sulfate soil | place: Finland: Risofladan, Vaasa | collected... | reverse complement strand
CAATCACGTTCCAACCGAACGTGGCGTACTTCAATCCCAGCGGTTCCACATTCATCACGTTCTGCACCCAACCATCAATTTGCAGCCGGTTCTGGTCCACAATGGCGCACAGGTTGTCGAGTTTATAGTGCGCCGCGGCCATCACAGCCTCCCAGACGCTTCCCTCCTGATGCTCTCCGTCGCCCATGATGCAGTACACGCGATAGGGGTCTTTCCGCCGCTTCGCCGCCAGCGCGCTTCCCACGGCAATGCTCAGGCCCTGCCCGAGTGAGCCGCTTGAAATTTCCACGCCCGGCAGCTTTAAGCGGTTGGGATGCCCTTCGAATTTCGAGCCCAATTGCCGCAGCGACACCGTATCCTCCAGCGGAAAATACCCGGCGCGGCCCAGCGCAACATAGAGCGCCGGCGCTTTATGGCCCGCCGACCAAAAAACGCGGTCGCGCTCCGGCCACGTCGGCATGTTTGGATCATGGTTCAACACGTTCAGATACATCGCAGCGGCGATGTCCATAATGGAAAAAGACCCGCCGGGATGTCCTGAACCTGCGGCATAGATGTCGGTTAACGCAATCGCCCGCATCTCCTTCGCGGCCTGCGTAAGCCCTTCTACACTCAAGCGGGGCCCGCGATGCCTGTTTGTCGAATCCATGGTTTGCCTCCAAGTCGTACTTCATCTCAGCTTGCATTTGACGCTCACGGTTTGCAGTGACCCTGGTCACATCGGCCTGTGACCTCGGCCGTTGTGGCGACGTTCACGCCGAAAAGTCAAAGGAAACAGCGATTGAGGTCACCGTCCAATCTGGTCCGTGCACAGTGGCATTACTCCGGAGACTCCTGGTGCCCATATAATTCGGCGTCTCTATTGACATTAGCGGCGGCGTGCTAAATCCTGATTGCCTGCGGAGCTGGAGGCGAACCGATTCATGGCAGGCGCGAGCAAGATCGGAGTCCTGACGGGCGGCGGAGATGTGCCGGGGCTGAACTCGGTGATCAAGTCGGTGGTCTATCGCGCGAGCGAGATGGACCGCTCGGTGCTAGGGATTCGGAGAGGATGGGAAGGTCTTACGCACCTCGACACTTCTCAGGAATCCGATCCGCGCTACGTTCGGCCGCTGACACGCGAAAACACACGCGCCATTGACCGCAGCGGCGGAACCGTGCTGCACACATCGCGGACGAATCCGCTGCGCATCAAGAAAAGTAATCTGCCCAAACATCTCTCGCCCTCTGAGTTGGAGCGGCTGTCCAACGACGGAGAGACTTTCAATTTCACGCCGATCGTTCTTAGCAATCTCGAGCGCTTGGGAATTGGCTGTTTGGTCGTCATCGGCGGCGACGACACGCTGGGCTTTGCCACCACGCTGCACCGCGCCGGCTTTCCGTTAATCGCCATTCCCAAGACGATGGACAACGACGTGCGCGGCACGGAGTACTGCGTGGGATTTTCGACGGCCATCACGCGCGCGAAAGAACTGGTGTCGCGGCAGCGAACCACGTTGGGCTCGCACGAGCGCATCGGCATTTTCCGCATCTTTGGACGCGATGCCGGCTTCACGGCGCTGTACACGGCCTACGTCACTTCCGCCCGCTGCGTGATTCCGGAATATCCTTTCGATCTCGATCTGCTGGTACGGCTGATGGTGGAAGACAAGCGCGGCAATCCCAGTAACTATTCATTCGTGATTGCTTCGGAAGGCGCTGTGTGGACGGGACACGACGTGGAAGATTTCGGCGAGGCTGACGCGTACGGGCATCGCAAAAAAGTCGATATCGGCCACGCGCTCGCGGAAATTCTCCATCAGCGAACCGGGGAAGAAACCATGACCAGCGATCTGACCTACGACCTGCGCAGTGGCGACCCCGACGCTGTGGATCAGGTAGTGGCCACGACGTTCGCGAATCTCGCGCTCGACCTTTTCGCGGGAAACACGTTCGGCAGAATGGTCGCGGTGCGCGAAGGACGTTACGCGCATGCTCCCTTGCCCGATCCGGCGCTGGGCCCGCGCACGGTGGACGTTGAGAAGCTTTACAACACGCAGCGCTACCGCCCGCGTTACACCGGCAAGCTAGGCGACCCGCTTTTCCTCATCTCCGCGTGACTCATGCTAACTCACGGCTTTCTTCGCTTGCGCTTTCACCTTGGCCCAGCGCTTCTTGGCGGCCTTGGAAATCTTGGCTCTCCCTGCCGCGGACAACACGCGTTTCTTGACGCTGGTTAGCTCGCGATCCGCCGAGCGCCCCAGTGCCTTCGCTGCGGCTCTCACTCCGTCCAATTCGTTCTGCAACCTGCCCAACTGTTTTTCAAGTTTTCGTTCCTCGCGTTTGATGGCCGCTAAAATATTCATTCAATGCCTCCCTATCGTGATCATTCGAAGTGAAAGCAAATAGTTTCCAACTATGGCCTATTTCTCCACTGGCATTCCGACCGGGTCCGTCACTTTCGCGGCCAGCCCCTCAGGCGACCATGTGTTCACAATGACCTGTGCCAGCCGCCCAATCAAAATTTCAGCCTTATTTTCGGGAGTCCAGGATTTATCCGCGTTGTCATACGTGAAAATGGAAATGATGACGGGGCCGCGTTGCGTGTAGACCAGCGCGACATCGTTGCGCACATCGTCGAGGGCACCGATCTTGTCGGCAATCGCCGAAAGGTCTTCGCTGGCGTCGGCTCTTTCCAGGTAGCGCGGCAGCATGTCGCGGTATTGCTGGTTGCGCATGATGGTGATCATTTGAAGACAAAGTCCGCGGTCGCCCATGTCGCAGCGGTAGATGCTCTCCATGACTTTCGCCATTTCCTCCGCGGTCGTCTTACCCAAACCGAACTGCTTCTGATCGGGCGGCATGGGACCTTCGGCCGGCTTGAAAACTTTCTTGTAGAAATAAGTGTTGTGCAATCCCATGCGAGCCAGCATTTCATTGGTCGGGGGGAGGCCGACGACGTCGATGACCATGTTGGTGGCGGTGTTGTCGCTGAGCGTCATCATCAGCGTGATCGTATCTTTCAGCGTTAGCGTGAGCCCCGGATCCAGCAAGTTGAGAATGCCGGAGCCGGGAACCTGGTTACCTTTCGTCAGCACCACCGGCGCCGAGAGCTTCAATTTCCCCGCTTTCACCTGCTCGAAGGCTTGCAGCATCAGCGGCAGCTTGATGACCGAAGCTGTCTGCACCGGGCGCGCTGGGTCGAGCGAAACCGTTTCCCCTGTCGTTAGATTTTTCGCATACAGGGCTACGTGGCCTCGATACGACGCCGCCAGCGCCTCGATTTTTTTCTGGAGGTCGGATGCCTTCGCCGGCACCGTCATCAGCAGGATTGCGCAGACCAGACAAAGTTTCTTCATGAAGTTATCGACTCCCAAATGCGCCCGACTGTCCAGGCACCCGAAAAGAACGGATCCTAGTTTCCCGGATGGTAGGTTCGCTCCGTGTGGCCCTTGAGTTGCGAGCGGTAGAAGTAGACTTCCCGCAGATTGCCGGTGGCGTAGCGTTCGGCCTCATCATCGAAATGGGGAGACGCCGGATTGCCGCTCTCGCCGCCCGCCGTCACAGCCCTGGCGCGCACGGTCTTCCCAAATTCAACCACGGCGACGAAACTGTTTCCGCTGGTGCCGTACCATTTCTTCGTGTTCGGATATGGGCGCGCGCCAAAAGATGCCAGCGACCCCCACTCCGACGAAGTGAATTCAACAGGAATGCTCGGCTTGGAGTCGTCGAAGTGCGTAAAGATGTCGTCGTCGAGGCGCTGAAAACGATTGATGTTGCCCCACGGAGTTTTCCACGTCCCGAAATCTGCCGTCAGCCGGTCAGACGCGGCCGCAAGCGATTGCAATAGTTGTCCCGCGGGCACTTTGCTGCCGACGTAATCGTACACGGGGATGCCCGCGGTTCTCGCGTCGCGGCCCACGTGACGCACGATATCCTCGCCCCAAAACACGGCCAGGGACGTGGGGATCGAATCCACTCCCCAGCGCAGATCCCATTTGCGCAGAACCGCAATCTGTTCCGCCAATTTCGCTTTTAGTGGATCCGAGTCAGGGTCTTGATCCCAAGCTTTTATAAGCGCGGGCGTCGTCTTCGCAAACCACGGAAGATAACTATCGAACGCCGCGCCAATCAGCGAATCAAGTGTGAAATCCTTCTTGTTCTCGAGAACCCTCACTGCGTGGAGCCCGCGCGCTGATTCCCCGCCCTTCTCCACATACGCGGGAAAATCTGCCTTCTTCAGGCTGCCCGGCCCGGCCGCATTCCACGGCGCGTCGTTCGAATTGTAAATCCAGCCGCTCTTGGGATTCAGCAGGTGCGGAGTCTCGTCGAGCGTCAACAACCCGTGCCAGTCGGTCGCGGGATTACTGCCGTCCACCGGCTTGGTAAAATCGAAACTGTTGTCGCGTTTAGGAATGAAGTTGGCCTGGTAATACGCGATGTCGCCGTCGGAATCAGCGAAGATGGTGTTATTCGACGAGTCCGCGCGCAGTTCCATTGTTTGGAGGAAAGACTTGAAGTCCGTAGCCTTGGTGCGCGTGTAGGACTGAACGAGCGCTGTAATGGGCCTCTGCATCAGCCGGATGGTCACCCACTTCCCGTTCTGCTCGCCGCCCGCTTCCTCGCCCCCCTTTTCCTTGCCAATGACCGGCCCGTGCTCCGTGTAATACGCGGTGAATTTTTTTTCCGCCATGCCGTGATCGGTGATGTATGGCACAGTGATCTCTTTCACTTTGACCGGAAGCTCCTTGTTCCCGTACTTGTAATAATAGCGGCCGTTTTTCTTCTCGACCGTTTCCAGATATTCGTCGACTGCGTCCACACCGCTCGAGGTGTGCATCCAGCCGACGTGCGGGTTAAACCCCTGGTAAATGAAAAATTGCCCCCAGGTAACAGCGCCGTAGGCATCGAGGCCCTGTTCGCTGACCATTTGCAGCTCGGAGCGGAAATAAAATGACGTGTGCGGATTGATCAGCAGCAGCGCGTGGTGATCAGTTGTGTTCGACGGCGCGATGGCCATGCCGTTTGAGCCAGTCGGCTCAGGAATTGCATCCGGGTCTGCAGGCATCGCCTGCACGACCAACTCATGGCCATAGAACGCCGCGAGATGCGTCAGGTTCACGCGTTCGATGTCGCCACCGATGCTCCCTTCCGTAAAGCTGAGCGCCATCCATGGCTCGAATCTTTTAATGACCTTCGGTTTCACCTCAGGATGCTTGTAAAGGTAGTAGTTCAAGCCGTCGGCGAACGCGTTCATCAGCGTTTTCAGCCACGCCGGACTCTCCGCGTACTGCTTCTTCAACGTTTCGGGGTCGATGAAGAGCTTCATCCGCAGATCCTGGTAAATTGCGGACTTCCCTTCCGTCTCCGCCAGCCGCCCCATTCCATTGATGTAATTTGTCTCGACGCGATTGAAGTCGTCCTCCGCCTGCGCGTATTCCATGCCAAAGACGGCGTCCGCGTCCGTTTTCCCGTAGACGTGCGCGATCCCCCAGTTATCGCGGATGATGGTGACGTTCTGGGCCTCGTGCTCCCAGCGAGCGACGTCCGGGTTTTGCGCCCCCCAAGCGGCAAGAGAAAAGCATGCAACAGCAAGAATGAGAACGAACCTTTTCATAAGTTCCACCTTTAACCGGGGGCCCGGGCCACAAATTCAGCAATCGCGACTGGGCGCTTAAATAGAGCTGCGAATTAAAGTTGCGGAGCGAAACGATACGCTCTACACAATGAATTTTCAAGTGAAGCTTGCAAGCAACTGCGCTGGCGCCCGTGCCACAATCCGTTCGCTTATCTGGATCGAGTGGCTGCGGTACGAGTGAATGACGTATTGCGGGCCGATGCGGATGCATCAGCCTACGAGGACGCGTTCCGCGGAATCCGAACACGGCGCTTCGAGTCGTAAAGCTCACGGTCAGCCACCTCGAAAAGCGTTTCGACGGACGGACCGTCATCAGGATAGACCGCAACGCCGGCGCTCACGGAGATGGAAGGTTCCTTCTCGTCGCTGGTCACGCGTTCGCAGATGCGATTCGCCACTTCGCGGGCCGCGGCTATATCCGTTTCCGGCAAGACAAGAGCGAACTCATCGCCTCCATAACGCGCCGCCGTGTCGATGGCGCGGCAGTGAACGCGAAGCACGTCGGCGACTCGGCAGAGTGCACGGCTGCCAACCAAGTGCCCATACCGGTCGTTGAGTTTTTTCAACCTGTCGAGATCGAACAAGATAAGGGCAAAACGCCTTCCCGTGCGGCCTGAACGCTGGATTTCGCTCTCCAATGCGTCCAGGAGGCGCCGGTAATTTGCGAGTCCCGTCAGAGAGTCACTCACGGCCAGATGGCGCACTTCCTCGAGTAAGCGGACGTTGTCAAGAAGAGCGCCGCCGACCAGTACTCCGTAACTCGCCAACTGGAAGGCTTCCGCCAAAACGAAAGGCCTGTCGAGCCTGAAATCCGACTCGCTGGCAGCTAGAGAGCAGGCCAAATTCAATACGGCACTGAAATACAAAGAAAAATCGAATGGCGAGCTGCTTTGCCGCAAGCGCCGATGAAAACCGATGGCCGCCACCAGGAAGAGTCCCGCAGGAACAAGATTACCGGGGCGAGGGAAAATCCCATTCGGAGAAAGCGTCATTTCAGCAGGCAATAGTTTGTGAGCAGCACTGAGCAGCGACGTCAGCAGCAACACAACCAGAAGGGCGAGGGCAATCTCGCGGCCGGTGCTGTGCGAAGTGGGAAAGCGCCGCTCGACCACCAAAGACGCTACAAGCAGCACCGCAAGCAGAGTCCGGCCAACAACCCAGGGAAGCGGATCGGGAAGGCTCGAGCCAGGGTTCAATCCAAAGAGATGCAGGAAACCGAAACTGGCGCTCACCAGCGTCGCCCCGATGATCAGGAAGCCGCATGTAAGGATTAACGGGAGGCGCTCGCTCGTTCCACGAAACCGCACAATAGCAGCCGCAGCGAAAGTCAGTGCGAGGATGCCGCTGGTTATTTCAAGCTGACTGTAAAGCAGAGGATTGTGGATACTGGAAGGGCTTCGCAACCACCAGGCCAGCCCGAGACTACAGAAGGCGGCCCCGAGAGTCAGCCACATCCCCAGTTGGGCTTTCAAAAAGGCTCGGATTCGCTCGGTTTTGTTCATTTCCGGCTCCCAAGTTCGGCCGGTTCCCAATACTTAAGTTTACGCGCAATCGCCTTTCGCGAAACAATCTCCTTCGAAACTCTCCCGCAAGAGCCAACACCTCTGCAAGTCGCGCGCAAAAAAAAAATGGCCCGGGACGGCAAGCGTCCCGAGCCATTTTTCACTTTCCGAATTTCACGCAGCGATCTGCTTGGAAATCGGCACAACTTTGATTTCCACCTTGCGCGGCATCGCCGCCGCGGCTACCGGCGCAGTGATTTCCAGCATTCCGTTGTGATATTCGGCAGTGAGTTTGTCTTCTACAACGCCCTCGGGAAGCGTGAGCGTGCGCTCGAACTTGCCGTACACGATTTCATCGTCCATCACTTCCTTGGACGTGCGAACCATTTTCCTCTCACCCTTGATGGTCAGCAGGTTGTCCTTGGTATGGATTTCCACGTCCTTGGCGTCAATGCCAGGAAGCGAAACGCGGCAGACGAACTTCTTGGCGTCTTTGTCGAGGTACGACTCCATTGACGGGAGGAAGTCAAACATCTTGTTGGGAATGAATTGTTCCCCGAGCAGTGGCTTGCCAAGAACGATACGATTGAAGATCTGATCGAAATCCCGCCGGAAATCGAAGAGATCCTGGAAGAAAGTGTCTTGCGGAATCAGATTTGCCATTATTAATCTCCTTTTGAAATTCTATGGATCACGAAGTTATCTTTGCCCCTTACTTGAATGCCCCCAAAATCGGTGTCCGAACCGGCGAGTGCATTGCGAAGGCATCCGGCCCTGGAGGGCCGGTGCGTCGAACAACAAGGCGCTTCAATCTGGCCCCGCGCATCGTCGCCGGCTCGGAGAGAAGTGGCAGAGATCCCTGCAACGGTCATACCCAAACAACGCCCACCCCATGCAACGTTTGTTGGGCGCAGACCGCAGGCTGGCCGCATACTTTCGGGCCTGTCGCCTTTTTGGCTGACTTCCATTTGCAGCCTCCGTCTCTTCACGACGCATTGATACATCATCCTGCAAGAGCGAAACTGTGATTGGCGGCACGGTTCGGAGTGATAGCGGTCACGCTGGCAATTCGCAGGCAAAATTTCGAACGAGCAAAGCTTTTCATCTCTTCCGCGGACCGGCTTGGCTTTAGGCGCCAAATGTCTAACGTCTAATGTCCCCAGTGGTGGTGAACAGCAAAAGAATATTTGCGTTCCACGTACTCGCGGAAAATAAGCAGTGGCTGAGCCAAAGCGGCGCGCGCGCGTACCGCGCCTTGCACGTTGTGGACTAAGACCTGGCTAAACCAATCGAGCAGGACAAGCGCGAAGCAAAAGACCGCAACAGCAGCGAACGCGAGGCTGAAAAGAAACAACGCGGCGACTATTTCCTGAACAATATAAACCCGCAAAACCAAGGAAACGCCCAACCCTGCTGCAACTACCGCGATTGCTCCGTGCATGTATTTCCGAGTCATTAAACCCCCCAATTGCCAGCCCTGCATTCTAATTGGCCTTTGCGCCACGCGCTCCCCGAACAGGAACTAAACGTACCCTCGCGCACGGCTCGTCGCATGCGACAGGCATCACTGCTTGACGTGATGTGCGTCACAGCCTGCAAGAACGTCGAGGAGCTAACTGGGATCGTGTAGGAGGTGAATGATGAAACCGATAATGAAACCGATCACCGCGAGCACTCACGTTCAGTTCAAGAATATCCTCTTTACCACCGATTTTTCGGACGCTGCCAAAATTGCAGCTCCCTATGCTGCCGAGTTGGCCAAGCGCTATGGCGCGAAGCTCTACGCTTTGCATGTGCGGCCGCCAATGGCCAACACCGGAACGCTGCCAGAAAACTGGAGAGCCTTGGAGAAGATCGCCGAGATGGAAGCGCAGCAGGAGAAATTTGCACTCGTCCACACATTCGAGGGCATGCAACCGGAAATCATGATCAATGAGGGAGATCTTTGGCCCAACATTAAGGCCGCCATTCAGGAACATGACATTGATCTGATCGTGATGGGGACCCGCGGACGCTCTGGAATCGGAAAATTCCTGCTAGGCTCCGTGGCTGAATCAATTTTTCGCCAGGCGCCGTGCCCCGTGTTAACCGTCGGGCCGCACTCTCCTGCCATAAGGAAAACTAGCGGTGAGATTACGCGAATTTTGCTGGCCACAGATTTTGGTCCCGAATCGCTGGCCGCGGCCAACTATGCCATTTCGCTCGCACAGGAATGTCAGGCGTACTTGACTCTGTTGCATGTGATTGACGCGCCAAAAACAGGCGACTTGGTTCACCCCTCCGAACTGTCGTCATCGTCCGGGAGGATGTTGCGGAACCTGGTGCCGCCGCAGGCCGAACTCTGGTGCGTGCCGGACTATGTTGTCGAACACGGCGCGCCAGCCGAAAAGATCCTGGAGGTTGCGGCCCAACGCAAAGCGGAGTTGATTGTCCTCGGAGTGCACAAGCCGACCGGCCTTTACGGGGCGGCCACGCACTTGCCAATGGCCGTCGCGCACAAAGTGGTTTCGCTCGCGCCGTGCCCGGTCTTGACGGTGCGTGGCTGAATCGTTCGATAGGATTCACGGGAAAGCGTCATGTTGATCCAGGAAATGACTCGGAAGGAAAGTCTGGACCTCCTGGCTCGAACGCACATCGGCAGATTAGCGTGCACGCAAGGCCCACAGCCATATATCGTTCCCATTTATTTTGTCTACGACGCCCACTACATTTACAGCTTCTCCACCGTTGGACAGAAAATTGAGTGGATGCGCGCCAACCCGCTGGTATGCGTGGAAGCGGATGAGGTGGCGAACTCAACACAGTGGAAGAGTGTCGTCGTCCTCGGTCGTTATGAGGAACTCCCCGACACCCCTGAATGGCACGACGCGCAGGTGTTCGCATACAAACTATTGCACCAGAAAGTTATGTGGTGGGAACCCGGTTACGCGAAAACCATCGTCAATGGCGTAGAGCGCCCTTTGATTCCGGTGTTCTACCGCATTTTCGTCGAACAGATCACCGGCCACTGTGCCAGTCCTGAGCCTGGGCGCGCGGTCTGACATAGATGGTCGATCCCGCCGGCACGCAGCAGCGCCG
>Ga0307372_10014254_pt1 | contig 10198 bp, 9 predicted proteins | sample OX1MG_FD_202533 | JGI IMG/M metagenome (GOLD analysis project Ga0307372, IMG submission 202533) | Soil microbial communities from Risofladan, Vaasa, Finland - OX-1 | ecosystem: Environmental > Terrestrial > Soil > Coastal area > Acid sulfate soil | place: Finland: Risofladan, Vaasa | collected... | reverse complement strand
CCGGGTGCGCAGCCTCGACTCCGAAGTGATGGGCATTATCGTGACCGCCTACGCCAGCGTCGAATCCGCCGTGCACGCGCTGCGCGAAGGCGCCTACGACTACATCACCAAGCCCTTCGCGAATGACCATCTGAAGGCCGTGGTGCGAAACGCGCTGGCGCAGAAGGCGCTCTTTCGCGAGAACCGCTTCCTGCGCCGCGAGCTGCGCGAAAAATACCGCTTCGAAAATATCATCGGCAAAAGCGACTCGATCGAGCAGGTCTTCGGCATGATGGAAAAGGTCGCGCGGACCGATTCGAGCGTGCTCATCACCGGCGAATCGGGCACCGGCAAGGAGCTGGTCGCGCGCGCGATCCATTTCGGATCGGAGCGCGCCAACAGCCGTTTCCTGCCGATCAATTGCGGCGCGCTGCCCGAAAATCTCCTCGAAAGCGAACTCTTCGGCTACAAGCGCGGCGCCTTCACCGGCGCCACCAATGAAAAGATCGGGCTGCTTAAGGCCGCCGATAAGGGCACCGTCCTGTTCGATGAGATCGGCGAGATGCCGCTCGCCTTGCAGGTCAAGCTCCTGCGCGCCCTGCAAGAGCGCGAATGCTATCCGCTGGGATCGAACGATCCGGTAAGCTTCGACGTCCGCGTGCTATGCGCGACCAACCGCAATCTCGAGCGCGAGGCTCGCGAGGGCCGCTTCCGCGAGGAACTGCTCTACCGGATCAACGTGATCAATCTCGTGCTGCCGGCGCTCCGCGAACGCAAGGACGATATTCCGCTGCTCGCAAACCATTTCCTGCGCAAGTACGAGAAGCAGCTCGGACGGGCCGCGATGCATTTCTCCAAGGGCGCGATGCGCGTGCTGGTCACCTACGCCTGGCCGGGCAACGTGCGCGAGCTCGAAAATACCGTCGAGCGCGCCGCAATCCTGGCCGAGACCGACATAATCCACGCGCACGACTTGCCCGATAAGCTTTCGGATCGGACCACCGTCGCGGCGCCGGCCACGGACGGCGTTGGGATGACGCTCGAGGAACTCGAACGCGAGCATATCCGGCGCGTGCTAACCCGCGTGCAGGGCGACAAAGTGCGCGCCGCGCAGATGCTGGGGATTCATCTCTCGACGCTCTATCGCAAGGTCCAGCGTTATCGGCTCGAAACGGTCGGCGAGGGTACCGTCGAGAGCGCCTCGCACGGGGGATAAGCCCGTCGCGTGCGCGGCCGGAGTTTCAGGCGGGGCGGCGCGGCCAAACGGCTCGATAGCAATCGAGGACCGCTAGAGATAGACTTTCCTGAAGCTCAAGCTCGGGCCATTGTCGAAAGGGCCGGGACGGAGACGAATATGGACCTTTTTGCGCCATCGCATCTTTTAATAATCCTTCTGATCATCCTGGTCATTTTCGGACCGAGCAAGCTTGGCGACGTGGGCGGCGCGATGGGCCGGGCGGTCAAGGATTTCAAGCGCGCGATGAACGAGCCCGATACCGCCGCGCAACCGCCCGCGAAGACCGCCGACACGCAGCCGATCGACCCCAACGTCCCCAAGCCCCTCTGACCGGCGCTGACTGAATCCGGATTGCCGAGGTTCCTCGGCACCTCTACGTTTACGTTGCGATCATCGATGTATCTGCGGCGGCATGGTATAACCCCCTCTCGCCCGATAAGGAACGGTTCGCAAGTTTTGAGGAATTTCATCCTTTGACCGTCCGCGTTCTGCTCCGGTAAGGTCTCGCAAGGTGAAAGAGCAGCGGAGAGTCGATTTAGGCACCTTCTGGGTGCTGTTAGAGCATTTTATTTCAGTAATGCCACTGTTGGGATTCGGTTACGTTTTCAGACTGGGTGTACTCTACGTGTATGGACGGGAAGAACTTACGCCGAAGGTTCTCCTTTTTATGGACGACGTGATGGTGGTAGGTGTCGTGGGATGGCTGATGTATCAGGTTGGGATCGCCCTCTGGAACCGACGTGAAAGGATAGGTTCAACCCATGTCTTCGCGCTTGCATGAAATCGTACGCCTGTTCGGACGCTATGCACTGGTCGCGGCAATATTCGCCTTCTGGGGCGGCATCTGCGGCGCTTTAGTTTTCTGGGGCGGTCTGAATCAGACTGTCTTCTTCTTCGTTGCAATTGTCGGGGGATGTTCGACTGCCTTTCCCATCTGGATTCGCCTATGTGCAATACGTCCTGAAGGTGAAGAGACCGTCAGCATCTGGATCACTGAATGGGCGTCCGGCTCAACGAACACAGCGCCGTCACTGCATCGAGCACCAAACACTGTCGCGCAAAATGTGTTGTTTGCACCCTGACTACATGCCATCGGTTAAAATAAGTCATTGCGTGATCTGCGATGGTGTGCGACCTGAACTATCCAACAAGCTGACCTTGCTGGGGTTTTTCGGAATTACCCCGAACGTCGAGGTTCGATTGGGGACAGTCAGCCTTCCAGTCGACGAGTTAACCTTCATCCTGATCGGTTCGGTTTCGGGCTCCGCAGGTTCGGCCGAGGTCGCTTTTGAGCTTTTCGACTGGTCGGACTCTTCAATCTTCTCTGTGTCGAAGTCCCACGACATCAAGCCGGTCGAGCGTTCAAATTTCATCTTCAACGTTCGTTCGTTGAAATTCCCCCACACCGGCAGATACAAGATCCGCATGAGGGTCGACGGGCGGGTCATTTACAACACCGATTTTCTAATCTCGGAAGGTCCTGCACAGCTGCCGAACTGAGTTCCGATTTCAATCCTCATGGCGCGGACGCGTTGGTGCGGCAACTGATATCGCAGCGCAATGCGATCGTGGTTGTGATCGTCGCCGATTCAGTTCGCGTGTGAGGCGCGGATGATCGTCGGCGCGGGCGCGGAGATAACCGTGGCGGGGTGGCGCGCGCGCGTGAAGATCGGCGCGATCGATCGAACGGACAAGCGCAGGGTGGTTGCAAGCTGGGCGCAAGCGGAATCTAATTGAGGCTCACCGGCGCTCTGACCTATGGCTGCCTGCCGATGATAGCTGGGTCCTGCGCAAGGGAAGGTCGCGAACCCCGCCAGGTCCGGAAGGAAGCAACGGTACCGGCCGCCACCCTGTGCCGCAGGGGTGCCTAGCTATCACTCGACTGGCAGCCGCGCCGGAGCATCGCCGATGGCCACGTCCCAATCGCATCTCGTGCTGGCGCGCAAATGGCGCCCGGATCGCTTCGAGGATCTCGTCGGGCAGGAGCACGTCACGCGGACGCTTGCGCAGGCGCTCGTAAGCGGCCGGATTGCGCACGCGTTTCTGTTCTCAGGAATCCGCGGGGTCGGCAAGACCACGGCGGCGCGAATCCTGGCGCGATGCCTCAACTGCGAACGCGGCCCGACTCCGGCGCCGTGCGGAGAATGCTCGGCCTGCGTCGAAATCCGCGAGGGACGCGCGCTCGATGTGGTCGAAATCGACGGCGCAACCTATCGCAAAATCGACGATGCGCGGGCGATAATCGAAAATCTGAGCTACCGGCCGGCTCGCGACCGCTTCAAGATTTACATAATCGACGAGGCGCATCAGTTGACCGACCAGGCCTTCAACGCGCTGCTCAAGACGCTCGAAGAGCCGCCGCCGCACGTCAAGTTTATCCTAGCAACGACCGAGCCGCAGAAGATGCCCGAGACGATCCTCTCGCGGCTCCAGCGCTACGACTTCCGCCGAATCCCGCTCACCACGATTGTCGAGCGGCTGACCGAGCTCGCGCGCCGCGAAGAATTCGAGGTCGACGAGGCCGCGATTCGCCTGCTCGCGCGCGAGGCCGGCGGCAGCATGCGCGATGCGGAACGGATGCTCGAAACGGCGCTGGCGTCGCACGGTGGCAAGGTGACCGAGGCCGAAGTCGCCGCGTCACTGGGCGTCGCCGCGCGGACGGCCGTGCTCGGGCTGGCCGAGGCGATTCTGTCCAAGGACGCCGCATCGGCGTTGCGCTCGGTGCGCGAACAGAGCGCGCGCGGCGCCAATCTCGAATCGCTCGGGCGCGATCTCCTCGAAACGCTCCGTAATCTGGTGGTCGCCAAACTACCAGAGACCGGCGGGACGACGCCGCTGACCGACCTTCCCGACCATGAGGCGTCGGAACTCAGGCGGCTTGCCGCAAAGGCCTCGAGCCGCGACCTGATGCGGCTCTTCAAGCTGATGGCCGATGCGCAGGAGCAGATCGCGCGTTCGTCCTTTCCCGATCTGCTGTTGGAGATGGCGGCGGTCAGAATGGCGACACTGGCGCCGGTGATGGATGCCGAGGAGCTGTTACGCGTGCTGGGGATAGCGGGAGCGGCGCCAGGCGCCGCTCCCGCTATCCCGGGCAAAGCCGCCGGACGCACGCCGGGCGGAAGCTCCGGCGGCTCGTCCGGCATGATCCCCGGTTCGGGAGCGTCCGCCGACAAGGCGGCGGACGCTCCCGAACCGGCGCGCGCGACAGCGCCGGGTGCGCCGGTATCGCCGGCGGGCGCCCGGCGCCTGCGGGTGGAGGGCGAGGTCAAGGCCGGCGCGCCAAGGCGCGCCGGCCTTGACCTCGCCCCGGCGGCGGCCGCGGCGAGTCTCGCCGCGGAAATATCGGCGGCGGCGCCTGCGCGCATCGCCGCCGGTGGCGATCTCGCCGACCTGCGCGCGCATATCCGGAGCCGGCGCGCAGCGCTCGCCGGTTTCATGGAGCAGGGAGCCGCATTGACGCTCGACGGCGATACACTGGTCGTCCTCGCGCGCAAGGATATTTATCTTCGCTACCTGAGCGATAATCGCGCGGCGATAGCCGAACTTGCTGCCGAGCTTTACGGACGACGCTTGCGTGTCGAGGTGGTGCTCGAGGGCGTATCTGCTCCGCCAGGGACTCCATCAACGCCGGGCAGGTCCGAGACTGCCCAGCCATCATCAGCGGTATCGGCGGTTCCCGTCGCGCCGTCCAGCGAAGCACGCGCGCCCACGCAGGATAAATCCGAACCGTCCGGCGCGAACGTTGCTGAAGCGGCGCCGTCCGCCGCCCTATCGCAACCGGGGCAAGATCGGCAGGTTGAACGGCAGGCTGTCTATGCCGACCCGGTCGTGCGAAGAATCTTCGACGAGTTCCAGGCGCGCGTGGTCGACGTCCGGGAGCGCCCGGCGTTCGTGCGTCCGCAGCCTGGTACTGCGCCGATCGACGCCGAAACTAACGAGGATGCGGCTGCCTCCGGCCGCGGACCCTCGGAGGAGTGAGGAATACCGTGCCCGAATTCGATCTATCGACTCTTCTGAAGCAGGCTCAATCGCTACAGGACAAGCTTCGTCAGGTACACGAGGAGGCCGCCGCGCGCACCGTTGAGGCCGACTCGGGCGGCGGGATGGTGCGGGTGGTCGTCGACGGCGCGATGCAGTTGCGCAAGATCGAAATCGATCCGGCCCTGCTCGGCGCGGATGATAAGACGATGCTCGAGGACCTGGTCATCGTTGCGGTGAACGAGGGGCTCAGGCGGGCGCAGCAGATGGTTTCCGAGGAGGTCGGGCGGCTGGGGCCGTTTGGCGGGCTCAAGATGCCCTTTCCGGGCGGCGGCGAATGACCGAAGCGTCGGACGATGGCTGAAAATCTCAAGCGTGGAGACGGATTGCCGCCAGCCATGATGCGGCTGGTGCGGGAGCTTTCCCGGCTGCCCGGTATCGGCGAGAAGACCGCCGCGCGGCTTGCGTTCAATCTGCTCAACCGGCCCCGCGACGAGGTTATCGGGCTCGCCGAGGCGCTGCTCGAGATGAAGGAGCGGGTCGGACTTTGCGGCGAATGCTTCGGGCTTTCGGACGCGGTGCGATGCCTGATCTGTGAGGATCCGGAACGCGACCGCCAGATGATCTGCGTCGTCGAAGGGCCGGCGGACCTGATGGCGATCGAGCGGGCGCGCAGCTTCAACGGTGTCTATCACGTCCTGCACGGCGCGGTGGCGCCGCTCGACGGCGTTGGGCCCGACGATCTCAAGATCAAAGAGTTGCTGGCGCGCCTTGGCGAGCCGGACGCGGTCCGCGAGGTGATAATCGCGACCAACGCGACGGTCGAGGGCGAGGCGACCGCGCTCTACCTGGCACGGCTGCTGAGGCCGCTCGAGATCAAGACGACGCGGCTAGCGCGCGGGCTGCCGGCGGGCGGCGATCTTGAATACAGCGACGCGGCGACGCTCAACAGCGCGCTCAATAATCGCCGCGACCTGTAAGTGTCCGGCGGCGGCGCGATCGGCCGGGGCGCTCGCTCAACTTGCAAGCGGCGCCGGGCGCGGGTTACTTTGTGAAGAGCAGCGCGGTCATCCGCATCGCGCTCTTCATTAGCGTCCGCCCGCTGACGCATCGGAAACGATTTCAAAACCTTTAGACAGGAGAATTAGACAAATGGCATTTGAACTACCCAAGCTTCCATACGCGATGGATGCCCTGGCTCCGCATATCTCGAAAGAGACTCTGGAGTTCCATCATGACAAGCATCACGCGGCCTATGTTAACCGGCTCAACGAGTTGATCGCGAATACCAAGTTCGCGACCATGTCGCTCGAAGAGATAATCAAGCAGGCCGGGCCGGGCGTGATGTTCAACCAGGCGGGACAGCATTGGAACCACAGCTTTTATTGGAAGTCGCTCGCGCCCAAGGGCGGCGGCGAGCCGGGCGGCAAGCTGGCCGACGCGATCAAGAAATCGTTTGGCGATTTTGCGGCCTTCAAGAAGAAGTTTTCCGATACCGCGGCCGGCCATTTCGGCAGCGGATGGGCCTGGCTGATACAGAAGGCTGACGGCGCGCTCGAAGTCGAGGGCACCCACGACGCCGGGACTCCAGTCGCCGAGGGCAAGAACGCGCTGCTGACCTGCGACGTATGGGAGCACGCGTACTATATCGACTATCGAAACGCGCGGCCGAAATATATCGAGGCGTGGTGGAACGTGGTGAACTGGGAATTCGCCGCATCCAACCTGAAGTAGGTATCCGGGGGCGGGCCGCATCCGCGGTCCGCCGCCGCATGAATCCAGCACCAGTGATCATAGCCGGGTGCGGGTTGTGACGATCGGTACTGACCTATGCGGGCAGCGGGCGGTGTCGTCACTGAGGCTCGGCAAAATCTAGTCGCCGACGATCTCGGCGAGTCGTTTGAGGCCCTCGCGGTCTCCGATTGCGACCAGATGATCGCCGCTGGCAATTTTTGTCGCCGGGTCGGGAACGATTGAAATCGGATCGGAGCCGCGCTTCAGCGCGACGATTCGGAGCCGCGTGACCTCGCGCTCAGCCTGCTCAATCGGTTTGCCGATCAGATGACTTCCGGGCGCCACCCGAATTTCCTCGAGGTCGATCTTGTCACCGTGTCCCGGGGTCGCAAGCTCAAGGAAGTCGACCACCGCCGGCCGCAGGATGGTCGCCGCGATCCGCATGCCACCGCGCTGATAGACCGACACAACCTGTTGAGCGCCCGCGAGCCGCAGACGTCGAATGCCCGGCTCCGACTCGCCGCGGGCGTGAATTTCGATTGCGGGATTCTTCTCGCGCGCGGAGAGCGTGATGTAGACGTTGTCGGCGTCCGAGCCGGTAGCCACAACAATCGCGCGCGCGGCGCGGACTCCAGCTTCGTCGAGCACTTCGTCCTCCAGGGCGGAGCCCGTCAGATGGGGAACGTCGAGCCTTTCCAACTCGGCCGCGAGCGCGGGATTCGAATCGATTACCACCAGCTTGACCGAATGGCGCAGTAATTCCTCAACGACGACGCGTCCGAACCGCCCGAAGCCGCACACGACTACGTGACCCTCGAGCTGATGAATCTTGCGCTGCATCGCACTATTCCCCAAAAATTCCCTGAGACGCCCTTCGATCACCAGTTCGGCGGTGACCGTGAACAGGTACAAGGCCGTGCCGACGCCGGTCGTAATCAGGCCGATGGTAAACAGTTTACCGGCATGACTCAGGGGCTTGACCTCGCCGAAGCCGACGGTCGAAACCGTTATCACCGACATATAGAGCGCGTCGATGAACGACATGTCCTCGATGAGCATGTAGCCCAAGGTACCGGCGGCCGTGATCGTGAGCAGGCCCACGATGGCCATGACGAATCTGCGCCCGGGACTTTTCATCGCGGCCCCCGATTAGTAGCGCAGCGCCGTGTCGGCGGTCGAGCGGGCTCATTTCGCATTGCGCTCAACTGGAGTCCTGGCGCCACTGTGGCCTAGACTCCAGCCAAATCCCGAGCGCCGCGAGGAGGGTTACCGATGGCGATCAAATTGGACGAGTACATCAACAGGTACAAGCACGCCAAGCTGGAGCGCCGCGACGGAATCCTGCAGGTCACGCTGCACACCAACGGCAACGAACTGGAATGGGGCGGCAGCCCGCATGAGGAGCTCTCGTATTTGTTCGCGGACATCGCGCGCGACTATGAAAACAAAGTCGTAATCCTGACCGGCACGGGCGAGTCCTTTTGCGCCAATCCGCCGCTCACAGGTTCGGCGAACTTGAAATCGTCCGCATGGGATCGCGTCTACAACGAGGGCAAGCATCTCCTGATGAACCATCTGAATATCGAGGTGCCGATGATCGCGGCGGTCAACGGGCCCGCGCATCGTCATGCGGAATTAGCGGTGCTGTGCGATATCGTGCTGGCGGCCGAACACACGACCTTCCAGGATTCCGCGCATTTCCCCAACGGCACGGTGCCCGGCGATGGCGTGCATATCGTGTGGCCGCTGCTGCTGGGCGCTAATCGCGGGCGCTACTTTCTTCTGACCGGGCAAAAGATTTCGGCGCAGGAGGCGCTTACGCTCGGGGTCGTGAACGAAGTGCTGCCGCGCGACCGCGTACTGGCGCGGGCCTGGGAGCTGGCCGAGGAGATCGCCAAGCGGCCGAGGCTCGCGATCCGCTACGCGCGCGTGGCGATGACGCAGACGCTCAAGCGCATGATGCTCGAGTACCTGGGCTACGGCCTCGCGCTGGAGGGGCTCGCGGCCGGCGAGCATTGGCCCGCGCCTCCGCGTTAGGCCGGTCTTGTCACAAGCGCCGGCGCGAAGGCCAAGGCGGGTGACCGAAACGCTGGCCGCTGGCAATCGCGAGCAGACAAGGGCATTACGCGTTGATTTTTTCTCCGAACTTGACGGGCGATAGCGTAACGCTCTATTAGCTCAGATTGCGAGGGGAATTAATAAATCTTTCGCCGCGGCCAATTCGCCTCCAGGTGCGGAATGCATGGCGCCATCGGCAACCGTTGAGGGGCGGCATCGTCGCGGACACACGGCTTCACCAAACCTCGCCAAAGGGTAAGGCCGCCGGCCCAAGCAGCCTTGCCCCGCGCCAAAGGAAGGAAACCTGTTATGTCGTATGATCTGCTGATCAAAAACGGAACAGTTGTCGATGGCACCGGCGGACCGTCGCGGCGTGCGGATGTCGCGATTGCGGAGGGCCGAATCGTCGAAATCGGCAAGGTGGGCGAGGGCGCGAAGAAAGTTATCGATGCGTCCGACCAGATCGTCGCGCCGGGCTTTATCGACCCGCACACCCATTACGATGCGCAAATCTGCTGGGACCCGTATATCACGTCGTCGTCGTGGCACGGGGTAACTTCGGTAATCATGGGTAATTGCGGCGTGGGGATAGCGCCGTGCCGCCCGGCGGTACGCGAGATTGCGGCGTGGGATCTGGTCAACGTCGAGGGTATCCCGTTCGAGGTGCTGGGCAAGGGAATCAAGTGGGAATGGGAGACGTTTCCGCAGTACCTTGACGCGGCTCAGCGCCGCGGCTCGGGTATCAACCTCGGCTTCCTGGCGCCGCTCACGCCGTTTCGCCATTTCGTGATGGGCGAGGAGTCGATGGAACGCGCGGCCACGGGTGAGGAGACCGCTCAGATCAAAAGGCTGATCAAGGAGGCGGTTGCGGCCGGTGCGTTCGGTTTCACGACCACCGCGATAGCGCAGCATATCGGCTACAAGGGCAGGCCGCTGGCATGCCGCAACGCGAATCGCGACGAGTTCAAGGCGTACGCCAACGCGCTTAAGGAACTTGGCCGGGGCGCGATGGAGCTTGCGCTCACCAAGTCGGTCTCGGTGATGGACGACGAGGAATACGAATTCCTCGATTTCCTGCTGACCGAGAGCGGGCGTCCGGTGACGTGGCTCGCCGTTTTGAATCGCGACGACCAACCCGAAGCGTGTCAGGAGACGCTGCGCAAGGCCGAACCGCTCATCCGGCGCGGGGGCATCCCACAGGTGACGTGCCGT
>Ga0307372_10014250_pt1 | contig 10200 bp, 8 predicted proteins | sample OX1MG_FD_202533 | JGI IMG/M metagenome (GOLD analysis project Ga0307372, IMG submission 202533) | Soil microbial communities from Risofladan, Vaasa, Finland - OX-1 | ecosystem: Environmental > Terrestrial > Soil > Coastal area > Acid sulfate soil | place: Finland: Risofladan, Vaasa | collected... | reverse complement strand
TGCTCCGTCTCGGGCCAGGCCTCGGCATGTCTATCGAAAGGCCGGCCCCGTGGCGCGGCGAACTCGCGGCCCTTCACTTCGTGGCTAGCGCTGGTGGCGCCCGCCCGGTTCGTCAACAGCAGAACGCCAGCGGACTGCGTAGCCGCCCGGGCCTGTCCGAGCTGGCGGCCAGGACCCGCGGCCATGCCGCCTTCAGCTGGCCAATCGATGGCAACGCCATCGTGGCGGCTGGGGGAATCGAGCGCTTCGCGCCTGTCCCCCAGGAGTACTCCGCCCACACCCCGACCCTCGATGCGATCGACGCTGGCTACTTCGCAGGCGCCAGCGGGCCCCGGCTCGGCCTCGGGGCTCCGGTGGCGATTGATCAGGAGCTGCCCCTGCAGACAGCGCCGCGAACGTTTCTGGCCCTGCTGGCGTGCTACCGACCGCTGCGCGAGTCCGGATCACTTGTCCTCATCACCGCAGCGGGGCATCCTCGCCACGGATGCGGCGCAGAGCCGCAGCGTCGCGAGCGGTTTCAACCATGGCACAGCGGTCGTCTCGGTCGATGGACGAGGGCACCATGGCAGCCTCATACGATCACCCTCGCAGAGGCCCGCGTTCACCCCTCGCTGCTGGGAGCCAGTTGGAGGGCACTCTTCCGCACCGACTCGATCTACCTGCGCCTGCGCGGGCGCCAGGGGCAGATCGCAAACACGCGGGTGGTCGCAGCCACGGTCCCCGACGGGATTCTGGTGTCGGCGGTTCCGCAGACCGCATCCGGCCTGGCCCGAGTGTGGAGCGGCACTTCCGCCCAGACGGTGGCGGCTATCGACCTCGGAACCTGGGCCCCTCTGGACGGGGCGGCCGAGCACTCAATCCGACTCGAAGCGGTCCCGCCGCCGCCGAGCCGAGGGATCTGAGCAGATGGCCGAGAGCCTCGTCGGCGATCCGGCCGACGGTCCACAGCAACCCCTCGGGAGCTCCGCCCGGCGGTGGAAACTCAGCCAGCCCAGCGCGGACGGCCTGCGCAGTCGCGAGGCATGTCGCCTGATCGGCCTGTGCCTACTGTGCGCTTCGCTGACGGCGGGCCACGGGTATGCCACCCCGATCGCGGTGGGTACTCTGATCGCTAGCGTGGGCATCCTCGCATGCACCGCCCGCATGCGCCAAGCTCCGGCTCCGCGTTGGCTGTGGCCAGTCGCGGCGGCATTCCTCGCGGCGCTGAACCTCCGCTACGTCCCGAGTCCTGCCGCGGTGTTGGTCGTCGTGGCCCTCGCCATCAGCACTGGCCTGTACGCGCTCGCGAGTCGCCCGGCGACCAAGGTCGTGGCGGGCGCCGGTGCCCTGGCCGCAGTGACAGCCATCCTCAGGTGGCATTGGCACTGGGGGCGAGCCACCGGTGACGTGTACCACCTCCTGCAGGGAGGCGGCCGACTCCTGGTGTACGGACACGATCCGTACTCAGTGCTGATCCGCTCCACCACCCCGGGGGTTCGCTGGTTCCATTTCACCTACGGTCCCGCCACGGCCGCCTTGGCGGCCCCGGCCGCGTGGCTGGGGGACGCGCGCGCCAGCCTGTTGGTGATGTTCTTGATCCTGTTCGCCACGACCGCCATGATCGCGCGGCGCACCGGCCAGCCTGCCCAGCGACGAGCAGGCATCGTCGCGCTGATGCTGTCCCTACCCTTGACGGTCGCGATGATCGTGACCGGGTGGACCGAGGCCTTTCCCTTGGCAACCTGTGCACTCTGGCTGCTGCTCCGCGAGCGGCACCGTTGTTTGGGTCGGGTCGCTCTCGGCATCGCGTTGGCGGCCAAGCTGACCATCGTTCCCCCGCTCATCGTGATCGGGTTCTGGTCGTCTGCCCTGCGCCGAGACTTGCTCTGGGCGAGTGTAGGGGCGGGCGCAGTCTACGGTGCCTTTGCCTTGTGGACCGGCCCATCGGCTCTCGCGCACGACCTCATAGGCGTCTTCTTCTCGGCGTCGGGGTCCCCCGACAGCTTGTCCGCCAACGGGATCTTCCAATTGGAGCTCGATCGGTCGCTCCCGGGGATCATCGGTGTCGTCGCTATTGGAGGAGCGCTCGTCTGGACCCTGCGACGCCGGCCCCGCGACGGAGCGGATCTATTCGACGCGGCCGCGCTCTTCAGCCTAGTCGCCTTTTTCTTCGCGAAGTGGGCCTACTTCAACTACTACACAATCCCTGCGGTCATGCTGCTGCTCGCCTTCGCCTGTGAGCGGGCCGAGACCGAGGCCCCCCCTGTGCCCTGGCTATCCCTCGAGCCGCTTTTCCCCTACCGCATGTAGAGGAGCTGGCGCCCGGAGGCATCCAGCCGGTCGAGCGCGCGCCCGGTGCCAAGCACGCAGCAGCGCTCCGGGTCCTCCGCGACCGCCACCGGCAGCCCGCAGTGGGCGGCGAGCCAGCGGTCGAGCCCGACCAGCTGGGCGGTGCCGCCGGTGAGCACCGCGCCGTGGCGCCGGTGGGCGGCCGCCAGTCGGCTGGGAAGCTGCTCCAGCAGCTGCACCAGAGCGTCCGCCAGCTGGGCCATCCGGGGCAGCAAGGCCGGCCACAGATCCGCCTCGGCGCAGGTGGCGATGGCGGCGGGCTGGTCAGAGGCGGGATCGCCCGCGGTCACCGTCAGCCGGTGGCCGGAGCCGAGCTGCGGTCCCTCGCGCAGCTCGCACTTGAGACGCTCGGCCCCAGCCCGCCCCACCTGGATCCCGGTGAGCTCGGCGACCCGCTCCTGGAGCAGCCGGTCCAGCTCCTGGCCGCCCAGGGGCTGGGTCGCCTGCGCCACCGTCCCCTCCTGGCAGACCACCGCGATCTCGGTGGCCGCCGCCCCGCTGTGGACCACCAGCGCGCCACTGGTGGTGTCGGTGGGGAGGTCAGCGCCCAGAGCCGCCGCCAGGGGCGCGTCGACCAGGTGACAGGTGCGGCTGCCGCTGCGAGCGGCGGCGGCGAGCAGCAGGCGGCGGTCCCGGCCGCTGCTGGCGCTGGCGATCGTGAGCACCACGTCGGGCCGGAAGAAGCGCGGCGATCCCCCGCCCTGGCCGGTGGCGTGGCGGACCAGCGCCTCCAGCGCGACCTCGTCGACCACCCGCCCCCCTGCCAAGGGGCTGATCAGCGGCTCGGGCCCGGCCGGGGCGGCGGGGTGGCGCACCGCCCACTCCAGGGCGTCCCGCCCCGCCGGGGCGCGCCGGGGATCGCCGTCGGTCGCGGCCACCAGGCTGGGCTCCTCGGCCACCACTCCCTCGCCGCGGACCAGCACCCGGGTGGTGCGGGTGCCGAGGTCGACGCCGATCCGGCGGGTGAGCATGGGGCGGGCTCAGCTGGTCGGGGACGGGCTGGGGTGGCCCAGTGCCTTCGACCCGCCGCGGCGCTCCAGGTCGGCGCCGAGCTGGCGCAGCTTGCCGCCAAGGTCCTGATAGCCGCGGTCGAGGTGGTGCAGCCCGGAGCACTCGGTGGTCCCCTCGGCGCAGAGCCCGGCGATCACCAGCGCGGCCCCGGAGCGGATGTCGGGGACGGTGAGCCAGGCCCCCGCCAGACGGCTGGGGCCACAGATGATGGCGCTGCGGCCATCGACGCTGACCCGGGCGCCCAGCCGCACCAGCTCGCCGACATGGCGGAAGCGGTTCTCGAAGAGGAACTCCGACACGATCGCGGTTCCCGTCGCCTGGGTCATCAGCGCGACGTAGGGGGCCTGGAGGTCGGTGGCGAAGCCGGGGTGCGGCCAGGTGGTCATGTCCACCGCCAGCAGCGGCCCGGGGCGGCTCACCCGCAGGTGCGCCTCCCCCTCCTCGATCACGCATCCGGCCAGTCGCAGCTTCTGCAGCACGTGGCCGAGGTCCTCGCTGACCAGGCCGTCCAGCTCGACGTCCCCCCCGGTGGCGGCGGCGGCGAAGGCGAACGTGCCCGCCTCCAGGTAGTCGGCCCGAACCGCGTGGTCGGAGCCGTGGAGGGCCTCCACCCCCTCGATCACGATCCGGTCGCTGCCGGCGCCGTCGATTCGGGCGCCCATCCCCCGCAGGCAGAGCGCGAGGTCGACGACATGGGGTTCGCGGGCGGCGTTGGAGAGCACCGTGATGCCCTCGGCCGTGACCGCCGCCATCATGAGGTTCTCGGTGCCGGTGACGGTTGGCATGTCGAGACGGATGTGGGCGCCGTGGAGACGCGACGCGTGCGCCACCACCTCGCCGGCGTCGGTCTCGCTGATCACCGCGCCCATCGCGCGCAGCCCCTCGATGTGCTGCTCCACCCGGCGCAGGCCGATGTCGTCGCCGCCGGGGAGCGGGACTCGGGCCTCCCCGGCCCGAGCCAGAAGCGCCCCCAGCAGGAGGAACGACGCCCGCATCCGCCGCGCCGGCCCCGCCGGCGGCGCCACCGAGCGCAGCTCGGCCGCCTCCAGGGTGCAGCCGGAGCCGCTCCGCTCCACCCGCACCCCGAGCGCGTGCAGGCACTCGGTCATCGTGTCCACGTCCTCGATCTCGGGCACGTTGCGCAGGCGCAGCGGCTGCGGGGTCAGGAGCGCGGCCACCATCTCGGGCAGGGCCGCGTTCTTGCTCCCGCTGATCGTGAGCTGGCCGCGCAGCGGCCGCCCGCCCCGGATCAGGAGGCGCTCGTCGTCGGCGGGGACCGGCCCTTGGCTCACGGCCGCGGGTGGCTCGGGTCGACCGGCCGGGGCTGCGGCCGCGCGGCCTCGGTCGGGGCCGGCGGGGCGGGGCGCTCGCCGACCGGGTCGAGCCCGCCGCGGAGCGGTCGGGCGACCGGGAGCGGGCGTCCGCGCACCAGGGTCATGAGGTCCAACGGATGGCGGCGCCGCACCCGCACCACCAGCAGCACCAGCGCCACCGCGAGCAGGACCAGGGCCAGGGCCAGGATCTTCTTGTGCCCGAAGATGGCGAGCCCGAGGCAGCCGAGGATGGCGGTCACGAGGTAGAAGGCGATCGAGGTCTCGCGGGGGCTGAGGCCGAGCGCGAGCAGCCGGTAGTGGAGGTGGTGGGTGTCCGGGCTGGCGACGCTGCGCCCCGCCCGACGCCGTCTCACAATCGCCAGGGCAGTGTCCCCGATCGGCAGGCCGAGCGCCACCACCGGGACGAACAGGGCCAGCACGGCGGTGGTCTTGGCGACCCCGACGATGCTGATGATGCCGATCAGCAGCCCCAGCAGGTGCGCCCCCGAGTCCCCCATGAAGATCCGCGCCGGAGCGAAGTTGAAGAGCAGGAATCCGAGGCAGGCGCCGATCACCGCCGCGCTCAGGATGATCACCTCCGGCTGACCGGGGTTGCGACCCAGCCGGTCCACCGCCGCCACCGTGAGGATCGCGGCGACGATCGCCACCACCCCGGCGGCGAGTCCGTCCACCCCGTCGAGCAGGTTGATGGAGTTCTGCATGCCCACCAACCAGAGCACCGTGAGCGGGATCGCCAGCCAGCCCAAGGTCCACACCACCCCGGGCAGATGGACCGTGGCCACGGTGATGCCAAAGCCCCAGGCGACCACCAGAGCGCCCGCGGTCTGGAGCACGAGCTTGGTCCAGGCGGGCAGGCCCTGGCGGTCGTCGACCGCGAAGAGGACCACCACCGCGATGGCGACGCCCACCAGCTCGCCCCAGTCCCCGATGCCGCGCCCGAAGGCGCCGATCGCCACCACGAAGCCGAGCAGCAGGGCCAGGCCCCCGAGCAGCGCCGTCGGCTGGTCGTGTTGGTGGCGCCCTCCGGGGACGTCCACCAGCCCCACCCGAAAACTCAACCAGCGGGCCAGCGGCACCGCCGCGGCGGTGACCACCAGGGCCGCCAGGAAGGGCGGCAGAGCGGGCAGCCAGGGGTTGAGGGGGGTGGGCATGGCTCCGGGGGGAAGGGGCGGGCGTCCAGCGCGCCCAGCGTACCCGGGCCGCGCGGCACCGTGGAGGACCCGCCGGGAGCGCCCCGGGTCAGTACGGCAGCGGGTAGGTGTCGCAGAGGGCGCGGGCGCGGGCCCGCACCGCCTCCACCACCTGGGCATCGCCCAGGTGGTGGATCATCTCCACCACCAGCTCGGCGATCACCTCCATCTCCTGCACCCCCATCCCCCTGGTGGTCACCGCCGGGGTCCCGAGCCGGATCCCGCTGGGATTGAATCGGCTCGCCTCATCGAAGGGGATGGCGTTGCGGTTCACGGTGATGCGAGCGGCGTCGAGAGCGTCCTGCACCGCCCGGCCGGTCAGCCCGAGCGGGCGCAGGTCCACCAGCATGAGGTGGGTGTCGGTGCCGCCGCTGACCAACCGCAGACCCCGTCGACTGAGGCCCTCGGCGAGGACTGTGGCGTTGGCGACCACCCGCTGGGCGTAGCCGGCCATCTCGGGCTGCCCCCAGGCGTGCAGGGCCACCGCCTTGCCGGCGATGGCGTGCAGCAGCGGGCCGCCCTGGTATCCGGGGAACACCATCTTGTCCACCCGGGCGGCGTGCTCGGCGCGGCACAGGATCATCCCGCCCCAGGGACCGCGCAGGGTCTTGTGGGTCGTCAAGGTGACCAGGTCGGCATGCGGCACCGGGCTGGGGTGGGCGCCCCCCGCGACCAGTCCGGCGAAGTGGGCCATGTCCACCACGAAGGCGGCGCCCACCTCCTTGGCGATCGCCGCCAGGCGAGCGAAGTCGAGGATCCTGGGGTACGCGCTCGCCCCCGCCATCAGCACCCGGGGCCGAACCTGCTGGGCCCGGCGGAGCACCTGGTCGTAGTCGAGCTGCTCGGTGGTGGGGTCCACCCCGTAATGCTCGGCGTGGTAGAGCTGGCCGCTGAAGTTCACCGGCGAGCCGTGGGTGAGGTGGCCCCCATGGCTGAGGTCCAACCCCAAGATCGTGTCCCCGGGCTTGCAGAAGACAGCGTAGGCGGCGAGGTTGGCGCTGCTGCCGCTGTGGGGCTGGACGTTGGCGTGCTCGGCGCCGAAGAGCCTGAGCGCACGCTCCTGGCAGAGCCGCTCGAGCCGGTCGACCTGCTCGCACCCCCCGTAGTAGCGCCGCCCGGGGGTGCCCTCCGCGTACTTGTTGGTGAGCCAGGACCCGACCGCCTCGAGCACAGCGCAGCTGGCGATGTTCTCTGAGGGGATCAGCTCGAGGGTCTCCGCCTGGCGCCCGAGCTCGTCGCGCAGGATCCCGGCCACCTCGGGGTCGCTGGCACCGATCCGGGCGAGCTTGTGCTCGGCGAAGTCCACCTCAGGCGCTCCCCGTGCTGCCGTGGTCCCCTCCCGCCAGCCCGAGGGCGCTGGCGTCGAGCGCGCCGACCCGAACCAGGACCGGGCGGTCCGCGGTGCAGTCGAGTATAGAGGAGGGGATCCCGGGGCCCGCCGGGCCCGCCGGCCGCTGCAACGCCGCGTCGATCAAGGGGAGCGCCCGCAGCGCCGCGGCGGCGCTGGTCACCGGCGGCTCGCCATGGCGGTTGGCGCTGGTGGTGGCCAGAGGACCGCTCTGCTCCAGCAGCGCCACGAGCAGGGGGAGGGCCGGCACCCGGACCGCGATCGTCCCGGGACCGCCGAGGCGCCGGCCGGCGGCGCTCGCGGCCAGGATCAGCGTGAGCGGCCCCGGCCAGTGGCGCTCGCCGAACCCCTGCGCGAGCGCGGTCCAGCCCACGAACGGCAGCAGCGCCGCCGGGCTCGCCGCCATCAGGATCACCGGCTGCAGCGGCGAGCGGCCCTTGACCCGTGCCAGCCGGGCGGCGGGCGCCCGATCGCCGGCGGCGACGCCGAGGCCGAAGACGGTGTCGGTGGGGATCGCCAGGATCCCGCCCTGGTCAAGGCAGCGGGCGGCGGCGGCGACGCCGCCCGGATCCGGCGCGAAGATCGGGCGCTCGTCCCCCGCGCCGCTCACGCCCCCGCGGCCGCCGTCCCCACCACCGCCGGGGCGCCCCCGGGACAGCGGAGCTCGAGGACCCGGAGACGTCCGGCCAGGTCGGGGCGGATGCTGAGCTCGGCTGCGGGCCAGCGCCGGGCGCACAGGTCGGCCAGCTGATCCGCCCGGCGGGGGTCGACCTCGAGCAGCACGGTCGCGCCCGGAGCCAGGATCGCGAGCACCCCCCCGAGCAGGGAGCGGTAGGCCGCCAGCCCGTCGGCGCCGCCGTCCAGGGCCTGCGCCGGCTCGTAGCCCGCGACCGTGTGGGGGAGCTCCCGCATCTCCGCCGAGGTCACGTAGGGCGGATTGGCGACCACCAGGTCATAGCCCCCCTGCGGCCAAAGCGGCTCGGCCCAGTCGCCCTCCCAGATCCGAACGCGCTGCTCCAGGTGGTGCCGGCCGATGTTGGCCACCGCCACCTGGAGCGCCGCCGGCGAGCGGTCGACGGCGTCCACCGTGCAATCCAGGTGGTGGTGGGCGAGCGCGACCGCGATGCAGCCGCTGCCGGTGCCGAGGTCGGCCACCCGCGGCGCTGTGGCCCCGGGGGGGCGGGCGGCCAGCACCGCCAGCGCGCGCTCCACCAGCTGCTCGGTCTCGGGCCGCGGGATGAGGACGGCCGGCGAGACCGAGAACGCCAGCCCCATGAACTCCCGCTCGCCTACCAGGTAGGCGGTGGGACAGCCCTGGGAGCGGCTCCGCAGCAGCGGCCGGAGCCGCTCCAGCTCTCCCGGCTGCATCGGTCGCTCGAACTGCAGGTAGAGGTCGAGGCGGCGAAGCCCCAGCACCGAGCCGAGCAGCAGCTCGGCGTCGAGGCGGGCGGTCTCGTCGTCGCGGGCCGCGAGGTAGGCCGTGCTACGGCGCAGGACCTCGAGCAGCGCTAGGGACATCCACGCCGATGGTACCGGCGGGCAGCGGGGCGCGACGGGGGCTGCGCAGCGCCGTCCCCACCCCGGCCAGGCAGGCGACCAGCACCACCAGCGGCGCCAGGTCGGGAACGCCGTCGCGCAGCGCCTGGACGTACGGCAGCGTCAGCAGCAGCATCGCCGGCCCCCACCCGGACGGCCGGTCCAGCCGGGCGGCTCCGGGGCCGAGCAGGACCACCACCAGCGGAGTTAGCAGGAGCAGGTCCTCGACGTGGTCGTAGGGGGTGGCCAGCAGCCACACCGCCAGCGGGGCCAGCACCGCCAGCGCGACCGCCCCCGGCGATCCCCCGACGCCGCGCGCCCGCCGCCGAGCCAGGGCCACGGAGATCGCGGCGACCACTGCCACTCCCGCGATCGCGGTGGCGGCGGCGGTCCAGCCGGCGGCCGCGGCGGTGACGCGCACGGGCAGGTCCGCCCGCAGTCCGGCGATCCCGGCCAGGTCGCCCTGGAGACGGGGCACCGCCCCCGCGAACCTGTGGAGATAGCCCCACCAGCTAGCCAGCAGGCCCGGCATCGCCGCCAGCTGGAGGGCGAGGCCCGCCCCTGTCCCCAGGCCGAACCCGGCCAGCACCCGGAGCCCCAGCCGGCGATCGGGCCAGCAGCTCAGGGCCAGCAGGGGGGCGGCGGGCAGGAGCAGCTGGGGCTTGCACCAGGTTAGGGTGAGCAAGAGTCCGGCGGCGATCCCGCGGCCGCTGAGGCGCAGCAGCAGGGCCGCCACCAGCGCGGCCACGAGCAGGCCGTCGGGCTGCCCCAGCACCAAGCTGGCGAGGCTGACCCACAGGCACACGCCCAGCAGCGCCGGGACCACCGGGTGGCGCCACTCCAGCCGGCGGGCGAGGGCCGCAAGGGCGAGCCCGGTGAGCACGGCATCGGCCAGGGTCACGACCGCATAGCTCGGCCAGAAGGGCAGCCGGGCGAGCGGGATCAGCAGCCAGGCCACGATCGGCAGGTAGGCGAAGTTGGCGGCAGCGGGGGGAGGCGCCACCCCCGGCCACACGCGCCGCTCGGCGAGGTCGAGCACCGCCTGGCGGTAGGGATCGCCGCCGTGGGCGACCACCCGGGCGGCGCTGTAGAACACCCAGTAGTCCCCCGCCAGGTCGCTCGGCCGACCGGTGATGAGGTGGGGCAGGGCGAACGCTGCCGCCCCCACCAGGCCTCCCAGGCAGAGCGCCGCCAGCCGCCCCCGCCGGCGGTCCCCGCCGGGGGACCGCGGCCGACGGCGCGGGGAGTCGGGCTCGATCACGGCTCACGTATAGCGCAGCCGACGGCGTCCCCGCCGCGCTCCCCCGCCGCGGCGCGGGCCCCCAGCCCCGCGGTGGACAGCGCCGGAGGCGCTCCGTACCCTGGCACGGTGCGGCGCTCCAGCTCCCCAGCCCGCGCCGCCCTCCTGGGGACGCTCCCGGTCCTCACCTACCTGGGCTTCGCGCTGCTGCTG
>Ga0307372_10014247_pt1 | contig 10201 bp, 9 predicted proteins | sample OX1MG_FD_202533 | JGI IMG/M metagenome (GOLD analysis project Ga0307372, IMG submission 202533) | Soil microbial communities from Risofladan, Vaasa, Finland - OX-1 | ecosystem: Environmental > Terrestrial > Soil > Coastal area > Acid sulfate soil | place: Finland: Risofladan, Vaasa | collected... | reverse complement strand
GTCGAAGCGCGCCGCCGCCAGCGCCGCGGCGCCGAGCACCGCTATCAGGCACGCAAGCGCGGTGACGATGCGCGGATTGGCCAGCGAGGCACGAACGATGGCGGCGAGCATGCGTCGTCGGCCCTAGCCTGCATTATGCGCGAGGCGCATTGAGATACTGAAAAACAAAAGCCCCAAGCGTGGTAAAAAGGCTTTGCGACAAGGCTTTCCACCACTCAAGAGGCTTTTGCGTGACAGACGATAACACACGACAGAGTGTCCTGTTTTCTGATTTATGCGGCCGCCCGGTTGCAGCGAAGTTCGACCAGCAGCATGCCAGTTCCGATGGCGGAGCGATCCTGCTGCAGGCCTGCGACCGAGGGCTGGGGCTGACCGAGGCGTTGATCAACGGCATCGATGACCGGCGCCAGTCGGGCAAGATCCGCCATGCGATCGGGGATCTGGTGCGCCAACGTTTGTATGCGATCGGCTGCGGCTACCCGGATGCCAATGATGCGAGCCGGCTTGGGGCCGATCCGATCCAGAAGCTGCTCTGTGGTCGCGACCCGGTCAAGGGCGAAGATCTTGCCTCGCAGCCGACGCTCTCGCGCTTCGAGAACGCCTTTGATCGGACGGATCTGTACCGGATGGGGATCGCACTCGCCGACACGGTGATCGAGCGGCACCGCCAGCGCCTGAAGCGCAAGGTCAAGAGGATCACGATTGATCTGGATCCCACAGACGATCCGACCCATGGCGCGCAGCAGCTGACGTTTTTCAACGGTCACTACGACACCTGGTGCTATCTGCCGGTGGCCGGCTTTCTGACGTTCAACGAGGAACCAGATCAATATCTGTTTGCCTACGTACTGCGCCCCGGCAATGCCACCGCCTCGGTTGGCGCGATCGGCATCCTCTCGCGACTGTTGCCGCGGCTGCGAGCGGCCTTCCCGCGGGCTCGGCTCCGGGTGCGTCTCGATGGCGGCTTCGCCGCCGCCGAACTGTTCGTCTTCCTTGAGCGTGAGGGGCTCGAGTACGTGGTGGCGATGGGCAAAAACAAGGTTCTCGAGCGCCGCGCTGCACGCTTGATGGGCACCGCCCGGCGCCTCTCGCGCGAATCGGGCGAGACCGCGCATCTCTACGGCGAGACCCGCTATGCCGCCGGCACCTGGGAGAAGCGCCGCCGCGTGATCATCAAAGCCGAGGTTGTCCGTCATCCCGGGCGCGAGCCCAAAGACAACCCGCGCTTCGTCGTCACCAACCTCAAGCAATCGCCGCGGCATCTGTACGAGGCGATCTACTGCGCCCGCGGTGACATCGAGAATCGGATCAAAGAGCTGCATCATGGTCTGGAAATCGACCGCACCAGCTGCACGCGCTTCCTCGCCAATCAGCTGCGTGGTCTTCTGACCGCCGCCGCTTACGTGCTCTACCAAGAGTTGCGTCTGCGGGCCACGCACACCGCCTTCCGATCCGCCCAGGTCAGTACTCTGCGCGAACATCTCATGAAGCTCGGCGCCTGGGTCGACTCCTCGGTGCGCCGCATCGTGCTGCATCTGCCGGCTTCCTGCATCCACCGCAACGACTGGCAGATCATTGCCCGAAGTCTCGGAGCCGCGCCCGCATAGCGTTGTCGGACTGACACCTCGCCCGCTCGGATGTATCTTGCGTGCCTCACGCCGAACTCCCGTGGCCAAAATCACACCTTCGCGGACCGGCAACCTCGAAAATGCAACCGCACGCCTCATGACATACCGATAATCGATGCCGCGCATCGACATCACGCCACGGCATCGCGATACTGGGTCCATCATCCCGAAAATCTCATCCTTCATGAATGATGTGGGTTAGTTGGACCAACCGAGAAACATTTCCCGCATGTGCAAGCAACCTACCACGGCCTTACCGCCGGGCAAGACTGCTGCCGAAGGCGCTGCACGCTATAATTTGGTAATTCGCACCCCACAGGCTGAGACGCCTATCGAATATTTAGAAACCGAAGATCGGCTGTTACGGTGCGCAACTCGCGCGGATTGCACCCCGGTCAACACCAAGTGCGCGGGGAGTCGTCCCCGCCCGTACTGAAATAGTGTGGGCCCACAAGAATGTGGTATTAATTGTCCACGCCGTATCGCACAAATTAGTTTGAGGTGAATCATGTCGACGACATTCTTGCTCAACGGCAGCGCGACCACCATGGATGCAGACCCGGCCATGCCGCTGCTCTGGGCAATCCGGGAGCTCGCCGAATTACATGGAACCAAGTTCGGCTGCGGCATGGCGCTGTGCGGCGCCTGCACCGTGCATGTCGACGGTGAGGCAGTCAGGTCCTGCGTCATGCCTCTTTCGACGGTCGCCGGCAAACAAGTGACGACGATCGAGGGCCTGCAGAGCAGGTCCGCCAGGGCCGTTCAGGCGGCTTGGATCGAACTTCAAGTACCCCAGTGCGGCTATTGCCAAAGCGGGCAAATCATGTCGGCGACCGCGCTGCTTGAGCAGAACGCGGCGCCGACCGATGCCGACATCGATGCGGCGATGGGCGGCAATATCTGTCGCTGCGCGACCTATTCCCGCATCCGTGCCGCGATTCACGCGGCAGCGCAATCCATCAAGGCCTAGACCATGACACCACGATCACTCGCCGCGATGCGCCCCACCCGGCGTGAGTTTCTGAAAACCGCCGGCTCTGTGACCACGATGGCGCTGACCATCGGATTCGAATGGATGGGGCCGCCCCGCCGCGCGGTGGCCGCGGGCGCCGGTCCCGCGGTGTTCGCCCCTAATGCGTTTTTGCGCATCGGCGCGGACGGCAGCGTGACGGTGATCTCCAAGCATCTCGAAATGGGGCAAGGCTCCTATACGGGCATCGCGACCGTGCTTGCCGAAGAGCTCGATGCCGACTGGACCCACGTACGAGTCGAAAGCGCACCGGCGAACGTGAAACTCTATGCGAATTTGGCGTTCGGCATGCAAGGCACCGGGGGCAGTTCCGCGATGGCCAATTCCTGGTCGCAGCTGCGCGAAGCCGGCGCCAAGGGGCGCGCGATGCTGCTTGCGGCGGCTGCCAAGGAATGGAAGGTGCCCGAGGCGGAACTGACCACCGACAAAAGCGTCGTCTACCACGCCGCGAGCAAGCGCGAAGCGAGCTATGGTTCGCTCTCGGCCAAGGCCGCGGCGCTGCCGGTCCCCGACAAGGTGACGCTCAAGGAACCGAAGGATTTCAAGCTGATCGGCCGGCACCCGCGGCGCGTCGACGTGCCCGCAAAGGTCGACGGCACCGCTCAATTCACGTTGGATGTAGCGTTGCCCGGCATGCTCGTCGCCTTGCTCAAACGGGCGCCGCTCTTTGGTGCGACGGTCAAATCCTTCGATCCGGCGGCAGCGACCGCCGTGCCGGGCGTCGTCAAGGTCGTTCAGGTGCCGCACGGTATTGCCGTGGTCGCCAAGGGTTTCTGGGCGGCCAAGCAGGGCCGCGACGCGCTGGTCGTGGAGTGGGACGACACTCGGGCGGAAATACGCAGCTCCTCGGAAATTATGGGTGAATACCGGCATCTCGCCGAGCAACCCGCGGCCTCTGCACGCAAGGTGGGCGATGCGGTCCCCGCGATCCGACAGGCGGCCCAGAAGCTATCAGCGAGCTACGAATTTCCTTATCTCGCGCATGCGCCGATGGAGCCGCTCGATGCAGTCGTCAAGCTCACCCCAACCAGCTGCGAAATCTGGGCGGGCGATCAATTTCAAACGCTCGATCAAGCGAATGCCGCCAAGACGGCCGGACTGGATCCGCAGCAAGTCAGCATTCATACGCTCTACGCGGGCGGCAGTTTCGGCCGGCGCGCCAATGTCTGGTCCGACTACATCGTCGAGGCGGTATCGATCGCCAAGGCCTACGGCGCCGACGGCACGCCGATCAAGCTGCAGTGGACGCGTGAGGACGATTTGCACGGGGGCCTGTTTCGACCGATGTACTATCACAAGCTCGAGGCCGGCTTGAATGAAAAGAAGGAACTCGTCGGTTGGCGGCACGTGATCGTTGGCCAATCGATCATGAGCGGCGGACCGCTCGAGGTCATGGTCAAGAACGGCATCGACCCGACATCGGTCGAGGGTGCCGCGACGATTGCCTATGACATCCCCAATATCGACGTCGAGCTAGCAACGACCAAGACCGGCGTCCCGGTGCTCTGGTGGCGCGTGGTCGGCAGCTCGCACACGACGTTCGCAGTCGAGGCGTTCATTGATGAGGTTGCGCACGCCGCCGGCAAGGATCCGTTCACGTTCCGCCGCGATCTGCTTGCGCATGAGCCGCGCATGAAGGCAGTCCTGGAGGTCGCGGCCGAGAAAGCAGGATGGAGCAACGCACCACTACCTGCGGGCAAGGGCCGCGGCATTGCGGTCGGCGAAGCCTTCAAGACCTTCGTAGCGCAGGTCGCCGAAGTCACTGTCGATGCCGCGGGGCAGGTGAGCGTGGATCGCGTCGTCTGCGCGGTCGATTGCGGAATCGCGATCAATCCCGACGTGATCGTGGCGCAGATGGAAGGCGGCATCGGCTTCGGCTTGGGCGCGGTCCTATATGGCGCGATCACCCTGAAGAACGGCCGCGTTGAACAGGATAACTTCAATAATTATCGCGTTCTGCGTATCAACGAAATGCCGAAGGTCGAGGTGCACATCGTGCCCTCAGGCGAAGCACCCACGGGCGTCGGCGAACCCGGCGTGGCGCCGATCGGACCGGCCGTGGCCAATGCGATTTTCGCCGCGACCGGCAAGCGCGTGCACATGCTGCCATTCGCGAAGCCCACCTAGAACTGCCCCGAGGTCTTTGCTATGACGAGAGCCAAGAACAGCGGTCGAGTGGACCATCCGATACTTTGGACGCTGGGCGTGTTGGGTTTGGCTGCGGCCGCGTTCGCGGGCTATTTGGCGCTCGGACCGGGTCCGACCGCGTTTGCGAAAGGGACCCGCGTCGCGCTCGCGAATTATCGCGATACCGATCCGACCGGCGTTCCCGACGAACTTAAGTCGGCAAGTCTCGTCGAGCGCGGCGAATATTTGACGCGTGCGGCGGATTGCATGGCCTGCCACACGGCCGACGACGGGGTCCCGTTTGCCGGTGGCCGCGCGTTCGTCTTGCCGTTCGGGACGCTCTACTCGACCAATATCACGGCCGATATCGAGACGGGGATCGGCAGCTATTCCGACACGGATTTCCTCAGGGCACTGCACGAGGGCATAGGCCGCGGCAACAGGCGACTCTATCCGGCGATGCCGTACGCCAGCTACACCTACATGTCGGATGCGGACGCGCTCGCGATCAAGGCGTATCTGTTCACGCTCAAGCCGGTGAAGGCGCGGGCGCCTCAGAACACGCTGGTATTCCCGTTCAACCAGCGCAGTCTCATGATGATCTGGGCGGCACTATTCAATCCGGACAAGCGCTATGAGCCCAATGTCGAGCGCAACGCCGCTTGGAACCGGGGCGCCTACCTCGCCGAAGCCATGGGTCACTGCGGCGAATGCCATACACCGCGCAACTTCGCCTTTGCCTTGAACAATCGACAGAAATTCGCCGGGTCGGTCCAAGCTGGCTGGCGTGCCTACAACATTACGCCCGATCGCAGCAGCGGTATCGGGGCCTGGAGCGATGAGGATCTATTGCACTACCTATCGAGCGGACATGCGGGAGGCAGGGGCACGGCATCAGGTCCCATGGGCGAGGCTGTCGATGACAGCCTCAAGCATCTCAAGTCAAGCGATCTCGCGGCAATCGTGAGCTATCTGCGCACGGTGCCGGGCGTTGCCACGGGGGATCTGCCGGAGCCTCGAACTACTCCGGCGGCCGCTACGTTTGCGGAGGTCGCCGTAGAGCCGCGCGGCAGGGCGGTCTACGAAGGTGCTTGTGCCGGTTGCCACGGCTGGTCGGGTATCAGTCCCGGAATCGCCGCCGCCAATCTCACGGGTACGCGTTCCGTCAACGACGCGACCGCGATCAATGTCGCTGAGGTCGTCATCCGCGGCGGGGAACGACAGGCGGATGCAGGGCCGTCGAATATGCCGGCCTTCGGTAGCACGTACTCGGACGCCGAGATAGCGAGCGTTGCGAATTACGTGACCGCGCGGTTCGGGGCCACGAAATCGAATCTGACGGCCGCCCAGGTCGCAAAATTGCGAACGCAGGAATAGACGAGTTTCTATGGCACCTGTGGTCCGCAAAAATCGAGTCACGCACCGACAGGCGCCTTGAAATATTCGTGATGCAATCCGCCGAGAATCGAATTGGCTCGGACCGCATGTGATTCCGCGCGGCGATGGCGCGATGCTGGCTGTCGGTAGTGGCGATAAACGGGCGGCGGATCCAGAGTACCTGGACGCAAGGCTATGTGCGGACGCCAGGCATTGTCATGTGCAATCCACGATTTCAGAATGGACCGCAGATGGGATTCGGAGAGGGGTTTCAGCCAATCCAGACACTCGCACCGAACGGAGCCGAGGACTCTTTCGCAGATCGCATTCGCTTTCGGGCAGCGCGGCGGCGATTTCAACACGTCGATGCCAAGTCGGCTCACCGATTTGTCGAGATGCATGGCAAAGATGCTGTCGCGATCATGCAGTGCGTACTGATATCGGTCCTCGAACCCGACAGCCTCGCGCAGTGGCTGCAGCGTCCAGGCGGCGGTTGGATGCGCGGTGACGTTGCAATGAATCAGGCGACGACTACGGTGCTCGATGACGGCGAATACATAGAACAACCGGAACGTGGCGGTCACGACGACCATAGAATCAAAGGAAATGATTCCCTGGGCGTGCAGACGCAGGAACGTCACCACCGCAGGCCGCCCCTTGGGCGACCCGGTGGGCAACGGGGAAGATATTTTCGCACGGTCCGCGGCGAGACTTGAATTCCGAGCTTCAGAAGAAGCTCATTCGCAATGCGTTCCTCGCCCCATGTGGGATTCTCGCTCCTCATCCGGCGGATCAGCGCCTGAACTTGCTTCGGGATCCGCGATCGGCCGGGTCGAGACTTCCGGCGCCAGTACAGCCTCCAGGCCGCCCGGTGCCAGCGGATCGTCGTCTCTGGGCGCACGACGACCATCGACTTCATTGAGCGAAACGCTAACCATAGTCAGCGAAGCAGGTCGCCGATCACCGATATCGGAACCCGGAACGCCGCCCCATTGATCAATCATGCCACGATGGTCACCGATGAGATTCGGATGGCCGAACCGATGGCCGATCGATTTATTGCGGATGACACGGGACTAGAGCGAACGAAGCTATTCGCGGATTAGCCGGCATTTCGCCCAGGTGCCGATGGCTCTGGTAGCCGCGGCAGCGCGTCCAATGCATAGCGCGAAGGTGTCGGCCATGGGTCCTTCCAAGCTGGTATGCGCCTCAGGCCATCGATCCACCGCACAATGTGAGGAAAATCGTCGAACGGCATTTCCGATTTGTCCCAGTAGGTCGCCATTGACGCCAGCTGAAAATCGGCAATCGTCAAACGCCCACACGCGATGAAGCCACGATTCATGAGTTGTTCGTCCAACACGCGCGCGTAGCGCAGAAGTTCTGGGGCTTTAGATCTCAGCGACACACTGTCAGGATTGCCTATGCCGAACGTCGGCTTGACGATATGCTCGAAATAGAACGGCCCGACGGCCGGGGCCCAGTGGCAATCGTTCCAGGAAAGCCAACGAAGAATTTCGATCTGTTCCATCGGATCGTTGCACGGCCACATGTCCGACTGGGATTTCGTGCAGAGGTAGGCCATGATCGCAGAGGATTCCCAGAGCACGAGCTCGCCATCCACCAGAGTGGGAGCCTTCATGTTGGGATTCAAAGTAACGTACTCTGAGGTCTTCAGCCCGCCAGCCATCATGTCCACCTTAATGCACTCGGCATCGAGACCAAGATGCTTCACCAGCGCCAGTACACGTCGAGGTGCCTGTGCCTTGATCCAGAAAATTTGCATATCCCATCTCCTATCAGGCCCACCTTGAAGAGAGTCTTTCTGTACGAGGGCTGAAGAATGTGTGTGGTCAATAATGAACTCGGCGCGGGCAGGGAGAAGTAGGTGCGCAGTCAAGCCCCTGGTATGGGAAGCACCGGCATGATCTCGACCGAATCGCCGGGAAAGATCGTAAAATGCGGATGCTTTTCAAATAGCTTGGCGGCGGCCTCGTGCGAGTCCGCGCGCACGACCGTGAAGGCGCCGATGTTATTGCTGATATCTTCGATGCCGGTTTGCGAGACTTTCTTGGTTTTTCCTAAAGGGCCTCCCATCGCCACAATCGCGGCGTGATGCCGCTCCGCCCACGCCTTCCACCCGGCGATTCCTTCCTGTTGCTTTGCGCGTCGCTCTGCCTCGGAGAGGCCGTTCCACACGGTCATTCGGTGGCTCGTCTTGCTGCCAAGAAATATGGCGAGAAAGGTATTGTTCGTGCTCATGGGGACTCCGTCCTTTTGTGGGTTGCAGGTTGAAACAACAATTCGATGTAGCGGCGCATGTGATCGATGCTGGCGGCTGCGATTTCGGGGCCGCCCTTAGCTTTGGCGAGAATGAACGCGCCCTGCAATACGGCTTGCGTGTGCATCGCCAGACTCTCGGCGCTCCACGAAGCACGAATCCGATGGCGCTTCATCGCCTCAGCGATGTCCGCCTCAATTTTGGAAGCGTGAGCGCTGATGCTGGCCTCGCACGCCTCGCGGATATCCGGGTTGGTGTCATAGGTCTCTTGCACCATCGTGCCGACCAGACAGGTGAACTCGGCGATGTCTCCCTTGAGGATTGCCTTGCGAAAATCGAGATAGCCGAGAACACGCTCGAGCGGGTCGCTGTGCCTGTGGTATGGCGCAGTCTCGAAAAAGGCTCCTGTGATCTCCGACCAGTGATGCGCCGCAGCGACTCCTAGCGCGTCCTTGCTTTTGAAGTGGTGAAAGAAAGCACCCTTGGTGACGCCGGCTTGCGCGCAGATATCGTCGACCGAGGTCGCCGAATAGCCCTTCTCACGGATGAGCGAAAGCGCTGCATCCAGTAGTTTTTGGCGAGCCCCCGCTTTGGCGGATGTTTTGGATCTCATACGAGAACAGTACCAACCGGTCGGTATGTTGTCAAGCTACATGGAAGCGCAACGCTGGACCGTGTGGGAGGCGAATTACCAATCAGGCGGCGACGGGCGTCCGGAAGAGACTTCGACAGTGCCGTCTCCAGTGATATTCAGCGAAGTGCGCACGTGGAGGCGACGGACGGCCGGCAGGTTTTGCGGGCGTGGTGCCGTTGGGGGAGCGGTGGACACGAGCGCTGCTGTAATAGGCGCGGAATTTGTCGAGCTTGCGGTGACGATCGATCGAATTCCAGAAGAAGGTGTGGTCCAGATATTCGCGCCGGCGGCGCGTGACCGGCGATGGCTTGGTTGAACATGCGGCAAAGGTGCGGACCGTCGATGTATTCGCCGCCGATGCCGAAGCCGATGATGCGGCGGGTAAACACGTCGATCGCCACGAGGGCCCGGTGGCCGCGAAGCCAGATCGACTCGCAGCGAAACAGGTCCACGCTCCAGAGGCTCAGTCCTTGGCTTGCGCGAAGCAAGTGAGCCAGGAGGGATCCGAGCGGTCGGGATGATCAGGGCGGTAGCGCGCCGAGAACACTCTGCGCACGATGTCCTTATCGATCTGCACGCCAAATACATGCCCGATCTGTTCGGCAATGCGTTGATTGCCGAATCTGGGGTTACGACGCTTCATCTCGAGGATGGCCGAGATGATCTCCTCGGTCGGCCCCTTCGGACCGGGCTTGCGTCGGGTTCCGGTGGAGGAGAACAGGCGGCGATATTTCCTATCGACCAACGCCTTGTGGAATCGTAGCAGCGTCGCCAGCTTGAGAATCGTGGCGACCTTCACGACTCGTCGGAGACGCACGAACAGCGTCGTCAATCCGAGCACGAATCGATTGTGGTCTGGGGCGGGGCGCGCGAGCTTGGCCAGCGTGCCGATCAATTGCACCGCGAGAAGACACAAGTCACGCATCGTCGAGGCAGGCTACCAGGGATACCATGCGGCACAAGACTGCCCATACGGCGCCTTACGCTATGACTTGCGATTCCGTCGCGCCAGGATAAGCCTGGGAAAGGAGGAGATCTGGCATAGCAGATTGAAACTTTTCATTGGGATCCAGAGGGTTCGACGCCCTCCCGGCAAAGGCTAACCACCGTCCGGAAGCGAGTCT
>Ga0307372_10014245_pt1 | contig 10202 bp, 11 predicted proteins | sample OX1MG_FD_202533 | JGI IMG/M metagenome (GOLD analysis project Ga0307372, IMG submission 202533) | Soil microbial communities from Risofladan, Vaasa, Finland - OX-1 | ecosystem: Environmental > Terrestrial > Soil > Coastal area > Acid sulfate soil | place: Finland: Risofladan, Vaasa | collected... | reverse complement strand
AGTCGCCGACCCACACCGAGTCCCAGACACCTGAGGCGTCGGCCCGCTCGGCCAGCTTCAACATCTCCTCGACCGTGGTGGCGCCAGTCACGACTCCACGATTGGGAAGGGTCAGTCCGAAGGTCGCCTTGGGGATAACTCAGCGAGTGTATTTCTTTTTTGGTCACGTTCGGTAGGCGCTCTCTTGCCACCTCAAGCATGCCGGCATCCAAGTCCAGGCCCTCGACCTCGTACCACTGGCTCAGAGGTTCAAGGTGCTTCCCGGTTCCGCAGGCCACATCCAGCCATGCCTTGCCACCCGAGCGCTTCTGAGCTTGAACAAGGGAGTGCAGTCTCTCGGCCTCCGCCTGATAGTCCTTCCAGGAGTAGATCAGGTCATAGAAACGCTGGCACTTGGCGAACATCTCGAGAATCTAAGGCGGGCACGGTGTCACAAGAACTCGGGATAGCCAGCAACTCTGATTGGCGTTAGAACAGGGCCGAGAGATGCACGTCCGCCCAGAAATGAATTCGGCGCGTGATAGCGGCGCTATCAAAGTGTCCAGTTTCGGGTCCGAAAAGTCCCTTAAGGGGTAGAGGGCCTCCCACAGGCCCAGGCTGAACGAGGACATGTCGATGACCGGGGACAAGGGCACCGGCGCTTCGCGCCCAGACATGGAGAAGCTCTTCAAGGTGTGCGCGGCTGCCGCGTACCGCTCCGCTTTTTCGGTCCTTCGCTCTCCGTCCGACGCTGAAGACGTGGCCCAAGAAGCCTGTGTGGAGGTCCTCCTCGCCATCGAGGACGGTAAGCGCGACGAAGAGAAGGCGGCCGAGTACGCGGCCACCAGTGCCTATCACCGGGCCCTCAAGTGGAAGCGGCGGAGGGCTCGGGAGAACGTGCTCGAAGAAAGCTTGACCGTGCCGATGAACGATCCCCGGAGGTCGGCCACTGAGCTCGCTTGGCATGCCTGCGAGAAGCTCAACCCGGCTCGACGCACAGCCGTCGTGATGACCGTCGTGCAGGGGTTCAACGCCGCCGAGGTCGGGCGCGTGATCGGTGTCGAGACCGAGGCCGCTCACAAGCTGGTCCAGCGGGGCATCGACCAGATGCTGAAGATCTGCGTCGAGCGGATCGGCCGCCGGCGGGGAATGCCCGCCGGCTGCGATGGGAGATCGGGCCAGATCTACAAGATGATCGTTGGCCGACTGGCCGCTTCGGAGCAAGCGGACCTCGAAGGCCATCTGACGACCTGCCAGTACTGCCGCGACACCCAGGAGCAACTGGACCTCGCCCGCCAGCTGCCGGCCTTCACGCCGCTCTTCCCGCTCGATGGGATCCTGGCTCGCAAATCCGATGTGCTGCGCCGAGTCGCCGAGCGAGCGATGCCTCCCACTCCGGCGCCACGGAGCCGCCTTCAACCGTCCAGGGTCATCGGCGGGTCGGTGGCGCTTCTGATCCTCGTGATCGGCGTAACGAGCATTCCGACCCTGCGCTCGCTGCCTCCCGCACGAATCGCGGCCGCCCCGGCGCCCAGCACCTCACCCTCCCCGATCCCGTCGCCGGCGCCCAGCTCGACTCCCGTGCCGCCGGTTCCAAGCGGTGGCTTCGCCTATCTCAAGAGCGGCGAGGTCTATTACCAGTCCGACTTCGGCGCGGCGCCAGTCCAGCTGACCAGCACCGGCGGCCTCGTCGACGACTGGTACTGGACCGGCAGCGGTACCTCGATCATCTATAAGCAGCGGGCCCCGCGCAGCCAGGCGGGCGACCTCTACCTGGTCGATCTCGTCAGCCACCAGGTGACCTGGAGCTACAAGGTGGGAGCCGCCGCGTTGGCCGTCTCACCCGATGGCGCCTCTTACGTCGCCGTGCTTCCAACGCAGATCGGCACTGGTTACAACGCCCAGTTCTCCTACCGGCTCTTGATCGGAAGCATCGGGTCGAACCCCGATCCGGCCCGGGAGGTTGACCTGCGCACCGTCACCTCGTCCCAGGTTGTCGGGTACTTGACCGAGTATCCGCCGGTCAACGTCCGCGCCAACTTTGCCGGCCCGGCAGTCTGGTGGACTTTAGCCGGCATCCACTTCGAGCCTGCCGTCTCAGATGCTGGCTTCGACATCGATCCGAACACCAAGGCGGTGGTGGAGCGGCAACTCAGCAACGTGTTCGATGCCGAGCGCGTCTACTCGGGCCCGACCATCAGCCAGATCCAGGATGTATTCGGCAACCTGGAGGTGACCTCCGGCGGGATAACCAGGACCATCGATTTTCGGAGCACTCACGGGCCGGTGATGATCCTGAGCGTCAGCGCCGACGAGAGCCGGGGGCTGGCGACCGTGCTGCGAAGTGACGGCGGCCACGACGTCTACCTGGTCACCGCCAACGGCGATGTGACACCCCTGTCGACGGACGGCTCGACCCTGTTGGCCGCCTGGCAACCAGCCACGACCCAGTAGGAGAAGAACGCAATGACAACCCTTTCCCTGGTTCAACGCGCCCTTCGGCAGGTCGGACAACTGCTTCGGGACCGCGCGAGCGCCTTCGTCCGACGGCCGCTTTCGCACCACCTGTGCCTGGTGGCGACCGCCATTGTCGCCACCAGCGTCGGCCCCTACCTGAGCGCTGAGTTGGCGGGGCCCGTCCTGCTTCCGCCGAGCTGCAGCATTGGCTACGCCGGCACCGCGGTGACGATCGAGTTCATCGGTCCCCGGTCGTCCAGCGTCTGCAACCAGCTTCTTCGCGAACCAGGAAGCCAGTTCCGTCGCATGAGCTCGGCTGGCAAGGCCGTGTGCCAGGGCCACCAGGGCGACCTCACCACTATCGTCCGCGACACCGCCTCGAGCTGGCAGGGCCCATTCACCTGCTCGGTGCTCGAGAACTCGGGCTGGAACCCTCTGGGTTGAGATCCATGTACCAGCGCATGGAACCGGTCGTGATCAGGTTGCCCAAGGCGGTTCGCGCCCGAATCGACGAGCTGGCGATGCACGTGGGCATGAACCAGGCGGACGTCTACCGGATGCTGCTCGATGAGGGCCTGGCCGCACGCGCACGGCCGGCGGCGACACCGAGTCTCGGCACCCCGGATCAAGAGTTGGACCTCCATGTCCTGATCGCGGTCGAGCAGGTCATCGCCCTGATCGAGTCGTTCCTGCCCCGGGGCCAGGGTGCGGCCCGCCGCGTGCTGCCCGAGGCGGTGCTCGCCGCCCAGCGCCGGCTCGAGCTCAACGGAACAGAAGACCAATGAGGTCGCAGCGCTCGATCCTGAGCCTGAAGTGGACCCCGGCGAACGCCAAGGGCGGCGTGCGCCGGGCGGTCGGTGGCTTCCTCCGCTACGTCCAGTACCGCGACCACCACGAGGAGGAGGGCCGCCCGAAGGACGTCGAGGGCATGCTCCGCTACGTCGCCTATCGCGACTCGGCCTCGCCGGAGGGCCGGCTGTTCACCGCGACCGACCAGGCCGGCGACCGCGAACGCCTCCAGCTTGGCGACTACATTGCGCGCTCGGTGGCCGACCTTGAGCAGCCGGACAGGCCATCGCGGCGCCAGCATCGGGCTTGCTACCGGTTCGTGCTCTCACCGGAGGACGCGCGCGGGCTCGACCTGCGGCTTGTCACCCGCCAGGCGATGGCGCAGCTGGAGACCGATATCGGCGCCAAGCTGCCGCCCTGGCTGGCCGCCGAGCATCGCAACACCGCCCATCCCCACACCCACATCGTGCTGGCCGCTCGCCGCGAGGTGTCGCCCGGCCACTTCCGGTCGATCTTGATCACCCGCCGGCGGCTGGAGCGGATCAAGGTCGCCATGCGGCAGGAGATCGCCCGCCAGCGCGGAGAGCGAGTCGCCTCCCGAGAGCAGATGCTGGCGGCGCTCGATCACACCCGATCCCGCAGACATGCTCGCCCGAGCCTGGCGGTCGCCCTGCGCCGCTTTACCGGCCGCGTCGCCCGAGGGTATCTGCGGCAGGCCGAGCAGATCGCCCGCCAGCGCGATCGCGAGCGCGAGCTGGAGTGGAGCCGATGAACAGCCTCGGCCACCTCGCGCCTTTGCTTCTCTTCGTCGTTGGCGGAGCTGCCTACCTGGTCATGTCGCCCGAGCTCTTCCGGCGTGGCGCGACCCACGGCCGGAGCCGCTGGGCGCGGGGTCGCGACCTTTGGCAGCTCAGCTCCGAGCGCACCCCGAGCATCATCCTGGGCTGGCTCGGCCGGCGACTCCTGCGGTCCCCGGCCGAGGACAACGTGCTCGCATTCGGGGTCCAGCGCTCCGGCAAGACCTCGACCCTTGTCGTGCCGACGCTGCTCGAGTGGCGGGGAGCCTGCCTCGCCACCTCGACCAAGGATGAGCTGGTCCGGCTGACGGCCGCACACCGGGGACGGGTGGGTCCGGTCTACGTCTTCGCGCCGCTCGACCCGAACCCATCCTGGGCGACCGACCTCGGCGTCGAGGTCGTCTCCTGGAACCCGGTCGAAGAGGCGGAATCCGGCGGGGCAGCGTCCGAGCTCGCCGACCACTTCACCGCGGCGGGCAAGGAGTCCGCCTCCGCCCACTGGTACCTGTCGGCCGCGACGCTTCTGACCGGCCTCTTTCTGTTCGAGCGACAGCAGGGCGGCGACCTCCGCACCGTGCTGCGGCATCTCAACGAGACACCGCCGACCGGCTACGCCCAGCTCGCCGTCACATCTGGCGGCGGGATCGCCGGCGAGATCCTCAATGGTCTGGCGCAGACGCCCGAGCGAGAGGCCGGCTCGATCATCTCCACCGCCCGCTCCTCGCTCTCTCTCTGGCTCGACGAGCGAGTGGCCGCGGCAACGACCCCGACCGAGGACCGGCCGGCCCTGGACCTCGACGACCTCCTCGCCGAGGGCGGCACCCTCTACCTCGTCGCACCCGCCGAGGACGCCGAGCGCTGCCGCCCCCTGTTCTCCGCCCTCATAGGCTCACTCCTGCGACGCGCGACGACCCGCGCCCGCACCCTCGGCGGAGTCCTGGCGCCGCGCCTGCTCCTCGCCCTCGACGAGGTGGCCAACTTCGCCCGCATCCCTCGCCTCGACTCCTACGTCTCGACCGGACCCGGGCAGGGGATCCAGTCGCTGCTCTGCTTCCACGACCTGGCCCAGATCGAGGCCGGCTACGGCCACGAGCGGGCGCGGACGATCTGGAACAACTGCCGGGCCCGGCTCCTGCTCCCCGGCCAGGGCGACCCCAAGACGCTGGAACAGTTCAGCCGCGCCATCGGCGACGAGACCATCCACTTCCAGAACCGGCACTGGTCCGACCACGGCTCCGGCGGCAGCGACGCCCGTAGCTCGCGCCCGCTCGCCGCGCCGGATGACCTGAGGCGGAGCTCGGACACCATCCTCGTCTACGCCAACGCGCCACCGGCGCGGCTCAGATCCCGCCGCTGGGACCAGGTCAGAGCCTGGCGCTCAGCGGTCGAATCCTCGCGGTCGCGCTAGACCGCCGAACCCGCCGCCGTCAACTCCCATTCGTCCCAAGGAGGGATAGCTGTGTTCAACGCGCCCATCAGAGTCCTTCTCGACATCGTCATCCACCCCGACTTCACAGGTCTTCCGCCGAGCCTCCTCAATGGCCTCCAGCGTCTGGCCGACAACGCCGCCGGGATCCTGCTGCTGGTCAGCACAATCGGGATCGGGGTCTCGATCACGCTCTGGGTGGTCGGCTCCTGGGTCGACAACCACCACCTCGTCACGCGGGCCAAGTCGAGCCTCATCGTCAGTGCCCTCTCCGGCGGCATGCTCTACGCAACCGTCGCCGGCGCCAACTACATGACGGCGCTCTTCCGGTGATCTCCTCGTCCGGCGTCGACGCCTTCATCTACTCCCTGCAGCTGGCGCTGGCCAAGTCCAGCGTGGAGGCAGCCAAGGCCGCCGTCCTGACCCTGCTCGGCGCCTTCGGCTCCGGCACCGAGCCCGACTTCCAGAGTGTGGCGCCGGCCTACGACCGGATGCTGGCCATCGGGCTGCTGCTGGTCGTCTTCTTCGCCTCGATGGCGATCGCCGAGTACCAGCTCGGCGGGTCCCAGGGCGCCGGATTCTCGGCCATCCCGCGGACACTGGTCGCCTGCTTCGCCGCCTTCGTCGGCCTGGCCTTAGTCGGCTACCTGGAGTCCTACGCGGCGCTCCTGGCGACCGCCTGGACCCCCGACTTCCTGGGCCAGAACGCACACCTGGACCAGGTCGTCTCCCGCCTTTACAGTGCCAACCAGCTCTCGGGGCCTGCCCTGGGCAGCGTTTTCGGGCTGATGCTCACCGCCGTCCTGACGGTCCTGATGGCCCTCTTCGTCTACATCGAGCTGGTGCTGAGGGCTGCCCTGATCCTGATCACCACCACCTTCATTCCGCTGGTCGCGACGATGTGGATCTGGCCCCGGCTGGCCGGCGCGGCCAGCCACATGGCCCAGTTCCTGGTCGGGCTCCTGCTCTCCAAGTTCGTGATCGCGACCGCGGTCTACGTCGGCTACTCGATCATCGTCAAGGGGCTGGTCGACGGCGCCGGCGGCGCCGCTTCGACCGGAATGGTCATCGGCCTGGCCACCCTGGCGGTGGCTGCCCTGGCACCGGTGGTCCTCCTCCAGGGCGTCCACTTCGGCTACCAGGCGTCGGCGCCCCTCGCCCGTGGCTGGGCGATGGCGGGCGCTAACCTGGCCAGCAGCGCCGGCCAGAAGTTGCGCGGACCGACCGGCCGGCTGATCGGCGCCGGCAGCCAACGACTGCCCCAGCAGCTGGCGTTCCTCAAGCCGTCCACCTCGAAGGAGGCTACCGATGCTTAGTCAGCGCATCGAAGACAACTGCGACGCCGCTGCTCTCTACATCGAGGGCGAACGCGAGCGGCTGCTGGAGGCACAGGGTTGTCGCGACCTGGTCGAAGGGATCCTCCGGTTGGCGATCCGGGATGCCATGCGGACGCGTTCACGGCGGGCCAAGGGAGCCTTGCAGTTCTTGCGCAGTCCCTGGGCCGCGAAACTGGCTGATCTGATCGGCCTAGAGTCGACTGCCCTGGCCAGGGAGGCGACTCGGATCCAGACTGCGAATGCGGCGGCACGGCGGAGCCGAGGGCGAAGTCATGGGTAACCGCTGCCCCGCCTGCCCGGACCGCTCGTTGACCCTTTCGGTGCCCGAGACGGCAAGCCTGCTTGGCATCAACCGGAACACGGCCTACGAGCTCGCAGCTCGTGGAGACCTGCCAACGGTTCGGCTTGGGAAGCGGGTTCTCGTCGTTCGCACCCGGCTGGAGCGAATGTTGGAGGGCTCCCTCGGCCAGGTGGAGCTATTCCCCGAGTACCCGGTCCATGGCCACCGCAGCCTCGGCCTGGACCGCCGGCATGACATGGCTGTAGGTGTTCATCGTGAGGCTGATTTGGCTGTGGCCGAGAGTCTCCATCACGACTCGTGGCGCGACGCCCTGGGCAAGTAGGAGAGAGGCGCAGGAGTGGCGCAGGTCGTGGAAGCGCAGGCGGGGGAGCCCCGCCTGCTTAAGCAGTTGTTGAAAGTGCCGGGTGACGCTGGGCCCCTCCAGCGGAGTCCCAACCGTGGTCGTGAAGATGAAGCGGGATTCCTTCCAGCGGGCGCCGGCCAGGAGCCGGTCCTTCCTCTGCTGCTGCTGGTGGGCCGTCAGGGCGCCGGCGACGACCTCGGGCATCCGGATGGTCCTTCGCGACCGCTCGGTCTTCGGCTCGACCAGCTGCATCTTGCCGTCGATGCGCTGGAGAGCATGCGCCACCGAGAGGGACCTCTTCTTCAGGTCGACGTCCTCCCACTGGAGACCAAGCGCTTCTCCCTGGCGAAGGCCAAGACTGAGCGCGACCACGAACAGCGCCTCCAATCGATCGCCCTGGGCGACCTCCAGGAACCGGCGAGCTTCGTCCGGTGACAGGACTTGCACCGGGCGGGTCTTGACGCGGGGCGGGTTCGTCAAACCTGCGGCGTTCCGCGCCACCATCCCCCACTTCACCGCCTGGTTGAGAGCCGTGCGCAGCACGGCGCGGAGGTACTCGACACGCCGGGCGGAGAGGCCCTCCGCGAGCTTGGCGTTGAGCATGGTCTGGACCTGTTGCGGGGTGAGCCGATCGAGGCGGTGGTGGCCGATGGTGGGAAGGACGTGGAGGCGGACCAGATCGGAGTAGCTGCGGAAGGTCGAGGGCCGAAGCCTGGGCTTGGCGGAGTCCTCCAGCCAAGCGGTCAGGAACTGCCCGACAGTCTCGCGGCTCGCCGCCGGCAAGGTTCCGAGCTGCTGATCCCTAAGAGCGACCTTGAGCCAGTCCTGAACCTCTTTTCGGGTGGCGCCGTAGAAGGTCTGCCGGGAGCGCCTGCCGTTGACCCGACCGAGGTCGACAGCGGCCGCCCAGAGACCGTCCTGGCGCCGGTAGATGCTTCCTTCGTTGTGACCTCGCCGCCCAGCCATCGAAATTCGAGCGGACTATAGCTGGTTTGGCTGTAGTTTGGCTGTAGTGCCCGTTAAGACAGGACGCGCGAAACCCTTGGAGGGAGGGTTTTGAATACGATTTGGTGGTGCCCGCCCAGGGACTTGAACCCTGAACCTTGGGATTAAGAGTCCCCTGCTCTGCCAATTGAGCTAGGCGGGCGTGAGAACTCGATTCTAGTCGGCGCCTCTTAACCGCGGCTGTTGGGGAATCCGGGCTGCCCGCCTAGCCTGCCACTCGTGCGGACGCGGATTCCGGCCGGGATAGATCTCGAGGACAGGCTTCTCTACGGGCTCTCGCCGGCCCGCCTCGGCTACGTAATTGGGCTGCTCGTCATCGCGGCCTGGTTCTGGCGTCAGCACCTCTGGTCGCCGCTCCGCGTGCTGCCCGGCCTGCTGCTGCTGGGCGCGGCGGCGACCATCGGCTGGTGGAGGCACGAGGGACGACACCTGGACGCCTGGGCCGAGGATGCCGGCCGCCATCTTCTGGCCTCCTACAGGGTGGAGGTTGACTGGGATGGTCTCACTCGGCGGTGGGCAGAGGTACTGGCGCGCCTGAGGAGGTCTCCGCCTTGAGCTACCTCAAGCTCCGGCCGCGGCCGCCGGCGCAGTTGCTGCCCGAGGCACCGATGGTCGCGGTCGTGGAAGCGGAGGGCATTGGGTACCTCGGCGCGGTGGCCGACGACCAGGCGCGCTGGAGCGCTGGGTTCCGCCGGCTGCTCGACGCATTGGCGAAGCCCCTCCAGATAGTCCTCCGCTTCCGGCCGGAGGAACGCGAAGGCGTCATCGCCCAGCGTCGATCGGTTCTGGTGGTGACCCATCCGGATGCGCTCGTCAGCGTCCGCGCCGGCCTGGTCGGGCTCGGCCTCAGCCTGCGGCCCGGAAGCCCACCGGGCGTGTCGTCCACCTTCGGAAGGGAGCTCCCGCGCTGCTTCCAGGATCGACACGGTTGGCACCGGACCTGGTACGTCGACCGCTTCCCGGGCGCGGAGCTGGAACCTGGATGGTTGCTGCACCTGGTGCCGCCCAGAGTCCGGGTCGACCTTGCCTGGCATGCCGAGCCGGCCGGCAACGGATGGGCCGCCGAGTACCTGCAGCACCAGCTCGCGCATCTGCGCGCGTCCCAGCTGGAGGGAGAGCGCCGCGGGCTCCCCGACGTGCTGGTAGGCGAGGCGCTTCCGGCCGCGGCCGACCTTCAGCGGAAGCTCTCGGCCGGACAGGAGCGGGCATTTCACCTATCCCTCCTCCTCACCCTCACCGCGAGCAGCAGGGACGAGCTAGAGGCCGGAAGCACGGCCGTGGTCGAGGTGGCCCGCTCCACGCTCTGCGGGTTGCGGGAGGCAACCTTTCGCCAGGTGGACGGACGGCTGGCCACGCTGCCACTCGGCCTGGACCGCCTCCAGCGCCGGCACCTGGTGGACACTTCGTCGCTGGTGACGCTGTTTCCCTGGCTGGACGTCGAGGTCGCCGATCCTAACGGGCTGCGGCTGGGCCGCAGCCGCGCGACCGCGATGCCCGTCAGGGTCGATCCCTTCGACGAGCACCACCACGAAAACGCCAACATCGGGGTCTTCGGGCACTCAGGCGCCGGGAAGACCTATCTCCTGAAGACCCTCGCGCTCGGCGCCGTGAAGGCCGGCTGCCAGGTCTGCGTCATCGATCCCGAGCACGAGTACGGCCCGGTAGCAACGACGGCGGGTGGCGCCGACATCCGCCTCGCTCTCGGCAGTGGCCACGCGATCAACGTGATGGACCTGCGCGGGCTCGCGCGCGAGGAGGCCGAGCTCGG
>Ga0307372_10014244_pt1 | contig 10202 bp, 10 predicted proteins | sample OX1MG_FD_202533 | JGI IMG/M metagenome (GOLD analysis project Ga0307372, IMG submission 202533) | Soil microbial communities from Risofladan, Vaasa, Finland - OX-1 | ecosystem: Environmental > Terrestrial > Soil > Coastal area > Acid sulfate soil | place: Finland: Risofladan, Vaasa | collected... | reverse complement strand
GCCCGGCAGGCGCCGCCGTGCGCCAGGCCCGGCGGCACGTGCGCACCGGGCGGTTTCCGCGCAGGGGCAGGCCGAAGGCCAGTGCGAACGGCTCAGACTCGAACACGCAGTAGAACAAGTGTTCGATTTCACGCTATGCTATGGCCGTGAGATCGTATGTACCAGCAGGCTGGCCACCGGGCGTGCACCCGCCGGGCAGCCCGGAGTTCGAGCGGTCGGCTGTGGCCTGGCTACTGGATGTCGTCCCGTCTGACTACCTGCTGCACGGTGTGCTGAAGCGCCATCCGGTCGCTCTTGCCTCACTCGCCAGGCACCACCTGGACGCGTGCGTCGAAGGAGCGCGGAGCGGCTACCGCACCGCCCGCACCGAACTCGGCCCGCACCTTCCGCCTGCGGCGATCGAGGCGGTACTGGCCGCCTACCGGGACGAAGGAACGCGCCTGGCCACCGCCGCCCAGGCCGCCAGCCTCGTCGAGCGAGCGCTGCACGGCGAGGTATTCGTCCGCCAGCTCAGCGGCGGCCGCGCTGCCAGGCCAGGCCCACCGGCTGCGCCTGTTAGAGCAGGCGATCGGGGATCACGGACTCCGCCGGCCAGTTCACCGCCCGGTCCACCCTCCGCTCCGCCGTCCGCTCCGCCGGCCGGACCGCCGACCGCTCCGCCGCTGGCCTGTCCGCCGGTCGGTCCGCCGCCGGCCGGACCGCCGCCGGCCGGGTCCACCCCCTCTCGGGGCTGAAATCCTTCACCACCTTGGCCGGCGCACCGGCCACTACGCACTGGTCGCCGATCACGCCCCTGACCACCGATCCGGCAGCAACCACTACGTTGCTGCCGATCACCGAACCAGGCAGGACGATCACGCCGGTACCTAGCCACGATCCGGCCCCAATCCGAACGGCCGCGTTCACCGGCCACTGCCGTCCGATCGGGACGTCCGGATCTGCGTAGCTGTGATTCTGGTCGGTGATGTAGACGTAGGGTCCGGTGAAGACATCGTCGCCGATGTCGATCGAGTAGTGCGCCACGATGTGGCTGCCCCGGCCGATGATGCAGCGATCGCCGATCCGGAGGACCGGGTCGGGCCCCAGATCGTGACCAGGCATCATCCCAGCGCAGACCGAAACCTGTTCCCCGATCATGGTGCCGTCGCCGACCTGGATCCACCGCTCACCGTAGATGGTCCCGGTCGGAAATGAGATCAGGGAACTGGGGCCGAAGGCCGCGAATCGACGGCCCGCCGCCGTCTCCGAGGTGATTGTCCCGGCCTGCTGGAAACGCCGCCAGGCAGCGTGCACCACTCGGGCGGTGGTCCTGCGACGCCAGCGGGACCAGTCGGCTATTGACGGCATTCCAGACATTGACCGCCACAGTACCGCCAGCCAACCCCCTCCGCGAATCCTCCAACGTCATCTGCCCAACCGGGACCGATCCGTGGATAGCCTCGTCTGACTTCACTCGAATTAGTTCACCCGATACCCGGCAAATCGGGGTGCGAGAGTGGTTCCAACTCGGGGTAAGTCATGGCCGGCCCCCGTGAATCAGGACTTATCGGGCGCTAGATTGGCCGGGCGCGGGCGGGCGGCGCGGGGGGCCGGGGCGGGCGCGGGCGCGGGCGGGCGCGGGCGGGCGGGGCGGAGGGGCGGGCACTGGTCGCTTAGCGGCTGACTGGGAGTAGGTCGAGATCCCGGCCAGCGGCGGCCAGCTGGCCGCAGGCGCCGTCGATCTCGCGGCCGCGGGTGTCGCGGACAGTCACCGGGATGCCGTGCCTGCCCAACCGGGCCTCGAACTCCGCCGCCACGGCAGGATCGGACGCCGTCCACCGCGAGCCAGGCGTCGGGTTCAGCGGGATCAGGTTCACGTGGGCCAGCCGCCCGGCGAGCAACCTGGCCAGGGCGTCAGCGCGCCAGGCCTGGTCGTTGACATCGCGGATCATCGCGTACTCCACCGAGACCCGCCTGCCCGTTACCGCGGCATAGCCCCAGGCCGCGTCGAGCACCTCGGCGACCTTCCACCGCCGGTTCACCGGTACGAGTTCGTCGCGCAGTCCGTCATCCGGGGCGTGCAGGGACACGGCCAGCCTGATCGACAGTCCCTCTTGCGCGAGCTTCCTGATCGCGGGGGCAAGTCCCACGGTCGAGAGGGTGATCGAACGCTGAGAGATGCCAAGGCCCGCTGGGACAGGGTCGGTCATCCGCCGTACGGCGGCAAGGACGTTCGGATAGTTGGCGAGCGGCTCGCCCATGCCCATGAAGACGACGTTGGAGACTCGGCCGGGTCCGCCTGGCAGCACGCCACTGGCCAGCTGGCGTGCTCCGCTGACGACCTGCGTGACAATCTCTGCGGTCGACAGGTTGCGAGTCAGGCCAGCCTGGCCGGTAGCGCAGAAGGGGCACGCCATCCCGCAGCCGGCCTGTGACGAAACGCACATCGTGGCACGGTCCGGGTATCGCATCAGCACGGACTCCAGCGCAGAGCCGTCGGCGGCCCGCCAGAGCGTCTTGCACGTCATGCCCCGGTCGCAGGTCTGTTCGCGGGTGGCGGTCAGCAGCCTGGGCAGCAGCGCCCCGATCAGCTTGTCCCGCACCCCAGCCGGCAGGTCGGTCATCTGGTCTGCGGACTCGGTGAGCCTGCCGAAGTAGTGCCTGGAGAGCTGGTCCGCCCGGTAGGCCGGCTGGCCCAGGTCAGAGACGGCCGCCCGCCTGGCCGCAGAGTCGAGATCAGCCAGGTGCCGAGCCGGGCGCTGCCGAGCAGGACGGGCACGGGCCGGACGACCTGCATCTAGCTCGACCAGATCCACTCAAACTCCTTACAGTATCCCCGCAGTTGCCACAGGATCTGCGGAATGCGGATAGATTTCGATGCTATGCAGACCACGCGCTCCCGAGGCGGCCACTCCAGAATATCCACCGAACCAGGACGGCCGATCACGCTGCTTGACAGCGAGAGCCCCTACGGCAGCAGACGCGTCGTGGTCGAGAACGACGGCTGGACAACCGCGGCCTACATGCACGACCGGTCAGATCCGATCGCGGCGACGTGGCTGGCGAACCACCGCAGGGCGCCAGCCGATATCGACCTGGCGCTGCTCGACGCCGGACACGCCCCCGAGATGCCGGCCGGTTACACCAAGCATCCCGACGGCAGGCCGCCAGTGACGGCGGAGTCGCTGCGGGCGGTCTGGTTCGAGGAGGGCGACGGTGTTGCGATCCTCGAAGGCAGCGACCTGCTCGCGGTCATCCCCGGCTGGTCGGACATGTCCAAGGGCATGCCTGGTTATAGCCGGGATGTCATCGGGCAGACCCCGTTCGGCTGGTCGCTGGACGAGGCCATGGAAGGCCTCGGGCCGCGGGTCAACGAGGCCGCCGACTTCTGGCGCTGGCGGCTTGACCCGGATGCCTGGGCGCAGTTTCAGCAGGGCATGCTTGGCCATCTGCTGGACCGACTCGGCCCGGGCGCCCGCTACTGGGACGTATCTGGCTCGAAGCAGCCGCTCGTCGGCGTGTCCGAACGGCCGCCGACCGGCCGCCGTTCGTTCACCGTTCTCACGACCGTGGGGATGAGCTGCCAGCGAATGCCGGCGGTCGAGCAGACCGGCCCAGGCGCAGGCGGCAAGGCAAGAATAGAACTGGCTGTCGCGACCACGCTGCCGAGCAACCAGGCAGCCAGGATCTTCCTGTGGCTGGCGCAGTACCCGTGGCGCGAAGTCAGCTGGATCGGCACCGGCCAGACGATCCGCTGGTACCACGAGCCTTCCTCGTTCCCACTCGGCCACGGGAACGAGGCGCTGCTCTTCCTCGACAACCCGGCTCAGCTACTCGGGCCCGACGTGCCCAACCTGTCCGGCTTCACGGTGGCTGGCGAGCCGGTCAAATGGTTGTGGCTGATCCCGATCAGCAATCGTGAGCGGCTGCTCGCCGAGAGCCGCGGCGCATCGAGCGTGGTGAACCAGATGGCGTCACAGTCGCGAAGCTGGGTGGTTGGCTAGCGGCCCGGTGGTTGGCTAGCGGCCCCGTGGTTGGCTAGCGGCTGGCGGAACTGGTCTGCGGGGGTCAGGGCAGCAGCAGCGTCAGCACGATCCAGGCGACCGGGGCAACGACCAGCAGGCCGTCGATGCGATCGAGGATTCCGCCATGGCCGGGCAGGATCGAGGACATGTCCTTGGTGTTCAGGTCGCGCTTGATCATCGACTCGACCAGGTCGCCGAGCGTCGCCGCCGCCAGCGCCGCCGAGCCGAGCACGAAGCCCTTCCACACCGCGGCGTGCAGCAGGAACGCCATGCCGAGCGCGCCCGCGGCGAAGCAGAGCAACGCCGACCCGGCGAGGCCTTCCCAGGTCTTCTTCGGGCTGATAGCCGGTGCCATCGGGTGACGGCCGAACATGATACCGGCGAAGTAGCCGCCCGAGTCGCTGCAGACAGCCAGGATCACGAACACCAGTGCCCGGTGTGCCCCGTCAGGTTGCGCCAGCATCAACGCGACAAACGCCGCGAGCGTCGGAAGGTAGATGAGGGCGAAGATGCCGGCCGTGGTGTCCCGCACGTAGCCGTCCGCCCCGCCGAGAAGCCGCCAGGCGAGGACTGCGATGAAAGTGACGGCGAGGACAGCCAGCGCCGGCCCAGACCCGCGCCAGTAGGCCAGGGCAAGCATCGCCGCTCCGCCGATGCCGACCGGGATAACCGGGATCTTGATCTGCTCGGCGGCAAGGGCGCGCGTGAGTTCCCAGAGCGCCACGGCGACGATCAGCGCAACGAAAACCAGGAAGGTGACCTTGACCGTCAGGAGCGTGACCAGCACCAAGCCGCCCAAAGCCAATCCCACCGCGATGGCGACGGGAAGGTTGCGGCCTGTGCTGATCGGCTTACGGTCGCTCACCTGGCCCGCCTCCCCTGCACGAGATGTTCCTCTTTGAGAGGCTAAGCTATACCTTGAGTGCTGCTAGACCTCCAGCAACTCTGTCTCCTTGTGCTTCAGCAGCTCGTCGACCTGCGCCACATAGGTGTGCGTAACCTTTTCCAGCTCGCTCTCCGCGCGACGGCCCTCGTCCTCGCCGGCTTCACCCGCCTTGATCATCTTGTCGATGGCATCCTTGGCGTGCCTGCGGATGTTCCTGATCGATACCCGGCTGTCCTCCGCCTTGTGCCGGGCGACCTTGATGTACTCCTTGCGGCGTTCCTCGGACAGTTCGGGGAAGACCACCCGGATTATTACTCCGTCGTTGGTCGGGTTCACGCCCAGGTCGCTGTTACGGATCGCCTTGTCGATCGCGGCCAGCGAGCTTTTGTCGAACGGCTGGATCACGACCATCCTGGGCTCTGGCATGTGGAAGGACGCCAGCTGGTTTACCGGGGTCGGGGTGCCGTAATACTGGGCAGTGACCTTGCCGAACATCGACGGATGGGCGCGGCCGGTCCTGATGCTAGCGAAATCCTCCTTGGCAACCGCGACGGCCTTCTCCATTTTCTCCTCGGCCTCGAGAAGGGTCTCGTCAATCATTGCGGCTCCTCAGTGCGCGTTTGTGCCGTGCTCATTACTGCCATGCCCGTTTCTGCCGTGCCAGCTCCGGCCGACGAGCGTACCGATCGGCTCGCCGCGGACGGCCCGCACGACGTTGCCCTTGCCCATCAGGTCGAAGACGACGATGGGCAAATCGTTGTCCATGCACAGGCTAACCGCGGTAGCGTCCATGAACTTCAACTCTCGGCGCAGAACATCGCCATATTCGAGCCAGCGGAAGAGATTCGCGTCGGGCGTCTTGCGTGGATCGGCATCGTATACGCCTTCCACCTGGGTACCTTTCAGCACGGCCTCGGCGCCGATCTCCAGCGCCCGCTGCGCGGCGCAGGTATCGGTGGAGAAGAACGGCGCGCCCAGGCCCGCGCCGAAGATCACGACCCGGCCTTTTTCCAGGTGCCTGATCGCCCGGCGCGGTATGTAGGGCTCGGCCACCTGTCCCATGGTGATCGCGGTCTGCACCCGTGTCTCGACGCCGATTTTCTCCAGCACGTCCTGCAAGGCCAGGCAGTTGATGACGGTGCCGAGCATGCCCATGTAGTCGGCGCGCGCCCGGTCGATCCCGCGTTCGGACAGGGCCGCGCCGCGGAACATGTTGCCGCCACCGACCACGACCGCTACCTGGACTCCCAGCCGGGTGGCATCCTTGATCTCGCGGGCGAAATGCGAGACGACGTCGGGTGCGATACCCAGCCCCGCGCCGCCGGCGAAGGCCTCACCGGAAAGCTTGAGCACGACGCGGTGCCAGCACGGCCGCTCGGCGGCCTCGTAATTGAAGTCATGCCCGGCGGCCTGAGTGCCGCTGGTCGCCGCACCGTCCCCCGACAAGGTGCTATCTGGCAACTCTTGCTCCCCTCGCCTCAATGGCCGGCGGGCATGGACTCAACTGGCCTGACCGATCTGGAACCTGGCGAAACCGCGGACGGTCGCACCTGATTCGGCGAGCAGTTGCTTGACGGTCTTCTTGGGATCCCTGACCGACGGCTGCTCGATCAGCGCGACGTCCTTGAAGAAGGCGTTCAGGCGGCCCTCGACGATCTTCGGTATCGCCTGCTCCGGCTTGCCCTCGTCCCTGGTCACCTGCTCAGCGATCCGCCGCTCGTTGGCGACCATGTCCTCCGGAACCTCGTCCCTGGTAACGTACTGCGGGCGCATCGCCGCGACCTGGTGCGCCACGTCGAGTGCGACCGGCGCGCCGGCTTCGTCGAGGTCGACGAGGACACCGAGGGTGGGCGGCAGCCCCGGGTCGGACTTGTGCAGGTAGCTGGCAAGGTAACCGCCGCGGAAGGCAGCGAAGCGACCGAACTCGAGTTTCTCCTTGAGCGAGGCGCTGGCCTCTTCGATCAACTCGGTCGCGGTCTGCCCGCCGCGCACCGGCAGCGTCAGCACAGCCAGCCGGTCGGTGGTACCCGCGTGCAGCGCCGCCTGAGCAATGTCGGCCGCGACCTGCTGGAACATGTCCGTCTTAGCGACGAAGTCGGTCTCGCAGTTGAGTTCCACCAGGACGCCGGCGGTCGTGCCGTCCATGGCAGCGGTCACCAGGCCGTTGGCTGCCGTACGGCCAGCCCGCTTGCCGACGTCCTTGGCGCCTTTGATGCGCAGGGCCTCCACCGCGGCCTCGAAGTCCCCGTCGGCCTCGACCAGTGCGTTCTTGCAGTCGAGCATGCCTGCCCCGGTCAGGTCGCGAAGCCGCTTCACGTCTGCGGCGCTGTAGTTCGCCATGTCCTCATCTTTCGCAGTCTCTTCATCGTGCCGGGCTCACGATGTCAGCCCGGCACCACTTTCCTGGCCCGCCTCGACCGACTCCGGTCGTGCGGTCGGGCCGCTTCGGTGCGGCGGCTCGGTCAGGCCTGCTCGCCGGCCGCCTGCGGCTGCGCCTGCGCCGCCTCAGTGCCTTCTGCTGGCGCCTCGGCGGCTTCACCGGCTGCTGGCGCCTCGGCGGCTTCACCGGCTGCTGGCGCGGCCTCGACTGGCTGCTGGGCAGCCGGAACTGCGGCTGCCTCGGCGGCTTCGCTCACCGACTTGCCCTCGAGCAGGTCTCGCTCCCACTCGGCCAGCGGCTCCGCCGTACCGATCTGTCCCTCGCTTTGCGGCTTCTCCTCACCGGCGGCCCGGCCGGCCCGCGCGATCAGTCCGTCGGCCACCGCGTCAGCCACCACTCTGGTCAGCAGCGCCACGCTGCGGATGGCATCGTCGTTGCCCGGGATCGGGTAGTTGACCTCGTCCGGGTCGCAGTTGGTGTCGAGGATGGCGATCACCGGGATGCCCAGCTTGCGAGCTTCGCTAATCGCGATGTGCTCCTTCTTGGTGTCCACGATCCAGATCGCGGACGGCACCCTGGACATATCCCTGATACCGCCGAGCGAGCGCTCGAGCTTGTCGCGCTCGCGCCTGAGCTGGAGCAGTTCCTTCTTGGTCATGTTGGAGCCGGAGACGTCGTCGAAGTCGATCTCCTCAAGCTCCTTGAGCCGCTGCAGCCGCTTGTAGACGGTCGAGAAGTTGGTGAGCATTCCGCCCAGCCAGCGCTGGTTCACGAACGGCATGCCGACACGGCGGGCCTGCTCGGCGATCGCTTCCTGCGCTTGCTTCTTGGTTCCGACGTACAGTACGGAGCCTCCGTGCGCGACGGTCTCCTTGATGAACTCATAAGCGCGGTCGATGAACTGCAGCGACTGCTGCAGGTCAATGATGTAGATGCCGTTGCGCTCGGTGAAGATGAAACGCTTCATCTTCGGATTCCACCGCCGGGTCTGGTGCCCGAAGTGGACGCCGCTCTCCAGGAGCTGACGCATGGTAACAACCGGTGCCATGCCGGTTTCCTTCCTTATCGTGCGCCCGCCCGGGGGCCGGGGCGCAGCCGGTTTATCCTGACGCCCGTACGCCCTCGCCGCAGGCTTCCCCGCAGACCGGTGAGGTGCGTTCCGACGGGAGAACGGATACCGACTCCCGAACGGCAAGCGGACGTGCGAATTTGGCCCCGGAGCACACTGGTGCAGCGAGCTTTCCGTGACCTTGACTGAAGTCTACATCGAGCCGGGCCTTCCGCGCCTACCGCGCGGGGCGTCACGCTCTGGGATGCGCCTGCTGGTATGCACGGACCAGTCGCTCGATCGACACGTGGGTGTAGATCTGAGTGGTCGACAGCGAAGCGTGCCCGAGCAGTTCCTGCACGCTGCGCAGGTCGGCGCCGCCCTCTAGCAGATGCGTGGCCGCGGTGTGCCGCAGCCCGTGCGGGCCGGTGTCCGGTACCGATCCCGCCGCGGCGATCCTGGCGTGTACTACCCGCCGGACGGTACGCGGGTCGATCCGCCGGCCCCGGACTCCGAGGAACAGGGCCGGCCCGGAGAACTCCCGGGCAAGGAACGGCCGTCCAGTGACACGCCAGTCCGCCATCGCCCGAGCGGCAGGCAGCCCGACGGGAACCATCCGTTCCTTGGCACCCTTGCCGAGAACTTTTACCGTCCTGCGCCCGTCGTCGACGTCATCGAGGTCCAGGCCGCATAGTTCGCTGACCCTGATCCCGCTGGCATAGAGCAGTTCCATGATCGCGCTGTCACGGAGTACCAGCGCCGCTGCCTCGTGACTTCCCGACTGGTCGTGCTCGAGCACGGCCCTGATCTCGTCCGCTGCCAGCACGTGCGGCAGCTTGCGCTGCGCCTTGGGGCTACGCAGCAGCGTCCCGTGATCGGCGGCCAGCAGACCGCGATCATGCGCGAACTTGGTGAACGCCCTCGCCGCTGCTGCTCGCCTGGCCAGCGTCGCGCGTGACTGCCCGTTCGCGTGCTGGGTGGCCAGCCAGGCGCGGATCAGCGAGATGTCAAGCTCGGTCACGTTCTCGATGCCGCAGGCCATGGCGTGCCCGAGCAGCAAGCGCAGGTCGCCGGTATAGGCGCGGACCGTGTGCGCCGACAGTCCGCGGCCGGCGGCCAGATGCCGCCCGAACGCTACGATCTGTGCTTCCATGGACGGGGAAAGCGTGGCCGGTCCGGCCTGCTGCCCGCCCGCACTACGCGACTTCACCCCCTTAGTGTGCGGCAGATTCAGGTCGGTCAGGCGGCGATACCGGCCCTTGTCATGGCGCGCCGAAATCGGTCATCTGCTCGCCCTGGGCCGCCAGCCCTGGTCGCAGCGCTCGACGTAGCCGGCCGCCGCCAGCAGGCCGAGGCAGCGCAGCACTGTATCCAGGTCCACGCCAGCCAGGGTGGCGATGGTGGCAGGTCCGCGCCCCGCCCGCCCGGTCATCACTGCCAGGACTGCGGCCGTCACCGGATCAAGGCTGTCAGCCGGCACGGCCGGCTCCCGTACCGCCCCGTGCTCCTCCTCGCCGAGCGGGGCGACCAGCTCGATGACATTCGCGGCACCGGTGACGCAAGTCGCGCCAGATTCCCTGATCAGCTCGTGGCAGCCGGCTGACTGCTCCGAAGTAACCGGGCCAGGCACAGCCATGACCGGACGGTTCAGCTCGCGTGCGTGCCGCGCCGTGTTGATCGCCCCGCTTCGCAGCGCCGCCTCGACCACCACCGTGCCGCGGCTCAGCGCGGCGATCACCCGGTTGCGGACGAGGAATCCTGGCCTGGTCGGAGGCTGATCAGGCGGGCACTCACTGACCAGGACGCCGGTCTGCGCGATGGCCGCGAACAGGTCGCCATGACCCTTGGGATACCCGAACCGCAGTCCGCTAGCGAGGACAGCGA
>Ga0307372_10014243_pt1 | contig 10203 bp, 10 predicted proteins | sample OX1MG_FD_202533 | JGI IMG/M metagenome (GOLD analysis project Ga0307372, IMG submission 202533) | Soil microbial communities from Risofladan, Vaasa, Finland - OX-1 | ecosystem: Environmental > Terrestrial > Soil > Coastal area > Acid sulfate soil | place: Finland: Risofladan, Vaasa | collected... | reverse complement strand
CGGCGCTGGCGCTCCCCGCGCACCGGGGTGCTCTATCCGGTCGCCGAGCGAGTGCGCGTCGGTACCCTGTCGTTGCAGCTCGCACCGCTGCTCGATGACCAGGAATTCGACGCGCGTGTCAGCAGCGGGGCGATCTACTGGGAGGGAGCGGTCAGCGCCAGCGTCGCGGGCCATACGCTCGGCCGCGGCTACCTGGAGCTGACCGGCTACGGCCGGCCGCTGTCGCTGCGCTAGTCAGCGGGGCGTTCGCACCGCTAGCAGGGGCGTCCGCGCCAGCCCGGCGTCACGGTGACAGGCGCGCGCGACGCGCCCGAAACGCTGCCAGGGCTCCCAGCCGCGTACCGGACCGGATACGTGCCAGGCCGCTGGGGGCATGCGCCTGCCACCAGTGCAGGATGCGCTGCTCGAGGGCGGCGCGGTCCAGGCCCGCGCTCACCAGGCAGTCCTCGCGCGAACCATGCTCGACGAATCGATCGGGGATACCGCAGTTGAGCACCGGCATGTGCACGTCGGCGGCCAGCAGGACTTCGTTGACGGCGCTGCCGGCACCCCCGGCGATCACATTCTCCTCTACCGTCACCAGCGCATCGTGCTGGGCCGCCATATCGAGCACGGTGCGCTCATCGAGCGGCTTGACGAAGCGCATGTTTACCAGCGTCAGGTCATGTTCATCGGCCATGGCCTGACAGACCGACACCATCGAACCGAATGCCAGGATTGCAACGCCCTGGCCGGCGCGCCGCAGCTGCGCCTTGCCAATCGGCAGCGCACTCATCTGCGATTCGATTGCAACGCCAGGACCGCAGCCGCGCGGATAGCGCACGGCGGCAGGTCCTCCGCACACCAGCCCCGTATACAGCATCTGGCGACACTCGTTTTCGTCCGCCGGCGCCATCACCGTCAGGTTGGGCACGCAGCGCTGGTACGAGAGGTCAAAGCTGCCCTGGTGAGTCGCGCCGTCCCCGCCCACCAGCCCGGCGCGATCGATCGCGAACACCACCGGCAGGTTCTGCAGGGCCACGTCGTGGATCAGCTGGTCGTAGGCACGCTGCAGGAAGGTCGAATAGATGGCGACGACGGGCTTCAATCCGTCGCAGGCCATGCCGGCGGCCACCGTGACCGCGTGCTGCTCGGCGATGCCGACGTCGAAGTATCGCTGCGGAAAGCGGCGTGAGTATTCGACCAGACCGGATCCTTCGCGCATCGCCGGGGTGATCGCCACGACCCGCTCGTCGGCCGCCGCCGCATCGATCAGCCATTGGCCGAACACCTGCGAGTAGCTCGGCCCGGTGCTCTTTTCCTTGTACACCACCCCGGTGCGCGCATCGAACGGCCCGGGCCCGTGCCAGGCGATCGGGTCGGCTTCAGCCGGTGGGTAGCCCTTGCCCTTGGTGGTCACGACGTGCAGCAGATGCGGTCCGCGGCGCTCGCGCAGGTTGCGCAATGTCGGGATCAGCGCGCCCAGGTCATGGCCATCGATCGGGCCGACGTAATGCAGGCCCATGTCGTCGAAGATCGTCTCCGGACGCATGATGCCGCGTACGAACGCCTGTGAGCTGCGCGCCAGCGCCAGTGCCGGCGGCACCCGTCGCAGCAGCCGCTTGCCGTGCGCGCGCAGGTCCTCGTAGCGCTTGCTCGACAGCAATCCGGCCAGGTAGTTGGAAAACGCCCCAATCGCCTCCGAGATCGACATATCGTTGTCATTCAGTACCACCAGCATATCCACATCGAGCGAGCCGATGTGATTGAGCGCCTCGAACGCCATCCCGGCGCTCATCGCGCCGTCGCCGACCACGGCCACCACGCGTCGTGGGGTCGAGGTGCGCGCCGCGGCGATCGCCATCCCCAGCGCCGCGCTCAACGAGGTGCTGGAGTGGCCGGCGCCGAACGCATCGTACGGGCTCTCGTGACGGGCCGGAAAAGGCGCCAGGCCGCCCATGTGCTTGATGCTCGAGAGCCGCTCGCGCCGGCCGGTGAGCACCTTGTGCGGATAGGCCTGGTGGCCCACATCCCACACCAGCCGATCGTGTGGTGTCTGGTAGATATAGTGCAGGGCGACCGACAGCTCCACCACGCCCAGCCCGGCGGCGAAATGGCCGCCCTTCTGGCTGACGGTCTCGATCAGGTAGCTGCGCAGTTCGACCGCGAGCTGCTCGAGCTGTGCTTGCGGCAGGCGCCGCAGGTCCCCCGGCGACTCGATCGTGCGCAGCAGCGGGTAGGCCTCGACGACTTGCATGGCTTGCGCTCCGTTAGTTGCGACGTGCCAGTAACCAGTTCGAAACCCACCGCAGCGGCTCGGCCGAGCTGCCGAACAGTACCAGCGCATCGCTGGCCTGCTGGTGCAATACATTGATGCGCTCGCGCGCCGCCAGCACCCCCGACAGCGTTGCATAGGTCGGCCTGGCCTGGCGCACGTCCGATCCTACGGCCTTGCCGAGCGTGGCGACATCGCCGGTCACATCCAGCACATCGTCCTGGATCTGGAAGGCCAGTCCGATGGCCTGCGCATACGCTGCCAGAGCGGCCTGCTCTCGCGCCGACAGTGTCGGCACGCACGCCGCCGCCATCAGTACGCTGGCGCGGATCAGCGCGCCGGTCTTGCGCTCGTGCATCGCCTCCAGTTCCGCAATGCTCATCGCGCGGCCCTTGGCGGCCAGATCGATCGCCTGCCCGCCCGCCATGCCCAGGCTGCCGCTGGCATGGGCCAGCAGGCCGATCAGTTGCAGCCGCACGGTGCTCGATGCCGGCAACGAGGGGTCGCGCGCCAGCAGCTCGAACGCCAGCGGTTGCAGCGCGTCGCCCACCAGCACGGCGGTCGCCTCATCGTAGGCACGGTGGCAGGTGGGCCGTCCGCGCCGCAGGTCGTCGTCATCCATCGCCGGCAGGTCATCATGCACCAGCGAGTACGCATGGATGAGTTCAATGGCGCAGGCGGCGCCCTCGACCCGGTCCTCGTCCAGGCCCAGCGTCAGTGCGGTCGCGAACAGCAGCGCCGGACGCACCCGCTTGCCGCCTCCGAGCACGGCATAACGCATCGCTGCGTGCAGCCGCTCGGGCACCAGCTCGGCAGCCGGCAGCCGCGCGGCCAGGCCGCGCTCCATGCGCTGCTGCCACGACTGCAGCGTGCGCACGAAGCTCTCGGGGCAGAGCGGAACTGCGGTGGGGCAGTCGGCTTGCATCGCTACAGTCAATGCAGATCCGTGCCGGCCGCCTCGCGCGAGCGCGGCGGGCGTTTGAGCGAGTGCAGCGGTACGGTAGTCTCGGCGACCGCGGGGCTGACGCCATGGGCCTCGATGCCGCCGGTGGAACCATGCGCATGCGCGCGCACGCTCTCCTCGTACACGAACGGCACCTCGGGCGCCATCGGTCCGGAGACACGCGGGCCGCGCAGTATCACTCCCAGCGCCTTGAGCGGGTGATGCAGCGTGTCCTCGACCGCCGTGCCCTCGAAGCCGCAGTGGGCCATGCAGTTATCACAGCGCGGATCGCGGCCCACGCCGTAGCGCTCCCAGTCGGTCTCATCGATCAGCTCGCGATAGGTACGCACGTAGCCCTCGTCGGCGCGCAGATAGCACGGCCGCTGCCAACCGAAGATGTTGTAGGTGGGGTTGCTCCACGGCGTGCAGTGGTAGGTCTGGTTGCCGGCGAGGAAATCCAGGAACAGCTTCGACTGGTTGAACTGCCAGCGCCGCTTGCGCTGCGCGCCGCGGGCGAAGATATCGCGGAACAGCTGCTTGCTGTCGTTGCGCCCAAGAAAGACGTCGTGACGCGGGGCGTGCTCGTAGTGATAGCCCGGCGAGATCATGATGCCCTCGACCCCCAGCCCGGTCGCGTAATCGAAGAACTCGGCCACCTCGTCCGGGTTCTCGTGCGAGAACAGCGTGCAGTTGATGGTGACGCGAAAGCCACGCTCGCTCAGCAGCTTGATGGCGGCGACCGCCTTGTCGAACACGCCCTCCTCGCACACCGACTCATCGTGACGCTCGCGGTTGCCGTCCAGGTGCACCGAGAAGGTCAGGTACGGCGAGGGCTGGTACTCATCGATGTGACGGCGCAGCAGCAGCGCGTTGGTGCACAGGTAGATGAACTTCCTGCGCGCAATGATGCCCTGGACGATCTGCGGCATCTCCTTGTGGATCAGCGGCTCGCCTCCCGGGATCGACACGATCGGTGCGCCGCACTCGTCCACCGCGCGCAGCGCGTCCTCGACGCTCATGCGCCGCTGCAGCGTCTCCTTCGGGTAGGCGATCTTGCCGCAGCCGGCGCACGCCAGGTTGCACTGGAACAGCGGCTCGAGCATGAGCACCAGCGGATAGTGCGTATCACCGCGCAATTTGCGCGTCAGAATGTACTGGCCGACGCGATATTTCTGGATTAATGGAATGCTCATGCCGGCATGCCTCCCGGTGTCAGAATGTCCTCGAGGTGATCACGCCGGATACGCTGCCACTCGAGCTTGAACCAGGGCGTATAACGCTGCGCAGCGCCGTCGATCTCGCCCTGCAGATCCTGCAACGGCAGCCAGCGCACCGCGGCGATTTCCTCATCGTTCGGATGCACCGGCGTGCTGCAGCGGCCGTAGAAGACCGAGCACAGCTCGTGCTCGGAGGCCGCCGCATCGTATTGCGCCTGATACCTGAACTTGAACAAGAACTCGAGCGTACAGGACAAACCCAATTCCTCCATCAGACGCCGGTGTATTGCCGCCGTCATGCTTTCTCCCAATCGCGGATGGCTGCAACAGCTGTTTGACCAGTAGCCGGGCCACAGCCGCTTGTGCGAGCTGCGCTGCTGCAACAGCAGCTCGCCATGAACATTGAAGATGAACAGCGAGAACGCCCGATGCAATACACCGCCGCCGGCGTGACAATCAGCCTTGCCCAGATGACCGACTTCACGATCAGCCTCGTCGACCAGGATCAACTGGTCGCAATCCACCGGGTCGACCAGCTGACGTTTTCTCCCTACAGTAGCGCGCAACTCGGCCGTCAAGTGAGTGTTCTCCATTCGTATCGGTAGACAACGTCGGCGCTTCGGTGCAGCCTTTCGCGCGCAGCGACTCTTTCTACCAGAACGGCGCAGGCGCACAGATAATACACAGTCGCTGAGCGTTGGCCACTGATTTTATCGCGATGCACGAAACGCGCCTTTGGGTCGGAATTGCACTGGCGGCAATGGGCTGCGTGTATGCCGTGATCACCGCGGCGCTCATGTGGCGTGCGCGCCGGCGCTGCTCCTACAGCGCAGCGCCACCACGAACGCACGCCGCCCCGCAGGCGCCGGCACAATCGGCCGTCACGAGGATGCCGGCCGTCACCGTGCTCAAGGCGCTGTGCGGGGCCGAACCGGGGCTCTACCGCCAATTGCGCTCATTCTGCGTGCAGGATTATCCGGCCTTTCAGCTGGTATTCGGGGTACGCGAGCCGACCGATCCGGCCTTGCAGGTGGTACGCCGCCTGCAGCAGGAGTTTCCCGGCCTTGACACCACGGTGATCATCGACACAACGCTGCACGGCCCGAACCGCAAAATCAGCAATTTGATCAACATGCTGCCTGCCGCCCGGCATGCCCTGCTGGTGATGGCCGACAGCGACATCGTGGTGGCGAGCGACTACCTGGCACACGTGACCGCCCCGCTGGCCGATCCCGGCGTGGGACTGGTCACCTGCGCCTATTTCGGCCGTCCCGACAGCGACCGCCCCAGTATCGCCTCCGAGCTCGGCGCCATGTTCATCAACGAGTGGTTCACGCCATCGGTGTTGCTGGCTGCGCGCTTCGGAGCGCGCTCGTTCGTATCCGGAGCAACCATCGCCATGCGCCGCGAGGTGCTCGGCTCAATCGGCGGGTTGCGCAAACTGGCCGACCAACTGGCTGACGATTACAAGCTCGGCGAGCTGGTGCGCGGGCACGGCCTGCGCATCGTGCTGGCCGATATCGCCGTCGAAACCACGGTCGCGGAGCCGGACCTCGTCACGATGTGCCGGCACGAGCTGCGCTGGCTGCGCACGATCCGCTCGGCCCGCCCGCTCGGTTATGCCTGCTGTTTTCCCAGTTTTGCGGTCCCCACGGCCCTGGTGGGCGCGGCGCTCGCCGGCTTCGGTGTAACCGCCTCGGTGCTACTCGGCATCGCTGCCGGCGCTCGTCTCGTGCTACATTCTTCCATCGGCAACGGTGGCGTGCGCGCACGCCTACAGCGACTGGCGCTGCTGCCGCTGCGCGATGCGCTGCTGGCAGCGTTGTGGGGCTGGAGCTTCTGCAAACGTGAGATCGTATGGCGAGAGCAGCGCTATGGCATCGGCCAGGATGGCTCCCTGCATCAGGTCGGCTGATTATCTGCTGTGATCATCGTCTAGCGTGTAAAGTGTCATCGATGAAGCCGCTCTTTCTGCATCCGCCCTCCTACGACGGATTCGACGGCGGTGCCGGTGCACAGGTGTCGCTGGCTGCACCCTATCCGGGCACCGAGCTGTACCGCCAGGCGGTGGCGAACGGCTGGCTGGCGCAAAACAGCGCCACCGACCTGGTCAACGAGCGCGGCATACAGCTCTCGCCGATCAGCTACCCGCACCTGTCCGCGCAGGACATCTTTCACGCAGTGCAGACCTTTTGTCGGCGCTGTTATTTTCGGCCGCGCAAGCTCGGCGAGCTGCTCGCCGAGATGATGGGAAGCTGGGATCTGGCCAAGCGGCGCTTGCGCGAGGGTGTGGAATTCTTTCGCTTCCTGCGCGCGCATGAGGCCTGAGCGCTTCCTGATCGTCACCGCCGACGACTTCGGCCTGCACGAGGCAGTGAACGAAGCGGTCGAGCTCGCCAGCCGCGTCGGCACGCTGTGCACCGCCAGCCTGATGATGGGTGCTGCGGCCACGGAGGATGCGGTACGGCGGGCGCGCGAGCTGCCCGGACTGCGCGTCGGGTTGCACCTGGTGCTCACGGACGGCAGCCCGGTGCTGCCACCCGAGCAGATCTCCTCGCTGGTGGACGTGCACGGACGCTTTCGCAGCCGCCTGTTTACCGACGCGGCGCGCTATTTCCTCTCACCGCGGGCGCGGCGGCAGCTCGAGGCGGAGATTCGCTCCCAATTCAAGGCATTCGCCGCCACCGGTCTGCCGCTTGATCATGTCAACGCCCACAAGCATTTTCACATTCATCCGACCGTGCTCACGCTGATGCTGCGTGTGGGCCGGGAATTCGGTCTGCAGGCCGTGCGGCTGCCCTACGAGCCGGCGGCGCTGTTGAGCGAGCGCACGCGCACCACGCTGGTGGACGCGCTGGGCGCCTGGGGCATCAAGCCTTGGCTGCAGCTGATGAAGCGACGCCTGCAGCGCGCCGGGGTGCTGTGCAATGACCAGCTGTTGGGCATTCACCACAGCGGCGCGATGAACGAGACCACGCTGCTGGAATCATTGCAGCGGCTGCCGGTCGGGGTGACCGAGATCTACCTGCATCCGGCCACGCAATCGGGCGCGAGCATCGCACAGTCGATGAGCGGCTACCGTCACACCGACGAGCTGGCCGCGCTGCGCAGCCCGCGCATTCGGGCCGCGCTGGCGCAGATGCGCGCCACCTGCGGCGGCTACGGCGACCTGGTGCGACTGCGCAGCCAACGCTACGCCGCGTAAGCGCCAACCCTCGGGCAGGGTGCCATGAAACACCTGACTTACGCTCCTGGCGAGGGCGCCGAGTCGCTGCAGCTCGTGGATGGACCGCGGCCCGAGCCCGGCCCCGGGCAGATTCTGATCGAAGTGCACTATGCCGGCGTCAACCGTCCGGACCTGATGCAGCGCCGCGGCGTCTATGCCCCTCCACCGGGAGCCTCGCCGATCCTGGGGCTGGAGGTGGCCGGCATGGTGGTCGCGCTCGGCGGGGGGGTGAGCCGCTGGCGCATCGGCGATGCCGTCTGCGCGCTCGTCCCGGGCGGCGGCTACGCCGAATACTGCGTGACCAGCGAACACCATGCGCTGCCGATCCCCGCCGGGCTGAGCTTAGGCCAGGCGGCCGCGCTGCCGGAGGTGTGGTTCACGGTATGGGCCAACCTGATCGATCTGGGCCATCTGAGCCGCGGCGAGCGCGTGCTGATCCACGGCGGCGCAAGCGGTGTCGGCCTGGCGGCGCTGGTGCTGGCGCAGCACCTCGGTGCGCAGGCTTTCGTCACCGTCGGCAGCGACCAGAAGGCGCAGTTCTGCCGCGATTACGGCGCGCAGGGGGCGATCAATTACCGCACCGAGGATTTCGCCGTGCGCATCCTGGAACTCACCGGCGGCGAGGGGGTCGACGTGGTGCTCGACATGGTGGGGGCGCCCTATGTCGAGCGCAACTTGCGGGTGCTGCGGCAGGACGGAAGACTGGTATTCGTCGCCTTCCAGCAGGGCAATCGCTGCGAGCTCGATCTGTGGCCGGTCATGGCCAAGCGCCTGCGCATCACCGGTTCGACCATGCGTCCGCGCAGCGTGGCGGAGAAGGCCGCGATTGCCGCGGCGCTGGTGCGCAACGTGTGGCCGGCGCTCGCCGCCGCGCCCGACAAGACCCACCTGCACGCCACTTTTCCCTGGCAGCAGGCCGCACAGGCCCACCAGCTCATGCACAGCAGCCGCCACATCGGCAAGATCGTCCTGGCCGTACGGCCGTGAAGCGGCGCTACCGCGGCGGGGCGCCGCCGTCGCTCTGAAACCAGCGCACCGCATCGGCCAGGGCCTGCTGCGGCGCTCGCCACTGATAGCCGAGCTCGCGCGCCGCCTTGGCGCTGGAGAAATACATCCGATGGCGGGCCATGCGCGCGCCATCCACCGTGATGCGAGTCTCGAACCGCCCGATCCGCGCGCAGGCTTCGGCGGCATAGGCCAGCGGCAGCACCAGGGCATGCGGCAGCCGTACCCGCGGGGCTGGCCGCCCCACCAGCGAGGCAATGATGGTCAGGATCTGCTTGAGGGTGAGATCGGTGCCGCCGAGGATGTAGCGCTCCCCGACGCGGCCGTGATGAAACGCCAGCAGGTGGCCCTGCGCGACATCATCGACATGCACGATGTTCAGGCCGGTATCGACGTAGGCCGGCGTGCGCCCACGGGCCGCGTCGAGCACCATCCGCCCGGTGGGTGTGGGCTTGACGTCGCCGGGCCCGACGGGCGTGGATGGGTTGACGATCACGACCGGCAGGCCCTCCTGCGCCTGCTGCAGCACCCACTGCTCGGCCAGGAACTTGGAGCGCTTGTAATGGCCGATGATGCCGGCGAGCGTGGCGCGATCGCTCTCGTCCGAGGCCGCGCCGTCAGCTCGGGCAGCGAGCGTCGCCACACTGCTGGTATAGACGATGCGCGCGACCCCGGCACGCCGCGCCGCCTGCAGCAACGCCCGGGTGCCCTCGACATTGCTGTGATAGAGCCGCCGCGGCTGCGCGGTCCACAGCCGGTACTCGGCTGCCACGTGAAACAGCGCCTCACAGCCCTCCAGTGCCCGCTCGAGCGAAGCCACATCGCCCAGATCACCGACCGCACAATCCAGCGACAGCCCCTGCAGGTTGCGCCGATCGGCGGCGGGGCGCACCAGCGCCCTAACCTGCCAGCCCTCACGCAGCAGCGCGCGCGCGACCGCCGCGCCCACGAAGCCGGTCGCACCGGTGAGCAGCGCCTTCACGGCGCCAGGGGCGCCGCGGGAGCGGCTGGCCCCGCCACGCAGCCGCAGCGCGCACAATGGCGCAGCACCCGGCGGGCGATGCGATAGCGCTTGCCCATATGCAACAGCCCCGGCCAGGCTGCCGGCGCGCCCAGCAGCGACAGCCATGCCAGCGGATCGCCCCGATCAGCGCCGATGGCGCGCTGGAGCACGGCCGGCAACGCGTCGGCAGCGGTATCGGCGATCACCCGCAGCGCCATGAACGGCACGCCATGCAGGCGGGCGACCACGCCTACCGCGGCGCTCTCCATGTCCACAGCCACGGCCGTGGTGTCATGAAACAGCTTCGACTTGAGCACGGCGCCGCAGACCAGCTCCTGGCTGGTCAGCACCGCTGCCTGTACCACCGGGCTGTGGCGCACCAGCGCCGCCTCCATGCGGCCGCGCCATGCGGCGCTGGTGCGCAGCCTGGCACGCGCCGGTAAGGCGGTCGGACGCATCGAATCCAGGCGCAGGTGCAGTGGCGTATCGCTGATCACCTCGGTTGCCAGCACGATATCCCCACAGCGCAGCGAGGGGTCGAGCGCGCCTGCCACG
>Ga0307372_10014242_pt1 | contig 10204 bp, 8 predicted proteins | sample OX1MG_FD_202533 | JGI IMG/M metagenome (GOLD analysis project Ga0307372, IMG submission 202533) | Soil microbial communities from Risofladan, Vaasa, Finland - OX-1 | ecosystem: Environmental > Terrestrial > Soil > Coastal area > Acid sulfate soil | place: Finland: Risofladan, Vaasa | collected... | reverse complement strand
GCAGCATCTGGCTCGACGAGGCCGCGAGCGTGACGATCGCTTCGCAGCACGGAGCCGCCCTCGGCGCGGCGATGGCGCACGACGGTGGGAACATGCTCGCCTATTACGCGCTTCTCCATGTCCTCATCGAGGTCTTCGGGCGCGGGATCCTGGTCCTGCGCACCCCGTCGGCCATCGCGGCAACCTGCACCGTCGGCCTCGTCGCCGTGATCGCACGGCACCTCTACGATCGCCGAGTCGCGGCGGTGTCGGGCGTCCTCACTGCGGTGAGCCTTCCCCTGGTGTTCTGGGGGCAGGATGCTCGCGCATACGCGTTGCTCGTCGCGCTCGTGACAGCGTCCTTCCTCGCGTTCGTCTTGCTCGTCGACCGCGCCCCGGACGTCGGGATCTCTCGAGTGACCTGGGTCGGATACGTCGCGGCGACGACGCTCGCGATGTACATGAGCTTCGTCGCGCTGCTCGCCGTCGCGGCACAGCTCGCCGTCCTTTCGACCCACCGGCACCGAGCGCGGGCCGTGTTAGCAGGCGTCGTCGCGACCGGAGTGCTCTCGCTGCCCCTCGCGGTGCTTGCGCACGATCGCGGGAGTGGCCAGCTCTTCTGGGTTCCCCCGCCGAGCCCCTCCCAGATCGGCGGGATTCTCAACGCCGTGACCTCGTCAGGGTTCGCGCCGAACTTCCCGCTCACGGCGACGAGCCAGGCGCTCGAGTGGGTGAGCGTCGCCCTAGTTGCCGCGTTCGCGTGCGCGCCCGCGCTGGGCCGCCGCCGTGCGCGTGACGAAGGACTACAGCTAGATCCGCGCACCGCGCTGCGCCGCCGAGTCCTGATCGCCTGGCTCGCCGTACCGATCGCGCTCGCGCTCGCCGAATCAGCCGTCGGCCAGCCGATATCCGACCCGCGAAACCTGCTCGTCGCGCTTCCCCCGGTCGGGATCGTGCTCGCGGCGGTGACGATCGGCGGAGATCTCGGCGGCGCGCGGCCTCGCGGCGCGCCCTCGGCGGCTTTTGTCGGCTGGTGCGTAGTCGCTGCACTCGTCGCGCTGCGTGCGCTTCAGCTCGCGCCGAGCTACGGCGTCTCGCCCGAGAACTGGCGGGCGGCGGTGCAGTACGTGTTGCGCGACACCCATCCGGGGGACTGCATCGCGTTCTATCCCGAGGACGGCCGTATGGCGTTCTCCTACTACCTCGGCACGGGCGCGAGCGCCCGGAGGGCTCCGCGGGCGGTGCTCCCGGCCGGGTCGTGGCGCGCGGATGCGCCGTATGTGGAGCGGTACGTCTCGCTCTCGCCCACCGACCTCGCCCGGGTCTCCTCGAGCTGCACCCGCCTCTGGATCGTCGCGAGCCACCAGGGCCAGCGGTCGGGGACGCCCGGGTCGGTCGCGCATCTCGAGCGCTACCACGCCCTCGAGGCAGCCGTCGGATCGCTCTATCCCCATCGCTACGCCGCCCATTTCGGCTACGCGGCGGTGGTGGACGTCACTGTCGGCTCACGCTAACCGGGACGTCGGTATCCAGAGGCGCGCGAGCGCTCAGGGCCGTAGCGCGATGCCGACGTAGGTGATCGCGCTCATCACGACGAGCAGGACAGTGCTCGCGCCGAGCACCCACCGGAAGCTACGGCCGTGCGTCCTGTGCGCGATGACAAGGACAGCGGGGAACGCGGTGAGCAGCAGCCGCGGATTGGGCGGCGTGTACTCGGAGGTGACCGCGAGAAAGCCGACGCCGAGGGTCCAGGCGATTGCCGCGGGGGAGACGAGCCGGGGCCGGCGCAGCAGCAGGACGACGCCGACGACGAGCACGAGCGCTCCGGCGAGCCCGACGATGATGTTCAGGTTGACAGCGTGATAGTCGAAGTGCTTGAGGGACAGCTCGCTCGCAAGCGTTCTCGCCTGGTGGAACAGGGCGAGCGGGTCCGTTCGCTCGCCCCAGCCGTAGTGCTGGGCTCTGAACGTCGCGAGCGGCGTCCCCGTCCAGACCCAGAGAAAGATGCCGAACGCGACGATCCCCACCGGCGCGAGCAGCGGCGCGACGAGGCTCCTCCGAGCAGACGCGTCACGCCACCCCGCCGCGCGCAGCTCGATCGCCGACGCCACCGCGCACGCGAGCACGATCGCGATCGCATCGGGTCCCACCGCTGTCGCGACCCCGGCGAGCACTCCGGCAAGGACCCATCGGCGGCTGCGCAGAGCGAGCAGGCAGCCGGCGACTAGGGGGATCAGGACACCCTCGGAGTAGTCCATGGAGAACACGATCGAACCGGGGAACGCACAGAACAAGAGCGCCGCGCGCCGCGCGCTCTGCGGGCCCCACCACTGAGCGCACAGGCGCTCGACGAGCACGGTGGCGAGGAGACCACCGACGCCTGCGATGATGAGACCCGACACAGCGTATGAGCAGAAGGTCACGTGCTCGACGAGCCACATGACCATCGGATAGAAGGGGAAGAATCCGAGGGTCGTCTGCAGGTGCGACACATGGGTCGGATAACCGCGGCTCGCGAGGTTCGTGTACCAGAAGCCGTCCCAGTTCGTCAGCTCGGATGCGAACGAGCGGTGCTGAAGCGGGCTGTCCGCGAGGGCGACAACCAGCAGCAGGATTCGAGAGCCCACGTACACGCTGATTGCGAAGCGCTGCTCCCGGGCGACGTCGACTGCGCGGCGCGCTGTCGCGCGCACGATCCCGGTCGTCGCGCGTCCGGGCAGCGCCGCGATCCCGCGACCCGGAGGCGTCACCGGAGCGAGGCGCTGGCGCCCGCGCGCGGGTGCCGTCTCCATGAAGGCGGAGTCTATGTGCTCGGCGGCCGCAGCTCGGCGACCGCAGCTCGGCGACCGCAGCTCGGCGGCCGCAGCTCGGCGACCGCAGCTCGGCGCCCGCGGCTCGGCGACCGCAGCTCGGCGACCGGCTCCGGCGCGGGGGCGAGGTCCGGCGCCGCCGGTGCTGGCGCCCTCGCGGGCCGGGCGGCGGGGGGATCAGCCGACGGCGTAGGGGGCGGTCCGGTGTGGCGCGCTGAAGCGCAAGTGCGCGGCGATCGCGCCTGAGGACACCGCGGCCCACGCACACCACACGGAGGCGAAGCCGTCGGCGGTGAGCACGGCGATGATCGCGATCGCGACGACGTTGACCGCTCCGAACAGCACGACGTGACGGTCACTCGAACAGAGCAACGCGCCGCACACCGCGGTGACGTAGAGCACGATCACCGTCCTGGCGTGGCCGAGCCGGAGTCCGTAGGAGAGGTGATAGGGCCTGAGCGCGACGTGGACCGGACCGTGGATCATCGCGAGGAGGAGCACGACCGAGACAGCTGCGCCGAGCACGACGAACGGTGCCATGACCCAGCGGCGCCGGTGCAGCGGCTCGAGAGCGAGGACCGCCGCAGGGACATACGTCGGGAGGAGCACGAAAGCAATCGAGAGGTAGACCCACATCGCGACGCGCCCGTCGCCGGCGGGGATATGGCCTTGGAGGCCCCACCACACCAAGGACTCGTCGAGCTGGTGTGCGCCGAGCACGAGCGGGAGCGCCGCGATCGCGACGTGTCCGTGGCGACGGTGCACGTGGCGCACCGCGTCGATCCCGAGCGCAGCAACGACGGCGCCACCGACGAGATCCGCTTGTGGCGAGAAGCACATCGCGGGGAACCTAGTGCAGGCTGTCGCCGCGGCGCGGTGGCGTCGCGGTGACTGCCTGCTCAGGCGGCGACAGCGCCCGCAAGTCGGCGCGCCTGCGCAGCGCTCTGCTCGAGCGCTCGCTCGAGCGACTGGTCGGCGAGATCGGTGAGGTGCGCGAGCGCGGGATTGACTCGGGCGAGGGTGAGCTCCGCAGCGATGACGGTGACGTCGAGGCCGAACGACTCGCCGAGCACTCGGCGCAGGTAGGGCTCCGCGTAGTCCCAGCCCTCTCGCGGTGTGCCGGGACCGTACGCACCGCCGCGAGCCGCTAGCACGACTGCGGGGCGCCCGGCCAGGGGGAGTGGGTCCGCGCCGTGATTGCCTGTGAGCGCCGGACCAAGGAAGAGGTGGTCGATCCAGGCCTTCACGCCAGACGGCAGACCGAAGTTGTAGAGCGGCACACCGAGGAGGAGGACATCCGCGCCGAGCACCTCGCCGACGAGAGCGTCGCTGCGGGCGATCCTCGCGTTCTTCGGTGCGCTGCGGGCCTCCAGAGGCGTCATCGACGCGGCGAGGTCGCTCTTGGTGACATGGGGGACAGGGTCGGAGGCGAGGTCGCGGTGCACGACTGTCCCGCCGGGGACTGCGCCCCTCCAGGTCTCGACGAAGGCCGAGCCGAGTCGGCGCGTGACGGAGTCGTCCTCGCGGATGCTGGCATCGAGGTGGAACAGCGTGGGCATCGGATCTCCTGTGGGTCGCCAGATAGTCTGTAAAACAGATAATAGGGTAGACCTCTGATCTGTCAAACCACAGAGATGTCGCGCCCGCGTCCCAGGGTGCGGCGTACACTGCTTTCGTGGCTTTCGTGGGCGCCGACGGTTGCGAACAGCACGCCGAGATGCCCGGCGACCTCTCCCGCGATCTCGGGTGGCTCGTCTCCGTCCTGCTTCGCGCCTACCGGGCGGCCGCGTCGGCGGCGACGATCGGTCTCCCGGGAGGCGAGCGCGGCTATGCCGTGCTCGCCGTGACGAGCGGCGCGGACCACGGAAACCAGCAAGCGATCGGCAGGCGGCTCGGGATCGACCGGACAGTGATGGTCCACCTCGTCGACGAGCTCGAGACAGCGGGGCTCGTCGAACGGCGGCCCGACCCATGCGACCGGCGCGCGCGCCGGGTCGTCGCGACCCCTGCGGGAGCCGCCGCGAAGTGCTCCCTGGCGTCTCTTCTCGCGGCGGTCGAGGACGAGGTGCTCGCGCCCCTCGACGCATCGGAGCGAGCCGAGCTCCGCCGGCTTCTCCAGATGCTCGCGACGCACCACGCCGATCGGCGGGGACACCCGCCCGCCTCGTGCACCGACGTCGAGCTCGGGGAATGCCCGGAACCCTGAGTGGCGCCGCACGCGCCCGGCACGCCGTGCGGAGGGCTCAGAGCTCGTCGGCCGCGGCGAGGTCAGGGTCCGGGAGGCGAATCTCGATCTCGACGCCCGTCGGCGCTGCAGGCCGGAGCGCGAATGAGCCCTGGATCGCCTCGGCGCGCTCGCGCATTGTGCGAAGACCGAGATGACCCGGGATGCGCTCGGCGGCCGACTCGTCGAATCCCCGCCCGTCGTCGGTGACCGTCGCGACGAAGGTCTCCCCGTCGTGGGCGAGCGTGATCCGGACAGAGCTCGCGCGCGCGTGCCGGCGCACGTTGGCGAGCGCCTCCTGGACGATGCGATACGCGGCGATTCGCACCTCGGTGCCTGTGCGATGGTGCAGCCCGTTCACGATGGTCGTACGCACCTCGGTGTTCTCGAACACCCGGTCGGCGAGCGCCGGCAGCGCGACGACGAGGCCACCCGATTCGAGGTCCGGCGGGTAGAGCTCGAAGACGAGGGACCGGAGCGCGTGCGTTGCCTGGCGGACCCGGTGCTCGACGCGCTCGACGCGCGCCGCGAGGTCGCGATCGGCCGCGCGCCGGCGGAGGCTTCCGAGCTCCATGTTCACCGCTGCGAGGATCTGGATCGTATCGTCGTGCAGCGCCTCTGCGATGCGCCGGCGCTCCGCGTCCTCGGCGTCGGCGACCCGGCGGAGAAGGTGCTGGCGATCGCGCCTCGCCCGAACGTCCTCGGTGACGTCGGTCATGCGTAGCGCGAGAACGTCCTGACCGACTCGGAACGTCTCGAGGTCGATGACGCGTTGCCTGCCGTTCGCACCGACCATGAGATGTGCGCCGAGCTCGAAAAGGGGTGCGGAGCCCGCAGGCGCGTCTGTCCATTCGAGCCGCTCGAGCGCCGGGCACGTCGCCGCGAGCTCGTTGCTCGTCCGTCCGACCGACGCTGTCGTGAGCCCGGTCATGTCTCGCGCAAGCGCGTTCGCCGCGACAAGCTCGAGACCGCCGCCGATCGAGGAGCGGCGCCACAGCGAGATCCCGATCGGCGACGTCTCCGCGAGCTCGAAGTACAGTCGCGCGAGCCGGTCTGCCTCTCGGTGCTCGCCGACGTCGCGCAGCAGCGCGATGCTCCCGACGACCGCGCCGGAGGCTCCGCGGATCGGCGCGACAGACACCGAGACTTCGAGCGTCTCGCCCGAGGTCGCGACGCCGAGCGTGTCGAGGCCGTAGATCCGGTCACCGCCAGCGACGGCGGTCATGACCTGCTCGTACTCGTCACGCCGCTCTTCGGCCACGAGGTCCCGCACGTTCCGCCCGGCGGCCTCCCCGGCGCCGAAGCCGAAGAGGCGCTCGGCCGCCGCGTTCACGTGGAGGATCGTCCCGTCGGACCTCGCACCGACGACCGCCGCGTCCGTCGTCTCGAGGAATGCAGCGAGGTACATGCGCGTGACGTCGTCTGCGGCGCGACCAAGTGCCTCGCGGACGCCGACGAGGTAGGCGCCGTCGTCGGTGCCAAGCGGGACGACCGCGAACTCCACGATCCGCGCGTCGCCCTCGACATGGAAGGGGAGGATCATCGTCACGACACCGGGAAGCGCGTCCCCCGTGGCGAGAGCTAGCGAGCCGACGGAGTCGACCGGAGCCACAGCCCCGTCCTCTCCGGGCATCGCAGGACGCGAGGGTCGAAGACCGGGATGGATCAGCGTCACGTCGTGGAGCACCGGACCGACGTGACCGGCCCAGGCTGGGTCTGCGTCGAGCACTCGCCCGGACCGGTCGCAGGTCGCGAGCGAATACCCGAGCGCGCGGAGCAGCGGTCGGAGATGCACCTCGGGCTCCACGCGCGTCTGCTGGTCACCGGCCGTTGGCCGACCTCCCCTCCTGCAGTGGCGCTCCTACACCCCGGTGCGATTGTACCCCCTCGTGGTGCGTTCGTACTAGAGGCGTGGAGGCGCGCACGCATCTACCGGCGTGTCCGCTCGACCGTCGAGGATGAACGTGCGAGATCGCACGCCCACGCACGTGGAGTGGGAAAGGACGAGGTGCAGGACGGCACAGTCGCAACGTGCAGGATCATCGTCGTCGACGACGACGTGGCGTTCTCGCACGCGCTCGCGGACGCTCTCGCGTCCGACGCGGCCATCGAGGTCGTGCGCGTCGCGCACGGCGTCGCGTCCGGTCTCGCCGCCGCAGCCCGAGGTGGCGCGAATGTCGCCCTCGTCGACTACCGAATGCCTGACGGAGGGGGGGTCGAGCTCACGCGGCAGATAACAGCCGCGGTACCCGGGCTCGCGGTCGTCGCGATGTCGGGCCATTGGGACCGGATCTCGCGTGACGAGGTGACGTCAGCCGGAGCGATCGCGACGATCGACAAGTCCGCGGCGGTCGACGACGTGTGCACAGTCGTACGCGAGGCGTGCGCCGCCGCCGCCGCCGCCGCTGCCGCTGCCGCTGCCGCTGCCGCTGCTGCCGCCGCTGCTGCCGCCGCTGCTGCGCCGGCGTCGCGCTCCATGTCAGATCACGCCTGAGTCGCGCGCCTTGGCGACCGCCTCGAGCTTGGAGTGCGCGCCGAGCTTGGTGAGGATGTTCTGCACGTGATTGCGCACGGTGTTGACGCTGATCGCGAGCTCGCTCGCGACTGCAGCGTTCGGCTGGCCGCGGGCGAGGAGCCGCAGCACGTCGAGCTCACGGTCCGTGAGCCCTCCCGGTCGACTCGCGGAGCGGTCCGCGTCGCGTAGCCGGGGCAGCAAGCGCGCGAGCAGTGCCGGTGGCACGACCGCGTCGCCTCGTGCCGCGGACCGGACTGCAGCGACGACCGTCTCGAGAGGCGACGCCTTTAGGACATAGCCCGCACACCCCGCTTCGAGAGCGTCCAGCACGATCGAGTCGTCAATCGTCGCGGTGAGCATCACGAGCTGCATGTGCGGTGAGATCGCGTGCAGCGCTCTCACGAGTGCGATGCCGTCCTCGTCTCCGATTCGGTGGTCGACGAGGACGACGTCGGGCCGCCGCTCGGTCGCGAGCCGACGCGCGCTCCCGGCGTCGGTAGCCACGGCGACGACGTCGAGTCCGTGCTCCGCCTGCAGCACATGGCGGAGCGCGTCGGCAAACGTCTCGTGGTCGTCGACGATCATGACCGTGACGTCGTCGGCTGGTTCTGAGTCCAAGCGGTAGCCATCGTACGCCGCAGAGGGTCGCCTGGCGTGGTGACGGCGTCGGCCGGAGTCACGCCGGCGAGAGCACCCCCCGCGGGCCGGAGAACGCCTCGACCTCCGACGTGCCCGCGACGACGATCAGGCCGTCGCCGGCCGCCGGCGCCTCGTAGTGCTCGACTGGGACGACCGACACGTCGACCGTGACGCGACCGCCGCGTGGGGTGACCCCGATCAATCGCCCCCCGTTGCCGAGCGTCCAGACGAGCCCGCCGGCAATCGTCGGCGAGGCGCCGTTCACGTCTCGGGCGGTCCAGGCGGGCCGCAGCGACGACGCGCCGACGCGCACGGCCTCGAGCGCTCCCTGCACGCACGGCAGGTACGCGAGCGGCGGGAGGTACGCGTCACCACCGGTCGCGAAGCACGCGTCGAGAGTTGCGAGCTGCCCCCCGATGCCGCCGAGGTGGCCGCCGTGAAGCAGGTAGGCGACGCTGCCCTTGCCGATCTGGAGCACGCGGCCGCCGGGGAGAAGCATGGGCCCGACCGATCCGAGGTCGGAGTCGGAGGAGTTCAGGTGCGCCCAGTCCGTCGGCGCGAAGAAGCCGATCTGGCGCAGATCGGGAGAGAGCTCGATGACGCTGTCGCCGTGGTCGAAGGTCGTCGAGGACGAGCCGTTGCCGGTCGCGAGGTAGACGTCGCCAGCGGTGTCGACCGCGACCCCCGACGGACCCCAGATCGCGCCCTCTCGCGTCGTCGGCACTTCGTACGCGCGCAGGGGGCCGGCGCCACCCTCCGGCACCCCAACGAGCCAGCCGTGGTAGGTCGAGCAGTCGCCGTAGTTCCCACCGAACCCGACGAGCACGCGCCCCGCGTCGAGCGCGAGCGCGGCTCGCTGGAGCTGCGCCGCGGCCGTCCAGCCTGGCCGATCGACGTCACGGCGCCAGCGCTGTGCCCCAGTGGTCGCGTCGATGGCGACGAGCTCGTGGTGGACACGCCCCGAGACGGACGTCTCGGCCGACACGTAGAGCGTCGAGGTCGCGGGGTCCACGACCATCGTCGACGTGACGCCGACGAACGGGGTTATGTCCCCGCAGGGGAGCTCGGACGAGGGCGCGGGCGTCCCGACGCGACGCGCCCAAGCCACCCGACCGGTCGTCGCGTGGAGCGCGTAGACGACGTCGGACTCCGTCGCGACGTAGACGAGGCTCCCGACGACAAGCGGCTCGCCGTACACCGCACCGTCGAGCGCTCGGGACGTCCATCTCGGGCGCAATGGCCGGAGCGGCGGGCTCGCGGGCTGCACAGAGGTGCGCAAGGTATTGCCGCCGTAGGTCGTCCATTGGCCCGCGAGGACCGACCGGGTGGCGGCACGGACGGCCCGCGCGCCGGTGCCCTGCGTCGCCGCTGACGCTCCGAGCGACGGGACGGCGGCCGCGAGAGCAGCGGCCGCCGTGAAGGCGAGCGCCATGCCACGCCCGCGCCTGGTCGCCATCGGTCGATTGTGTCCGAGCCCTCCTCCGCGAGTCCAGCCGGCATGGCGTACGCGCCCACGGAGCTCAGGATCTTCAGCGAACGCCGCGATCTGGTCGCGCTGCGTGCCGACGTCACGCGCGGGCGGCCGGGCCGAGATCGCCCGGCGGCCCGGGCAGTTCCCGGCCGTTGGCCTCACTCGCGTCTACCGCTAGGTGCGCGATCTCGCGGCCGTGGACGAGGTCCACCTCATCGGGGGAAAGACCGGGGCAGCCGTCGTCAGGCGCCGTCAGCCGCCCGGCGACCGCTCCGACCCTGCGGGGCCGTCGTCGGACGACGCAGACGCCGCCCCGGGCAACCGGAAGAAGTGGTCCCGGTAGTACGCGAGCTCCGCGACGCTCTCGCGGATGTCCCCGAGAGCTCGGTGCGCGCCCACCTTCTTCGGCGCCCGCCCGTAGAGCGACGGGTACCAGCGCTTGCACAGCTCCTTGACCGTGGAGACGTCGATCGAGCGGTAGTGGAGGTGCTCGTCGACCGCCGGAAGGTAGTGGCGCAGGAAGCGGCGATCGACTCCGATCGAGTTGCCGCAGAGCGGGACGCGGC